>Ga0075026_100000063_pt1 | contig 33291 bp, 29 predicted proteins | sample Str012_2_FD_71392 | JGI IMG/M metagenome (GOLD analysis project Ga0075026, IMG submission 71392) | Freshwater sediment microbial communities in response to fracking from Pennsylvania, USA - Straight Creek_MetaG_SC_2012 | ecosystem: Environmental > Aquatic > Freshwater > Creek > Sediment... | reverse complement strand
CCCCTCGAACGTCACGCCGATCGCAGTGGTCCCCCTCGGCTGGCCGCGCGGGAGATACGGTCCTACCACGCGGAAGCCGGTGGGCGAAGTGGTCCATCTCGACCGTTACGGGAATCGGTCCTTCCGGTAAGCTGTTGTACCCCTGCGAACTGCACGCGCCGCCGCTCCGGCTGCGGCAAAATCAAGGGTCTGTTTCGCTGCTCATTGCAAGGCAGGTGACGACGTGCCGAGAAAAGGACGAGCTCGCCGGTTCCGCGAGGCGCGGGAACTGAAGCAGGGCTTCGATGACGGCCTGTTCCGTGAGGGCTCCGGCACGCTCGCCGACGTCGACCTCAATGCCGACGCCGACGCCGACTCCGAAGAAGACGACGACGACGAGTTCGACGACGGCTGGGACGACGACCCGCTCAACGACGACCCGCTCAAGGAAGACGAACGCCGCGCCATCTGACGCCCCGTCCGTCCGAACCCGACCATCCGTCACTAGACCGTCGCATACGACCGACAACTGCCGGATGCTCGGAAAGAGTGGGTCAGGCGAGGCGGGGGTCGGCGCGGTCGGCGTCGATGTCGAAGCGGGTGATCGCTTCCTGCACGACCTCGGCCTTGATCGCGTCGGTCTGGGCGAGACCGTGCAGCACCGCGATCACGATCGACGGTGCGTCGACCTCGAAGTGGCGGCGCAGCGCGACGCGCGTGTCGGAGAAGCCGTACCCATCGGTGCCGAGTGAGGCGAACTGCCGAGGCGCAAACCTCGCCACCTGATCGGGGACGGCCTTCATGAAATCGGTGACGGCCACGATCGGCCCCTCGCCGTCGCGCAGCATCTCGGTGACATAGGCGACGCGCGCCGGCTCGGTCGGGTGGAGACGGTTCCACCGCTCCACACTCAACGCGTCTTCGCGCAGTGCCTTGTAGCTGGTTGCGCTCCAGACGTCGGCGGCGACGCCATACTCGTTCGCGAGGATCTGCTGCGCGTCGAGCGCGGCGAGCATCGCCGTGCCGCTGGCGAGGATCTGCGACCGATGCGCGCCGCCGTTCGCACGCGCGACCGCCGGCGCCTCGCGGAACCGGTACAACCCGCGCACGATGCCGTCCTCGACGCCCGCGGGCATTGCCGGCATCGAGTAGTTCTCGTTGTAGAGGGTGATGTAGTAGAAGCGGTCCTCGGGTTCGGGACCGTACATGCGCTCGATGCCGTCGCGAACGATCACCGCCATCTCGTACGCGAAAGCGGGGTCATAGGCCGCGCAGTTCGGGTAGGCGGACGCGAGCAACTGACTCTGGCCGTCGCAGTGCTGCAGGCCCTCGCCGGCGAGCGTGGTGCGCCCCGCGGTCGCGCCGAGGAGGAACCCGCGGCCACGTTGATCACCGAAGGCCCAGATGAGGTCGCCGACGCGCTGGAATCCGAACATCGAGTAGAAGATGAAGAACGGGATCATCGGCTGGTTCCACGTCGCGTACGACGTACCTGCGGCCGTGAGCGTCGCCATGGCACCGGCTTCGGTGATGCCCTCCTCGAGGATGCGCCCGTTGCTCGCCTCGCGGTACGAGAGCAGCAGCTCGGCGTCGACCGGCTCGTAGCGCTGCCCGAACGGCGCGTAGATCTTGTACTCGCGGAAGAGCGCGTCGAGCCCGAAGGTGCGCGCTTCGTCGGGGATGATGGGCACGATGCGCGCGCCGACGTCGGGGTCGCGCAGCAGGTTGCGCAGCAACCGCGCGAACGCGGTGGTGGTACTTGCCTGCACCTTGTCGCCGGTGCCGGCCAACACGTCGGCGAACGGACCTCCCGCCTCGGCGGTGTGTTCGCGCACCGGAGCCGCGAACGTTTTCCGCTTCACGACGCGCTCGGGTACCGAGCCGCCGAGGGCGCGACGCCGGGCCATCATGTACTCGAACTCGGGCGAGTCGGTGCCGGGGTGCCAGAACGGCGGATCGCCGTCGGCCACCTCGGAGTCGGGGATCGGGAGCTGCAACCGGTCGCGGAACACGGTCAGTTCGGCCGACGTGAGCTTCTTGATCTGATGGGTGGCGTTGCGCGACTCGATGCCGGCGCCGAGGGTCCACCCCTTCACCGTCTTCGCGAGGATGACGGTCGGGCTGCCTTCGTGCTCGACGGCCATCTTGTAGGCGGCGTAGAGCTTGCGGTAGTCGTGACCACCGCGCGGCAGCATCCGCAGGTCGTCGTCGGTGAGGTGCTCGACCATTCGCTGCAAGCGCGGGTCGGGCCCGAAGAAGTGGTCGCGGATGTAATCGCCCGACTCGACCGCGTACTTCTGGAATTGGCCGTCGACGGTGCTGTTCATCTGGTTGACGAGCACGCCGTCGACATCGCGCGCGAGGAGATCGTCCCAGCCGCGACCCCAGATCACCTTGATCACGTTCCACCCCGCGCCGCGGAACGTGGCCTCGAGCTCCTGGATGATCTTGCCGTTCCCGCGCACGGGACCATCGAGCCGTTGCAGGTTGCAGTTGACGACGAAGATCAGGTTGTCGAGCTGCTCGCGGGCCGCGATCGACAGGCCCGCCATCGCTTCGGGTTCGTCCATCTCACCGTCGCCGACGAAGGCCCACACCTTCGACTTGCTGGTGTCGGCCAGTTCGCGGGCCATGAGGTAGCGGTTGAAGCGGGCCTGCGCCACCGCGTTGAGCGGGCCGAGCCCCATCGACACGGTCGGGAATTCCCAGAACTCGGGCATGCGCCGCGGGTGCGGGTACGACGGCAGTCCCCCGCCGTCGACCTCGCGCCGGAAGCGATCGAGGTGGTCCTCGGTGAGGCGCCCTTCGAGGTAGGCGCGCGCGTAGACGCCGGGGGCGGCGTGCCCCTGGAAGAACACCTGGTCCCCGGCGCCGCCGTCGCCCTTGCCCCGGAAGAAGTGGTTGAAGCCGACGTCGTAGAGCGCGGCGGCCGACGCGAAGGTGGACAGGTGACCACCGAGCCCGTCGAACCGGTGATTCGAGCGGTCGACCATCGCCATCGCGTTCCAGCGGATGTATGCCCGGATGCGACGCTCCAACACCTCGTCGCCGGGGAACCACGGCTCCTGCTCGGGCGGGATGGTGTTGATGTAGTCGGAGGTGACCATCGCGGGGACACCGACGCCTTGCTCGCGCGCGCGCTCCATGAGCCGCGCCAGGAGGTAGCGCGCACGCGCGCGACCACCGATGTCGACGACGGAGTCGAGCGAATCGAGCCACTCGCCGGTCTCCTGCGGATCGATGTCGGGGAGTGAGTGCACGAAGCCGTCGATGAACACGTCACCAGAGTACGACCGCGACCCGGTTACCCGACAGTTCTCGACCGCGGAAACTTTTACCAAGCTGCGGACAAGAAATTTCCGATCGCGGTCGATACATGCAGCGCATGGCCGACGATCGCGCAGCAATCGCTCATCTCCTCCGCCGCACGACCTTCGGTCCGCTCCCCGGTCAGGTCGAAGCGCTGAACGCCGGCGGCCTGGCGGCGGCACTCGACCAGGTGCTCGCCGCCACTCCCCCTCCACTGCCCGCCGCACCGACCCTCGACGGCTGGGATCCCCCGATCTGGTGGTTGCTCCGCATGGCCGACCCGGCCGTCGGCCTGGCCGAGAAGATGACGTGGTTCTGGCACGCGCACCTCTGCACCAGCCAGGACAAGGTGAGCAACTGGTCGATGATGTGGAACCAGCACCTGTTGCTGCGCACCCACGCGCTCGGAAACTTCCGCACGTTGCTCCAGCAGCTCACCGTCGACGCCGCGATGTTGATCTACCTCGACGGCGACCCGTCGGTCGTCGAAGCCCCGAACGAGAACTACTCGCGCGAGGTGATGGAGCTGTTCGCGATGGGTACGGGGAACTACACCGAGACCGACGTGAAGAACGGGGCCAAGGCCCTTGCCGGCTGGGACGTCGCCTGGGACACGGGCGCGGTGACGTTCCACCCGGAATATGCGTTGACCGCGGCGGTTCCGTTTCTCGGGCGCAACGTGATGCGCGCCAACGAGGTGATCGACGCGGTGTGCGACCACGCCGCGTGCGCACCGTTCATCGCCGGGAAGCTGCACAAGTTCTTCCATGGTGTCGACCCGTCGACTGCGCGCCGGGCGCAGTTGGCGACGATCTTCCGCAACGCGAACCTGGAGATCCGCCCGCTCGTCGAGGCCATCCTTCGCGATCCGACGTTCTTCGACGCGACCATCCGCATGAACCGGGCCAAGCTCCCGGTGGAGTGGGTGACCCACGCGTTCGCGGCCGCGGGTACGAGCGACGGCGGGTGGGCCGCGTCGGTGGCCGAGGGCCTCGGCCAACTCCCGTTCTTTCCGCCGAGCGTCGCCGGCTGGCCGGGAGGCACCCGATGGTTGGCGGCGGCGAACGCGCTCGCCCGCGCCGACTTGGCCCACGACGGCCCCACCCTCGACCAGATCACCAACGCCGCCGACATGGTCGGCGCCGCGCTCACGATCGGTTCGGTGTACGAGGTCTCCGCCGCCACCCGCGCCGCGCTCGACGCGGTGGCCGCGCTCTCCCTCCCGAAGTGGCAGCGCTCCCGCTTGCTGCTCGCGCTCGTCCTCTGCACACCGGAGTTCGCACTCGCATGAAGCAGGTCCCGCGCCGCAAGGTGCTCCAGTGGGGTGTCGGTGCCGGAGCGATGGGCGTGCTCGCCGCGTGCAAACCGCCGGTGACACCGCCCAAGGCTCCGCCGCCGCCGCCGATCAAGAAGCCGGCGCCGAGCCCGACCACGAGCACGACGACCACGAGCACCACGACGACGACCACCACCACCACCACGACGCTCCCGCCGATGACCTCGAACCGGTCGTTGGTGGTGATCGACATGGCCGGCGGTCACGACGGCAACTCGCTGGCAATCCCCTACGCCGACGGCTCGTACTACACGCGCCGACCAACGGTGTCGATCCCCGCCAACCAGGTGTTGCACCTCAACAACAAGATCGGGCTGCACCCCAACCTGGCGCGCCTGGCCCGGCGGCCGCTCGCGCTCGTCGAGGGCGTGGGGCACCCCAGCCCCGACTTCTCGCACTCCGAGATGCTGCGCCGCTGGTGGTTCGGCGACACCGACGGCAAGCAGTTCCCGCGTTACGGCTTTCTCGGGCGTCTCTGCGACGTGATCGCGACGCCGAACGACGCGGCCACCGGAGTGTCGCTCGGTTGGGGGCCGTCGGCATCGCTCGCGGCGCAGAACGCGGTGACACTGTCGATGGACCCGCACGGCGACGGCAAGTTCCCCGGCTACGGGGATGCGGGCATGAACGCAGCCTGGATCGCCGCGCACCGCGCGATGAGCCAGGCTGATCGCGCCGAGGCCACCATGCTCTTCGCCGGGCGCAACGGCATCCGCACCGCGCTCCGCTTCAGCGACCTCCTCACCGCGCTCCCGCCGTCGACCATTGCGTACCCCGACACCAGCTTGGGCGCGCAGCTCGCGGCCACGGTCCGGCTCCTGCGCGCGGGTGCGGGTATCCGCGTCGTGCACGTACCGTTCAGCGGCGACTTCGACACCCACGAGGATCACCTGGCGCGCCACAACAACCTGATGACCGAACTCGACGGCGCGCTCGACGCGTTTCTCCAGGAACTCACTGCACTCAACATGACCCAGAACGTGCTGCTCGCGTCGACCAGCGAGTTCGGTCGGCGGGCCGATCAGAACTCCAACGGACTCGACCACGGAACCGCGAACGTCGCCTTCCTCGCCGGTGCGATCAACTCGGGTGTGTACGGTCAGCACCCGAACTGGACGACCCTCGACACCAACGGCAACTTGAAGGCGACGGTGACGATGGGTGACTACTACGCGACGCTCGCGCACTGGATGGGCGTCCACCCGAGCGACGTGCTCGCCGGGACGACCACACCGTTGTCCGGCATCACGCTCTGATCGACTGATCTTGCGCGGCGTGACCCGTGCGGCGAGACTCGCCGCATGACGACCACGTCGCAAGCGACCCTCGGCCACCTCGCGCTGCACTACCGCCCCGGCGACTATGAACGGGCGCACCACCTCTTCGAGGCGCTCGGTGCCCACCTCGAACACAACGGCCCGCAGGGCTTCTTCAGCATCGTGTTCGATCGCGACGGCTGGAACTACGTCGACAACGTGATGTACCTGGCGCAGGCGGGTCCGGTGCTCCTCGGGCTCGAGGACGCCGTGGTCGAAGGGCTCCGCGCCGGAACCGCCGACGAAGATCCGCGTTTGGCGGCGTTCCGCGAACAGCGCGCGTCATTCCCCGAGGCGCTCGACCACTTCGGTATCCGCTACGAGTCGTTCGACGCGCTCGAACGTGCGGTGCTCGCGCTCCAGACCGCGACCGCGCCCGGCGGCGCGCTCGAAGGACGCGCCACGGTGACGCGCTACCGCGCTCGCGCCGGCCAAGACCCGCGCATCGACGCGGCCATGGACGCCTCGCCGATCTTCGGTGATCACGACGACGACGGCACCTCACGCGCCGACTACGGGGTGCAGGTGTTCGTGAAGACCGATGTGTGCGCGGCCGGGCTCTTCGCCTTCGGCCAGACCATCGAGCTCGACTACTTCTGGGAGCCCGCGTTCGCGACCATGCCCGACTTCGGCCGCCGCTGAAGGAACGCCGCGTCAGCCTTCGAGGAGCTTGGCCACCGTCGCCGCGATGCCGGGGCCGTCGAGCCCCAGGTTGGCGAGGAGATCCGCCGGCTTGCCGTGCGGGAGATAGGCGGCAGGCGTGCCGAGCACCACCGTCGGCGGTGCCCCGCTCCCGGCGTCGAGCGCACCGATAGCTGCGGCCAGCAGCGCGCCGACGCCACCCTCGGCGATGCCGTCTTCGGCGGTGACGACGAGCGGATGGCGGCGGGCGTCGGCCAGCATCTTCGGGTCGGGCGGCACGACGCGGACGTCCCACACCGTCGCGTGCAGGTCGCGCGCCGCCAGCAAGCCCGCGGCCTCCTCGGCGGCCTCGACCATCTTCCCGACCGCGAGGATGCACACGTCGGTACCTTCGCGGATGCGGCGGGCAGTTCGACCGCAGCCGACGGCGTCTGCAGCGACGTGGCGAGCCGCGGTCTTCGGCCAGCGCAACGCGACCGGACCCGACTCGATCCGTATCGCTTCGTCGAGCATCACCGCCACCTCCTCGTACGACGAGGGGGCGAACAGCGTGAGGCCCGGCACCTTGGTGAGGAGCGCGAGGTCGAAGAGACCGTGATGGCTCGGGCCGTCGTCGCCGGTGATGCCGGCACGATCGACGCAGAAGACGACCGGCAGCGCGTGCAGACCGACGTCGTACACGATCTGGTCCCACGCCCGGTTCAGGAACGTGGAGTAGACCGCGACGACAGGCCGGAGCCCGCGCATCGCCATGCCCGCGGCGGCAGTGACCGCGTGCTGTTCGGCGATGCCGACGTCGAAGCAGCGATCGGGAAAGCGCTCGGCGAAGGGCAGCAAGCCAGTGGAGCCGGGCATTCCGGCGGTGAGGGCGACGATCTCGGGCCGCTGCTCGGCCAAGGCGATGAGCGCGTCACGGAACGCGGCGGTGTAGGACGACCCGTTGGCGCCGACGGGCACGCCGGTCTCGGGATCGAACGCGCCGACGTCGTGGAGCCGCTTCTCGTCGTCGGTCTCCGCGGGCAGGTACCCCTCACCCTTGCGAGTGATCACGTGGACGACGACGGGACCCGCGCGCGACGCGGCGTCGCGCAATGCCGCTTCCAACGCGGCGACGTCGTGGCCGTCGATCGGACCGGTGTACTCAAGCCCGAGCGCCTCGAAGAACGACGACGACTCGACCGCGACCTCGCGCCCGGCGGATGTGAGGCGCGACACGGTGGGTGCGTAACAACGGCCGTTGTCGTTGAGCACGATCACCGCGCGCCGCCCGCTGAAGCCGAAGTTGTTAAGCCCTTCGTAGGCGAGACCACCGGTGAGCGCGCCGTCGCCGATCACCGCGACGACCGCGGTGTCGTCGCCGGTCGCGTCGCGCGCCACCGCGAGTCCGAACGCGTAGCTCACGGCGGTCGACGCATGGCTGTTCTCGACGATGTCGTGTTCCGACTCCGTCCGCGACGGATACCCCGACATCCCGCCGCTCTGCCGCAGGCGACTGAAGCCGTCGAGGCGGCCGGTGACCAATTTGTGGACGTACGACTGGTGGCCGGTGTCCCACACGATGGCGTCGCGGGGGGAGTCAAACACCCGATGCAGCGCGAGGGTGAGCTCGACCGCGCCGAGGTTGGACCCGAGGTGCCCGCCGTGGACGGCCACCGACTCGATGAGCACCTCGCGGATCTCGGCCGCGAGCGCGCGCAGCTCGACGGCGTCGAGCCGGCGTAGCGCCTCGGGTCCGTCGATCGCTTCGAGCAAGGAATCCGCCAATTCCGTCGGGGCCGTCAGCGGCTGATCGTACCGTCGTCGCCGCAGAAGGCCCGTTCCGCGGCCCGTTCGTCCCGCGGCACGGTGAGCCGGGTGCGGCCGATCGCCCCGGTGAGATTCGTCCAGATGCGATCGACGTCGAGGGGCCCTTCGGTCGACGCCACCAGCGCGCGCAGGGCGCCACAGCGCAACGCGGCCCGGGCCGCGTTGACCCGAGCGGCGGGAAACCCCGCGTTCACCCCGGGTCGGGTCGTGAGCGCGATCACCCAGGGGTAGCCCTTGCGCTTGCGGTGACCAGGGCTGCTGTCGAAGTTGGGGGGCATGTGGCTGCCGACGGGGTCGGCCAGGCTGTTGTACTCGTGCACCAGCACGTCGGGTCCGGCGAGGTAGCCGCTGATGCCGCTGGCCAGAGACACCAAGGTCGTGCGTTGCGGAGTCGCGTCGAGGATCGGGTGCTTGGCGGTGTTGATCACGAGCGCGCGTTCACCGCGCGCTTGCAGGCGTTTGGCGACGGGACCGTCGGTGAAGATGAAGTCGCCGGCGAGGATCGGCCGTCGGCCCGGAAGGGTGAGGTTGGTCATCAGGTCGCGCCCTTCGGCCACACCGTGTTCGGTGAGGGGAACGAAGCCTTGGTGGATCGACGGCCGCAGCAACGCGAGCGCAACGACCGCCCACACGCCGAGCACGACGACGGGAACGAGCAGCCGACGGTGCCACCGCACCGCCGCGAAGGGTGCGATCAGCGCGAACACGCTCGGAAGCAACAGGCGCGCGTGCAAGTAGTCGCCACCAGACTTTACGATGAACAGCGCGTGCAGCGCGCCGGCAACGGGGAGCGCGAGCACCACGACGAGCGACGGCCCGGGCGCGCGCGTCAGCACGACGACGGCAACGGCCACGACTGCGAGGAGGGGCACCCACAACCAGTACGGCGCGACCAGATCGACGAGGTAGTTCCACCCCTGCGACCAATACGTGCCACCCGCGTCCTTCGCCAACGCGGTGTTCGGGACGAGGATGCCGTAGTAGCCGACGCGGAACAGCTCCGAGAGCACCGGCAACGCGAAGAAACCGCCGAGCAGCCACGCGAGGGGCGCGCCGCGAGGTCGCCGGGTCGCCAGCACCGCGACGATGGCGGTGACGCTCATGATGGTGAGATCAGGACGGACGAGCGGGCCGAGTCCGAGGACCACGCCGACGCCGATCGTCTTCGCGACGCTCAGCGACGGTGGGTCACGACGCGCGACGGTCGCCAGCACGAGCATCAGCGCGCCGATCCACGCCAGGCTGAGCCCGTTCTCGAGTCCCGACGTCGCCCACTCCCAGCTCGCCGGCAGCGCGGCGATCACCACCGCGCCGAGTGGCACGATGCGCGACGTCGCGTCGACGCGCCAGAGCTTGGCCGCGCCGGCCTGTACCCACCACAGCCCGAGGCCGGTGAGGGCGAGCCCACCTGCGATCGAGAGGTACTCGATGCGCACGAACGGGACGACGGTCCGGCCGACGGTGAGCATCGCCAACCACAGCGGGCTGGTCGCCACCTCCACCCGTTGCCCGACGTTGAACACCGGGCCGTGGCCGGCCCGGATCTGGTCGACGATGCGGAAGTTGAGGAACGCGTCTTCCTCGACCCACCGGTGGGTCCAACCGAGCGCCACGAGGAAGACGACGGGGAGCGCACGGAAGAGGAGCTCGCGGCGCGGCGGACGGGTGTCGACCACCTCGGGGGCAGCGACCGACACTTCGGTGGTCGCAGCCGCCATGGTTTGCGAGCCTAAGAGATCCTGGCCGATGCCGGAGCGTCGCCGACCAGCGGCGAAAGTGTCGAGCGATGCATGACCGAAGTCGGCCTGTCCGTCACGGGGCGTTGGTCGTGGTGGGGCTGTTGCTCGTCGGTTGTGATGCATCGCCGAGCCAGGAGGCAACTTCGACGACTGCGAGTGCGACTGCAGATGCGACGGCGCCGGGCTCGACCACGAGCACGGTTACGACGACAACCGCGGCGGCCGCCCGCAAGGTCTTCGCCTCGGGTACGTTCGACGCCACCGACGCGCGGCTGGAGGAACGGGTCAGTTCGGCCGGCTTGTCGGGCGGCATGATCAGGATCGTCGCCGCCGACGGCACCGTGCTCCACGAGCACGCCGTCGGCGACGGGTCGGGTTCCACACCGTTGGCGATGGCGTCGTCGACCAAGTGGCTGACCGCCACGACATTGATGACCTTCGTCGACCAGGGCGTCATGGGTCTCGACGACGACATCGCGAAGTGGCTGCCCGAGTTCGGCGGCTCGAACCCACCGATCACGGTGCGACAACTCCTCGACCACACGTCGGGCGTGCGCGACAACCCTTGTCAGGACGACGGCACCGCACTCGCTGCGTGCGTGCGCACACTCGCGTCGTCACCACGCGAGTTCGCGCCGGGATCGCAGTTCTCCTACGGCAACAGCCCGTTTCTCGTCGTCGGGCGACTCGTCGAAGTGCTCGGTGCCGACGACTTCGCCACCGTCGTCCACCGACGGCTCACCGGTCCACTCGGCATGGAGAACACCAATTGGCCCGGCGCGCCGGGCGCGGCGAACCCGGCGTTCGGGGCGAACGCGACCGTCGACGACTACGGGAAGTTCCTCGACATGATCCTGCACGAGGGAACGTCGAACGGCACTCGGGTGCTCTCGCCGAATGCGGTTGCGAAGATCACCTCGAATCAGGTGGCGAGCTACGACACCTCGCACGACTACTCCGTCGGCATCACCGGAATCCCTCGCTACGGCCTCGGCTGTTGGATCGACGTGCTCGACCCCGCGGGGAAGACCGCGGTCGTGAGTGGCAACGGCGGCAAGGGCTTCTACCCGTGGATCGACTTCACGACCCACACGTGGGGGATCGTCGGCGTGCAGGACGAACGCGGCGCGCAGCTCGCGGTGCCGGCATCGCAGACCGTCGAAGTCGAGGCTCGCACCGCCACCGCGCGGTGAGCGCTACTCCGTGTAGAAGCCGCCGTCGGGGTGGAGGATCTCGCCGGTGAAGTAGCTCGACTCGTCGGACGCGAGGAACAACGCGGTGTTCGCGATCTCGCGTGGCGTACCCATGCGTCCCATCGGGATCTGCGCGTAGAGGTGCTGCTGGGCTTCCTCCGGCATGAACTGCATGATCGCGGTCATGTTGGTCTCGATGAACCCGGGGCCGATTGCGTTCACCCGTATGCCCGCACCGACGAGCTCGCGCGCGAGCTTCTTGGTGAGCCACCAGACGCCGGCCTTCGACACTCCGTACTGCAGTGATCCCGCGTCGGGGTGCTTCGCGCCGATCGACGCGATCGTGATCAAGCTCGCGTCCCTGGCGCAGCCGTGATCGAGCATCGCCCCAACACATGATTGGAGCGACTTCAGCGTGCCGGTGAGGTTGATGTCAAGCACGGATTGCCAGTCGTCGAGATCCAGGGCGACGAAACCGCGAGCGGGATCCGGTTGGGAGCGCGCGCGCATCGACTTCTCGGCGAGCTCGAGGTCGCCCGAGACGTAGCCGCCGCTGGCGACTCCGGCCGCGGTGACGACAATGTGGAGTCCGTCGAATTGCTGGATCGCGGCGCGTGCCATGGCGTCGTTGTCGGCGCGGCTCGTGACGTCGACCGACACGAACGTGGCCCGGCCACCGATCGCCTCGATCTGCGCGACCGTCTCCCGGCCCGGACCGTCGAGGAGGTCCGCGACCACCACGGCCGCGCCCTCCTCCGCGAAGCGTAAGGCGCTGGCGCGTCCGAGCCCGTTACCGCCTCCCGTGACCACTGCGACCTTGCCCGCCAACCGTCCGGCTTGCCCGCTCATGTCGTCATTCCCCTCCACCCTGATCGGCACATCGCACCAGCCCTCAAGCAACCGACAAGAAAGCGGGGCCCGAAAGCCCCGCTGACCTGCACATTCACCGTGGGCGATAGCAGATTTGAACTGCTGACCCCTTCCGTGTCAAGGAAGTGCTCTCCCCCTGAGCTAATCGCCCGGTGAGCGGGTCATCGTAGCGAATGGCCGTCGCGAATCACTCCGTGGCAATGGCCTCGAGTACGTCGAGCCGCGATGCGCGCCACGCGGGCAGCACCGCGGCCACCACCCCCGCGACCATCGAACCCACGACGAAGAGCAACACCGCGCCCACCGGAACGCGGAACACGGTGACTCCCTGCTCTTGGAGCGCGCGCGTGAACGCCCACCCCCAGAACACGCCCAGCGCGAGCCCCACCACCCCGCCCAGCACCGCGATGATCACCGATTCCCCGCGCACCATTTGGCGGACCTGTCGACGCGACATGCCCACGACGCGCAGCAACCCCAACTCGCGGGTGCGCTCGAACACCGACAGCGCCAGTGTGTTGATGATCCCGAGGATGGCGATGATCTCCGACAACGCGAGGATCGCCACCAGGACCGTGAGGAATTGGTCGACCTGGGCCTGTTGTTCCGATCGGAACTGGTCGCGCGTGAGCACCTTGATGTTTGGGAAGTCGGTCGCCAGCTCGCGCACGAGTGCACGTTGGGTCTCAGGTCGCGCGCCTCCAGCCGTCCGCACCAGCGCCAACGAGTCGAGCGCGGTTCCACCGCTTCCCGCGTCGAGCGTGTCGGGCGCGACCACGAGCGGCACCGACTGCCCGAAGATCCCGATGAAGTTCTTCCGTTGGTAGACACCGCGCACGACGAGAGAGAGCGCGCCCTGGGAGAACTGCACCGGCACGCGATCACCCGTGCCGACGCCGAGGTGACGGGCGAGGTCGACGCTCACGAGCACGCCGTCGTCGCGTAGGTGCGCAGCACCACCGGACACGAACCCGAGGTCGACGACCTTGGCGAGCTGATCGGCATCGAGGCCCGCCGCAGTCTTGACGTTGCCGCCCACCGACGCGTCGGTGAACCGCATGGGCGCCACCGTGGTGACCTCGGGGAGCGAGCGCAGGCGCTTGGCCACCTGGGTCGAGAAGCCGGCGAAGCCGTCGGACTTCACGATGTAGTCGGCGCGCAGGCCGGCGCCCGTCTCGCGGCCCACTGAGGCGCGCGCCGATGCGCCGAACGTCGCGGTGAGACCGACCAACGCGAGGCCGATCACCAACGCCGACGCGGTGATCGCAGTGCGGCGCGGGTTGCGCATCGCGTTCGCCCGGGCGAGCACTCCTGAAGGGCCGAATCGGCGCAGTGGCGCGCCCAGCACCCGCACCGCGGGACGAGCCACCGCCGGCAGGATCATGACGACGCCGACCAACACGCCGAACGCGCCCAACGCAACGAGTTGGACCTCGTCGATCAGGCCGGTGGTGTCGCGCGCGCGCGACAGGCCGACCACGACCGTCACGATGCTGGCGCCGAGCACGACCAGGCCGGCGACGACACGACGGGCGAAACCGCCGACCGCCCGGGGCGGGGCGTCGGCGATCGCCGCGACCGGGGGCACGCGCGCGGCGCGGACCGCCGGCAGGATCGCGGCGAGCACGGTGACCGCCACCCCGACCACAAGGGAGACGACGACGGTCCGGGGCAGCACGACGGTCGAGGTCGCGGGGAGATCGAGACCGATCCAACCCAACAGCTCGAGGAGCGCGACCCCGAGGCCGATCCCGGCGACGAGCCCGATCGCCGACGCCACCACTGCGACGACGAACGCTTCGAGCACCACCGACCGGACCACCTGACCGCCGGTCGCGCCCATCGCCCGCAGCAACCCGAGCTCGCGAGTGCGCTGCGCCACCAGGATCGTGAACGTGTTGAAGATGATGAACGCGCCGACGACGACGCCGATCGCCGCGAACCCGAGCAGCGCGGCGGTGAAGAAGCCGAGGAATTGTCGCACCGGCTTGCCGACCTGGCGCGTCGCTTGCGCCCCCGTGAGGACCTTGTAAGCGGGACCGAGCGCCCGCGAGATCCGGGCTTGCAGCACGTGCTCGGAGACCCCGGGGTCGCGCTGCACGAAGACCGCGTCGAGCGACCCGACCGCGTCGAACTCACGCTGGGCGGTGGCCAGATCGAACGCCGCCGCGGTGACGGCCCCGAAGTCGCTGCTGTCGCCGAACTGGAACAGCCCCACGATCCGGTATTCCTTGGCCGCGCCCGAGAGCAGGATACGGACGCGGTCGCCCACCCTGAACCCGTGCTTTCCGGCCGTGCCCGCATCCATGGCGACGTCGTTCGGCCCGTTGGGTGGGCGGCCCGCGGTCAGGCGGAACGGCCCGTCTCGCACCCACGAGAAGCCGAGCGTCGGCGGGCCGCCACCGCCGATGGTTTTCCCCGAGTCGTCGACGAACTGGGCGAGTGTGCTGCGGACGAGGCCCTCGGCCCGGCGCACCCCCGGTACCGCCCTCACCTGGTCGGTCACCGAGGCGGGAATGCGCCCCGGATTCGAGACGTCACCGAACGTGGAGCCGCCCTGCACCTGGAGATCGACGCCGGAGAGCGTCTGGGCGAACACCTGGTCGAACGACTGCTTCACCGTGTCGGTGAGGACATAGGTGGCGCTGATGAAGCTGACCCCGAGGAGGATGGCCAAGGCGGTCAGGGCCAGGCGGACCTTCCGGGCCAGCAAGCCCCTGATCGTCGCCTTCCACATCGCGCGGCTCGCTCCCTTCTCGGGCCCATCATGGCCGAGTCCACTGGTGGCGGCGGGGCACCCGGAGCGTGATCACTCTCCGCGCGCTCCACATCGGCAAGAAATTCGTTCGGATCAATGGTTCGAACCCTCAAGTTGGGGTCAGAACCGCGCCGATGACCTTCTCGAACACTCACGGTGACGTTTGGGGAGAGCGAAAATGCTGATGAAGACGTTCCTGGGCAAGCGGACCGCGGCAATCGTGGTGACCGCGATCGTCGGGCTCGGCGTGGCGGCGTGTGCACCACCACCGGCGCCGGCAGGCGGCGGGAGTCCCAGCGACCCCTTCACCGCGAGCCTGTTCTCCTCGCTCAACGCTGACCGGGCCGCCCACGGGCTCCCGGGTCTTTCGTGGAACTCGCAGCTCGGCAGCAACGCCTCGTCCTGGGCACACCAGATGGGGAACGCCGGCAGCCTCTACCACCAGAACCTGGGTGGCCTCATCAGCTCCCCCAGCTACGCGGGCTTCTACACGCTCGGCGAGAACATCCTGGTGGGACCGGGAAGCATGTCGGCCGCGTCGGTCGAGTCGGCGTGGATCCACTCCCCGCCCCACTACGCCAACATCACCTCACGATCGTTCAACGTCGTCGGGATCGGGTACTACCGAGGTCCTGACGGCCGGATCTGGGCCGCCCAGGAGTTCGGCGGAGTCTGACCGACCCCCGCACACTCCCCACCGCACGAACGAGAGGCCGCAGCCAAGTGCTGCGGCCTCCTCGCGTGACGGATTGTCGCGTCAGCTGACGGTGTCGAGCGGTTCCGACGGAGCCCATTCGCAGGCTTCGTCGAGGTCGAGCACCGCGGTCATGCGGCCGAACGCGATCCAGTCGCCGATGCACACGGTGAGCTCGAGGATCTCGACATCGCTGAACTCCCCCCGCATGCGGGCGAAGAACGCGTCGTCGAGGGAGCGATGATCGAGCGCGAACTTCTCTGCGTACTCGATCGCCAACCGCTCCTGTTCCGAGTAGTCACCCGCGGCCGGGTCGTCGACCGAGGCGTAGAGCGCTTCGTCGACCCCGTGTCGCGCCAGCGCCGGGACGCGCCAGCTCATGCAGATGTTGCAGCCGTTGATTTGCGCGATGCGCATGCGGGCCGCTTCCCGCACCCGCCACGGCAACGCGAGCCCCTTGCCCCCGACCTTGGCCGCGAGCGCGCCCACTGCCGCGCCGAGTTCGGGCGACAGCGCCCACACCAGCGCCAGCTCGCCGCCGTCGCCGGGGGGAAGATCGATGCGCGCCATCAGACGGTCGCGCTCGGGGCCCAGGCGCACGCCTCGGCGATGTCGAGCACGGCGTTCAGCCGACCGAACGCGAGCCAGGTGCCGATCATCGTGGTGAGCTCGAGGATCTCGGCGTCGGTGAACTCGGCGCGCATGCGGGCGAAGAACGCGTCGTCGAGCGAGCGGTGGTCGAGCGCGAACTTCTCTGCGTATTCGATCGCCAGCCGCTCCTGCTCCGAGTAATCACCCGCGGCAGGGTCGTCGACGTGCGCGTAGAGCTCCTCGTTGACACCCCGCTCCGCCATCTCGGGGAAGCGCCACTGCTCACACACGATGCAACCGTTGATCTGGGCGATGCGCATCCGGGCCACTTCCCGCACCCGGGGATGCACCAGCCGCTCTCCGTAGACCGCCGCGCTCAGCCCTCCGACGGTGGCGCCGAGCTCGGGCGACAACGACCACACCTGGACGAGCTCGCCGCCGTCGCCTTCGGGAACGGTGATCCTGGCCATACGGGTCCTCCTCGTCGCGCCGTCTCGTCGCGCCGACCGAGCCTACGACAACTTTCCCGTTTGCCTGTCGTACTGATACGCCACAATGGGGCGATGACGGCGATGCCCCTCCCCCTGGTGGTCACTGTCCCGCCGCCACCAGAAGCGTTGGCGGGATTCCATCCGGCAGTCGCCGAGTGGTTTCGGCGCCGCTTCCCCGAAGGCCCCACCGCGCCACAGGCGCACGGTTGGCCGTCGATCGCCGCGGGGAACGACACGCTGATCGCGGCGCCGACCGGCTCGGGGAAGACCCTCGCCGCGTTCCTCGTGTGCATCGACCGCCTCTACCGCGCGCACGAGCGCGGCGACGAGGTCGACGGCCGTGCGCGCGTCGTCTACGTGTCACCCCTCAAGGCCCTCGCTGTCGACATTGCCGAGAACCTCGAACGACCCCTCGCGGAGATCGCCGACGTCGCGGCTGAGCTCGGCTTGAACGCGCCGCGCATACGGGTCGGGGTGCGTACCGGCGACACCACGAGCTCGCAACGCGCCGCGATGGTGCGCAAGCCACCGAGCTTCGTCATCACCACGCCCGAATCGCTGTATCTCCTCGTCACCAGCGCCAAGGGGCGCGACGCGTTGCGCACCGTCGAGACGGTCATCGTCGACGAGATCCACGCCGTCGCGCGCGACAAGCGGGGCGCACACCTCGCGCTCACGCTGGAACGGCTCGAGGCACTGTGCGAGACGCGCCCGCACCGCGTCGGGCTGTCGGCCACGCAACGGCCGATCGAGACGGTGGGTCGTCTGCTGGTCGGCGATCGGGAGCTCCCGGTGATCGTCGACGCCGGCCACCAACGGCACCTCGACCTCGCGCTCGAACTCCCCGAGGGCGAGCTCGAAGCCGTCGCGTCGGCCGAGCAGATGGGCGACGTGCTCGACCGCATCGCCGCGCTGGTCACCGAGCACCGCACCACGCTCGTGTTCGTCAACACGCGCCGACTCGCCGAGCGGCTGGCGCACCAGCTCGGCACCCGCCTCGGCGACGACGTCGTCGCCGCCCATCACGGCAGCTTGTCGAAGGAACGCCGACACCGGGTGGAAACTCGCCTGCGCGCCGGCGACTTGCGTGCGCTCGTGGCCACGGCGTCGCTCGAGCTCGGGATCGACATCGGCCCGGTCGAACTCGTGTGCCAGGTCGGCTCGCCGCGCAGCATCGCCACGTTCCTGCAGCGCGTCGGTCGCTCCAACCACAGCCGCGCCGGTACCCCGAAGGGGCGGCTCTACCCGCTGACGCGCGACGAGTTGGTCGAGTGCACCGCGTTGCTCGCGGCAGTACACGGCGGCCGGCTCGATACCGTCACGCTCCCCCATCTCCCGCTCGACATCCTCGCCCAGCAGGTCGTCGCCGAAGTCGGCGCGCAGGAGTGGCGCACCGACGACCTCTTCGCGCTGCTGCGGCGCGCCGCGCCCTACACGGCCATGACCCGCGCCGACTTCGACGAAGTGATCGATCTCGTCAGCAACGGCATCGCCACCGGCCGCGGGCCGCGCGGCGCGTACGTGCACCACGACGCCGTCAACGGTGAGCTGCGCGGGCGCAAGAGCGCGCGCTTGGCCGCGATCACGTCGGGCGGGGCCATCCCCGAAACCGGCGACTACCGCGTCGTCGCCGAGCCCGACGACACGTTCATCGGCACCGTCAACGAAGACTGGGCGGTCGAGTCGATGGCGGGCGACGTCTTCCTCCTGGGCACCCACTCATGGCAGATCCGCAAGGTCGAGATGGGCGTGGTGCGGGTGCGCGACGCCGGTGCCGCGCCACCGACCATCCCGTTCTGGATGGGCGAAGCCCCGGCGCGCACCGACGAGCTGTCGGCCGAGGTCTCCGCGGTGCGCGCCGCGGTCGACGCCTTCCTCGCCGCCGGCGATCCCGACGGCGCGCGCCAGTGGCTGATCGACACCGCCGGCATCGACGCGGACGCCGCGACCATGGTGGTCGACTACCTGGCGGTCGGGCGCGCCGCCCTCGGCGCGATGCCCACGCAGCAGCGCCTCGTCTTCGAGCGGTTCTTCGACGAAACCGGCGGGATGCAGCTCGTCGTGCACTCACCGTTCGGTGGGCGAGTCAACCGTTCACTCGGTCTGGCCCTGCGCAAGAAGTTCTGCCGCACGTTCAACTTCGAGCTGCAAGCGGCGGCGAGCGACGACGCCATCGTGCTCTCGCTCGGGCCTCATCACAGCTTCCCGCTGCAGGAGGTGCCCGGCTACCTCAGCAGCGCAACGATCGACGACACGCTGCAACACGCCATCCTCGACTCCCCGATGTTCCAGGCCCGGTGGCGTTGGAACCTCAATCGCTCCCTCATGGTGTTGCGATTCCGCAACGGCCGCCGCAATCCTCCGCCGATCCAGCGCATGGAGTCCGACGACCTGATGGCCGCGGTGTTCCCTCAGGCGGCAGCATGTCAAGAGAACGTCACCGGTCCGATCGAGATCCCCGACCACGTGCTGGTGCGCCAAACCATCGCCGACACGCTGCACGAGGCGCTCGATGTCGACGCCACCCGCGCGCTGCTCGAGCGCGTGGAGTCCGGCGCGGTCACCGTGCACTTCGCCGACACCACCGAACCTTCAGTCCTGGCCCACGAGATCCTCACCGCCCGGCCCTACGCGTTCCTCGACGACGAAGAGTTGCAGAACCGCCGTACCAACGCGGTCACCCTGCGGCGCGGGTTGGCCGTCGACCTCAGCGCGATCGGCGCGCTCGATCCCGACGCCATCGACCAGGTGCACGGCGAGATCACTCCGGAGCCGTCGTCGGCTGACGATCTGCACGACCTCTTGTCATCCATGGTGATCATGCGCCCGCAGTCCGAGTGGGACGCGCTGTTCGGCGAGTTGTCGACGCGCGGCCGAGCGACGATGGTCGAGCACGCGGGCACACCGCTGTGGTGCACCACCGAGCGCGCGACCGACGCCGAGCACGCGTTCTCCGACGACGAAGACGCGATCGCGTCGGTGCTGCGCGGCCACCTCGAGATCTGCGGCATCACGACCGTCGACCAGCTCGCCGGGGCAACCACGCTCACGAGCACACGGGTTCTCGCCGGGCTCGCGTACCTCGAACAGAGCGGCTTCGCCCTGCAAGGTCACTACCGCGCCGACGCGGTCGAGACCGAATGGGTGTCACGCCGGCTGCTGGCTCGCATGCACTCGTACTCGCGTCGCTCGCGTCGCGGTGGCGTCGAACCCGCCACCGCCCAAGACTTCATGCGCTTCCTGTTGCGCTGGCAGCATGTCGCGCCGAGCACCCAACTCGCCGGAGAGGCGGGGCTGCTCACGGTGGTCGAGCAGCTCCAGGGCTACGCCGCCGCCGCGGTCGCGTGGGAACCCGATCTGTTCGGCGCACGGTTGCGCCGCTACGAACCCGGGTGGCTCGACCGGCTCTGTCACGACGGCGAGGTCGCGTGGCTCCGGCTCGATCCGCCCGCGCGCGACGTCGACGCGCCCGCGGTCGCGCCGTCGAAGGCCACTCCGATCTCGGTGGTCGCGCGGGCCGACCTGCCATGGCTTCTCCTGGCGTCGCGCGTCGGCGCCGAACCCGGCGAGCCGGTGGTGTGCGCGACGGCCGAAGTGCTCGACGTGCTGCGCGAGCGCGGCGCGTGCTTCGCGTCCGAGCTCGGGGCTGCCACCAACCGTCTGCCCGAAGACATCGAGCGCGCGCTGTGGGACGGCGTCGCGCGTGGCCTGGTGATGTCGGATGGCTTCGGGCCGATCCGGGCCCGGGTCAATCACGGCAAGCGCACCACCGACGTCCGCCGCTTCTCGCGCCTGGCGCGCGCGCCCCGGCTGGCGACCGCCGCCGCGGGCCGGTGGTCCCTCGTCCCCGCGACCGACGCGGTCGCGCTCACCGACCTGGCCGGAACCGACCGCGACGAGCTCGCGGAGGCGGTGGCCGAGTTGCTGCTGCACCGTTGGGGGGTGCTGTTCCGCGACCTGGTCGTGCACGACTCGTTGCGGTTCCCGTGGCGCGACCTCCAGTGGGCGCTGCGCCGGCTCGAAGACCGTGGCCTGGTGCGGGGCGGCCGCTTCGTGAGCGGTTTCAGCGGCGAGCAGTACGCGCTCCCCGCCGCGCACGAGCAGCTCACCCAGACCCGCAAGGTCCCCCGCACCGGCGAGCGGGTCACCATCAACGCCACCGATCCCCTCAACCTCGTCGGCGTGATCATCCCCGGTCCCCGGATACCCGCGGTGCGCACCCGGCACGTGACCCTGATCGACGGCGTCGTCCCGAGCGAGCACGCGCAGAGCGCCTGAACGCGCGAGGATCGGGTCGTGAGCACGCTGCACGCGCCTGGTCAGGAGTACCGCGACTACGCCGAGTTGCTCGACGCGTACTACGAGCGGGGATGGACCGACGGACTCCCGGTCGTCCCGCCGACGCCCGATGCGGTCGCAGAGTTCCTCGCGGTCGCTGCGCTCGAACCCGACACGGTGATCGGTTCGGTCCCCACCCGCGAGGTCGTGGTGACCGCCGAGCACGTGGCCATCAACGCAGTGATGGCGGGATGTCGCGCCGCGTACATGCCTGTCGTCGTCGCCGCGGTGCGCGCGCACCTCCACGAGAAGGGCAACTGTCACAGCGTCACCGGCACCCTGTCCGGCGCGGCGCAGGCCGTCGTGATCAACGGGCCCGCGCGCCTGCACCTCGACGTGAACTGCACCGCGGGATGCTTCGGCCCGGGGTGGCGCGCCAACGCGACCATCGGACGCGCGCTGCGACTCGTGATACGCAACGTGTGCCGCGCCATCCCGAACTTCCTCGATCGGGCCACCTTCTCCACTCCCGCGCGCTACTCGTTCTGCTTCGGCGAAGACGAAGAGGGCAGCCCCTGGGTGCCGATGAGCGTCGAGCGCGGGATCGCCGCGGGCGCGAGCGCGGTCACGGTGCACTCGGTGATGACGATGAGCTCGGCGTTCGATCTCAACAGTCGAACCCCCGAGGGTGTGCTCGACAGCGTCGCCGCGCACATCCGCACGCGCGGGGTGGCCACCGACGAGTGGCTCGGCATCGACAACAACGTGATGTTGATCATGGGACCCGAGCACCGCCGGTTCCTCGTCGACGCGGGCTGGTCGAAGGCCGACGCCCGCGCGTACCTGTTCCCGAAGCTCAAGGAGGGCGAGCGCCCGGTGCGCATCGGCAAGCCCGAAGGCATCTTGATCGTGGCGGCCGGGGGACCGGGCATGTCGGAGACCTGGGTACTGTTCCCCCACCTGGCCTGGGCGATCACCGAGCCGGTCACGCCCGAGATCACGACAGCGGAGACGAACGCGTGAGCATCGTCGGTCTCGATCCCACCAGCGGTCCGATGCCGGACTCCGAGCTGGGACCGGCGTTGCGCCAGCCGTCGCTCAACGGCGCGGTGATCGGAGTCGTGTCGAACGGTCTCGGCGAGAGCGACAAGATCCTGCGCGCCGTATACCGCGAGCTCGCCGCCCTCAGCGGTGCCCGCGACGTCGTGTTCGTGCGCAAACCGAGTGTGTCGGTGCCACCCGACCCGATGGACTGGGAACGACTCATCGCGCAGGTCACCGTGGCGGTGGCCGGCTTCGGTGGTTGAGGCTCGTGCAGTGCGCGCAGTTTGCGCGACTCCGTGGAGTTGGAATGGGCCGGCATCCCGAGCGTGGCCATCGTGCACGAGTCGATGGAAGGCACCGCTCGGGCCATGGCCCGGGTGAGCGGGATGCCCGACTATGGCTTCGTGACCGTGCCGTATCCGCACATCCCGCTCGCAGTGTGGTCCGACGACGAGATCGACGATGTGGCCCGCCAACTCGCGCCGCAGCTGCTCGCCCGGCTCACCGAGGCCGGTGACGCGCCGTGAGCGACATCCCCGTTCTCATCGAAGCGGCGATCAACGGCGGCACGACGAAGGCGCGCAATCCCAACGTCCCGCTCACGCCCGAAGAGATCCGTGACGACGCCGCACGTTGCCTCGATGCCGGCGCCACCATCATCCATGCCCACAACCACGACATCCGACTGAGCGGTGAAGCCGCGGCCCGCGCCTACCTCGACGCGTGGGCGCCGCTGCTCGCGCAACGACCCACCGCCCTCTGGTACCCGACTCTGTGCGTCGCGCCCGACCCGCTCACCAAGCTCGAGCACGTCCGTCTCATCGCGCAAGAGGTACCGCTCACGATGGCGGCGGTCGATCCCGGCTCGACCAACCTCGGTTCGCCCGGCGCCGACGGTCTCCCCGACGGCGGGGTCTACGCCAACTCGTACGGCGACATCCGCCTGGCGTTCGAGTTCTGCGCCGAGCATCGCCTCGGCCCGCAGCTCGCCATCTACGAACCCGGCTTCCTGCAGTGTGTGCTCACGTACCACCGCGCCGGGCAGCTGCCTCCCGGGTCGATGGTCAAGCTGTACTTCGGCGGCGAGTGGGGCATGTGGGCGCGCGCCCGCGGCGTCACCTTCGGGCTGCCGCCCACCGCCAACGCCCTGCTCGCCTACCTCGACATGCTCGACGGCACCGACCTCCCGTGGTCGGTGTCGGTGTGGGGGGGCGACCTCATGGCCACCCCGGTGGCGCGCCTCGCGCTCGAGCGCGGCGGCCATCTCCACGTCGGCCTGGAGGAACACTTCGACCCCGACCACTCGCCCACCAACGTCGAGTTGGTCGAGCAAGCCGTCGCGCTGATCGAGTTGGTCGGACGACCGCTCGCGACAACGAGTGACGCGGTCAGGCTCCTCGGACTACCGGATCCGGCAACGACGCCAGGAAGTCGAGCAGCGCCGCGTTGACCTGAGCCGGGGCCTCCTGCTGGATCCAGTGGCCCGAGCCCGCCACCCAGATCGGATCCCGTAGGTTCGGTACCGCGGCGCGCGTGGCCAGCACCGCCTCCTCGGTCTGGCCGAAGATCGAGTCGAACTCGGCGCCGATGAACAACGCGGGCTGCTCCACGCGCTTCCCGGCGAACGGAGCGAGCAGCTCGTTGCTGCGATCGATGTTGCGATACCAGTTGAGCCCGCCGAAGAACGTGCCGTGGTGCGCGAACGACTCGACGAACGCGTCGAGGTCGGCGTCACTCAACCAGTCGAGCGATCCCGGGAGTTCGTTCACCACGTCGAAGAAGCACTGCGCCGACGGCTCGAAGAACCGGTACTCGGTGCGCGGGACGTCACCCGAGAGCGCGTACAGCGTGGACCCGAGCGTGCGGCGCAGGTCGGCGTCGAGCTCGGCCTCGGCGACGCCCGGTTCCTGGAAGTGGAGGAGGTAGAGGAAGCCGTCACCGAGGAACGCGCGCATTGCCTCCGTGGGCCGCACGCGCGGCGTCGCGACCGGCGCGATCCCCGAGAAGTGGATGCTGAGCGCGGCGACGGCGCGGAAGCGGTCGGGGCGCAGGAGCGCGCAGTGCCACGCCACCGGCCCGCCCCAGTCGTGTCCGACGACGACCGCGGTGTCGATCCCGCACGCGTCGAGGAGACCGACGATGTCGCCGACGAGGTGGAGTTGCGTGTACTCCTCGACGAGTGCAGGCATGTCGGTGGTGCCGTAGCCGCGCTGGTCGGGTGCGAGCACGTGGTAACCGGCGTCGCCCAGGGCAGCGAGCTGGTGGCGCCACGAGTACCAGCACTCCGGGAACCCGTGACAGAGCACGACGGCGGGGCCGTCGTCGGGGCCCGCCTCGGCGACGTGCATGCGGATCCCGTTGGTGTCGACGTGGCGGTGCCGGGTCACGCCCGGCACGGTAGCCCGCCACGAGATTCGGGAAAGTTCCGGGAACCGGACCACGCCGCGCGCCGTCTGACCCCTGTACCAACCAGTTCGACGGGAGGGGATCCCATGCGCCGATTCACCTACACCAGCGCGCTCGCGCTCGCGTTGCTCACCATCACCGCGGCGCCCGCGTTCGCGTGCGGTGGGCTGGTGGGCGAGAACGGCACCATCCAGCTCACCCGCACCACCACCCTCGCGGCGTATCACGACGGTGTCGAGCGCTACGTGACCAGCTTCGAGTTCAGCGGCCGCGGTCAGTCGGTCGGGTCGATCGTGCCGCTCCCCGGCATCCCGACCAAGGTCGAGCGCGGCGGCGACTGGACGCTGCAACGACTCGAACGCGAGGTCGCGCCGCCCGTCCCCGCGCCCGCCTTCGCCGAAGCCTCCGGCGCGGCCCTCGCCAAGGACGCCGAGGTGCTCCAGCAGGTGCAGGTCGATGCGCTCGACATCACCATCTTGCGCGGGGGTGGAGACGCGGTCGGCCGCTGGGCGATCGACCACGGATTCCTCCTCACCCCCGACGCGCCCGAAGTGCTCGACTTCTACTCGCAGCGGTCGAAGATCTTCATGGCCGCGCGCTTCGACGCGTCGCGCGCCGCGCAACTCGACCAACAGACAGGCGACGGCACCCCGATCATGCTCACCATCCCGACCGATGAGCCGTGGGTGCCACTGCGGATTCTCGCACTCGGGCTCGATACCGCCAAGGTGGTCGACGCCGACGTGTTCCTGCTCACCGACGCGCGACCAGCTGTGCTCGCGGCCGACGACGGCGTGACGATCGCCCGGAGCGAACCCGCGTCGACCACGTTGCTCGACGACCTGCGCCGCGATCAACACATGGGCTGGGTACCCGACGCGATGTGGCTGAGCTTCGTGCGGATCGCGACCACAGCCGGGACGCTCCGCCACGACCTCGCGGTGTCGACTCGCGCCGACACATTGCCGTCGGCGCGTCTTGCCGGTTTCGTGACGCGCGACGCGCCCGGTGATGCGCCGTGGGCGTGGTGGACTGCGCTCCTCGTCGTGGGTGCGCCGTTCGTCCTCGTCGCCGGTGGCGTCGTGCTCACCCGTCGCCGCCCGGCATGAAGCGGCATCGGCTGGTCGTGCTCACCAGCGTGGCCGCGCTGTTGATGCTCGCGACCGGCGCGTTCGCCATCGTGCGGGCGGGCCCGTCGACGGCGAGCCGGATGGGCGCGCTGGGACCGGGCGAGGTGACGGTGCGCATCGACATCGACCGCAGCCGTTTCAGCACCGACAGGATCCGAGTGCTGCCTCACACCGAGGTGCGATTCATCGTGGTCAACCACGATCCCATCGGACACGAGCTCATCGTGGGTGGCCCCGACGTGCACGCACGCCATGCCAACGGTCACGAGGCGTACCACCCTCCCGTACCCGGCGAGGTGTCCGTGCCGGCCGACGGACGCGCGTCGACCACCTACTCGTTCCACGGGATCGGTCCGGTCGAGTACGCCTGTCACCTTCCCGGGCACTACCAGTACGGCATGCACGGGGTGGTGGAGGTCGTGGCCCGATAAGGTCGCAGCCAACGACCGCGTTCCGGGGGGAACAGCATGGCGACCACCACGACCACCGACCGTCGACTGCGCTACATCGACTCCGACGGCCACATCCTCGAGCACCCCACCGCAATGCCCGACTACGCGCCCGCGCAGTACCGCGATCGCATCTGGCACATCGAAACCGATGCGGACGGCGAGGAATGGCTCCACTTCGACGGCAATCGCCTACCGGGAAACACGATGGCCGCCGCGGGTACGGCCGGGATGAGCGACGAAGACCGCGCGCGGGCGTTCCGCGCCGAGCTGCGTTACACCGAGGTGCGACCGGCGGCGTGGAACGCGAAGGCCCGCCTCCAGGACATGGACCAAGACGGCATCGATCTCGCCGTGCTCTATCCGACGATGCTGCTCGGCCTGCAGAGCCTGAAGGACATCGACTTCGCCGAAGCGCAGGCGCGCGCGTACAACGACTGGTGTTCCGATCACACCCAGGAAGGCGAGGGACGACTGTTCGGCGCGGGCGCGGTCCCACCGATGCACGAACCCGACGACGTCGCGCGCGTCGCCGCCGAGATCCGGCGCGTCGCCGAGCTACCGGGCATGGTCTCGGTGTTCATGCGGCCGAACCCCTCGGTCGACTGGCGTCCATTCAACGATCCGGTCTACGACCCTGTGTGGCAGGCCTCGGCCGACACCGGCCTGCCGATCGCGCTGCACCCGTTCCTGGCGCCCGATCTTCCCGGCGCGTGCGTGGGGCTGCGCCTCAGCCGACCGCGCGACGCGCAGGGCCACTATCAGGACAACTTCGACCCCGACAACACGATGTCGCAGGCCGACCAGCAGCGCACCACGCTCGAGCAACGGCCCTCGGTGTTGTTCACCCAGGCCATCGCCAACCCGGTCGACGTGATGAGTTCGATCGCGTACCTCACTGCCGGCGGCGTGTGCGAGCGATTCCCCGACGCCAAGTTCATCTTCCTCGAGGCGAACGGCGGTTGGCTCGTGCCGTGGCTCGAACGCCTCGACCACCACTGCCGCAAGTTCCAGTGGGAAGTCCAGGACCTGTCGATGTTGCCGTCGGATTACATGAAGCGTCAGTGCTGGATCAGCTTCGACCCCGATGAATCGATGCTCGCGTTCACCGCGCGGTCACCGCTCGTCGGCCCCGAGCGCATCATCTGGGCTTCCGACTACCCACATCCCGACGCCAAGTTCCCTGGCGTCACGAAGGAATTGTCGGAAGCGCTCGAGGGCCTGACGTTCGAGCAGCAGCAGGCGATCACCAGCGAGAGCGCGATGACGCTCTACGGCATCGGCTAGGTCTCCCGGGCTAGGTCTTCCGGGCTAGGTGAGAGAGGCTGCGGCTTGTAGCGCGCGATCGATCAGCGCCGCCGCGTCATCGGTCGGTTCGTCGAACGCGATGCCCAGGCGACAGGTGATGGCGGCGTCCCAGATCAAGCGCTGCGCGATGCGGCTCGCCATGTTGCGGTCGGAGATGTCGTTGAGCACGACGGCGAACGTGCAGCCCGCAATGCGCGCAACCGTGTCGTCGGAGCGAACCCGTTTACACAGGAGCGAGACGAACGTGGCGAAGTCGGGGCTGATCGTGGCCACGCCGCGCACATCGTCGAAGATGATCAAGCCGACGCGGAGATCGCGTCGCCTCGATCGGGCCAGCGCGATATTCGTGCGATCCAGGAGCAGCACCCAACCCGGCAGGCGGGTGAGCCCGTCGAACAGGCCGTCGTACTGCCGACGCGCCCCCTCGGGGACCTCGACCGGTGCCGCTTCCGGTGCCGTGTTCGGCATTGCTTCCCTACCCTCGTGGACCCTGTGGGCTTCGTTCCTCCCCCTAGATATCGGCAGACGGCGGCGGGAATGAAGCACCGACTGGCCGGCCACTTTGGGCCGTCAGGCGTCGTCGAGCTCAGCCACCCCATGGCTCAGGGACGTTGCCAGCCCTCCGGCAGCCGCTGGGTTCCCGCCGTCGTGGTCACGTAGACCTGCCACGCGTAATAGCCGTCGTACGCGCGCGGATCGGCGGCGATCACACCCGCGTAGTCCTTGATCGCGGCGACGTACGCATCGCTCGGGTTGTAGGCGAACAGCGCGGGGTCGATGTCCGTCTGGCCCCCATGATCAGCGAGGAAGCGGCCCGCGGCCAGGATCGCGTCGCGGTCGTCGTTGACGTCGCCCCCCTGCCCGTACCTCGCCCAGGTGCTGGCGATGAACTGCATCGGGCCTTGCGCGCCCGCAGGGCTGTTTCCGTGGATCCGGCCCATGCGGGTCTCGACGAAGTGGATGGCGGCGAGGTACTGCCAGGGAACCCCCGACTGCGCCTCGGCCTCGCGGTAGTAGCCGACCAAGACGGCGGCCGCCGGTGGCGTTCTGATCGTCCAGTCCGGCAGCGACGTCGGAGGCGCGCCGAGGTCGGGGCTCGACAGGTGAACCGCGGCGTCGCGATTCGCGATCACGATGGGCTTCACGTCGTCGGGCAGCGCGCCCAGGACGGCATCCACCCACTCGGGGTGGGCCGAGAGCGCGCCGTACGCATGTTGCTGGGCCCACCCGAGCGCGAGCCGCGTTGCCGCATCACCGCCATCGGTCCGCAGCGCCCGTTCCACACGGATGAGCTCGGAAGCGGTGTTCGACGCGTCGGTGGGAGCCACGAGTTGGTCGGGGCTGGTGATCGGGGCGACCGTCGTCGTCGTGACGATCGTCGTCGTCGAGGAGTGCGCCGACGCGCCCGAGCGCGGCACCGGCGCAGCCGAATGCGATCCACCGGAGCACGAGGCCAGCGCCGCAGCCAGACCCACGAGCGCTCCCGCAACCACTCGCGACATCACTCGGCGCGTGCCACTCACATCCGTTGCGCGGCCCGTTCCATCGCGTCCATGCACTCACGCAGCGCGGCGGCCGGGTTGAGCTCGAGCACGCGGCTTGCCTCCTCGTAGATCAACACGTGACCGGCGGGGAAGTAGCACGCCTCACCCGCCGACACGACTTCGTCGGGGATGTCGCTCTCGGGCCAGACGCAGCGGATGCGACCCGCGAACACGTAGAAGTAGTGCGGGCACGGGCACACGCCACCCGGCGATCCGCCGAGCTTGTACATCTCGGTGCAGTCCATCGGCGCGTCGACGGTCGTGAGGCACACCTCCATGTCGCCCCAGTGGGCGGCACGGAAACCCCCCTCGGCCGAGGGCCAGCCCCGAGAGGTCGGGCTCGGTAGGTCTTCCAGCCTGCTGTGCGGCACGTTCGCCCTCCTGATCGTCGTCGTGACATCGCGACCGTAGGTGTTGAACCCGCGCGGTGCGAGCACTTGCTGTGCGGCGCGAACGCGGCGAAGCTCTGCCGCCGTCCACTTCCCGAGGTTGTAGCGCCATGATGACGTCGCCGCTCGAGTTCGCCGACACCGACCTGTTCCGCGACCCGGACCTCGCGCAGGACCCCTACCCCTACTACGACTGGGTCCGCGAGCAAGGGCCGGTGTGGTACTACCCGCGCTGGGACGTGTGGTTGATCACCGGCTACGACGAAGCGCTCGCGGTGTACCGCGACCCGGCCACGTGGTCGAACTGCAACACGGTCAGCGGACCGTTCGTCAAGCTCCCGGTGCCGCTCCTCGGCGACGACATCTCCGCGATCATCGAGGCGCACCGCGACGGGCTGCCGTTCAGCGACCAACTGCCCTCGTTCGACCCGCCCAAGCACACCGACCAACGCGGTCTGCTGATGCGGTTGATCACACCCAAGCGCCTCAAGGAGAACGAGGAGTTCATGTGGGGGCTCGCCGATCGGACGATCGACGAATTCTTCGACCGCGGTGAATGCGAGTTCATCCCCGAGTACGCGCTCCCGTTCACGCTCATGGTGATCGCCGACCTCCTCGGTGTGCCCGACGCCGACCGCGACGAGATCCGCGCCAAGCTCGCGGGCCGGGAGCGCCCCATGGCGAAGTTCCGCGCCGGTCTCGTGGAGAGTGCCGATCCCGCGAAGCTGGCGCACAAGCCGCTCGAGTTCCTCTACGAGCGCTTCACCGGTTACATCGAAGACCGCAGGCGCGCGCCGCGCGACGACATCATGACCGAGATGGCCCAGGCCACGTTCCCCGACGGCACGCTGCCGCCAGTCGACGATGTCATGCGCATCGCGGCCAACCTCTTCTCCGCCGGCGGCGAGACGACCGCCCGGCTCATCACCATGTGCTTCCGGCGGCTCGGCGACCACCCCGACCTCCAGCAACTGCTGCGCGACGACGCCGCCCTGATCTCACCCTTCATCGAGGAGCAACTGCGGATCGAGAGCCCGCTCAAGGGCTCGTTCCGATTGGCGCGCGTGCCGACGACCGTCGGCGGGATCGACCTGCGCGCGGGAACGACCGTGTTCATCATGGAAGACGCCGCCAACCACGACCCGCGCCAGTTCGAGCAGCCGGACGAGTTCCGACTCGATCGGGTGAACGGTCGCTCGCACCTCGGGTTCGGGCAGGGCATCCATTCCTGCGCGGGCGCGCCGCTCGCGCGCGCGGAGACGAAGGTCACCATCCAGCGTTTCCTCGACCGCACCCGCGACATCCGGATCTCCGAAGCGCACCATGGCCCGGCCGACGCCCGCCAATACCGGTACGACCCCACCTACATGCTCCGCGGCCTGAGCGAACTGTTCGTCGAGTTCACGCCGCGCTGAAGTCAGCGCAGCGAGACCTGCACCACGTCGTCGACAACCTGCGTGCGGTACGTGTGCAACGGCCCCGACCAACCGTCGTCCGACGGAAGCACACACTGACCGGACGTCACGTCGAACATCGAACCGTGCTCCGGGCACTGGAGCAGCACACCGCGGGTCAGCGGTATGCCGCCCAAGGGCGTCGCTTGGTGCGGGCAGATGCTCTCGTACGCACACCAGGTACCACCCGCGTTCGCGACCGTCACCGGTACACCGTCGACGTCGACGGTCGCGGTCTCCCCGGGCTCGAGGTAGTCTGCCGGAACCGCGTCGATGAACTCGGCGTCGTCGGTCATCACTCAGGCGTAGGCGCCGACCTTCATGGCTTTGGCCAGCGAACCGCCCATGATGAGCGCCTGTTGGTCGAGGGGCAGGTCTTCCACGACCTCGGAGTACGCGAGGGGATCCCCCATACCTTCCGGGTGCGGAAAGTCGGAACCGAACATGATGTGGTCGACGGGGATGCCGGCGTCGATGAGCCCCTTCGGGTCGGGTTCGTGGAACGCGTGCACCCACACGCTGCGGTTGAACACGTCGACGGGATCCTCGTCGAAGAGGACGGCTCGCTCCTCGGAGGCGCGCTGCAGCCTCTTGTAGAACGGCCGAATCCATCCGCTGCCGAACTCGACCGGCATGAATCGCAGCTTCGGGAAGCGGGTGGCCAGACCGTGGCCGATGATCGAAGCCATGGCGTCGACGAGGTTGTCCTTCTGCGACGAGAGGGTCAGGAACGCCGGGTTCGCTCGGCGGGCATTGCGCGCGATGCTCATCTCGTTGTCGCCGAGGCCCTCCCACTCGTTGGTGTATCGGGTGTAACCGGAGTCACCCTAGTGCATCCCGACGGTGAGGTCGAGCTCCTGCACCCGCGCCCAGAACGGATCGAACTCCGCCAACGCGAACGACTTGCGGCCCTTCCACGTGGGCACCGGCGCGACGCGGATGAGGAAGAGCTTGGCGCCGCGCTCGTAGATGTACTCGAGTTCCTCGAGCGCGCGTTCGAGCACCGCGAGCGAGATGATCGGCGTGCTGTAGATGGCATCCGAGTACACGTAGCTCCAGTGCTCGTGCATCCACTGGTTCAACGCGTGGATCACCGCGCACACCGCGTCGGGATCGTCGGCCATGCGCTCCTCGAGCGCGCTCGCCAAAGTGGGCCACAGCAGCGTGCGGTCGATGCCCATCTCCTTCATCAGCTCGAGCCGCGGCTCGGGATCGAAGAAGGCGTCGAGGCTCGGCATCGCCACCAACTTCCCGAGGCCCATCGCGCCGCCGAAGCCCTTGCCGCCCTTCGTCACGTCGAAGCCGGAGCCACCGGGCACGGCGACCTTCCCGAACGTCGGGTTGGGGATGTAGTCGGAGATCTTGTCGCGGATGGCGAGCTTCGTACGACCGTCGATGTCGACGTACTTGATCGCGCCCTCGTACTCACGTGGCAAGAACTTGGTGAGCGCGTCTCGGGTCTCGTAGAGGTGGTTGTCGGAGTCGAACGTCTCGTACGGCAGCTCGCGGTGCGTGATCTGGATGTACTCGCTGTTCGTCATACTGGTCCCCCGTTCGGTGCGCTGGGTCCACGCTACCAACGGCGGCGCCGTCGTGAGCGGGGGCGTGCTAGGCATCTGCACGGCTCCCACGGGGCAACGAATTCGACGTCAACGGAGGGATGCACATCTGATGGCCGACTTCGACCAGGTCGATTTCTTCTCCGACGCATCGCTGCTCGAGGATCCGTACCCCTACTTCGAGCACCTGCGCGCCCAGTGCCCGGCGACGCCGCTTCCACATCACGGCGTGTTGGCCATCTCCGGTTTGGAGGAGGCCAGCGACATCTACCGCGACCCCGACACGTTCTCCTCGTGCAACTCCGTGATCGGACCCTTCGCTTCCTTCCCCGTGCCACTCGTCGGCGACGACGTCGGCGACATCATCGACACCTATCGCGACCAGCTCCCGATGAACGAGCACATGGTCACGATGGATCCGCCTGATCACACTCGTGAGCGCGCGCTGCTCATGCGCCTCATCACCCCGAAGCGACTCAGCGAGAACGAGGAGTTCATGTGGCGCCTCGCCGACCAGCAGCTCGACGAGTTCGTGGGTCGGGGTCGCTGCGAGTTCATCTCCGCCTATTCGCAGCCGTTCGCGCTGCTGGTCGTGGCCGACCTGCTGGGTGTGCCCGAGTCGGAACACCAACGGTTTCGCGAAGGGTTCGGACTACTGAGCAGCAACCCGGGCGAACTCGGCGGCGGCGAAGCGCGCCAGGCGCTCAACCCGCTGGAATGGCTCGACGGCTACTTCGCCGACTACATCGAGGATCGCCGCCGCGAGCCACGACACGATGTGATGACCGACCTCGCGCTGGCCAAGTATCCCGACGGCTCCACCCCCGACGTGATCTCGGTGGTGCGGAGCGCGACGTTCCTGTTTGCCGCCGGACAGGAGACGACCGCCCGGTTGCTCGCCACCGCGCTGAAGTACCTCGCCGAGTTCCCCGAACTCCAAGACGAGCTGCGCGCCCATCGTGAACGCATTCCCGACTTCATCGAGGAAGCGCTACGGATCGAGAGC
>Ga0075026_100000062_pt1 | contig 33373 bp, 32 predicted proteins | sample Str012_2_FD_71392 | JGI IMG/M metagenome (GOLD analysis project Ga0075026, IMG submission 71392) | Freshwater sediment microbial communities in response to fracking from Pennsylvania, USA - Straight Creek_MetaG_SC_2012 | ecosystem: Environmental > Aquatic > Freshwater > Creek > Sediment... | reverse complement strand
CGCCGACCAGAAGGACCTCTACACCCGGTGGCTCCGCGAGGGCGAGGACTCGCTCTCCAAGAGCACGTCCAGCCCCACGCAGCGCACGATCTCGTTGATCACGTCGCCGCTCAGCGAAGGGGGCGGTGCGATGTTGCGCGATCTCGGTGCGCGCCTGCTCGTGTTCCCCACCTCGATCTACGACACGTTGCCCCACACGCTCGGCGGGTTCACCGACTCGACCCAGTTGGTGCAGATCACGGTCGCGCCCGACGTCACCGTCGACGCGGCCGTCATCGACCGGTTCGCGCAGCAGACGCTGGCCCAGCCCACCACGACGCCCCAACTCACGGCCATCTATGCAGTCGCCGATCTGCTCGCGGCCCGGCAGCAGATCGCCGACGACGGTGGCGACCCGCGCCGCCACGGCATCACGCTGGCATCCCCCGACCTCGGGCTGCCGTCTCCCGATCTGCTCAAGCCGCTCACCGCGCTGTTGGCCGACACCCCGGGCTTGCGGCCCACCACGCTCGACGATCTCAGCGTGCGCGTCGACCCGTTGCTCAACGACGGCAAACAGGTGGTGGTCGGTCTTCCGCGCACGGTCGACGGCGATCTGTCCGCGCGCATCAACACCACCACTCAGTTGGGGCTCGAGAGCGCCAGCACGTCCAGCATGCTGCCCCCCACCGACCCACGCCTGGCCGAGTGGAAGCACCTCGTCACCTACCTGCCCACCAACGCCATCGACGACCCCCAGGCCACACGCATCACCGACCAACTGCACGCCGACATGCTCAGCGTGCGCAGCGCCGTACAACCGCCCGCCGGCTTCTCGTTCAACCTCACCGGCGGCAAGGGCGCGGTGCCCGTGTCGATCCGTAACAACAGCAACATCCCACTCACCGTGCGCGTGCGGATGACGTCGTCGAAGTTGATCTTCCCGAAGGGCGATCAGTCGATCACACTCGCCCCCGAGACCTTCACCGAGGTCCGCGTGCCGATGGAGGCCCGTTCCAACGGTCGGTTCCCGGTGACCCTCGACGTGTTCACCCCGTTGGGCGACGTGCGCCTGGGCACCCCGATTCCACTCACCGCCAACGTGCGTGGCCTCAGCGGCCTGGGCAACCTGGTCACGGGCGCCGCGCTGTTGGTGCTGTTGTCGTGGTGGTTCCGCCATCTCCAGCGCAATCGGCGAAGGCGTCAGTCGGCGAAGGCCTCCGACCGACACCCGTCGGCGGGTGGCGAGGGAGTGGAATCCGACACCGACACCGACGCCGACCACTCGGGACTGTCGCCCGACGCCGCAACGAGTACCCTGCCACCTTCGTGAGCACTCAACGCGTCCGCATCGTCACCGACTCTGCGTGCGACCTGCCGCAGCAGGTTGCCGACGACCTCGGCATCGAGATCGTCCCTCTCACCATCCGCATCGCCGGCCACGAGTACGTCGATCGCGCCGATCTCACGCCGAAGGAGTTCTGGGCGAAGTGCGCGGCCTCGGCCGAGCTGCCCGAAACCGCGGCGCCGGCACCGGGTCAGTTCGAGGCCGTGTATCGCACACTGGCCGCCGAGGGCGCCAGCAGCATCGTCACCATCAGCCTCAGCGGCGCGCTGTCGGCCACGATGCAGTCGGCCGAACTGGCAGCGCGCTCGGTGGCCGACACCATCGAAGTCACGGTGGTCGACAGCGAGCAGTGCACCCTCGGCCTGGGTCTGGTGGTGGCCGACGCCGCCCGCCGTGCAGTGGCCGGCGACGATCACGCCACCGTGGTGGCAGCGGCCCGCAACTTGGCTGCACACACCAAGGTGTGGGGCGCGCTCGACACGCTCGACAACCTGAAGAAGGGCGGACGCATCGGTGGTGCCAAGGCACTGCTGGCGTCGGCGCTCGCCATCAAGCCCATCATCGAGGTGCGCGACGGCAAGGTCGAGCAGGGTGGCAAGCAGCGCACCCGCTCCAAGGCGCTCGCGTTCTTGGTCGACAAGGTGGTCGAGGCGGGCGCCATCGACAACCTGTGGGTGCTCCAGGCCGACTGCGCCGATGTGGATGCGTTCGTCGACATGCTGCGTCCGCACCACCAGGGCGACATCATCGTCGGCGACATCGGCCCCGTCGTGGGCACCCACGCCGGGCGCGGCACCATCGGTGTGGCGTTCAGCCTCGCCGACCGCTGACCCGTCGCACTCGCCCGAGAACTCTGGTTCATTGCCCCGGAATCGGAGCCGGTCGCCACTAGTGTCCACGTGCGGACATGTCTGCCACGCTTCCTGGCGCGAACCCTTCGACGCTGCCCCCCGCCATTCTTGCCCAGCGCTACCGGCTGGAGCGTCGACTCGCGCAAGGAGGCATGGCCGAGGTGTGGCTGGCCACCGACCTGTCGCTCACCCGCAGCGTTGCGGTGAAGCTGCTCAAACCCACGCTCGCCGCCGATCCGGTGGTGGCCGAACGGTTCCGACGCGAGGCCATCGCGGTCGCGCAACTCAACCACCCCAACATCGTCGCGGTCTACGACGCCATCGAGGAACAGATCGGCGGCGATCGGCGCCAGGCGGTGGTGATGCAGTTGGTCAACGGCAAGAGTTTGCGCCAACTGCTCGACGAACAGAAACGGCTCAGCCCCGACCTCACCATGCACATCGGTGCATGCGTCGCGTCGGCGCTCGACTGCGCGCACCACGCCAATCTCGTGCACCGCGACGTGAAGCCCGGCAACATCCTCATCACGCCCGACGGTCGCGTGCTGCTCACCGACTTCGGCATCGCGAAGGGCCTTGCGGGCACCTCCGACGACGACCTCACCAGCCCCAACGTCATGATGGGCACAGCGAAGTACCTGTCGCCCGAGCAAGTGCGTGGCAAGCGCCTCGACGGTCGCGCCGATCTCTACTCACTGGGTCTCGTGCTCTACGAGTGCCTCGCCGGCCGCGTGCCGTTCCTGGGTGAGACCGACACCGACACCGCGCTGGCGCGCCTGAACCGCGACCCCACCGATCTCACCCGACTGCGTCCCACACTGCCCGATGGTCTGGCACCGCTCATCCATCGCCTGCTGTCGCGCAAGCCCGACGACCGCTATCACAGCGGTGCCGACGTGCGTGCCGAGTTGCAGCGCATCGCCGCGCTTCCGCGCAACGACCTCACCACCGACGGCAGCCGACCGGTACCCGGAGTCAACGACACCCGAGCCACCCCCACCGGCTTCGCTCGCCCGCGCAGCGCCACCACCACGGCGCAGATGCCATCGACGCCCGGCAACACACCGGTGCGCGCCGGCCGACCCGCAGGTTCGGCGACGCGCGTCGACCGCACCCCACCGTCGCCGGTGCGACCGCGCCAGCAGCCGAACCGGAAGTTCGAACACCGTCGAGGTCCGTCGATGGTGGTGGTGGGTGGCCTGCTCGTCGCCGCGTTCGTGGTGGGCCTGGTGCTGTGGATCACCATGGGCACCTCCACCGGATCCACGTTCCATCCCGTGGCCACCACGGCAGCACCGCAGGGGACCACGGGCGCGAGCACCGCTCCCGGCGTGAGCGCGGTGCCGGTCGGGCCCTCGGGCATCGCCAGCGTGCGAACCTTCGACCCCGACGGCGATGGGCAGGAGAACGACCAGGCCGCCGCCAACGCGATCGACCGCAACATGGCCACCGCCTGGACCACCGTCTGCTACAGCTCGCGCTACATGGGCGGCAAGCACGGCGTAGGGCTCATCGCCGACCTCGGCAGTGCTCGCACCGGCATGATCAGCATCGCGGTGGGCAACGGACCGTTCCAGCTGCGGGTGTATGCATCGTCGGCCGACCAGCCGCCCGGCAGCTTCTCCGACTGGGGCCAGCCACTGCACACGTTCGGCGGCGACACGTCCCAGACCATCACCCAGCAGATCACCACATCGGCACGGTGGGTGCTCGTGGCGTTCACCGAGATCGGTCGCTCGCCGGCGTGCAGCAGCAATCCCTATCGCGGCGCCATCCAGGAACTCAGCTTCGCCTAGCTCGGCACCCCCGCGCACTAGCCTTCCCTCCATGGCTGCGCCGATCGACGACCGTGCGCTCGTGCTGGCAGCTCAGGGCGGCGACCGCGCGGCACTCGACCAGTTGTTCCGGTTGCACTACGACCGCATTCTGGCCGTGTGCCGCCGCATCACGGGCAACGAAGCCGACGCCGCCGACGCCACGCAGGAGGCCATGATCGCCATCGTGCGCAGCCTGTCGAAGTTCGACGGTCGCTCATCGTTCGGCACCTGGACCTACCGCATCGCCACCAACGCCAGCCTCGACGAGTTGCGTCGGCGTCGGCGTCGCCCCTTGGCCGCCGTCACGCCCCCCGGCGACGACGACGGGCGCCACCAGGATCCCGCCGACCCGACGTCGAGCCGTCCCATCGACCGCATCGGCGAACGCGAGGCCATCGAAGTGGCACTGCTGGCCCTCCCCGAGGAATTCCGCGTGCCGGTGGTGCTGCGCGACGTGGCCGATCTCGAATATGCCGACATCGCCGCAGTGCTCGACGTGCCCGTGGGCACCGTGAAGAGCCGCATCGCGCGAGGTCGCGCGGTGTTGGCCGGACTGCTGGCTCCGGCAGCGGGGAACCTCACCGGCGACTCGGAACGTCCAAGCGAGGCACCATGAACGAGCACCCCACGCACGACGGTCTGGCCTCCGAGCCCGATCCGGCCGAATTGGCCCGGATCGAGCTGGCCAGCGCGTACGTCGACAGCGACGTCGACGCCACGCAGCGCGCCGAAGTGGAGGCATCTGCCCAGCTCATGGACATCGTGGCTGCACTACGCCAGGTGCGCACCGACCTGGCCGACGTCGCACCCGTCGACGAGGTGGCCCGCCAGCGAGCCTTCGCCGCCGCGTTCGCCGAGTTCGACCTGGCGGCGGCAACCGCTCCACACGTCGAGGCACGCGCTGCTGCGGCAACTCCAGCCGTCGCTGCCACCATCGCTGCGCCAGCTCGCGTGGTGCCCTTCCCCTCTCGCACTCGGTGGTCTCGGGTGCTCGGCGCCGCCGCCGCCGTGCTCGTCGTGGGCGGCATCGGCCTGATGGCGGTCAACGGCATCGGTGGCAGCGACTCGAAGTCGTCGAGCGCCACGATCGCCCCGGTGCAGGCCGACGGCAGTTTCTCGGCCACCACCACCGCAGGCGCCACCGCCGGCGGTGCCAGCGGCAAGACCACCACCGAAGCCACCATCGGGTCCATCGGCGCACCGGCATCGGCACGCCAGGAGGTCGACACGCCGGCGCAGTTGCTCACCGTCAGCGATCAGTACGCGCCCACCGCGTCCGGCACAGGCACGGGTGGCGGCACGGCAGTCGGCATCACCCCGCCGGCGACGGTGACCACCACGGTGCCCGCCGTCGCCACCACCACGGTCGCCGGGGGTCCCACCACCACCGCGGCCGGCGCCCCCGGCACCGACACCGCCGTCACGGGCAGCGCCGTGTCGCCCGCCGAGCCGACAGCCACCCGCTCCGATCGGCCCACCCTGCCGTGCACACTGCGGCCCACGCAGCAGGTCATCGCGCTCATCACGTTCCAGGGTGTCGATGCTGCCGCAGTGCTCGACACCGCCACCGGCGAGATCTCGGCCATCGACGCCCAGTGCCACGTGCTGGCCACCGCGCACCGCTGACCATCTCTGCCGTGCTCGATTCGTCGGTGGGCACCTCCGGCTGATTCGCTCTGTGACGTGCAGATCGCCCTTCTCGTCGCCACCGCACTCGCCGCACTCGCCAACTGGTGGTCGCGCGTCGCGCACAACGATCGCGTCGAGCTCTGGGCCAAGCCCGCCACCACCATCTTGGTGATCGGGCTGGCGTTGGCGAGCGGAGCACCCACCGGCCACATCGTCATCGCGGTCGTGGCGCTCACCTTCTGCCTGCTCGGCGACATCTTCTTGATGCCCGCAGTCGACAACTTCATCCTCGGCCTGGCGTCGTTCCTGATCGGCCACGTCGTGTTCGTGGTGCTGTTCGTGACGTACGGCCTCGGCCATCGCTCGCTGGCCGGCATCGCCGTCCTCGCGCTGGTGGTGATGGTGACCACGATCGGCAGGATCATCGTGTTGAGCGCCGGTGTGCACGAGCCAGCCCTGAAGGTGCCGGTGGCCGCCTATCTGGTCGTGATCTCCACGATGGCCGCCGTGGGATGGGGCACCGGCATGGGCTGGGTCATCGCCGGCACCACGCTGTTCGTCATCAGCGACGCCATTCTCGGCTGGGGCCAGTTCGTGAAGGACAAGCCCTGGATGTCGCTGGCCATCATGGTCACCTACCACGGTGCCATCGCCAGCCTCGCGCTCAGCCTGTGGTGAGGCCCTGACCGCTCGCCGCGGCGGGTCGTGGTGGCGCTGGCTAGGCTCGTGACCATGCCTGGGAATCCGCTGACCGATCCGAACTGGGCGCCCGAACTCGCCGACACCGTCGAGCGAGTGGTGGGCACCATCCGCACACAGGCCACCGACAATGCCGTCAAGGCGTCGCGAGCCATCGTGTTCGGCGTGGTGGCCCTGCTGGGCGTGTGCACGGCGTTGCCCATCATCACCATCTTGTTCACCCGGTTCACGCAGATCCTGGTGGGTCGCATCTTTCGCGTCGACCCTGCTCAGGCCGTGTACATCTCGTACTACATCGATGGCGTGGTGTTCATGATCATCGGCTTCGTCCTGTTGGCGAAGCGTCACACGAAGGCCCCCGCAGCATGAGCCATCATCCGGTCATCATCATCGGATCCGGCCCTGCGGGCCTCACGTCGGCCATCTACACCGCCCGCGCCAACCTGGCGCCGCTCGTCATCGAGGGCGAGCCGTCGAGCACCAGCGACCAACCCGGCGGTCAACTGATGCTCACCACCGAGGTCGAGAACTTCCCCGGTTTCCCCGAGGGCATCATGGGTCCCGAACTGATGATGCGCTGTCGCGAACAGGCCGCACGGTTCGGTGCCGAGTTCCTCACGGCGAAGGTCACCGCGGTCGATTTCAACGAGCGTCCGTTCAAGGTGTGGGTGCGCGACACCATGTACACCTCCGACGCCATCATCGTCAGCACGGGTGCGCAGAGCTTGATGCTCGGTCTACCGGCCGAGTCGCGTCTGCTCGGCCACGGTCTGTCGACGTGCGCCACCTGCGACGGCTTCTTCTTCCGCGGCCACGAGATCGCCGTGGTGGGGGGTGGCGATTCGGCCATCGAGGAGGCCACGTTCCTCACCAAGTTCGCCTCCAAGGTCATCCTGCTCGTGCGTCGCGACCAGCTCAGGGCGTCGCGCATCATGCAGGAGCGGGCCATCCACCACCCGAAGATCGAGATCCGCTGGAACACCGTGGTCGACGACCTGCTCGGCGACGACAAGCTCGAGGGTGCCGTGGTGCGCAACGTGGTCACCGGCGACGTCACCACGTTGCCCGTCACCGGGCTGTTCGTGGCCATCGGTCACCGCCCCAACACCGACCTGTTCCAGGGCGTGCTCGACATGGAGGACAACGGCTATCTCATCACGCAGCCGGGTTCGTCGTACACCAACATCGAGGGTGTCTTCGCCTGCGGCGACGTGCAGGATCACACCTACCGGCAGGCCATCACCGCCGCCGGTTCGGGCTGCATGGCGGCCATCGACTGCGAACGCTGGCTCGAAACCGCCGGTCACTCGTCACACGGCTGAACACGCCGGAATGACTGGCCCGCCGCCGTGGTTGGTCACCGATAACATCACGTACTCCTGATCGAAAGGACCCCCGCCATGGCCGATGGCATCGTCACCCTCACCACCGCCACGTTCGACGAGACCGTGGTCGCCAGCGACAAGCCCGTCGTCGTCGACTTCTGGGCCGAATGGTGCGGCCCGTGCAAGATGATCGCGCCCATCCTCGGCGAGATCGCCAACGAGCAGCCCACCATCACCATCGCCAAGCTCAATGTCGACGAGAACCCCGACATCGCCATGCGCTACAACGTGATGAGCATTCCCACGCTGCTCGTGTTCCAGGGGGGCCAGGTGGCCAAGCGCCTCGTGGGTGCGAAGGGGAAGGGCCAACTCCTCCAGGAGCTCGGCGAATTTCTGCTTACTTCCCGCTGACGCCCGGTCAGCGAGGCGAGGCCATCAAGGACCTGCAACGCCGCCTCGGTGCCGCAGGCCAGCAACCCACCGTTCCGATGGAGGTGGGAGTGTTCTGCGCGTCCACCGAGGCGGCGGTGCGCGCCTTTCAGGAACGCCGTGGTCTCGAGGCCACCGGCGTGTGCGACGAGCACACCTGGACCGCACTCGTGGAGGCCACATGGAAGCTCGGTGACCGCATGCTGTTCCTCACCTCGCCCAACATGCGTGGCGACGACGTGGCCGAACTGCAGTCGGGCCTGGCCCGCATCGGTTTCGACGCCGGCCGGGTCGACGGCATCCTGGGCCCACTCACCTCGCGCGCGCTGGTCGACTTCCAGGCCAACTGCGGCCTGTTGCCCGACGGCGTGTGCGGCCCCATCACCGTGCGATCACTGCGGCTGGTGAGCAGCCAGAGCGGCAACGGTCCCGGCGTGAACTCGGTGCGCGAAACCGAGCGGTTGCGCACCGATCTGCCGGCCATCGACGACTGTCGGATGGTGGTGGGACATTTCGGCGGCCTCAGCGCGCTGGTGCGCGCCGTGGTGCTCGAACTGCGCAACCGCAAGGCCAACGTGATGGTGCTCGACGAACCCGATGCCGTGGCCCAGGCCCTGGCCGCCAACCACTTCGGCGCCCACGTGTTCCTGGGTCTCGAGAGTGTGGCCGAGCCGGTGGCCATCGCCACCTACTACCAGGTGCCATCATTCGAGTCGGTCGGTGGCCACGCCCTGGCCGATGCCCTGGCATCGGTGCTCACCGGGGTGGCCGGGCTCGAGCCGACGGTGCGCGGCATGCGCCTGCCGGTGCTGCGCGAAACCCGCATGCCCGCCGTGTTGCTCACCATCGGGCCGCCGCGGTTGGCAACCGATGCCGCACCCGTGTTGGTGAAGGCCGTCGCCGACGCACTCGAACAGTGGATCTCACGCGCGCGCTGAGACTTTATCCACAGGGTTGTCCACGGGTGTGTGTAACCCTCAATTGCAGGTTTTCGGTCGATAGTTCAACGGAACGTCGAACTTTCTCGACTAATCCTCACTCGGAGTGGTCATTTGGTGGTAGATCCGTTCGAGATCTTCAAGATCGGCGAACTCGATGACCACCTTTCCCCGCTTCGCCGCCATCGACACACTCACCCGTGTGGACAAGTAGTCGGCCAACAGCTCTTCCAGCTCGAGCAGACCGGGTGGACGAAGCCGTGTGGCACCGGTGAGCCCGGCACCATCACCCACCGGCTTGGCCGAGGGTGCAGGTTGGTCGTCGTTCGCAGCCTCGGCGGCACCACCGCGATCGCGTACAGCGTCTTCCAGCATGCGCACCGACCACTTCTCGCTGGCGGCGCGGCGAGCGAGTTGCTCCTGGAACGCCCGATCGGGAGTGCCGAGCAAGGCCTTGGCGTGCCCGGCCGACAGTTGACCGTCGGCGAGCAGATGTTGGATGGCAGCCGGCAGCGACAGCAACCGCAACGTGTTGGTGACCGCCGAACGACTCTTGCCCACGCGCTCGGCCACCTGCTCGTGGGTGAGCGAGAAGTCTTCGATGAGCTGCGAGTAGGCCGACGCCTCCTCGAGCGGCGTGAGGTCTTGGCGATGCAGGTTCTCGATGAGCGCCCGCTCGACCGACCCCAACTCGTCGGTGGTGCGCACGATGGCGGGGATGACGGCCAGGCCCGCACGGCGCGCCGCGCGCCAGCGACGCTCGCCGGCGATGAGTTCGTAGACGCCATCCTTGCCGGGACGCACCAGGACGGGCTGCAACACGCCGATCTCGCGGATCGACGCCGACAACTCGGCCAGGGTCTCTTCGTCGAAGTGCACGCGAGGCTGGTGCGGGTTGGGCACGATGCTGCCGATGGGCAACTCTTCCAATCGCGGCTGATCGCCGGTGACCACTGCCGTGGCATCGGCCGGGATCAACGCCCCGAGACCTTTACCGAGTCCGCTCTGCCGGGCCACCCGATACCTCCTTCGCCACACCGCGGTACGCCGTGGCGCCCTTGGAATTCGGATCGAACGTGATGATCGGCTGGCCGAACGACGGCGCCTCCGACAACTTCACCGTGCGCGGCACCACCGTGCGACAGACCTTGTCGCCGAAGTGTTCGCGTACTTCCTTCACGACGTCGGCAGCCAGATTGGTGCGGGCGTCGTACATCACGCAGACGATGGTGCTCACCTCGAGGCGGGGATTGAGGTTGCGCTTCACCAGGTCGACGTTGCGCAACAACTGACCGAGACCCTCGAGTGCGTAGTACTCGCACTGGATGGGTACCAGCACTTCGGCAGCGGCGTTGAGCCCGTTGACGGTGAGCAATCCGAGTGAGGGCGGGCAGTCGATGAGCACGTAGTCGTAGTCGTCGAGCACCGCCTCGATGGCTCGGCGCAGCCGGTTCTCGCGGCTGAACGCGGGGACCAGTTCGATCTCGGCGCCGGCAAGGTCGAGACTGGCAGGGGCCACGAAGAGGTTCTTCAGCGCCGTGGGCTCCACACAATCCTCGAGCGGTGTCTCGTGCATGATGACGTGGTACATCGACGAGGCGAGCCCGCGGTTGTCGATACCCAGACCGGTGGAGGCATTTCCCTGCGGGTCGAGGTCGACCACGAGCGTGCGATAGCCCAGCTCGGCCAGGCACGCACCGAGATTGATCGTGGTGGTGGTCTTACCGACGCCGCCCTTCTGGTTGGCGACGGCGATGACGCGGGGGAGGCTACGGCTCCCAGCATCGTCGGAGGTCATCGAGGTTCTCCTGCTCGCTCAAGCCCTTGAGCAGCACTCAGTGGACGGACGAACTGCACCCTACCAAGCCACGCTGCACCTGCGGTGGATGGCGCCGAAGCGACCAGGGCCGTCCGACGATGTTCCACGTGGAACGTCGGACGAGTACCAGCAGCCGACCAATGGGGTGTTCCACGTGGAACATCTCGGTCGTTCGGGGCGGTCCTCACACTCCGGGTGTTCCACGTGGAACACCCGGGTCAGCGGCGCTCGAACACGCGAACACCCAGGTGACGGCCCTGATCCACCAGTTGGGCGTGCTCGAGCACCATGGCATCCCAGCGAGCGGGGTCGTCGACCGGTGGCTCGCTGACCACCAGTCGCCCGCCGCTGCGGAGCAGCGTCCCCGCCCACTTCGCCGTGATGTCGGGCGCAGCGAAACTCCGCGCAGTCACCACATCGGCCGTACCGCGGCGCGTGGTCGCGAGGTCTTTCACATCCCCCGCGAACACCGACACGTGCTCCCACACACCCAGCGAGATCACCGCCCGACGCAGCAGATCAGCGCGAGTGGCACGGCGTTCGACGAGTGTGATCACCACGTCGGGACGGCGCACCGCGATGACCAGGCCGGGCAACCCACCGCCGGAGCCGAGATCGATCAGCTCGACGGCAGTGGGTGGGATGGCGGCAACGAACTGGTCGGCGTGCTCGATGGCTCCCGACAGGGAGGCTTCACCGATCGCGCCACGCGCCTGGATGGCGGCCAGCGCCGCCAGCAGTGCAGGTTCGAGCGAGTGCTCGTCAGCCATTCGCCGGGGCGATGATGACCCGACGCTGCGGGTCCTCACCCTCGGAGCGAGTGGCAATGCCCTCGACTTCGGCCAGCGTGTCGTGGACGATCTTCCGATCGGCCGATGACATCGGCTCGAGCACACGGGCCACACCCGACGCCTTCACCTCGTCGGCCATCTTCGTGGCGAACTGACCCAGCGCCAGACGACGACGCTCGCGGTAGCCACCGACATCGACGCGCAGGCGCGTGTCGTGATCGCCGAGGCGACGCTGCGAGGCGACACGCACGACATCCTGCACTGCTTGCAGTGTGGTGCCACGGGGACCGACGAGCAGACCGAGCTCCTGGCCGTGCACGCGCACCTCGAGATCGTCACCGTCCTCAACGAGTTCGACCGTGCCGGTGAGACCGAACGCCTCGACCAATCCGCTCATGAAACGCTGTGCTTCTTCACCGACCTGACGTGCGTCCACGGTGTGCTCCTTACTGTCGTGAGAACCTTCGGAATCGGCGGGTGCCGGCTTGGGGGACTGCTTGGGGGGACGCTGACCTGCCTGTTTGGCGGGACGACCGGCCGACTTGCTCGCCGACTTCGCCGGCCGCTCGGCGGCTGACTCGCCATCCGTGGTCTGCGCCGACGTGTCGGTCTTGTCGGTCTTGTCGGCCTTGTCGCCCTTCTCACGGCGACGATCGCGGCGGTCGACCTTCTGGCGCACCGGCGCCGGTCGCACGCGAGCGCGCACTCGTGCCTCGCCCCGGACGCGGCCGAACAGGCCCGCCTTGGGTTCCTCGAGGATGTCGAACTCGGCATCCTCTTCGTGCACGCCGAGCTGATCGAGCGCGCGTTCCTTTGCCTCTTCCACCGTCTTGCCGGTGGTCTCCACCCATTCCATGATGCGGTGTTCCTCTTCCGATGTTCGCGAGTTGCTACTTGCTACCGTTGGGCCGAGCGGCCTTCCCGGTGGACGGCGGGCGACCCGTCTTGGGCCCCGACGCCGTGGGCTTGTTCTTGGGCGGTGTGACCCGCTTGCTGGTGGTGCTGTTGGCAGCGCTGACGCCCTTGGCCGCCGCCTGCTCCTTCGAGGACGACAACTCGCGCTTGGCCTGGGAGAACAATCCCCCGCCACCGCCGGCCTTGTCCTTGTCCTTGTTGAGTTCGCGGGCCCGCTCGCTGGCGGCCTGCGCCTGACGACCCAGGGACTGCTCACCCTTGTAGAACCGGTGGGTGATGTAGTAGTTGAGACCGATGCGGAACACGGCCTGGGCGAAGTAGTAGATGACCAGGCCGGTGAGGTAGAAGCCCATGAAGGCGGCGAACGCCACCGGCATGTACTGCATCAACTTCTGCTGGTTGGCCGAGATGGTGGGGGAGACAGCGGCACGAGACGCCACCATGCGCTGCTGGGCGAAGTAGAGCAGCGCCAGCGCCAGCACGAGCGCCATGTAGATGAGGCCCTGACCGAACGACTCCTTCATCATCATGTAGGGACGCTTCGACAGGTCGAGGCCCCACGCCAGCATCTGGTTCTGGCCGACGAGCGACTTGTAGAGCGCCGACGAGGTGCTGACGTACTGCGGTGTGAACACCGACTTGCCGAGGTTCGCCGGTGTGCACGACCCCGGGAAGGCTGCCAACTTGGCGGCCGAGTTGGCAGCGGTGCAGGTGACGGTGGTGGTGAGGCCGTGCAGCACTCGGAACATCACGATGAAGACGGGCATCTGCAGGAGCAGCGGGAAACAGCTGGCCAATGGGTTGACCTTGTGCTCCTGGTAGAGCTTCATCATTTCTTCGTTGAGCTTCTGGCGGTCGCCGCGATACTGGTTCTGCAGCTTCTTCATCTCCGGCTGGAGCTTCTGCATCTCGAGCATGCCCTTGGTGCTCTTCAGCACCAGCGGCGCGGTGATGATCATGATCACCAACGCGATCATCGAGATGGCCAGGATGTAGTTGTGGGTGAAGCTGTAGAACCACGCCAGCAGTGCGGCAGGTGCTTCGAACAGGCCTGCGATCATGCGAACCCCTTGTCGTAAGAGTGGTCGTGAGAGCGACCGTGAGAGTGACCGTGGGAATGACGGTGAGAGCGATCAGTGGTGGACGGCGGCACCGGGTCCCACCCAGACGGTCCGAACGGACGGCAGCGCACGAGTCGACGGACGGTGAGCCATAGACCACGCAGCGTGCCGTGCTCCTGGAGTGCCTCGATCGCGTAGGCACTGCAGGTGGGAGAAAAACGACAGGGCGACGGGCGGCCCTCGACCGCTCGTTGATAGCCCTCGACCAGGCGAATCAGCCGCGCACTCGACGGAGCAACTGCGTCAGATCGAACTGCAGTTCGGTGAACGACCGCGACGCGGCGCCGGGACGCGCGCCGAACAGGTACATCCCCGCCGGCAGTGCTGCAGCGGACGACTCGACCTGCAACATGGCCCGCAACTGGCGGCGCAGACGGTTGCGCACCACCGCCGGACCGAGCGCTCGACCGAACGCAAAGGCGACGCGCGGGCGCGTCGGAGCCTCCGACGGCGTCGTGCCGGGGGGATCGAGCAGATAGGTGCACCACAGCACTCCGGCCCGAGCACGCTGACCTTCCGCAGCGAGGCGTGAAAAGTCGCTGCGCGCTCGGATGCGCCAGATCAAGCCGACAGACGGTGCCGGCCCTTGGCGCGACGGCTCTTCAGCACATCACGCCCGGCGCGGGTGCTCATACGGGCCCGGAAGCCGTGCTTCTTGGCACGGCGGCGGTTGTTGGGTTGGTAGGTGCGCTTCACGCAGCCCTCCTCGAGCCACCAGCTGGCAGCACTACTGTCGACGACACTTGGACACCTCGCGCGCCACCCGAGGCGGCACGCAAGCACAGCCGACAAGACTACGGTCGCGCGCCACCAAGTGGCAACCGCACCGACATCTGGTGCCGGACGGCCCGTCGAGCCGTGCCGCACACCCGGGGCCGGAACGTTCCGTTCGTGGGGGGTGCTGGCGTTTGGTAGCGTGCGAACCCTTGCGATTTTGTGTTGTCCACACCATGTGGACAATAATGTGGAAAATCGATGCCCAGAGGAACGGAGGTGCAGGTGAGCGACTATGAGCAGCTGTGGACAGCAGTCGCGCAACTGCTGCGTGCCCAGGTGTCGGAGGCCGTGTGGTTCTCGACCTTCCAAGATGTGGTGGCGCTCGACAGCGACGCCAACACGATGCGCGTCAGTGCCCCGAACGCCCACGCTCGCGATCGCATTCTGTCGCGGTATCTGCCGCTGGTGAGGGATGCCCTCGAAGAAATCGGCGCCGCCCACGTGCGGTTCGTGGTCGAAGTGCAGGTGGCCGAGGCCGAGCAGGCACCCGAGTGGGCACCCGAATCGAACAGCGGCGACCAGGGGAGCAGCGGCAGTTCCGGTTCGTCGTCGGGGATGTCGTCGGGGTCGTCGTCGGGCGACGGCAGCGGCTCCAGCGGTGGCGGATCACCCGACGGGATGAACCCGCGCTACACGTTCGAGACCTTCGTGAAGGGTGCCTCCAACCAGTTCGCCCTCGCCGCCTCGTTGCGGGTGGCCGAAACGCCGGGCCGCAGCTACAACCCGCTGTTCATCTACGGCTCGGCCGGTCTGGGCAAGACCCACCTGCTCCACGCCATCGGCCACTACGTGCAGAACCACTACCAGCACGACGTGGTGCGCTACGTCAGCACCGAGACCTTCCTCAACGAGTACGTCGACGCCATCCGCACCAACACCACGGCCAACTTCAAGCGCCGCTACCGCGACATCGACGTGCTGCTCATCGACGACATCCAGTTCATGGAGGGCAAGGAGGGGCTCCAGGAGGAGTTCTTCCACACGTTCAACTCGCTCCACGGTGCCAACAAGCAGATCGTCATCTCCAGCGACCGAATGCCCGACGCCATCCCCACGCTGGAAGAACGCCTCCGGGGCCGGTTCAAGTGGGGCCTCATCACCGACATCCAGCCGCCCGACCTCGAGACCCGCCTGGCCATCTTGCGCAACAAGGCCGAGCGCGACCACACCCCGGTGCCGTCCGAGACGCTCGAGTTCATCGCCTCCCACATCACCACCAACATCCGTGCACTCGAGGGCGCCCTCATTCGTGTCACGGCCTACGCCAGCCTCAACAACGTGCCCATCAGCACCCACCTGGCCGAACAGCAGCTCGGCGACCTGCTCACCGACACCTTCGTGAAACCGCGCACCGACGAGGAGTTGCTGGCCGAGATCGCGGTCATCCTCGGGTTCAGCGTCGAGGCCCTGCGCGGCAAGAGCCGCCAACGGCCACTGGTCACGGCACGCCAAACGGCGATGTACGTGTTCCGCGAGCTCACCGACCTGTCGTACCCGGCCATCGCGCGACTGTTCGGCGGTCGCGACCACACCACGGTCATCCACGCCGTCGACAAGATCCAGCGCCTGATGAAGGAACGCAAGCAGATCTACGATCAGGTCACCGACCTCGTCCAGCGGCTGAAGAAAGCCTGACATGCTGTACGCCATGCCTGTTCGGCCCCGCGCACAGCACCTGGACAACCTGTGGACGACGCACCCGCGTCGGTGGACAGTGCGCGCGTTGTCCACCGAACTACACGCGAGTCATTTTTTCCCTGTGCGCGCGTGGGGAAACCGGTGTGCACAGCGTTCGGGCACCTACGCTGGGCAAACACCGAGTTGTGCACAATCCACAGCCCTTATTACCACTATTACTTCTTCTGCATCACCCCTGTCGAGAAAGGCAACGCTGTGAAGTTCCGTTGCGAGCGTGAAGCCCTGGCCGAAGCCCTGGGCACCGCCAGCCGTGCGGCCACCGGCCGTAGTGGCACCCTGCCCGTCCTCACCGGCCTGCGCCTCGAACTGGTCGGCGACCAGCTCAGCATCACCGGCAGCGATCTGGATCTCACGATCCGGCTCACCATCGAGGTGGGCGGCGAGGTCGACGGTCGCGTGGTGGTGCCGGCCCGTCTGGCGGCCGACATCGTGCGTTCGCTCGGTGCCGGCAAGGTCGATGTGGCGGTGGAGGGCAACGACGTCAGCATCAGCAACGGCCGTTCGCGATTCACCGTGCGTCCGCTCAGCGTCGACGACTATCCGATGCTGCCCTCGGGCGGCTCGTCGTCGGTCACGCTGCCCACCGCCCAGTTCGGTGAGGCACTGCGCCAGGTGGTGCGCGCCGCCAGCAACGACGAGTCGAAGAAGGCCGAGCTCACCGGCGTGGAGATGTCGGCCGACGACGACGGCTTGCGCATGGTGGCCACCGACAGCTATCGCCTCGCCGTGGGTCACCTGGTGGGCCAGCGTGTGATGGATGCCGGCCAGAAGGTCATCGTCCCCAGCCGGGCCCTCAACGAGCTGGTGCGGCTGCTGGGCCACGGCGACGAGGTGACGATGCAACTCGGCGATCGCCACGCCTCGTTCACCGTCGGCACCGTCAGTCTCACCACCCGCCTCATCGAGGGCACGTTCCCGTCGATCCTGCATCTCATCCAGCAGAACGACCCCAAGCTGCTCACGGTCGAGCGCGACGCGCTGCTCGAGGCCATCCGCCGCATGAAGATCCTGGTGAAGGACGCCACCCCGCTGCGTTTGAAGCTCAGCGGCGACGTGCTGCGCCTCGAGGTCATCACGCAGGACGTCGGCAACGCCACCGAAGAACTCGACGCGCAGTACGCCGACTCGGAGGTCACCATCGCGTTCAACCCCGACTACCTGTCGCAGGGTGTCGAGGCGTGCGAGGGCGACACGGTGCAGCTGTCGATCGTCGACCCGGGCAAGCCGGCCGTGCTGCGCGGTGTGGGCCACGACAACTACCTGTACCTGCTGATGCCGGTGCGTGTGCCCGGCTGACCGCGCTGGTCGCCGTGATCGTCACCCATCTCGAACTGGTCGATTTCCGCAACTACGTCAGTGCGGCCTTCGACTTCCATCCCGGCATCACCGCGGTCGTCGGCCTCAACGGCCAGGGCAAGACCAACCTCGCCGAGGCACTCGCCTACCTGGCCACACTCGACAGCTTTCGTGGTGCGCCCACCGAGGCGCTCATCCGGGTCGGCGCCGATGTGGCCGTCGTGCGGGCCACCGTCGCCCACCCCGACGGACGTGAGGTGCTGGTGGAGCTCGAACTCACCCGCAACGGTCGCAACCGGGTGCAGGTGAACCGCCAGAAGCTCGGCAGGGCCCGCGAGCTCCTCGGTGTGATGCGAGTGACCGTGTTCTCGCCCGACGACCTCGCACTGCTCAAGGGCGGCCCCCAGGAGCGGCGGCGGTTCATGGACGACACGCTCGTCGCCCTGGCCGTGAAGTACGACGCCCTACGGCTGGAACTCGATCGCATCGTGAAGCAACGCAACGTGTTGCTCAAGCAGGCCGGAGGCCGGCTCGACGACGACGCCCAGTTCACCCTCGACGTGTGGGACGCCAAGTTCGCCGACGTGGGCGACCGGTTCGGCCACGCACGGGCCGTGCTGGTGGCCCGCCTGAGCCCGCTGGTGAGCGCCGCCTACGAGGAACTGGCCGATCGGCCGTCGTCGGTCGAGCTGCGCTACGAGCCCGTCTGGCGGCAGCGTGGGCTGGCCGCGGCACTCACCGACGCCCGCCATGACGACGTCCGGCGGGGCGTGAGCACCGTGGGACCGCACCGCGACGACGTCGACCTGTTCATCGGTGGGCTGCCGGCGCGCACGCACGCGTCGCAGGGCGAGCAACGCACGCTGGCGCTCGCGCTGCGTCTGGGTGCGCACCGTCTGGTTGCCGAACGAGTGGGCAGCACGCCGGTGCTGGTGCTCGACGACGTGCTCAGCGAACTCGACCCGCGTCGTTCGGCCGCGCTGTTGCGCCACCTCCCGGCGGGCCAGGTGGTGCTCACCACGGCCGGCGTGTTGCCCGAGGCAGCGCATCCCGATGCCGTCGTACGCATCGAAGATGGCACAGTGGTGGTGTGAGCGGCAACGAACCGGTGCGCTTCGGCGACAGCCTCCAGCACGTCGTGAAGTCGCTGCGCGTCGACGAACCCACCCGGCCCGGCACACCCGCCGCGGCCACCGCCAGCGTCCTCGGCGGGGTGTTCGGCAGGTGGGACGAAGCGGTCGGCGCAGCGGTGGCGGCACACGTGCAACCGGTGCGTCTCACCGGCACCACGTTGCTCGTCGAGGTCGACGATCCGGCCTGGGCGACGCAGCTGAAATTCCTCGAGAAGACCCTCCGCGAACGGCTCGCGGAAGTGGCCGGCGCCACCGTCGACACCGTCGAGGTGAGGGTGGCGCGGAGGCGCTGAAAACACACCCGCGAAGGGGGCGAGGCTCCCCCTCTTCGTGGCACCCATCCGGTAGGATGTGAGGTGTTGCGACAAGGGTGTCGGCGGCAGGGCCGCACCTCTTCGCCGCCTGTCATTTCCGCAGGTCATGGCCTGTTTTCCCCCAAGCGTCCGGCATGCCGGTCGTGTGAGCAATTGAGGTGCGAGTGGCTTCTGACGCCAAGCAACCCACAGCCGATTACGGCGCCAAGGACATCCAGGTTCTGGAAGGTCTCGATCCGGTCCGCAAACGGCCCGGTATGTACATCGGATCCACCGGTCTGGCGGGTCTCCACCACCTCATCACCGAGGTCGTCGACAACTCCGTCGACGAGGCCATGGCGGGCTTCTGCACGCAGATCAAGGTGTTCCTGCTGGCCGACGGTGGCTGTCGTGTCGACGACAACGGTCGTGGCATCCCGGTCGACCCGTACCCGTCGGGTCCGCACAAGGGCAAGAGCGCGGCCGAGGTCGTGCTCACCGTGTTGCACGCCGGTGGCAAGTTCGGCGGCGAGGGCTACAAGGTGTCGGGCGGTCTGCACGGTGTGGGTGTCAGCGTGGTCAACGCGCTCAGCGAGCGCCTGTTCATCCAGATCGACAAGGGCGGCACCCGCTACGAGCAGGAGTACGCCAAGGGCGGCAAGCCCCAGGGCAAGCTCACCGCTGTGGGCCCCACCCCGCCACGGGGCCGCACCAGCGGCACCAGCGTCAGCTTCTGGCCCGATCCGGTCATCTTCGCCTCCGAGGGCACCGAGTTCGTCGCCCGCACCGTGCTCGAGCGCCTGCAGACCATGGCGTTCCTCAACCGTGGCCTCGAGATCGTCTTCATCGACGAGCGCCCCGACAAGCACCAAACGGTCACGTTCCAGTACAAGGGCGGCGTCACCGACTTCGTCCGGCACCTCAATGCGTCGAAGGAGGCGCTGTTCACCAAGGTCGCCCACTTCGAGGACGAAGACGAAGAGGGCGGCCAAACGCTCGACATCGCCATCCAGTGGAACACGGGCTACCACGAGGGCATCCACGGCTACGCCAACGGCATCAGCACCATCGAGGGCGGCATGCACGTGGAGGGTTTCAAGACCGCCCTCACCAGCGTGCTCAACAAGTACGCCCGCGCCAAGGGCCTGCTGAAGGAGAAGGACGACAACCTCCTCGGCGAAGACATCCGAGAGGGCATCACGGCCATCATCGCCGTGAAGTTGCGCGAGCCTCAGTTCGAGGGCCAGACCAAGGCGAAGCTCGGCAACGTGCCCACGCGCAGCTTCGTGCAGAAGGCCACCAACGAGAAGCTGGCCGAGTGGCTCGACGAGAACCCCACCGAGGCCAACAAGATCGTCAAGAAGGCGCAGTCGGCCGCACAGGCTCGGGTGGCGGCCAAGAACGCGCGCAACGCCATCCGCCGGAAGACTGCGCTGGCCGGAGCCGGCATGCCCGACAAGCTGAAGGACTGCAGCAGCGGCAACCCCGAGGAGAGCGAGCTGTTCATCGTCGAGGGCGACTCGGCCGGTGGTTCGGCACTCAACGCTCGCGACCCGCGCACTCAGGCATTGCTGCCCATCCGCGGCAAGATCCTCAACGTCGAGCGTGCCCGTCTCGACAAGATGTTGAAGAACAACGAGATCCAGGCGCTCATCACCGCCATCGGTGGTGGCGTGGGCGACGAGTTCGACGTCAGCAAGGCCCGCTATCACAAGGTCATCGCGCTCTGCGACGCCGACGTCGACGGCAGCCACATCCGCACGCTGCTGCTCACGTTCTTCTTCCGCCAGATGCGCGGGCTGGTCGAGGCCGGCTACGTCTACATCGCCCAGCCTCCGCTGTTCAGCACGCTGGTGGGCAAGGAGAAGGTGTACCTGAAGGACGAGCACGCCAAGGTGCGCTTCCTGGAAGAACACCCCAACCACAAGAACGACTTCAACCGGCTGAAGGGCCTCGGCGAGATGGACTGGCAAGAGCTCAAGCCCACCACCATGGACACCGCCAGCCGCACCCTGTTGCAGATCACGGTGGAAGAAGCGGCCGTGGCCGACGAGATCACCAGCGTGCTCATGGGCGACGACGTCGAGAGTCGCAAGAACTTCATCACCACCAACGCACGCGACGTCAGGAATCTTGACTTCTAATGAGTGACACCCCCACACCCCCCAACGACGGTGAGCCCACGGTGCCCGGCGACGACATCCAACCGATCCAGTTGCAGGACGAGATGGAGCGCAGCTTCATCGACTACGCGATGTCGGTCATCATGTCGCGCGCCCTGCCCGACGTGCGCGACGGGCTCAAGCCGGTGCACCGCCGCATCATCTGGGACATGGACCAGCAGGGCTTCCGGCCCAACCGCGCGCACGTGAAGAGCGCTCGAGTCACCGGCGACACCATGGCCAAGTACCACCCGCACGGCAACTCGGCCATCTACGACGCCCTCGTGCGCATGGCCCAGCCGTTCAGCTTGCGCCACCCGCTCATCGACTTCCACGGCAACTACGGATCCCCCGACTTCGGCGCCGCCGCCGAGCGCTACACCGAGTGTCGCCTCGACCCGTTGGCCATGCAGATGCTGGCCGACATCGACGAGGAAACCGTCGACATGCAGGCCAACTACGACAACACCACCGAAGAGCCCACGGTGTTGCCGGCCCGCTTCCCCAACCTGTTGGTCAACGGCAGCCAGGGCATCGCCGTGGGCATGGCCACCAGCATCCCGCCGCACAACCTCGGCGAGGTCATCGACGCCACCATCCACCTCATCGACCACCCCGACGCCACGGCCGACGACCTGATGGAGTTCGTGAAGGGTCCCGACTTCCCCACCGGCGGCATGATCCTCGGTCGCGCCGGCATCATCGACGCGTACCGCACGGGTCGCGGCAGCATCAAGATGCGGGCCACGGCCACCATCGAAGAAGGCCGTCGCGGCCAGATGCAGATCATCGTCACCGAGCTGCCCTACCAGGCCAGCTGCTCGTCGATCGCCGGCCGCATCCAAGAACTCGTCGACGCCGGCGACCTCGACGGCATCGCCGACGTCAACGACGGGTCGGCGGGCGGCAAGACCAACCTCATCATCACGCTCAAGCGCGACGCCAACGCCAACGTGGTGCTCAACAACCTCTACAAGCTCACGCAACTGCAGAGCAGCTTCCCGGTGAACATGGTGGCGCTCGTGCACGGCGTGCCGCGCACGCTCAACCTCGTGCAGGCGCTCGTCGGCTACATCGAGCACCAGGTCGACGTCATCACCCGCCGCACCCAGTATCGGCTCGACAAGGCCAAGCGCCGCGAGCACATCCTCGAGGGCCGCATCAAGGCGCTCAACGTCATCGACCAGATCATCGCCCTCATCCGGGCCAGCGACGACGCATCGGCCGCCAAGGCCGGCCTGATGGCGGCCCCGTTCGAGTTCACCGAGATCCAGGCCGTCGACATCCTCGAGATGCGTCTGTCGCAACTCACCCGGCTCAGCCGCATCGACCTGCAGACCGAGCTCGACGACGTGCGCGCACGCATCATCGAGCTGCAGAGCATCCTCGACTCGCCCGAGAAGCTGCGGGGCGTCATCAAGAGCGAGATGACCGCGATTCGCGACGAGTTCGCCACGCCGCGCGTGTGCAAGATCGGCTTCGACGCCGGCGAGATGCGCATCGAAGACCTCACCGACGACAAGGAACTCGTCATCGTGATGACCGAGGCGCAGTACGTCAAGTCGGTGTCGGCGGCGTCGTTCAAGACCCAGGGCCGCGGCGGTCGTGGGGTGAGCGGCGCCAAGCTGAAGAGCGACGACATCGTGCGGCACGTCATCTTCACCACGGCCCACGCCTACCTGCTGTTCTTCAGCAACCGCGGCCGGGTGTATCGCCTGCGCGCGCTCGAGGTTCCCGAGCGCGAGCGTCAGGCCAAGGGCATGCCCATCGTCAACCTGCTGCCCCTGCAGGCGGGCGAAACCATCCAGGCCATCATCGACACCCGCGACTTCGCCGCCGAGCGCTACCTGTTCTTCGGCACCCGCCAGGGTGTGGTGAAGAAGACCGCGTTCAACGAGTACGACAACGGCCGCCGCGACGGTCTCATCGCACTCAACCTGCGCGAGGGCGACGAACTGGTGAAGGTCATCGAGACCAGTGGCACCGACGACATCTTCATGGTGAGCCGCAAGGGCATCACCATCCGCTTCAACGAGAGCGAAGTGCGCCCGATGGGTCGTGCGGCGGCCGGTGTGCGCGGGATGAAGTTCAAGGCCGGCGACGAACTCGTCAGCCTCGACGTCGCCCGCGACGACACCGCCATCCTCATGGTCACCGAGTCGGGCTACGGCAAGCGCACGCAGCTCGATCGGTTCAACGTGCAGGGTCGCGGTGGTCAGGGTGTCATCGGCATCAAGCTCACCGGCAAGAAGGGCCAGGTCGTGGCCGCCTTCATGGTGGGCCTCGACGACGAGATCGTCGCCGTGTCGAGCGGTGGTGTCACCATTCGCATGCCAGTGCGCGACATCAGCTCACAGGGTCGCGATGCCACCGGCGTGCGGGTGATGAGCCTCGACGATGGCCACACCATCGCCTCGGTCGCACCCATCCTGTCGTCCGACGACGACGACGAATGACCTGACCCGCTCGGGTCACTTGCGCCCACCGGCGTCGCATCGCGGCTCGACCGCCTCCCCATCCACTCCGCCAGGAGCACCACGCAGGAGGCCTGATGGCACGCGTCATCGGTACCCGTTCATCGCTCGGCCAGGCTGTGCCACTGCTGATGGTGGTGGTGGCCCTGGCCGGCGCGGTGGCACTGGGGCTGGCACGCATGGGCGCCGAGATCCACGATCGACAACAGGCGCAGGTGGCCGCCGATGCCGCTGCCCTCGCCGGTGTGGATGGCGGCGCGGTGTCGGCCGGTGTGGTGGCGGCGCGCAACGGTGGCCGGCTCGTGGCGTGGGTGGTGCAGGGCGACGACGTGGTGGTCGTGGTGGTGTTCCGCGGGCATCGGGCGGTGGCCCGAGCGACACGCGCCCCCTGAGCGTGGTGGGGTGCGTACACTCCGGTCGTGGACGACGGAACCCCCCCGCCCAGCGACACCGCGCCGTCGCGCCCCGCCAAGCGCCCCGCCGCGCCGAAATCCGCCGGGGCGAAGTCGGGTTCGTCGACGTCGGGTTCGTCGAAGTCGGGTGCCACGAAGTCGGGCAACGGCGCCGCCGGGTCGTCGAAGGGTGCGGGCGCCAACGGTGAGCGGTCGAGCGCCCCCAGAGGGTCGTCGACACGCACGAACAGTTCGAAGGCCAAGCCGTCGGCGATGGATCCCCGTCGCGAGACCGTCGACGCCTCGGGTGCTGCACGTCGCCGTCCCTCCACCGCCGGCGTCATCGATCCCCTGCTGTCGTCGTCCGTACCGGTGGTGGCGGCGGTCGATCATCTCGCCCAGCCGGACGAGCGGCTCGACGTGGTCGAGCAGGCAGCCGTGGTCGACATCGAGCCTTCGGCCGTCGCCGAGCGGGCCGCAGTCGTGCAACATGTCGACGACGAGGTGGCCGTCGACCCCGAACTCGACTCGCGCATCGACCAACTGCTGGCCGACGAGCCGCCCGTGCGCGAGTCGTCGTTGCCTGTCGACGAATCGGGTCGCATCGAGCTGCCGGTCATCGTGCCCGCCGACGCCGACCCGGAGCTCGACCCCGACACGGAAGCGGCGTTCGCCCCGCACCTGCCCGCAGAACCGGTGGCCTTCGCCGAACCGCCACCCGATGTGGTGGTGGTGCCGATGGTGCCCACCGACGAACCGTTCGCTGGCCCCGACGAATGGACCGACACCGACGGCACCGACGGCCTGCCGTCGATGGCGCGGCCGGCCAAGCGTGCCCGTCGCCTGCACGCGCCGGTGGTGATGCGTCGCGGTCGCCGACCGCGTGTCCGTCGTGTCACCCGTGTGGTGCGCCAGGTCGACACGTGGAGCGTGTTCAAGGTGGCGCTGGTGTTCAGCGTGTTCCTCTACGGCGTGGTGCTCACGGCCGGGGTGCTGCTGTGGAAGGTGGCGCAGAACACCGGCACGGTCGACAACGTGCAGCGGTTCTTCGAGAGCTTCGGCTGGAAGTCGTTCACCCTGCACGGTGGTGCGATCTTCCACCAGGCCTGGGTGGCCGGACTGTTCGGCGTGGTGGGCCTCACCGGTTTCTCCGTGCTGGTCGCCACCCTGTTCAACCTCATCACCGACCTGGTGGGCGGCATCCGGGTGACGGTGCTGGAGGAGGAAGTCATCGCTCGCGAAGACCGTGGGCTGGGGTGGCGCAGGGCCGGCCGCGCAGGCCGGGCCGCAGTCGTCGCTGCCGACGCCGATGCGGATGCCACCGACACCACCGAGACCCCCGATACCGAGTCGTACGCCGGTTGAGGGTTTTCCCCGCCGCCCGCTAGCCTGTTTCTCCGCTGCTGGGGCTATAGCTCAGTCGGTTAGAGCGCATCCCTGATAAGGATGAGGTCACAAGTTCGATTCTTGTTAGCCCCACCGAAACACGAGGCCCCTTCGGGGGTCTCGTGCCGTTTTGGGGGCAGTGGGTCACGCGACCCGCCAGGAGTTGATGGCCAAGAACGCAGTGTCGGGCTGATAGTCGACCACGGCCCTGATGATGGTGGTCTGGCCTCGCTTGGTGGCGGTGGCCACCAGTAGCCACTTGGCCTTGGCGGGGCTGGTCTCGATGCGGATGTTCAGTGCGTTCACCGACGCCGAGGCCTGCACTTCCACGTAGGCCGCCACCAGCCCACCGAGGAATTGACCGTTGGCCGTGTTGGTGACGTTGCCCAGCACGGTGCGCCCACGAGGTGCCCACCACAGACCGTGCACGGCGACGTCGGCGTTCACACCCGACTTCGATTCGAACAGGTTCACGCCGCTCTCGTTGTTGATGCTGCTCGCCAGGTAGCCGCCGGTCGCGTTCGACGAGTCGACCGCCTGCACGCTGACCACCTTCGTGCCCTGGGTGCGGCGCATGATCTCGAGGCCGCCCTTGTTGTCGATGTAGATGTGGCTGGTACCGCCGAGCACCCACGTGGCACCCGAGCCGGTGCCCGGGTAGCTGGCAGCGGCCGACTCGCAGCGGGTGGCGGTGAGGAACTGTCCGTCGCCGTGCGCGCCGTCGGCCTTGCCGGCGATGACCGTGCCGGTGATGTCGAGCGACACGTTCTCGAAGTAGTAGTCGCCCGACACGAAGTAGTTCTCGTTGTCGAACGCGGGCGCCACCGTGTACTTGCCGGGGAGGAACACCTTGCATCCACTCGCCATCGTCACCGGCGCCGGGTTCAACGCCGCGGGCATCGGCGGCAGAGTGGGCACCGTGTACAGGTCGTTCCAGGTCTTCTGCGTGCAGAGCGGACCGCGCAGGAACGGTGGCGTGAAGGTGAGGTTGGCGATGGTGGGAGGCGTGGCCGGGATCGGACAGTCCGAACCGGTGTACCAGAGGTCGCCGTCCTTGATCTCGGCTGGGGCACCCACGTCCATGCGCGACGGGTCGGTGATGAACACATTGCCGCCGAACGACTTGGTCTTGCCGTTGCCGCCCTTGGTGACGAAGATCGGCTGCTCGTGCTCGACACCCTGTCCGGTCACCACCAGGGCCCAGCTCTCGATGTCGCTGATGAGCGTGCCGATGCGATCGCAGGTGACCTTGATGGTGGCGCCGTTGATCGAGGGCGGCACGATGGTGGTGTAGCCGTTGGTGGCGACGGCGGTGGTGCACAAGCTCTGGCGCAGCTTCAGCTTCTCGATCATGTACCGCATGCCGCTGTCGGCGGCCGACAGTCGATCGGCGCGATCCTCGACCGTGCGCACGTGGCGCAGGCCCACCACCGAGTACGAGGCGACGGCCAACACCACCGAGCCGAGCACGAAGGTGAAGATCATCGCCAGCGGCACCATCGTGCCTCGATCGCCGGTGCGGTCGGTGTGGTGTCGTGTGATGACCATGTCAGCTCACCGCCAGGCTCGCCTGAGCGAGCACGTTCTTGTTGTTGTCGATGACGGCGAGCGTGTGGGCGCCCGCCGTCCAGATCTCGGTGCCACCGTTGTTGAAGCCGCGCAACGTCACCGTGTGCGGTGAGGTGGTGGTGAAGTTCTGGTACAGCAGACCCATCGACCCGCCCGTGTCGTACTCGAGTTGGAGCAACTGGCAGTCGCCGGTCCAGGTGACGGTGACCGTGACGTCGCTCTGCAACTGGTTCGGTGGCTTGCTGTGCGTCTTCACCGTCGAGCTCGACAAGGTGAGTGATCCCACGACGCAGGGGATGGTGGTGGTGGGCGGGATCGTGGTCGTGGTCGGTGCGATGGAGCTGGTGGTCGTCGCGCCCACACTCGTGGTGGTGGCCGGTGTCGTGGTGGTGGCGGGTGTCGTGGTGGTGGCGGGTGTCGTGGTGGTCGGTGCGGTGGTGGGTGACGGTGGCAGCGTGGCCGCCGGGTTCTTGTGCGCGGATTCGACGCGAGCGATGTGACCGTCGGCCTGGGTCAGCGTGAACGTGACGATGTTGCCCGACGTCGTGACCGCCACTGGCGCCTGCCCCGAGCCCCACCCCTCGGGCAGCGCACTGATCGGGTTCGAGACCTTCAACTCCGATGCCGCGCCCATCGACCCCGTGCCGCTGCAGCTGTAGCGATTCAGCATCGCAGTTCGACCGTCGGCCGAGGGCACGGCTCGATAGTCGGCGATGTAGGTGGTGGTGGTGCCGTTCACGGCCTCCGACCAGCTCAGCAGGAGCACGTTCGTGCCCGGTGACGTACTGGCACAACCGGCATCGAGCGTGGGGTCGGTGCGCATGTTGGTGGCCGGCGTCGACGACACGTCGCGCGGCAACCAGGTGACCAGGTTCTGGGCGTCCTGGCTGTTGTCGATCCGTGAGGTCGTGGCGGCCATGTTGCGCACCACCACGACGATGGCACCCGCCATCGCGGTGCACAGGATGCCGGTCAGTACGACGCCGATGAGCAACTCGATCAGCGTGAATCCGTCGCGAGAGCTGCGCCGGTCGACGGAGCGACGGAGGTCATTCACCGCGCACCACCTGGAGGGTTCGCACGACATCGCCCCGGGGTGATGCCACTCGCAGCGTCACCAACTGCAGGTTGATGCCGTAGTTGTCGTAGCAGACGGTCTGGTACTGGTCGCCGTCCCAGAACAGCACCGGTTGCATCACCGTGATGTACGCCGCCGACCAACCAGCAGGGTTGGTGACGTGCTGCACCTCCGACTGATAGATGCCGCGGATGCGTGCCTCGGCTTCGCCGGCGACACCACCGACATTGTCGCAGTCCTCACGGGGCTGGCCCTGCAGATGGTCGGCGGCGCCCTGCAACCAGGTCTGCGCGTTCGTGACGTCCCGTTGGGACGCCGACGACGTCACCGATGCCGACATTGCGAGCAAGGTGCCGGTGGCGCCCAATCCGAGCAGCACAACGGTGACCAGGACCTCCACCAAGGAGAATCCGTGGTTCCGACCGTGCTGGGCCCGGCGCTTCATGGTGCCCTCTTGGGGCCTCCGCTCACAGGAGGCTCCAACAGTGCTGTCGACCATTCGGCCACCACAGTTGAGCTGGATGTGTGTGACCTTTGACCAGGTCCGAGCGAAGGCTCAGCGTCGGTCAGGCCACCTCGGGCGCCTCGAAGAACACGATCGACGCGCCGGCCGGGTCGTGGAGGGTGAAACTGCGGTGGCCCCACGGCTGCACGACGATGTCGCCGTCGAGCGTGTGCCCGGCTGCGACGAACCGGTCGCGCACGGCGTCGATGCCCGTGACCTCCACCGACAGGAAGCCACCCGTGAGCGGCTGTGCCGCCGACCCGTCGACGATCTCGATCAGTTCGACCCGAGCGTTGCCGAAGCCGAACAGTCGGCCCCGGCCCTGGTGTTCGTCGGCGGGCCACTCGTGGGTGATCGGCCACCCGAGCAGATCGCCGTAGAAGGCGCAGGCGTCGTCGAAACGGTCGGTGAGGCGGACGAGTCGGATCTCCATGAGGGCACCGTAGCGAGCGGAGCCGCCTCATGCCGGCGCTCGTCGGGTTGGTACGCTCCGCCCCATGAAGATGCTGCGTCGTGCGCTCGTTGCCCTGTCGCTGGCGGGCGCCATCGCGGCGACGCTACGAGTGAAGGGCAAAGGTGGCGTGCCCCCGCAGGAGGGCGGCTGGCGCGAAGTCAGCGTGCCGCCCACATGACCAGCCCCGAGCCGCACCGACCCATCATCGGGGTGGTCGGCTGTGGCGTCACCGGCAGCCGCGTCGTGGCCCACCTGGCCGCTGAGGGCGCGCGGGTGGCCGTGTTCGACCAGGCCCGCAGCGTCGCGTCGGCAACTGCGCGCCGTGTGAAGGGCATCGTGCTCGATCGTGTGAACGAGCTCACCGCGTGTGATGTCGTGGTGCTGTGCCAACCGGCGCCTCACCTCGACCTCGCCGGGTGGCTGGTCGACGAGCACACCGCCGTGGTGTCGATGGGCGACGACCTCGACGACGTGCGAGTCCTGCTCGCACTGCACGATCGGGCAGCGCGTGGCGGTGTACCCCTGGTCGTGGGTGCCGGCATGGCTCCTGGTCTGTCGGGGCTGCTCGCCCGCTACCTGGCACCACATCTCGCCATCGTCGACGAACTGCACGTCGCCATTCACGGCACGGCGGGTCCGGCCTGCGCACGACAGCACCACGATGCCCTCGGCCGCACCGCACTCGGATGGCACGACGGCGAATGGATCGAACCTCCCGGCGGCAGCGGGCGCGATCTCGTGTGGTTTCCCGAGCCCGTCCAGGCACACGACTGCTATCGGGCAGCGCTCGCCGACCCGCTGCTGCTGCAACGGGCCTTCCCTGGCGCCTTGCGCATCACGTCGCGTGTGTCGGCCACCCGCCGCGACCGCCTCACGGCTCGGCTGCCCATGCTCACGCCGCCGCACGCAACCGGCGACCTGGGTGCGGTGCGGGTGGAACTGCGCGGTGCCGCTGCGGGTGGCGAACGCATCACCGTCATCGCCGGTGCGGCCGCACCCACCGCCGACCTGGCTGCGGCCGTCGTCGCCGCCACTGCGCTGCAGGTGGCCATCACCCGACTGGCCCCCGGCGCTCATTCGCTGGCCGACGCATCGGTGGCGGCGCTCGAGTTGCTGCACCACGCCACCCGACTGGGCGTTCGTGTGCAGGAGTTCACCGGGGTCGGCAGAGCTACCGGCTGGTAACTTGACGGCGTGAGCACCACGTCCGGCCAACCCACGATGCACGTGCCCTGGTTGCCGCCGGGCCGCACGATGGTGCTCCCGGGGCGGGGCGAGGTGTTCTACCGCCACCACCAGCACCCCGACACCACGGCGCCCACGCTGCTGTTGTTGCACGGCTGGACCGCCAGCGCCGACCTGCAGTTCTTCACCGCGTACGAGGCGCTGGCCGAGCGCTGGTCGTTCATCGCCATCGATCACCGTGGCCATGGCCGAGGCCTGCGCACCACCCTGCGCTACGAACTGGCCGACGCGGCAGACGATGCGGCCCTGCTGGTGGAGGCGCTCGACGTCGGCCCGGTGGTCACCGTCGGTTACTCGATGGGTGGCCCCATCAGCATGCTGTTCGCGCTGCGCCACCCCGAACTGGTGCGCGGCATGGTGGTGCAGGCAACTGCCATGGAGTGGCGCGAGAAGCGGTGGGAACGCTGGCGCTGGTCGCTCGTGTACGCCCTCGGTCCGCTGCTGCGGTCGTTCATGTATCCCCGTGCGCTGCGGTGGGCGATGCAGCGTGCCACCCGTCGTGGCTACCCGATGTCGAACTACGCGATGTGGGCCTTCGGCGAGATGCGACGCGGCGACGCCAGCAACATCGTCGAAGCCGGTCGAGCGCTGTCACGCCACGACGCCCGTCCGTGGGCCGGTCGACTGGGCGTGCCGGCCGCGTCGTTGGTGACCACACGCGACCACCTCGTGCCGCCGGCCAAACAACGTGCGCTGGCCGACGCGATGAACGCCATCGTCATCGAGCTGCACGACGACCACCTGTGCACCATCACCTCGGCCGATCAGTACGCCGATGCCACGGTGCGCCTGGTGCAGCATGTGCTGCAGCACGATCACGACCCCGCCTGACGCACGTTGGTTCGCGTCGACGCGCACGCCGACGGCCACACACGGCGATGGGCGCGAACGCTCCGGCCCGATCACGCCGTGGGGGGAAGGCGGCGTTCGAGATCGTCGAGTCGAGAGTGCAGACGCTCGATGGCATCGGTGAGCTTCTCGAACTGATCGTCGAGATCGCCGGTGGTGGGCACATCGCCCAACGACAACCGCACGCTGGCGATCTCGCGGGCCAGGAACTCGGTGTCGGCCTGGGTGCGTGCCGCGGTCTTGCGGTCGTTGTCGGTGGTGAGCCGGTCGCGTTCTTCCTGCCGGTTCTGGGCAAGCAGGATGAGCGGTGCGGCGTAGCTGGCCTGGAGGCTGAGCACCAAGGTGAGCAGCACGAGACCGCGGGTCCAGGGGTCGAACTGCACCTTCGCGGGCAGCACGTAGTTCCAGAACACCCAGACGAAGATGACGATCGACTGGTAGACGAGAAAGCGGGCCGTGCCCAGATAGCGGGCGATGCTCTCGCTGAACTGGCCGAAGGCATCGGGGTCGTAGTGGACGCTGAGGCGGCGGTTCTGGCGGGGGGTGCTGAGATCTTCGCGGCGCTTCATCGAGACACCGTGCCCGTGTTCACCCGCCTGCGCTGACGCCAACCGGTGGGCAACGTGCGGTCGAGCACGTCGTCGACGGTGATGGCTCCCAGCAGTCGACCGGCCTCGTCGCAGACGCCGATGGACAACAGGTTGTACGACGCCAGGCGTTCGGCCACTTCGCGCTCGAGGATGTCGGGGGTGATGGTGGGCTCCTGCTCGACACAGCGGCCGAGTTCCATGGCCGGCGGCTCGCGCAGCAGACGCTGGAAGTGCACCACGCCGAGATACTGCCCGGTGGGCGGCTTGTAGGGCGCCTGCACCACGAACACCTGCGCTGCGATGCTGACCAGCCACTCGGGGTCGCGGATCTCGGCGAGCGCCTCGGCCACCGTGGCGGTGGGTCCCATGACGATGATGTCGGGGGTCATCAGCGAGCCGGCCGTTCCCTCGTCGTACGACAGCAGGCGCCGCATCACGTCGGCGTCCTCCTCGTCCATCGCGTCGAGCACCCGGGTGCGCTGCTCGCCGGGCATCTCGGCCAACAGGTCGGCGAGGTCGTCGTACTCCATCTCCTCGAGCACGCTGACGAGTCGGTCGATGTCGAGGCCTTCGATGATGCGCAGCTGCTCGGCCTCGGGCAACTCCTCGAGCAGGTCGGCGAGGCGCTCGTCGTCCATGGCCTCGGCGAGCTGCTTGCGCTGAGTGAGCGGCAGCGCCCGCACCACACCGGCCACGTCGCTGGGGTGCATGTCGCGCAGGCGGGCGGCCTCGGCGGCCATCTCGCTGCCGGCCGTGGTGGCGAACATCTGCGGCACATCGTCGATGTCGATGAGCCGGTAGCTCGGCCGACGACGCATCAGGCTGCGACGCGCGAGGCGCACCTTCGCCAACTCCCAGTAGTTCTGCTTGCCGTCGTTGGCGGCGCGTAGCGCCACGTCGCTCACCGTCTCGTCGCCCACCTTGTGGTCGATGAGATCGCGACCCACGAGGGTCTCACCCGGACGTGGCTTGAACGGGTTGAGGTCGACGTCCCAGCTGCGCAGGCGGGCGCCGTCGCTGTCGAGTGAATGCATTCGATTGGCGTTGACGAAGATGCGGCGGCGCTGGCTGGTGGCCACGAAACCGAGCACGCGAGGGTTTCCGCCACGGCTGCCGGGGATGACCACGATGTCGTCGATGCGGCCGATGACGTTGCCGCCCGCGTCGAGCAGGGGCAGGCGCATGATGCGAAATGCGTAGATCAGGTCCCCTGCCATGCGGCAAGGCTACCCCGACCCCTCCTGCGAGCGGGGTGGCCTGTCGCACGGTCGAGCGCGCGACCACCGCCGTTCAGGGCGTACGAATCACTTGGATCTGGCCGATCCCGGTGCGCAGATCGAGCGTGATCGTGCCAGTGGCCGTCCCGGAGCCCGCTGCGGCGTCGAGGTCGCGCACGTCGTGTTGGCGCACACCGGTGGCCACCTGCGCCCCGTCGATCTCGACGCGGCCGGCGCCGATGTCGCTGATCACGTGCACGCGCACGCCGGCAGGCACGGTCACCCTCAGGCTGCCCATGCCGACGTCACTCACCACGTGGATGTCGCTGCCCGTGGGCACGTCGCGCAGATCGATCCGCAGGTCGCCCGCCGACATGTGCTGGGGCTGCTCGGCCGCAGCCACCGTGGTGGGGCGGAGTTGCCGTTGACCACTGCCGCCCTCGAGACGGGGCTGGGTGATGCACAGGATCGCGACGATCGACGCCAGCAGCAAGAAGGGTGCCGGCAGCACCCAGCTGCGGTTGACGACGATGCTCACCAACATGGCCACGAGGACGATGCCGAGTGCTGCGACGAGCGTCCACAGGTGCGACA
>Ga0075026_100000061_pt1 | contig 33413 bp, 28 predicted proteins | sample Str012_2_FD_71392 | JGI IMG/M metagenome (GOLD analysis project Ga0075026, IMG submission 71392) | Freshwater sediment microbial communities in response to fracking from Pennsylvania, USA - Straight Creek_MetaG_SC_2012 | ecosystem: Environmental > Aquatic > Freshwater > Creek > Sediment... | reverse complement strand
ACATTGTCGCTGATTGCCATTGCGGGGCTTTTGTTACTATGGTTTATGGTAATATTGATTACTGACGGGCACGGTGGAATTAATTTTTCCATGCAGAGCGTTACTTACTTTTTTGGTCTTTTCCTCTGCGGCTGTTTGTATGGCAGCACTTTATTTGCAGAACTGGGTTCAAAAACCAGGGGGCTCAATTTCCTGGTGGTTCCGGCTTCTCACCTGGAGAAACTGGTTTGTACTTTATTTTATGCTGTGCTGGTGTTTTTTGTTTGTTATACAGCTATCTTTTACGGGGTTGATATACTGCTTGTAAAAGCAAGCAATGCGGTGGGCTACAATTACTGGGTAAAGCACCACCTGCCCGGCAATACTTTTGCGCCACAGCAGGTATTCAATGTTTTTGCTTCGCCCAACCAGCGACCGAACGAGCAGGACTTTATGCTGTATTTTCTGTTTGCCTATTTTGTGCTGCAGGCGGCATTTATTTTGGGTTCGGTGTATTTTACCCGGTTCAATTTTATAAAGACCGTTATCGCCTGCCTGTTGATTGCCATGGCCATGACTTTTATAGCCGGCAAACTGATTGCACCCATTTTACCTCCAGGCAGTTACTACCACGGTATAAACAGTTACCAGGTGTACACTACAAAAAATGCGGCTTCCGGCGATGGCATCATGATATACAGTGATGCAGTAACAGACAAACTGGTTACACTGCCCGAATGGATCAGCCCGGTATTGCTATTTCTGCTGCAATACGCATTTGCACCATTGTTCTGGCTGGCCACTTATTTCCGGCTGAAAGAAAAAGAAATTTAAGGCGATTAAACTTAATTATTATGCAATTCAAAGAATCACAAGCCATATACCTGCAGATTGCCGATTATGTATGCGAAAAGGTATTGCTGAAAGAATGGAAACCGGATGAACGCATACCCTCCGTGCGGGAACTGGCCGTGCAGCTGGAAGTGAATCCCAATACAGTGATGCGCACGTTTGATTTTTTACAACAGCAGGAAATTATTTATAACCAGCGCGGCATCGGTTATTTCGTGGGCGGATCGGCTTATAAAAATGCATTGCGGTACCGCAAAGAAGCCTTCAGCGAAAAGGATCTGCCGCAGATATTCCGCAATATGTATTTGCTGGGGATGGATCTGGATGAACTGAAACCACGTTTTGATAAATATAAAAAACAGCATTTCTCCAACTGAAATAATTAATTTATGAAGACAAGCAACAAAATCGTACTGGGTATATTCGTGGGTCCGCTGCTCCTCCTTACATTGCTGCAGGTGACCCTGTATGCCAAATACAAAAGCGGCCATTATGTATCTATGCAATCGGTGCAGGAAGATCGGTTTATCCATGTGCCGTTAACAAATATCAGCCATATTGCCGTGTATGGACTTAACAATTTCAAGATCATGCCATCCGACAACCTGAAACTTGAGATTGAAAAAGAAGAAATCAGTCACCTGCATTATATTGTAAAAGGCGATTCACTGATCATTCACGGCGATACGCTGCTGACCCGGTCAAACGGTGACAAGCAAACAGAACGCAGTTACCAGGATGTAAACCTGTACCTGCCTATGGCGGCAGCCACTATACTGGCAGACAATGCGGAGGTAACCCTGCTGGGAAGCAAGGACAGTGTAAAAGCCCGGTCCTATTATTTTTCAATTGTAAACGATGCAAGTTTAAAGGTTGATCAGAACGGAGAAGAAACCAAACCCGTGTATTTTAAAGGGCTTACCATAAAGGCCAGTCATTCATCGGGCATTGAACTGACGGCACAGACCCGCGTAATGGATTTGGAGCTGACTATGATTGAATCTGCCTTTACAGACAATGGTGCCTCCATTGAGAAGCTGGCAGTGGATGCAGATAAAGTATCCAATATTACTTTGAAAGGCGATAACCTGAGAAAAGTAAATGCGGTAAAGCAGCCCTGATGGTTGGTTGCACTGGTTTCAATGCGCTTCCATTTCTGCAACTCTATATGCGAGGGAAACATGCGTGACCGGTAAATGTGTGCGTATACGGGTTACTGTTATAACAATGCCGGTGATGAATGAACTCATAAAAGCGATTGGATGGTTGTAGTAAATGGTTACAGAATTTACTCAATCGCTTTTAATAATGATTATATTTCCGTCATTGCACCCAGCCAGGCCATCATGGCCATTCCCTTTTCAATGGCGCTTTCGTCAATATTAAAAGTGGGGGTGTGTACGCCGGAAGTAATGCCCATGGCTTCGTTCATTACGCCGAGGCGGTAAAAACAGCCGGGTATTACCTGTGTATAGTAACCAAAATCTTCTGCCCCCATGCGCAGTTCCGTATCTTCTATGTTTTCGCTGCCCATCAGTTCTTTGGCAAGATTTTTTGCCAGGGTATTCAATACTTCGTTGTTGTAAACGGAGGGGTAACCAACATCTATGTGTAAGTCAATTTCTGCACCCATGCTGTTTACCAGTTCAGTTGATAATTTACGGATGATATCATGGGCTTTGAAACGCCAGGTTTCGTCCATGGCGCGGAATGTGCCCATCAGTTTTACTTCGCTGGGGATAACATTGGTGGTATGTCCGCCCTGGAAAGAAGTGATGGACAAGACCGAGGGGTCAAACGGGTTGCGGTTGCGGCTGATCACCTGCTGCAGCGCAACTATTAAATGAGCAGCAATTAAAATGATATCCGGTGCTACCTGTGGCGCAGCTGCGTGACCGCCTTTGCCCCGGAGGGTAATATAAATTTCATCGGCACTGGCCATTACCTTGCCCTCTCTAAAACTCAGTTTACCCACCGGCAGTCCGGGATGCACATGCAAGCCGAAGATGGCCTGCGGCGCCGGATTTTCCAGCACACCTTCTCTTATGAGCAAACTGGCGCCACCGGGATTGCGTTCTTCGCCTGGCTGAAAAATCAATTTGATGCTGCCTTCCCAATGTTCTTTTAGCTCGGCTAAGATTTTTGCGGCGCCCAGCAGGATGCTGGTATGCACATCGTGCCCGCAGGCGTGCATGATGCCTTTGTTTACAGAAATATAATCCACCTTATTGGCTTCTTGTATGGGCAGGGCATCCATATCGGCCCGCAGGGCAATGGTTTTTTTGCCCGGGTTTTTCCCTTTAATCAAACCGATAACACCGGTTGATGCCATTGTTTGAAAAGGAATACCCATGGCCGTTAGCTTCTCCTGTACATAGGCGGCGGTTTTAAATTCCTGGTAGCTCAGTTCCGGGTTGGCGTGTATATGATGACGGATAGCAATTGTTTCCGGCGCGTACTTTTTTGCAAGGTCTTTGATTTGGTCTTTCAGCATGCCGCAAAAATAGTCAATTGCGGTTGTAGAATTTAAAGATTTCGATTTCCATTGCTAGCCGGACCTGTTGCTTTTTTCCTTCGTACTGAAGGCTCAAACCGCTTTAAGTATAGCGCCATTATTAATCGTTAATTTAAAAACAGCGCATTCGTTTTGTTTGATTTCATTAAGGCAATTAAACCGCCAGCTATTTTTATTCCGAAAGAGCTTTGTAAAGAAATGGCGTTTACTTACTGATTCAATTCCGACAATTTCACTTCAACTGTATCGCGTACCAGGAATACGCTGTTGGGGAATTCTTTGGACAAAGTTTTGCGGTAATCTTCTGCCTCGTCCTTATCTGTAAAATTGCCCACCCGCAATCGGAAATAGGGCGCCTGGTAAAGCAAGTAGGCTTTTAGCTCGGGGTACAACTGGTAAATTTTTGTTTTGGCAGAAATAGCGGCATTGCGGTCGCTGGTATTGATCACCTGCAAACGGTAGCCGGCTACATTGCGGCGTGCATCGCGGGTGGTTACTTCATTGATTTGCGCTTGTTTCTTTACCAGCAAATCAACCCGCGGATCTTTATGGATAATAATGGAAGAAGTAGAATCTGTTTGTGCCATTGCTGAAAAACCATACCAGCATATCAGCAGGGCCATTACCATCTTTTTCATAAACAACTTTATAAAGCTCTTTTAAAACAAAATCATTGCCAAAGCCGGAAAGCCCCGGCAGGCCGGCGAAAATAAACTTATTTCTGCGCTTCTTTAACAATTTGTACACTGGCGCTACAGCCCAGCCTGCCGGCCCCGGCCGCCACCAGCTCACTGGCAAAAGCATAGGTTTTAATACCCCCGGAAGCCTTAATTTTTACCGCAGCCGGTAGATGGTGGCGCATTAGTTGCACGGCTTCCACAGAAGCACCTTTTTCGGCATAGCCGGTGGAGGTTTTCATAAAATCAATACCCAGCGGGCCAAAAACCTGGCAGCACTGTATAATTTCTTCATTGGTTAAGATGCCGCTTTCAATGATCAGCTTAATTGTTTTGCCCTTGTTGTGCACCACTTCTGTTGCCAGTGCCACTTCCTTGCTCAGAAAAGACCAGTCGCCCATGCGCAAGGCAATGAGGTTGATGACCATATCCAGTTCATCGGCCCCGTCTACAATGGCCAGTACTGTTTCTGCAATCTTGGCTTCCGTGGCCGAGTATCCAAAAGGAAAGCCGATGACCGTAGCCACTTTAATAGTTGTTGGATCCAAAATGGTCTTCACCCTTTTCACAAAAGGCGGCGGTATGCAAACGGCTGCAAAGCCATATTCAACGGCTTCGCGGCACAATTGTTCCGCATCTGCAATGCTGGTAGCAGGTTTTAAAATGGTATGGTCTATATAAGCCGCAATGTTCATTAACAAAACAAGATTTTAATTTGGTTTTAATAATGGTTTTCCATTGAAAAACCTCTAATAGTAGCGGCGATGCGATTGTGGTGCGCCCACCCAATATATTTTTTAACCGTTAATCAATTTATTGCGCCGAAGTTACCTCATTTCAGTAATTTCATTGCGCTCTCTTTCTAATACATAAAAACCAGAACAACATGAGAAAACCCCTTTTTGGAGGGGGGAAGCGTATGCGGATGCTTCTCCCGGCTTTATTGATTTTACAACAGGTAACCGCACAAACTACCTTCCCGGTCAACGGGGTAGCAGAACCAAAATCAAACAGCTACGCATTTACAAATGCCAGCATTGTTAAAGACGGCCAAACAACGCTCAGCAATGCTACACTGCTGATTAAAGATGGAAAAATAGTGGCGGCCGGTACCAATATCACAGTGCCCAAAAATGCCGTGGTAACAGATTGCAAGGGCAAATACATTTACCCTTCCTTTATAGACATTTACAGCGATTATGGAATTCCCGTACCCACCGCGCAGCGCGGTGGTTTTAATTTCGGTGGCCCGGCACAAATCACTTCCAACCAGAAAGGTGCTTTTGGCTGGAACCAGGCCATACACAGTGATGTAGAAGGTTCCAAACTATTTGTAACCGATGATGCCAAAGCTGCTCCTTTGCGCGAAGCGGGTTTTGGCACCGTACTCGCTCACCAGAAAGATGGAATCGCCCGGGGTACCGGCGTGCTGGCTACCCTGGCCAACCAAAAAGAAAATCTGGTACTGGTAAAAGAAAAAGCATCGGCACATTATTCACTCAGCAAAGGAAGTTCAACACAATCATACCCGGGTTCCATTATGGGTTCCATTGCACTTTTGCGCCAAACCTACCTGGATGCGCAATGGTACAAAAGTCAGCCGGGCAATACTGCTGGGGAAGGCGTTAATCTTTCGCTGAAAGCATTCAATGAAACACAAAACCTGCCGCAGATTTTTGATGGCAGTGATAAATGGACCGATATCCGTGCAGACAGGATAGGCGATGAATTTGGCGTGCAGTACATCATTAAAGCTGGTGGCAATGAATACCAGCGCATCAGCGAAATAGCTGCCACCAGGGCCAGTTTTATTTTGCCACTCAATTTTCCGCAGGTTCCAGAAATAGAAGATCCCAACGATGCCAGGTTTGTGTCGCTGGCAGATATGAAAAGCTGGGAACTGGCGGCTGGTAATCCGGCTGCCTTTGAAAAAGCCAACATTCCCTTTTGCCTGACGGCAGCGGATTTGCGCGATACAAAACAGTTTATGACCAACCTGCGCAAAGCCATTGAATACGGCCTGTCTGAAAGCAAAGCCTTTGAAGCCCTTACCAAAACACCCGCCACATTGCTGGGCGTGTACGACAAGGTGGGCAGCCTGGATGCGGGCAAACTCGCCAATTTCCTGATTACATCGGGCCCGGTTTTTAACGAGAAAACAATTATTTATCAGAACTGGATACAGGGCGAGAAGTACGGTGTGAATGAAGCGGCATGGAACAATATAGCAGGGACTTACAACCTGGTGATTACCGGTGCAGCCGGCAATGCTGCCAGTTATACCCTGGATGTAAAAAGCAAAACAGCGGCAAATATTATCGCCAAAGATACCCTTACTGGCAAATTCAGTTTCGATGGAAAACTGGTGAAGCTTAGTTTTTCCAATACGCCGCCCAAAAGAACAGCTCCTTCAGGCGGCGATTCTGCACACACCATGCCGGCAGCTGGCGGAAGGCCGGGTGGTTTTGGCGGCGGACGCAACAGCGGAACTATCCGTTTAAGCGGTGTTGCCAATGAAGGCATATGGCAGGGCAATGGCGAAGACTCTGCCGGCAATAAAGTTTGGTGGACCGCTACTTTTGTAAAAGAAACCGTTGAAAAAACAGACAGTGCCAAAAGAAAAATGCCACTGCGTCTCGGCAAAGTAACTTTTCCTTTTGATGGCTATGGCTGGGAGGAACTGCCCAAACAGGAAAACCTGCTGATAAAAAATGCAACGGTTTGGACGGGAGAAAAAGAAGGCAGGCTGGAGGGAACAGACGTACTGGTGAAAGCCGGTAAGATTGTGCAGGTGGGCAAAAATCTTTCAGACGCATCGGCCAAAGTAATTGATGCAACCGGCAAATATGTAACCGCCGGTATCATTGACGAACACTCACACATTGCGGCCGCTTCTATCAATGAAGGCGGCCAGTCGGTAACTTCTGAAGTAAGAATTGCCGACAATTTAAATCCGGAAGACATTAATATCTACCGCCAGTTAAGCGGCGGTGTTACTTCATCACATATCCTGCATGGTTCTGCCAATACCATTGGTGGCCAGACACAATTGATAAAACTGCGCTGGGGTGCCGATGACAACGGTCTGAAGTTTCAGAACTGGGATCCCTTTATCAAATTTGCATTGGGCGAAAACGTAAAACGCACTACCGCCACGCAGGGCAATAACCGTTTTCCCGATACGCGGATGGGCGTGGAAGAGGTGCTGACCGATGCATTTCAGCGTGCCAGCGATTACCAGAAAGCCATGAAGGCAGCAGAAGAAAATAATAAAAAGAAAGGCGCTGTGCCCATGGTAGTACGCCGCGATCTTGAACTGGATGCATTGGTAGAGATCATGAACAAGAAAAGGTTTATCACCTGTCACTCTTACGTACAGAGCGAAATAACCGCCGCCATGCGGGTTGCCGATAAATTCGGATTCCACTTTAATACATTTACGCATATACTAGAGGGTTATAAAGTAGCCGACAAAATGAAAGCACATGGCGCCAATGCCTCTACTTTCAGCGACTGGTGGGCTTACAAAATGGAGGTGACAGATGCCATTCCGCAGAATGCTACAATTATGCAAAGGATGGGTTTGAATGTAGCCATCAATTCAGACGATGCTGAAATGGCCCGCCGCCTCAACCAGGAAGCTGCCAAAAGTGTAAAATACGGTGGCATGAGTGAAGACGATGCCTGGAGAATGGTGACCATCAACCCCGCTACCATGCTGCATGTGCAGGACAGGGTAGGCAGCATCAAAGCAGGAAAGGACGCTGACCTGGTGGTATGGAGCGATAACCCCCTGAGCATTTACGCAAAACCAGAAAAAACAATTGTAGACGGCACTGTTTATTTTGATCTTGAACACGATCTGCAATTGCGCAAACAAATCAGCACAGAGCGCAACAGGCTGGTGCAGAAAATACTGGTGGAGGGCAAAGCAGAAGGTGCTGGTGCGCCCAGAGGACGTGCTACACCCAGCTTCCAGGTATTGCTTACCTGTGGTGATCATGATCATCATGATAGCCTGATAACGGTTGACGCGGAAGACGAGTCAATTAATGCTAACAAATAAATTATAGGACAATGAAAAAAATAATTTTCAATATAAGCTGTCTGCTGTTGTTTGTAGCAGGTAAAGCACAGGAGGATGTGTACCCCGTACCGGCAGCTGCGGGTATAACATTTATCACCAATGCTACCATTCACGTGGGCAATGGCCAGGTGATCAGCAATGGTACCATCAAAATCAACAACGGCAAAATTGAACAGGTGGGCGCCAATCTACCGGTGCCGGCCGATGTAAAAGTGTTTGATGTAAAAGGCAAACAAGTGTACCCCGGCATGATATTGCCAAACACCGATTTGGGACTAAAAGAAATTGGCAGTGGCGTACGCGGCTCCAATGATTTTTCAGAAATTGGCGACTACAATCCAAGCGTTCGTTCCATTGTGGCGTATAACACCGATTCTAAAATTATCAATACACTGAAAGCAAATGGTATTTTGCTGGCCTGTGTGGCGCCGCAGGGTGGCGTTATCAGCGGCTCATCATCAGTGGTACAACTGGATGCCTGGAATTGGGAAGATGCAGCGTATAAAATGGAAAATGGCATTCACCTCAACATGCCCAGCTTTATCGTTCGCTTCGGCAGACGCGGTGGCTTTGCCGGTTTGCCCGGTGCTGCGCCGCAACCCGATCCTACAAAAGAGGCGCTGGATAAAATAGCCGACATCAAAGATTTTTTTACACAGGCTAAGGCTTACCTGCAGGAAGCAAGCCACAAAGAAACCAATCTTAAATATGAAGCAGTAAAAGGTTTGTTTGAAAAAAAGCAAAAACTGTTTGTTCATGCAGACCAGGTAAAACAAATGCTGGTGGCCATCGACTTTGTAAAAGAATTTGGGTTTGATGTGGTGCTGGTAGGCGCCAGCGAAAGCTTTCAGATTGCAGACCTGCTGAAGCAAAACAATATTGCCGTTATACTCAGCCAGGAACATGCATTGCCTGCAGCAGAAGACGACGATGTGGATCAGCCATATAAAACACCTGCCATGCTGCAGAAAGCAGGTGTGTTGTTTGCCTTAAACGATGATCACGAAGAAAGCCGCTACCGCAACCTGGCTTTCAATGCAGGTACCGCCGCAGCTTATGGCCTTACCAAAGAACAGGCGTTACAAGCCATTACTTTAAATGCCGCTACTATATTGGGTATAGCAGATAAAACAGGTTCCATTGAAGTAGGTAAAGATGCCAATATTATTGTAAGCGAAGGCGATTTGCTGGATATGAGAACCAGCATCATTACCCAGGCTTTTATACAGGGCAGGCTGGTATCCCTGGATAACAAGCAACACCAGTTGTATGAGCGGTACAAGTCTAAGTATGGGTTAAAATAAAAGTATCACTGAAAACAAGGGCCCCGGTTTTTAACCGGGGTTTTCTTTTGTATGAACGGCTGCAGGCAATCCTTTTATTTTTCTACCTTTCCCAAAAACTGCACATGAAAAAATTACTGATGGCAATACTCATTTGCCTGCCCGCCTTTGGTTTTGCGCAAAACAAAACAGCCGTTACATTAAAAGCAGCTTTGCTGGAGCAACTAAAAACAACCCACAATAAAAAGGAATGGTTTGTACCCGTAAATACAGCTGTGGAAGATCTCAGCGCCGAACAGGCGATGTGGAAAGACAGCAGCGGCAATCACTCCGTTGGCCAGCTGGTCAATCATTTGTATTTCTGGAATGCCCGGGAACTGGCCAAATTCAAAGGCGAAAAACCCGGCGAATTCAGTGGCAACAATGAAGAGACCTTTGCGAATAAACTTGATAAAGAAAGCTGGAAAACCCTGGTAAAAAAACTGGACGAGGTGCTGACGCAGCTGGAGAAAGTCATCAGCGATGCAGATGATGCAAAACTGCAAACAATGTATGCGGATATTGCCAATATCAGTACGCACAATGCCTACCATACGGGCCAGATTATTTTTGTAAGAAAATTACAGGGTTCCTGGAACCCCGATAAAGGCGTAAAATAATGCGCCTCTTTTAAAGAAATCGCTTACCCCGGCTTGTACCGGGGTTTTTTATTGCAAACAACCTGGCGGTGGGCGGGCTTATTATTCAGTTCACACCGCTTTTTCTGCAGCTCACGCTTTTTGGATTGATGGCTGCAATAGCAGGTAGTAGTATTGTGCTGTTAAAAAAAATACCATTCAAACCATCAAAACCAATCTGTATGAAACATTTAGTCTTATTGCTGGGGATACTTTTTACCGGCGGATTTTTAAAACTTCTTGCACAGGCAGACCTGCCAAAAGGGTATCGCCATGGCGTTGTAACACTGGCCAGTGGTAAAACTGAAAATGGCTTTTTGAAAGAAAACATGCGCAGCGATGCGGCTGTGGCTTTTATCGGTGAAGATGGCAGGAAAAAAAATTACAATGGCAATGAACTGCAATCGTTCAGCATTGACAGTATCCATTTTGTTTGCATAAAAGGAGATTTTTTCAAGCTGGTTTGTGAAGGCGAAATCTGTTTCCTGCAAAAATCGAGCAATGCAGCCGGCCACGCTGTATACAATGGAACAGAAGCCATTTTCCTGAACGGCACATATGGAAAAATCAATGATTATTTTTTTTATGACAAAGCACAGCAGCAATTGAAACTGATTACCAAAAAGAACATGAATGAAATGATCGCCGGCACGTTCAGCAATTGTGCAGCCGCCATTGACAAAGCCAAAGAAAGCGGCAATGACCTGGCCGGTTTAAAACAGGCGGTGGCTATTTATAACAATCGTATTAAATAAATATTTTCCCGGATGCCGGCAGGCTTTGCAAGTTTGGGCGGCTATTTTTTATAAAGACCTTATCATGAAAAAAATCCTGTTCTCTTTTGTATATGTGATGGCTTCGTTGCTGATGGCCGCACAGAACAATGGGCTTACGCAAACCATTAAAGGTGTAGTAACCGACGGACAGTCGGGCAATACACTGGTCAATGTGACTATTGTACTGGAAGGAACGCGTCCAACCATTGCTTGCATCAGCGACAGCCTGGGCAATTTTAAATTATTGCAGGTGCCCATTGGCCGGCAAACCATCCGGGTAAGTATGGCTGGCTATGAAGAAGCCGTAGTAGAGAACATAGAAGTTACCTCCAGCAAAGAAGTGGTGCTGGAAATACAGGTGAAAGAAAAAATTAAAAAACTGGAAGAAGTAGTGGTAACGGCCGGTAAACAAAAAAGCAGGGCACTGAATGAAGCGGCCATTGCCAGTGCCAGGCAGTTCAGCGTAGATGAAGCGGTGCGCTATGCCGGTACCAGGAACGACCCCAGCAGGATGGCGCAGAATTTTGCCGGTGTCAGCGGCACCAACGATGCAAGAAATGATATTGTGATACGCGGCAATTCGCCCAGTGGCGTACTCTGGAGAATGGATGGCATTGATATACCCAACCCCAATCATTTCAGTACGCTGGGCGCTACCGGCGGCCCCGTTAGCATTTTAAATACCAATACACTGCGGAATTCTGATTTTCTCACCAGCGCCTTCCCGGCGCAGTACGGCAATGCGCTGGCGGGTGTGTTCGACCTGCGGATGCGCAATGGCAACAATGAAAAATACGAATTCCTCGGGCAAATGGGTTTTAATGGTTTTGAACTGGGTGCAGAAGGCCCGTTGAGCAAAAAAAACAAATCTTCGTTCCTGGTCAATTACCGCTATTCTATGATTGCCGCTATCCAGGCATTGGGTTTATCTGTAGGTACCGGTTCTACTACGCCGCATTACCAGGATCTGAATTTTAAAGTGCACATCCCAACCAAAAAAGCAGGCACATTTGATTGGTTTGGTTTGGGCGGCGAAAGCCATGTCAATTTTCCGGCAGATGCAGAAGACAACCTGTATGCCAGTAACGACGGTACTTTGCGCAACCGGAATTTCCGTTCGTTAACTGGCGTAACCGGCCTTACCCATACTTATTTTTTCAATTCAACGGCCTCCGGTAAACTCTCACTGGCCTTGTCTGGTTTTCAATCCAAATACAAAGAAGACATTGTTGAGCAGGGTAAAGCCGATAAAACAGCGTACAATAAAAACAACCAGCAAACAAAATTTTCAGCAGGCTATACATTCAATAAAAAATTCAGTTCCAGGAACCAGCTGACCACGGGTATCCTTGCAGATTTTAATACACTGAACCTGCGCCAGGATTATATCAAGAACGGCGATTCTGTATTGAGTACATTGACCAGCAGCCGCGAGAAAGCCGTGTTGCTGAAAGCTTTTGTCAATTACAACCACCGTTTCAGTGACAAACTATCTTCCAACCTCGGCCTTTATTACCAGCAATTCACTTTTAATAATACCCGTAGCATAGAACCGCGCTGGAATATCCGGTACCAGTTTGCACAAAACCAGGCACTGTCTTTTGGTACAGGTTTGCATAGCCAGTCGCAGCCGCTGGAAGTTTATTTCTACCGCAGTACCAATACCGCCGGGCAAACCGTGCTCAGCAACCAGCAGCTTGATTTTGTAAAAAGCCTGCATACAGTTTTGGGGTATGATATTAATTTCTCCAAACACCTGCGTTTTAAAGCGGAGGTATATGCGCAGTATATTTATAATGCAGCAGTGGAGCAAATTGCTTCTTCTTTCAGTATGCTGAATGCCGGCGCCGATTTTTATTTCCCCGACAAGACCAACCTGGTAAACAATGGTAAGGGCTATAATTATGGTGTGGAGATGACCCTTGAAAGATTCCTGCACAATCGTTTTTATTACCTTGTTACGGTGTCGTTGTTCAATTCAAAATACAAGGGCAGCGACGAAGTTTGGCGCAATACTGTCTTTAATAGTAACTATGTAAACAATGTGCTGGCGGGCAAAGAATTTGTGCTTACCAAAAAAGCTTCTTTCTTTTTGGATACAAAAATAGTGCTGACGGGCGGCCAGCGTTATACAGCTTTTGATGTTACAGGATCCGAAGCGGCCGGCTACGTGGTATTTAAAACCGACGAGGCTTACGGCCTGCGCAACGACCCGTATTGGCGCTGGGATCTGAAATTTTCTTATGCACGCAATGGAAAGAAAACAACACAGAAATGGTTTGTGGACCTGCAGAACCTGACCGGCCGGAAAAATATCTATGTTAGAACGCTCAATCCAAAAACAGGCACCAGCAGCGAAATCAACCAGATTGGCTTTTTCCCCAATTTTAATTATATGGTTACCTTCTAAAGTTTTTAACTTTATCCTATGTGGCGCACTTGTAATAAAATTGGTTTCGATGACAGGATACTGGTGGTAACCATGATACCCGTATTGTCGTTTATAATACCTGTTGTTTTTTCGGGTCTGCGTTTTACACATGCGCCCTATTTTACCGGCCGGGTATACATTACCACATTTATTTGCACAACCGCCATCTGGTTGGGCAACCGGTACATCATGTTCTGGTCGCGCACCAAATACCCGCAATTTACAGATGTAAAAAAAAGGCTGGTGATTCAATCGGCACTCATGCTTGGGTATACACTGGTTGCTACCAACGTGCTGGGCTATTTGCTGCGCGATTTTTGCGGCCATCCCGGCGCGTCTATTTCCGATTTTGTGATCAATTCCAACAACGCGTCTGTATTCAGTACCCTTACTGTAGTTGCTATTTATGAAAGCATTTATTTTATGAATGAGTTGCGGGAGTCGATAACCGAAAAAGAAATGCTGAAAAGGGAAAGCCTGCAGGCGCAGCTGAATGCATTGAAAACACAGGTAAACCCCCATTTTCTGTTTAACAACCTCAATACGCTCATCGCTGTTATACCCGACAACCCGCAACAGGCCGTTGATTTTGTACAGCAATTATCGAAAGTATACCGGCACATCCTGGAAGTGAAAGATGAAAAGGCCATTCCGTTAAAAGATGAACTGGATGTACTGAAAGCGTATGCTTTTTTATTGAAAACACGTTTTAGCAATAGCCTCGACATTCATATTGATGTGGCAGATGAAAAAATGCAGAAAAAAATTGTACCGCTTTCTTTACAATTGCTGATGGAAAATGCCATCAAGCACAATATTGTATCGGCTGAAAAACCACTTACCATTGATGTATATGCGGTGAATGGTACATTGGTGGTGAGCAATAACCTGCAAAAGAAAAACCAGGTATTTGAATCTACGGGCATTGGACTAGACAATATCCGCAACCGGTACAAGCTGCTGAGCGATAAAATAGTGCAGGTAACAGAGAGCAGCAGCAGTTTTACTGTATCCATTCCTTTAATAGAAAATTAATTATGCAGGTACTGATAGTTGAGGATGAAGCACCCGCTGCAAACCGGCTTACCGCAATGCTTCAGCAGATCAACCCGGATGTGCAGGTGTTGTGCAGGCTCGACAGTGTGGAGTCTGCTGTACGGTATTTTCAGAATCCCGGGCAAATAGATCTTGTGTTTATGGACATTCAGCTGGCAGACGGTTTGAGTTTCGATATATTTCAGCAGGTTGCCATAAAAACCCCGGTTATTTTCACTACAGCTTTTGATCAATATACCCTGAAAGCCTTTAAGGTAAACAGCATTGACTACCTGCTAAAACCCATTGACCAGGAGGATTTGCGCAAAGCGGTTGATAAATACTGCGAACTATATCCCGGTAAGCAGGCTGATTTTTCCGAAAAGATTTTGCACATGGTGCGGCAAATGAATACCATCAGTTATGCCGAGCGTTTGCTGATAAAACGCGGTCAGCAGCTGAGCTACCTTAAAACGGCCACTACTGCTTACTGTTATGCCGATGGGAAACTCTGTTATGCGGTAGATTTTAGTAATAATAAATACCTGCTCGATACCAATCTTACATTGCTGGAAGAGCAATTGCATCCTGAAAAATTTTACCGCATCAACCGAAACCTGCTGGTAAATATTGAAAGTATTGTAAAAGTGCATAGCTGGCTGGGTGCCCGTTTAAAACTGGAGCTTTCACTTGCTGCACACACAGAAACCATCGTTAGCCGCGAACGGGTAAACGGGTTTAAGCAATGGCTGGGCCGCTGATGGAGCAATACGCAAAGACGCCGCTTGTTTTCTTTATAAAATTCAAAAAAGCTGGCCGGGAGTGGGGTATTTAAAGGCAGCAGAGGCGATTCAAATTTTTTCATTATTTTAATGCCCGGTTTGCCCGGGTATTTTTATTTTGAATGGCGTTCCGCCGAAAAATATACTTTATGCGGTTAACGATCTTACTTGCCTGTTTTAGTTTTTTTATAAAACTGTCTGCACAGGAAAAATCTGCGCCTGCGGATATATACAGCGGCGCATTTGCCGACAAAGGAATTTACCGGTTTCCGGCATTTACAGAAGGCACGGTTGTTTTCAGGAATGGCAATGTGATGACGGTGAAGCTGAACTACAATATCACCATGGATGAAATGCATTTCATTTCGGCGAAAGGTGATACGCTGGCAGTAGCTGATCCGCCGGTTATCAGTTATATCAGCATTGCTCCTTACCGGTTTTATTACGATAAGGGCTACCTGCAAGCCATTGCAAAACCAGGGGATGGCCTGGTACTGGCCTTTAAGCAGGTGCTTGTTAAAGAAGAAGGTACAAAGGGCGCATTTGGAATTGCGACAACGCATCCCGGCGCTACCAGTTACGACTATTTTACGCTAAAGGGGCAGCAATACAGTTTGGGCAATGAGGAAAACCCGGTTTCTGCAAAAGAGACTTATTTTTTCGGCGATAACTTTGGCCATTTTTCAAAAGCCAGTAAAGAATATATCCTTGTGCGTTATGAGAAAAAGCAAGATGCGGTGAAGAATTTTCTAAAAACCAATCACACCAGTTTTAATAAAGAAGACGACCTGCTTAAACTGCTTCAGTTTTGTGGCCAGCTTCAATAGGCAAATACGCATGGGTTACAAAGTGCCTGTCAATGGTAGCCTTTTCTCTTTGTCTGTTTTTGAATTGGCGGATACGCTATTCATAAATGCGATGTTTACTTTATCGCCATCAAAACTGCAGGTGATTTTATCGCCGTGCATGGCTTCCACAAACCGGGCATCCAGCTGCAGTGTGTTTTCATTTATCCAGGTGGCAGTGCCGGCCATTTTTGAAGGCATGTGAATGCGCCCTGCTACCGGAAAAGTATAAAGAACTGTGTCTTTGTTCAGCAACCAGTTTTCCCAACCAAAACCAAGTGTTGCCGTTCCATTTGCAGTGCTGGCAGTAAGGGTGCATTTGTCTTTTGTAAAATTGAATTGAATGGCTGTCGCTGAAAAATCGTTACTGTCAAGCCTGAATTTTTTACCATTGTATTTTAATGGCATTTCATTACTGGTATTGCCTTTTGTTACGGGAAGCACAAGGCTGTTCAAATCTTTTTTTAATGCGCTCCATTCAGTTTCATTGCCCGGCAGCGCATTGGCTTCAAATGCCGGTAACATATTTTCCCAAACGGTGTTCATGGATTTTTGCATGTCCCAGCTTTCGCTGGTTACGGCCAGCACGGCATCGTGTTGCGGCATTACAATGCAAAACTGCCCAAAAGCTCCATCGCCCCGATAGAAGCCGGGTTTGCAGCGCCAGAACTGGTAACCATACCCCTGAGACCAGTCGCCATTGCCTTCCTGCGATTTTGTTTGGTAGCTGGTAGCATCGTTTATCCAATTTTCCGGTAAAATTTCCTGGCCATTCCATTTGCCTTTTTGCAAATACAGTTGCCCGAATTTGGCAATGTCTTCTGTTTTTACCCGCAGTCCGTAGCCGGCTGTATTTAAACCCTGCGGGGATGTTTCCCAATCGTATCCCTTTATATCCAGTGGCTGAAACAAACGGGGGGTTAAAAACGCTTCGAGTGTTTGCCCGGTAATTTTATGAACGATGGCGCCCAGCATATAAGTGGCTCCGGTATTGTAGAGGAAATGACTGCCGGGTTCAAACGTCACCGGTTGTGCTAAAAATGTTTTTGTCCAGGTTTCAGCGGAGGCCCTGAGTTTCGGCATGGTATCTTCGCCATGGCCTGTATTCATAGTGAGCAAGTGCCGCACTTTCATTTTCTCAAGGTTTTCGCCCGGGGCTGCTGGTATTTCTCCGGGGAAAAATGAGATCAGTTTGTCATCAATATTTAGTTTGCCGTCTTTTACCAATAAACCAATGGCCGTACTGGTAAAGCTTTTTGAGAGGGAATACAGTGTATGTTTGAATGCAGGCTCAAAAGGTTTCCACCAGGCTTCTGCAATTACATTGCCATGACGGAGCAGCATAAAACTGTGCCAGCCAATACCAGAAGCATTGGCGGCTGCAACAAACTGGCGAATGAATTTGGAAGAGACGCCCTGCGATTCGGGACTTTTTCTGCTAAGTGCTGGCAGGCTATCGCTCCCCAGGAGTTTTTGGAATGGGGCCAGCGAAGGAAGAAAGCCCATGCCGAGTGTGCCAATACCGGTTGTTCTGATAAAATTTCGCCTGCTGTTATTCATAATGGAATCATTAAAGTGAGCAATCAATTGCCTGTTAAATGTAACTTATTTAAGCATTTATTGCTGAGTGGTTGTGCGAACGGCGGAGCAGAAACTGCTTATATCAGAATTAATGTAGTATTTTAAGGCCCGAAAGATTTTCGACCCGATTGTAAAAAGAATGCCCGCTATGAATATAAGACAACTACTACCGGTTTTTTGCCTTGTTTTAATTGCAGGTGCCGGAATACAGGCGCAGGTAACACCGCCAGAAATAAGAATGGCACTTCCGCAAAAAGGTATTTACCGTTTTGCGGCTTTTAAACAGGGCACTATTGTTTACCGGAATGGTATTATTGCCGGTGGCAACCTCAATTACAATGTATCACTCGACGAAATGCATTTTATCTCAGACAGGGGTGATACCCTCGCCGTGGCCGACCCGGTCTCCATCAGTTTCATCAGCCTCAATGACAGCCGGTTTTATTACGACAAGGGCTTTTTGCAAACCATCGACACCGCAACATCCAACGGTATGCTGTTGGCGTTTAGACAGGTTTTGATGGCACAGCAGCAAAGAAAGGTAGGGGCATATGACATCGCCCAGCCACATGAAGGCGTAAGGACCTACCGGTTTTTTACCGGCAACGGGCAAACATATAATTTGGGTGGCGACGACAAGATAATGGTAACGGCCCGGGAATATTTTTTCTTTGGAGATGAATATGGCCGTTTTGCAAAGGCAAGTAAAGAATATGTCCTGTTGCGCTTTCCCAAAAACCAGCCCGAACTGAAAGGATTTATCAAAGCCAGTCATATCAATTTTAATGTGCTGAAAGACCTGGAAAAACTAATGTCATTTTGCAGAGAATTAAAATAAGATTTTTATATGCGGGTATTGCCTTGTTTTACCATTTTGTTCCTGGTTTTAAGTACACGATGCGCTGCCCAGCCGGAGACGGACATTGCCGCTAAAAAAGCGAGTCCAGCGCTCCATTCTCCTTATCGTTTTCCTGTATTTCAACAGGGGATGGTGTTTCTGAGAAATAAGGATTCGGTGACTGCGTATCTTAATTATCATTTTGTAAGAAATGAAATGCAATTTATCAATGAGCATGGCGATACACTTAAGCTAAAAGATCCGGCTACCATTACCAAAGTATTTATAAATGAAGAGGAATTTTATTACGATAAGGAAAAATGGATCCAGAAAATTGAAGCAAAAGGGGGTATTGTACTTGGTTACTGGACAAATGTGCTTGTTGAGTTAAAAATCGATAAATCCGGCTTTGCTGATTATGACCAGAGCGATCGGAAAGTTTGGATGGAAGGTGATTCAAAATTTATTGTGCGCACAAAAGATTTTTATTTTTTTGGGGATGGCTATGGCAATTTTATAAAAGCAAGCCGGAGCAGCCTGCTGGCCTATTTTGAAAAACAGGCGCCGCTTGTAAAACAGTATTTAAATACACATGATCCCGATTTTAGAAAACTGGGCGACATAAAGAATGTGTTGCAGTTTTGTGATACACTTGAATAAAAGGGCGGCAAATAAAAAAGCACCCACTTTCGTGAATGCTATGTTGTATTCGTTTTAACAAAAGGTGATTGACGGCTTTCTCACGCCTCTCCTCTGCCGTGACAATTCTTGTATTTTTTTCCACTGCCGCAGGGACATGGATCATTGCGGCCTACTTTCGGCCCCACTTTTACGGGTTCCTGTTTTACGGCTGCACCTGAAGGATCAAAATAATCTTTTTCATTGGCGCCATACTCTTCTCCGGCCGCTTCAATAGCTTCTTTATTGGCAGAAAGACGGCTCATATCTGTTTTTTGTTCGCGTCCTTCTTTAATGGGCGGGTTGTTGTTTTCATTGGGGATAGCGCAGTGCGAAAGAAAACTTACAATGTCTTTGTTTACTTCGCTGTCCATTTGCCTGAACACATCAAACGCTTCTACTTTATAAATGACCAGCGGATCTTTTTGTTCAAGATAAGCGGTCTGTACGCTTTGTTTCAGATCGTCCATCCTGCGCAGGTGCTCTTTCCAGGCATCGTCTATAATTACCAGCGTGATGGTTTTTTCTAGTGAGCTCACCAGTTCTTTTCCTTCGCTGTTGAGTGTCTTTTGCATATTGGCCAGCACCTGTACGCCTTTGCGCCCGTCGCTAAATGGCACCACCACATTTTCTATGTGATTGCCCTGCGTAGTCTTAATATTTTTAAATACAGGGATGGAATGTGTTGCCAGTTCCTTCATCTTCAGCTGGTAGTTGCCGATGGCCTCCTGGTATAATTTTTCGGAAACTTCGTTTGCATTGCCTCTTTCCAATTCGTCTTTGGTTACGGTGGTATCCATTCCAAAGTTTACTATCACGGCCAGTTTAAAACCTTCAAAGTCTTCCTGCTCGCGGAAAGAATTTACCAGTCCTTCTGCAACTGTGTAGAATGCGTTGTCCAAATCAAGCGCCAGCCTTTCGCCAAACAATGCGTGGTTGCGTTTTTCATACACCACTTTGCGTTGTTTGTTCATTACATCATCGTACTCCAGCAGGCGTTTGCGTATGCCAAAATTATTCTCTTCTACTTTTTTCTGTGCCCGTTCAATAGATTTGGTAATCATGCTGTGCTGTATCACTTCGCCTTCTTTATAGCCAAACCGATCCATCAGGCCGGCAATGCGCTCGCTGCCAAATAAACGCATCAGTTCGTCTTCCAGCGAAACATAAAACTGCGTGGTACCGGGGTCTCCTTGTCTTCCCGCACGTCCACGCAACTGCCTGTCTACACGACGGCTTTCGTGGCGTTCTGTACCCACAATGGCAAGTCCGCCCGCTTCTTTTACACCCGCCCCCAGTTTGATATCCGTACCACGGCCAGCCATGTTGGTAGCAATGGTAATAGCACCCGCCAAACCGGCTTCTGCTACTACCTGTGCTTCACGGGCATGTTGTTTTGCGTTCAATACATTGTGTGGAATTTTTTTACCGTTCAGCATCTTGCTCAGCAACTCACTCACTTCAACAGAGGTAGTACCCACCAGCACAGGGCGGCCGGCATTGCGCAATCTTTCAATTTCATCTATAACAGCGCCGTATTTTTCGCGTTTTGTTTTGTACACCAAGTCCTGGTTGTCTATGCGGATAGCAGGTACATTGGTAGGGATGTTTACAACGTCAAGTTTATAAATGTCCCACAACTCGGCCGCTTCTGTTTCTGCAGTACCCGTCATACCCGCCAGTTTGTGGTACATACGGAAATAATTCTGCAGGGTAATGGTGGCATAGGTTTGTGTGGCAGCTTCAATCTTCACATTTTCTTTTGCTTCAATGGCCTGGTGCAATCCATCGCTGTACCGGCGGCCATCCATGATACGGCCGGTTTGTTCATCCACAATTTTTACCTGGCCTTCTATTACTACGTACTCAACGTCTTTATCGAATAATGTATAAGCTTTCAGCAATTGCTGCACAGTGTGTATTCGGTCTGCTTTGATAGCATATTCATTCAGGATGGCTTCTTTTTTATGCAGTTTTTCATCGGGGTCCATCAGTGTATCCTTATCCAGTGCAGCCAGTTTCAGCGATATATCGGGGAGAATAAAAAATTCGGGGTCTTCACCGCTTTTGGTAATCATAGCCAGGCCTTTGTCGGTAAGATCTACCTGGTTGTTTTTTTCATCAATGTTAAAATACAGTTCCTGATCTACTTTGGGCATTTCTTTTTGCTGATCTGCCAGGTAATAGTTTTCAGTTTTCTGCAGTTTTACTTTGATGCCTGGTTCGCTGGTAAATTTAATCAGGGCGCTGCTCTTGGGTAAACCGCGCCATGCACGCATCAGTGCAAGTCCGCCGTCTTTGGGGTCGTCGTTGCCTTCTGCAAATTTTTTCTTTGCTTCAATCAGAAATTTATTGGTCACCTGTCTTTGCGCGTCAAACAACTGCAATACGCGGGGTTTCAAAATATGGTATTGCTGATCATCGCCTCTTGGCACCGGCCCCGAAATAATTAAGGGCGTTCTGGCATCGTCAATCAATACACTGTCCACCTCATCTACCATGGCAAAATGATGTTTGCGCTGCACCATTTCATCGGGTGTGTGTACCATATTATCGCGGAGGTAATCAAAACCAAATTCGTTGTTGGTGCCATAAGTAATATCGGCATGGTAAGCCTTGCGCCGTTCTTCGCTGTTTGGCTGGTGCTTATCGATGCAGTCAACGGTCATTCCAAGCCATTCAAAGATGGTTCCGTTCCATTCACTGTCGCGGCGTGCCAGGTAGTCGTTCACGGTTACAATGTGTACGCCTTCTCCGGCCAGTGCGTTGAGGTAGGCGGGCAAAGTAGAAACCAGCGTTTTACCCTCACCGGTAGCCATTTCAGAAATTTTTCCTGAATGCAATACGGCGCCGCCTATCAACTGCACATCGTAGTGCAGCATGTTCCAGGTTACGGTGCCACCACCTGCGGGCCAGCTGTTTTTATAAATGGAGTTGTCGCCTTCTATGCGGATGTATTCTTTTTTAACGCTCAGGTTACGGTCCAGTTCTGTTGCAGAAGCCACAACGTCTGTGTTTTCCTTAAAGCGGTGGGCTGTTTCTTTTACAACGGCAAAGGCTTCGGGCAAAATTTCTTTCAGGATTTCTTCAATCTGCTTATCGCGGTCTTTGATGAGTTTGTCAATTTGCTGGTAAGCAAGATCGCGGCTCTGCATTTCCGCTACTGGCAGGTCTTCGGCTTCCTGTTTGAGGCGGACAATATCCCCGTCTATGGCTGTAAGATGGTTTTTTATCCGTTCTTTAAACTCAACTGTTTTTGCGCGGAGCTGGTCATTGGTGAGCGACTGGTAAGCGGCATAAAATTCGTTTATTTTTACCACCACTGGTTCAATCAGCTTCACGTCTTTCTCCGATTTATTGCCTCCAAAAAGTTTCGATATAAAACCCATCATAAAACACTGGTTAAAAAGGTTATTTTAGATATCCGGGACATTCTTTGTCAAATATGGTGCAGAACATCTGCTATAGCCAAATTGACAGAGCGTCTCCAGCCTTAGCTGGGGGCAGCAAAGGTAAGCAATCGGGCGTTCTTGCAAAAGCCCGGTGTTTTTGGTTAACAAGGCATTATGTCCGTAATGTAAAATATCCCTTGTTTGGATGGAAGCACTTGTTTAACCGAAACCATTTCCTGCTTTTTAGCGTAATTTCAGGCAGATGATAAAGTTTTTTGTTCCTCTTTTTTTTCTGGCTGCAATGGCGGTGCATGCGCAGGGCCCCGCTGTTGGATTGCCTGCTTTTAACCAGGAAAGGCTAAATCTGAATAAAAAAGGATTCCTGGTATTGAGTTCATGGTCAGCCGCCAATATCATTACAGGCATAGCAGGGCAGGCTGCTACAGGCGGCCAGGCAAAATATTTTCACCAGATGAACATGATCTGGGGCGCCGTTAACCTGGCCATTGCCCTGCCTGGTTATATCGGGGCCCGCCATGGCAATTCAGATATTTCACTGGCTGCTTCACTAAAAGGGCAGTCCGCTATTGAAAAGACATTCATTTTTAATGCAGGCCTCGACCTGGCCTATATTACCGGCGGCGTCTGGCTTCTGGAAAAGGGAAATACCAGCAACAATGAAGACAAATACAAGGGATACGGCAAAAGTGTACTGATGCAGGGCGCTTTTTTACTGTTGTTTGATGCGGTAATGTTTAGCAGTCATCACCAGCATGGAAAAAAAATATACCGTGCCCTGGAAGGCCTTCAGCTTGGGCCGGATAGTATTGGGATGAATGTTTCTATTTGAAGCTCGGCCACAAAGACACGGCTGGGTCGGGGATTTTATTAAAAAATAGTTGGTAAATAATCCTTCAGGAGAGTACCCTTTAAAGATATTTCCCCCTTTAATCTTCCGTGCCACGGTGTCTCCGGGTTTAGAAAAAAGCCCTTGATTTTTACCTCCATTCCTATACCTTTGCGGCCGGAAAGGGAGGCCCTTTCGTTACAATTCAACCAATCAACCAATCAACCCATGAGTGGTGCATTAAAAGAGGTTCGCAACAGGATTAAATCAGTTCAGAGTACACAGCAGATTACAAAAGCCATGAAAATGGTGAGTGCTGCCAAATTGCGCCGTGCGCAGGATGCCATTACCCAAATGCGCCCTTATGCCCGCAAACTGCAGGAAATGCTGAGCAATATTGTAAGTGATGCTGATAGTGCGGCTGGCGGCTCATTATCGGTAGAGCGCCCCGTAGAAAAAGTTTTGTTTATTGTTATTACCAGCGACCGCGGTCTTGCCGGTGCCTATAATTCAAACATCATAAAACTCACCCGCAATACCATTGCAGAACAATACGCCACCCAGTTTGCAAAAGGCAATGTGCATGTATGGAACATCGGCAAAAAAGGATATGAGTTTTTTGTAAAAGGCGGTTACCATGCAGATGCGGCTTACAAAGATATTTTCCTGAACCTTAGCTTCGAAAATGTACAGGCCTGTGCACAAGCTGCTGTAAAAGCTTTTGAAAACAAAGAGTTTGACGTAATAGAACTGGTGTACAGCGAATTTAAAAATGCGGCTACCCAGCGTTTTGCGGTAGAGCGTTTTTTACCCATACCTAAAGCGGCTGGCATTGCGGGCGATAAGAAAAAGAATGATTTTATTTTTGAACCCTCCAAAGAAGAAATCATTACCGAACTGATGCCCAAAATTTTAAACACCCAGTTGTTTAAAGCCGTTCTGGATGCCAACGCTTCTGAACATGGTGCACGCATGACGGCCATGGACAAGGCCAGTGAAAATGCCAACGAATTACTAAAGAGCCTGAAAATTTCTTACAACCGCGCCCGTCAGGCAGCCATTACAACCGAGCTGACCGAAATTGTAAGCGGCGCCGCAGCACTGCAAGGATAAGAAGTAATGTGGAAATGTGGTTCCAATGTGATGAATGTAGAAATGAAAACACAGGCAATTGTAATAATTAATAATAATGACCCTTCTCCGGAAGGGTTTTTTGTGTGAACTATGTTTTTATAATTGATCTAATAAACAGGATTGGCCGTTGCCAGGCGCAACGATAAAGCCTGCTGTACCCACCTCTTTTACCGCCGTAAAAAACCTGCCTTACCACCTGTTGTTGGATGTTTAAACTGGTATTTTTTGGTGCAAAGGAGTCGCAGGATTACTGCTATTTTCACATTTCCCCCGTTTCTCACAGCCACCAGATTCTTCTTTGGTAAGTTGTGGATAATTAGCATTCCCGGGGCTAAGGCGGTCAAGCCGTAAAGTTTAGATTTGCTTCTTAACTATAATTCTTTCAGGGCATGGAAATAGGAAATATTATACCTCATATTGAAGCCGTAATCTTTGCCAGTGACAAGGCGCTGACATCTCTCGAAATTACCGAGATCATCAACAATGCCTTTGGCTTTATGGAAGACAAGATTGTACTGGACCAGGTAGAATCTGCCATTGAAGGCATCATCGAAAAATACAACAGCGAGTTTTACCCGTTCGAAATAAGGCAAAGTGGCGGCGGCTGGCAGTTTCTTACCAAAAAAGACTACCACAAAACCATTGCACAGCTCAACGGCGATAAATTTCTGAAACGCCTGTCGGCTGCAGCGCTTGAAACCCTGGCCATCATTGCTTATAAACAACCCATTACTAAAAGTGAAATTGAAGCCATTCGTGGTGTAAACTGCGATTATGCCGTGCAGCGCCTGTTGGAAAAAGAACTGGTGGTGATTACCGGCCGCAATGAAAACATGCCAGGCAAACCGCTTATCTACGCCACGTCAAAATCTTTCATGGATTATTTTGGCATCAATTCGGCCGATGATTTGCCCAAAATAAGAGAAGTACTGGCCGAGCAGGCGGTAGAGGCAACTTATTTAAACAAAGGCTTTGCACAAGATGAAGAAACAGTACTGGAAGAAACCACTACTATAGAGCTGATAGAGGAAGAAGACAACGCCGCTTTTCTGGCAGTAACCCCCGATGGTGAATTGATTACTGCTGCCATTGAAGAAGAGCCTGAAATGCTGGCAGAAACAATAGATACAGAACCAGCAGACGAGGAAACACCAGCAGCCGATGAGACGGGGCCGGAAGAAGCGGAGCCCGAAGCCGGTGATGATGCAAAAGAGGAAGAAGATAAAAACGAAGAAGAAGCATAACCGCAATAAAATGCTATAGCAACGCCGCAGCTTAAAGTTGCGGCGTTGCTTTTTTTATACCTTAGCCCGAATACCAAATACCACGTACTTCACGCTCTCTTTGTATATTCGCAAACTATGGCAGAGCAATTATCAGCAGCAACACTAACGGCAATCGCCAGCGAATTTGGAACGCCCGTGTATGTATACCATGCAGAACGGATAAAAGAACAATACGCACAACTGCAATCCGCTTTTAAAACATCCGATACAAAATTTTTTTATGCCTGTAAAGCGCTCACCAACCTCAATGTGCTTAGATATGTAAAAAGCATTGGCTGCAATGTAGACTGCAGCTCTGTAAATGAGGTGCTGCTGGCAGTAAAGGCAGGTTTTGAACCAAAGAAGATTTTATACACGTCTAACAATATCGCTTTTTCGGAAATTGAAACGGCCCAAAAGCTGGGCGTGAATATAAATATCGACAGTTTATCCAACCTGGAGAAGTTCGGTAAAAAATTCGGTCATGGTTACCCGGTAGGCATCCGCTTAAGGCCCAATATTATGGCAGGCGGCAACCTCAAAATTTCTACGGGTCATGAAAAAAGTAAATTTGGCATACCGCTGGAGCAAATAGATAAAGTGCTGGCCGTTGTAAAGCGCAATAACCTGCACATACATGCGTTGCACATACATACCGGCAGCGAAATAAAGGACGTGGAAGTATTTGCCAAAGGCATTGAAGTGTTGTTTGGCATTGCAGAAAAATTTCCGGAACTACAGGTGTTTGATTTTGGCGGTGGTTTTAAAGTGCCCTACAAACCCGGCGAAGAAGGAACCGATATTGCGAAGCTGGGCAGAAAAGTGGCGGAAGAAATGGAATGGTTTGAAGAAAAATACGACCGGCACATGCAGGTTTGGTTTGAACCCGGAAAATTCCTGGTTAGTGAAGCCGGGTATTTGCTGACCAAAGTGAATGTGATCAAAGAATCGGCGGCTGCGGTATTTGCAGGTGTGGATACCGGTCTCAACCATTTTATAAGGCCCATGTTTTACGGGGCTTACCATGTAATAGAAAATATTTCCAACCCTGGCGGCGCAGAAAAGATGTATACGGTGGTGGGCAATATTTGCGAGACCGACACATTTGCAGAAGACCGGCTTTTACACGAAGTGCGTGAAGGGGATTGCCTGGTATTTAAAAATGCCGGTGCCTATGGTTTTGAGATGGCATCCAATTACAACAGTCGTTTTAAACCCGCTGAAGTGCTGGTAAAAAATGGTAAAGCCCATCTCATCCGCAGAAGAGACGGGCTGGAAGATTTAATGAAAAATATAATTGAGCTAACAGATTAAGCGAAGGGCGTGAAAGCGAAAAGGAGTAAAAAGGTTCAAACTGCTTTTTTGGGCGATTATCCCTCAACACATCCGCTATCAGCCATTCCTTTTTTCTTTTAGCGCCTAAAATACATATACCAGGCTCACACCCCTTACCGAAACTATTCCACCAGCACCAAAATCGCCCGTGCCGGGCACTTCCAGGTAATGCAGGAACCTGTCCTGGATGACGCCGCTATCCGGAAAGCTGTTGTCCGTTACCGTTAGATAATTATCGGGTGGCAGAGAAGCAGGAGGCAGGCTGATAAAAGACATTTCAATTTCGCCCGATGGTGAATGCCGGTCGGCGTGTTTGCGTAAAAAAAATGACAACACGGCATTGGGCGTGGAATTGGTATAGTGCACGGAGATGGACTTTAGCTGGGCGCCTACCGGCAATACAATGGGTGTTGAAAGCGATCTGCCGGCCACGGCCGTACGTCTTCCGTCCTGGAAAAGATCTGCATAGCCGTCTGCACTGTTTGGCGGAAAAAATGCCGTGCTCTCAATATATAGGGTATAGGTTTTTTTGCCGGGCAGGGGAATGGGTAATTTTTTTGCCGTTTTTACTTTGGCGGGAACGATTTTTCTGCTGGCTGCTTTTTTAACGGTTGCAGCAATTTTTTTCTTTTTTACTGGCATAGAATGGTTTTTTGTAATGAATATATGCATGCAAGTTAGTTTTCGCCACAGCGCTGGCAATACCACATTGCGGTAGTTTCAATACAAGTAACCAGGCGCTATTGGGTTTACAGATTGTCAAAAAAGGCATGTTGTTTTTTTCATTCCGGCAAGCGGGTAAGTTTTGATCCTTTTACTTAACTTGTACAGGTATTTTTTTAACCGCTAAATTTTTTATATGCCTATAAGAATGACGGATGATCAGCCGGAAGACCAGCCACAGTACGACAATAATGACAACAGCGGAGGTGGAGGTGGTGGCGGTGGTTTTTCAGGCGGTGGTGGATTGCTGAGCCTGCTGCCATTGTTGTTTGGCTTGTTCCGTAGCAAACTGGGTATTGCCGTATTAATCATTGGAGGCATCGCCTACTTTGTGTTTGGCAGGGGTGGTTGCAATATGGGAGGCGGTGGTGTCTTAAACAATATCAGCCAGCTGGCTACCGGGGGGGTGCTGGATCCCAAACAGTTTGAAAAAGCCAGCATCTATGAACCACTTTCAGATGATGCCACAAAAAATCCATTGCCGGAAAGCGCCAATCTTCAAAAATTTGCGCCCCGGGTGGGCAACCAGGGACAACAGGGAAGCTGTGTTGCCTGGAGCAGTGCATATGCAGCCAGATCTATCCTGGAATCTGCCCGCACCGGTCAGCCGGGAGACAATGTAAAATTCAGCCCTTCTTTTTTATACAACCAGATTGGATTGGATGGCTGCCAGGGATCCTATATAGAAAGGGCCATGGAGTTTATGACGAAACAGGGTTCCGTTCCTTATGGATCCTTTCCGTACAACGATCATGATTGCAGCACGCAGCCCGGCCAGGACCTGGTGCAGCAGGCATCGCAATTTAAAATGCGTGGGTTTAACCGGCTTACTGTTGGCGACCGGAATGATGTGATTGACCTGAACGCCATCAAACAAAATCTTTCGCAGGGCGCACCCGTGGCCATTGGCATGATGGTGGGCCAGAGTTTTATGCAAAATATGATGGGCAAAGATTTGTGGCAGCCGGAAGAAGGCGACAAGAGTATGCAGGGTTTTGGCGGGCATGCCATGTGCGTAGTGGGGTACGACGATAAAAAATACGGTGGCGCTTTTTTACTGATGAACAGCTGGGGCTCCGAATGGGGGACCAACGGCTTCGCATGGGTGCAGTATCCCGTATTTAAATATTTTGTGCGGGAAGCATATGGACTGGAACCCATGCAGCGGGTGGGTGCGGCTGCCAACCTTGCTTTTGAATGCGAAGTGGGTTTGGTACAGGTAGACTACGATGCCAGCCAGCGGAAGACCCTTGCAAAAGGTTACATACCCCTGCGCACCAACGGCGACAATAAGTTCATAACAGTATCGCCTGTACGAAAAGGAAGCCGTTTTAAAATGGAAGTAAAAAATAGTACGGAATGCTACGTATATGTTTTTGGAAAAGAAACCGATGGTAGCAGCTATACCCTGTTTCCTTACCCGCGTGCCGATGACCCCACAAAAACAAAATACGCACCTTTCTGCGGTATTGCCGGTTACCGCTTATTTCCAAAAGATAAAAGCCTTACACCAGACAGTATTGGCAGCAGGGATATGATGGCAGTTGTGGTGAGCAAGAAGCCGCTCGACTGGTACAGGCTGAACCAGCAAATAAGCCAGAACCCGGCACAGGACTACGCTGCACGTTTAAATACAGCCCTGGCCAGTCAGCTGATCAAAGGGGTACGCTACCAGAGCAGCGGCAAAGGCAATATGGCCTTCAGTACAAGCGGCGCAGAAAATGATGTGGTGGCTTGTATTGTTGAAATTGACAAGAATTAATTGGATTGTTTAATGTTGATCAACCCGCTTGCATGAACAGCACAACGCAGGAATTTATACGGCTGATGAAACATCCTGTTAAGTTCAGGTTGTTTCTTTTTTCTAAACTACCCGCCGCTTTTTTCAGCGGAGTGCGGTTAAAAGATATTAACGAAGACAGCTGCGTTGTAACCATTCCTTACAAATGGTTTTCGCAAAACCCTTTCCGTTCCACTTACTTTGCCTGCCTGGCAATGGCTGCGGAAATGACAACGGGGTCCTTGGGCCTGATGCATATCCACAAAAGAAAACCGGCCATTTCTATGCTGGTGGTAAAACTGGAAGCCGTGTATTTCAAAAAAGCAACAGGGCGCAGCATTTTTACCTGTGCAGACGGACAGCAAATAAAAGCTACCATAGAAAAAGCAATTGCCAGCGGCGAAGGACAGGCTTTTACCGCAACCTCTCATGGCGTAAATGAACAGGGTGAAAAGATCGCCGATTTTTTTATTACCTGGTCTTTCAAAGCAAAAAATGCAGCCATTTAAACTTTGGTTAACAACCATTTTTATGGCCAGGAAGTAACTACCTTTCTGTCCGGTACAGTCAGTTTTTAAATTTAATTATTCACTCAAACAAAATCCCTTTGGGGTAAGCCATATGAAGATTACTTTTCACGGTGCTGCACGCACAGTTACGGGTTCAAAACACCTGGTTACATTAGCGAACGGAAAAAAATATTTACTGGATTGCGGCATGTTCCAGGGCATGGGTGCCGATACAGATCCGCTCAACCGCAACTGGGGCTTTGAACCCAAAGAAGTAGATTACCTGATATTATCGCACGCACATATTGACCACAGCGGGCTGATACCAAAACTGGTGAAAGATGGTTTTGCCGGAAAAATATTTTGTACGCCTGCTACCAAAGAACTCACCCAGATATTGCTGCTGGATTCTGCTGAAATACAGGAAGACGATGTAAAATTTTCCAATAAAAGAAGGGCCGCCAATAACCTGCCTTATGTGGGGCCACTGTATACTATTGAAGATGCAAAAAAATGTTTTGATCATTTTGAAACAGTAGAATATGGCGGCTGGTTTGACATAGATGAAAACGTATCATTGCAATATACCGATGCGGGACATATCATTGGCAGTGCGGCGGTACATTTAAAGCTGACAGAAAACGGTAAAACAAGCAGGCTTACTTTTAGCGGCGATGTGGGCAGGTACCGCGACGTGATACTGCGATCTCCCGAAGTATTCTCACAGGCCGATTATATTCTGATTGAATCTACCTATGGCAACAGCTTGCATGAAGATGTTTCTACCACGCCGGAACAAATTCTTCAGTGGATTGAAAAAGCCTGCCTGCAGAAAAAAGGCAAGCTGATTATGCCGGCATTCAGCGTTGGCCGTACACAGGAACTGTTGTTTTCATTAAACGAACTTGAACTGCAGAACCGCCTGCCTCCGGTGTCGTATTTTATTGACAGTCCGCTGAGTATTGAAGCCACACAGGTAATGAAGAATTATCCGCAGTACTTTAACAAGACCATCCAGAAAATAATGGAGAGCGATAATGATCCGTTTGGCTTTGCTGGTTTGCGCTATATTAAAACTGTGGATGAATCAAAATCGTTGAATTATTTCACCGATCCCTGTGTTATTATTTCTGCAAGTGGTATGGCAGATGCAGGCAGGGTAAAACATCATATCAGCAATAGTATCGAGAACAGCCGTAACACTATTTTAATGACCGGTTATTGCGAACCCCATTCGCTGGGAGGCAGGCTGATTGCGGGTGCCAAAGAGGTGAGCATCTACGGCGTGAAGCATGAAGTACATGCAGAAATAGGGGCCATCCGCAGTATGAGTGCACACGGCGATTACAACGATCTCTGCCAGTTTCTTTCCTGCCAGGATGCAAAAGCAGTTAAAAAATTATTCCTGGTACATGGTGAATACAATGTGCAACAGGATTTCAGGGACCGCCTCCTGAAAAAAGGGTTTACTGATATTGAAATACCTGAGCAGCATTATGAAATCGGCTTAACCTGATTGTCATCTCTCTTATAATAAAGGCCGGCATACACCCGGCCTTTTGTTTTGTAATCAATGCCGGCAGCCAATTGTCTGTCAGTTTTTGCACATCAGTTCAACCAGGCAGCAAACTGTTTTCACATTTCATTCACCAAACTTTCACATTTCATTTCAAACGCCGGCTACCTTTCAGCCGTTAGTAAGCTTGTATCATCATTCATGTGCCGGCAAAGAACCGGAAGCGCTGTAAAAGAGATTCCTGTAAAATCCAAAAAAACTAAAAGATACTATACGGACGGTTATTGATAAATTAAAAGCCAACACATATTTTGTGCTGGCTTTTATAATTTCTTGAATGGGCAGGTTTATTGTTTCCAGGATTGAATCATTCAATGGAATTTACACAGGAATGGATGGCTTGAATTTTTTACAGGAATACGAGATTGGTTTGTTAGCAGAACGAATTTAAACGGGGTATAAATTTTGAAATGGTTTTTCGGGAATGGGTGCCGGGTTTTTCAAGCGATATTGTGCTACAGCGATACAAAGATGATACATTAAAATCCGGAGCTGAAAATTTTTCGGCCACTGCAATAAAACAGGCGTTTTTTGGAATAAAATGGAGGATGGCTGCCGGGAAGAATGTTCTCACAGGCATTTGCGATAAGTTTTAGAGCAATGGTATCAGATAATATTCAGGCGTTTCAGTACTTCCTGTTTGTGGGCTTTGCTAATGGGGATTTCCTTGCCACTGATGAACAATCCGTTTTCACGGATATTGCTTATTTTATCGATGTTGATGATATAAGAGCGGTGTACTTTAATAAAACTCTGCTTGCTTACTTTTTCTTCCAGGTTTTTGATGGTGTTGTGTGTGATGTATTTCTTTTCGCCGGTTACAAATTTTACGTAATCACCCATACTTTCAATATAAAGTATGTCTTCATTGTTAAGGCGTATCAGTTTGCCGTCTGATTTAATAAAAATATGGTCAACACCTGTTTCGGTAATGGTATTTTCCGAAACTTCTGCGGCTGCCGGCGGAAGTTTTTTAAGCGCATCCAGGAAACGCTGGTAGGTAAACGGCTTTTTAAGGAAGTCGGTTACATTGTATTCAAACGCATCAAAAGCATACTCTGGCTTTGATGTGGTGAGTATTACTTTGGGAGAATACGCTATCTGGTCCAGCAGATCGAAGCCGGTAGCACCGGGCATTTCCACATCCAGGAAAATCAGGTCAACTACATTGTTGTTAAGGAAAGCCAGGGCATCGGAGACGCCGGCAAAATGTCCTTTAACGGAGAGTTGGCCGCTTTTTTCGCAGCAACGGTTCAGGTAGTCTGCTGCTACCTGCAGGTCTTCTACAATAATACAATTCAGGCTCATAGTGGGTTTGCATTAAAAGCTTTCAGGCGGTTGTATTCATTTTCAATGATGTCCTTGGCCTCGAGCAATACGTTTTTAATATGGGTGTAGGCATCCGATAATTCGGCGATGGAGCCGGCGGCTGCACACTTGTCTTCAAAATTTTTACAAAAGGATTGTGTTTCCAGCAGGCCTGCATAGCCAAATGTGGGCTTTATTTTATGGACGGCCTTTCTTAAGTCCTCAATATTTGCATTTTCGTAGGCCAGCTGCACATTGCTGAAGTCTCCGTCGAAGTGTTGGAGCGTTGTGGCGAAAATTTCCTCGATGTAGGCAAAATCATCCGTATATAGGCTGTATAAGGCCTCTTTGTCCATTTTTTCATTAAAAATGAACTGTTTAGGTAAAGTTTCATTTCCCATAGGAATAATAGATGTACAGGTTTTTCGTTATCTATCTGGATATTTTCATCTAAAAAAGGAAAACACCCATCTAATAACTCTATGAAGCAAAAATTATTACATATTTC
>Ga0075026_100000060_pt1 | contig 33469 bp, 28 predicted proteins | sample Str012_2_FD_71392 | JGI IMG/M metagenome (GOLD analysis project Ga0075026, IMG submission 71392) | Freshwater sediment microbial communities in response to fracking from Pennsylvania, USA - Straight Creek_MetaG_SC_2012 | ecosystem: Environmental > Aquatic > Freshwater > Creek > Sediment... | reverse complement strand
TATCAATTCTCAGCCAAGGCCGGTCAAACGTTTTGCGCAGGACTGGCCCGATATTTCTAAAAAATCTTTTGATTATCCCTTTGGACCTTACGCTGATGGCTTTTCTGAAACCCAGCACAAGTACGGGCCCTTTGCGCCGATTAAAAAAGCAACCGATTTACTGGCGGGTAATAAAAAATAAATGCAGGCCGTTTTTCCACAACCTGCACCTGGTTTTTTCCATTTTCGTTTATCAGCCTACGGCACAATAGGCGCAACCATGTTCCTGTGCACGGCCCACTGCCCATACCCCGGAAGGCACCACTTGTACACCGGGCAGCAGCGCCTCCAGCCATTCTTTTTTAAGGCTTGCTGCATCAGTATTGGTCATCTGCGCTACTACGGCCGTATGTACGGTGATGGCCATATCGCACACACAAAACATTACACCGTCTGCCTGCAATTCATTAATACCAATGGCTACACTGCCAATGCCAGGCACTTTAAAATCGCCCGGTTTGGGTTTCCAGAAAGGGTTGCGGGTAGCGGCTGTTTTTGTAAGCGGATCGTCCGCCTTAAAATGTTCGCCAAATTTATATTTCGCCCATAGTTTGTCCTCAAACGCATACGCAATACCATCGTGCCGCAACACCACTACCACGCTGCAATCTTTTTCTGGCGTGCCGGTGGCTGCATTGGTAAGCGTAAAAACTTTGGGCCATGCAAAAGGGAATATTTCATGCGGACGGGTTACATCAAAGACCATCCGGTGTTTGCCTTTCACCTGGCTAAACCATGCATCTGGATCGGCATTGGTAGAAGCGGGCGAAAATGGGGTCTTTGCCTGTAAGGAAAGCGGGCTGGCCAATGTAGCTATGCCCATGGCGGCTGCACCGGTAGCAATTGATCCTAAAAAGCTCCGGCGGCCGTTTGCCTGGTTGTGATCATGCTGTTTCATGTTGGTTAGGTTTAAAAATGAGCAGGAAAAATTTTGAGTGATAAAAGGTACGACAAAAAAAAGTCCTTCGCTTCAAACTTTGATGCGTTAACACGAAACCCGGGGACACAAACAATTTGTTTTTAAACTTATCAGCAGGTTCACTTATTTATAATATTTTTACCCGGTTCCACCCACATTTACAAATTAATATACCAGATGAAAAAAGCAATCGTTCTACTCATTCTTGCAGTTAGTATTACCGCAACGGCCGCCGCCCAAAAGAAAACACACAAAGTTGTTTTTGAAATTACCAGCGCAGATACCGCCGACCATCGTACGGTATTACGGCAAATCAATAATGTGTTGAGAGATGTGCCGGGTACAAAAGTGGAACTTGTTTGCCACGGCCCGGCTATCTGGATGCTGGTAAAAGAAAAGACGGTTCTTGCAACAGATATGGATGAATTAAAAAGCAAGTTCGGTGTTAGTTTTGCTGCCTGCAACAACTCAATGAAAAAAAATAATATTGATAAAAGCCAGCTGGCAGGCGTTTCAAACGTTGTGCCCAATGGCGTAATGGAAGTAGTAACCAAAGAAGAAGAAGGCTGGAGTTATATTAAGGCGGGCCATTAAACCAAGCGCTAAAAAGAAAAGAGGGAAAAAAATTTGGCACAGAACCAGCAACGTAAAGGAGTTTGGATGGCTGACTATAAATTTTATTGAAAAACAATAATGGCATTTTTTACGTGTTGCCCGTAATTAAAATTGTTCCACAATCAGAGAATTGCAGAAATAAAAGCTGTATTCTCTTTTTCTTTGCTAACGCTGTACGACAAAAAGCTTTTTTTCTTTTTCTCCTTGTTCTCTTCGCCTAACTTTGCGCAAACATCAATGCTATGGATGTTGAAGTGTTAGCCCGCATTCAATTTGCCTTCACCATTGCTTTCCACTATATCTATCCTCCGCTAAGTATTGGCCTCGGCCTGGTACTGGTTATTATGGAGGGCATGTACCTCAGAACCGGCAATAAGCTGTACGAGCAGATGACCCGTTTCTGGATCCGCATCTTTGCGCTCATTTTTGGCATTGGTGTGGCCACGGGTATCATCATGGAATTTGAATTTGGTACCAATTGGGCCACGTATTCAAAATATGTGGGCGATATTTTTGGCAGTGCGCTGGCAGCAGAAGGCATTTTTGCTTTTGCGCTTGAATCCGGTTTCCTGGGCATTTTATTGTTTGGCTGGAACCGGGTGAGCAGCGGCGTGCATTTTTTTTCTACGATTATGGTTTTCCTGGGTTCTATGTTTTCTGCCGTTTGGATAGTAGTAGCCAATTCGTGGCAACAAACACCAGCGGGTTTTCATATTGTGGGCGAAGGCATGAGTGCAAGGGCCGAGATTACCGATTTCTGGGCCATGGTCAACAATCCGTCCAGCGCCGACCGCATGTGGCATGTATGGATCGGTGCTTTCCTGGCGGGTGCTTTTTTGGTACTCAGTATTAATGCATGGTACATTATTAAGAACAAACATCTCGCCATTGCAAAACCGGCATTTAAAATTGCACTGGTGGTTGCCACAGTTTTTTCACTGGCACAATTGTTTGTGGGTTCAAAAAGTGCCGATGGCGTGGCAAAAAATCAACCTGCAAAATTAGCCGCCATGGAAGGGCATTACGAGGCGTCTGCCAAAGCGCCGATGTATATCATGGGGTGGGTAGACAAATACAAACACGAAACCCATGGTTTAAAAATACCCGGAGGATTGAGTTTTTTGATTCATGGTGATTTTAATGCGCCAGTGCCGGGGCTCAATAGTTTTAAAAAAGATGATCAACCGCCCCAGGTTAATGCCGTCTTCCAGTTTTACCATATCATGATTGCAGTGGGCATCAGCATGATTGGCCTCACCCTGCTGGCCTGCTGGTTCTGGAAAAAAGGGACCTTGTTTAATAAAAAATGGTTGTTATGGCTGTTTGTCTGGTCGGTACTGTTACCGCAAATTGCCAATGAATGCGGCTGGTTTACGGCAGAAATGGGCAGGCAACCCTGGGTGGTATATGGTTTATTAAGAACCAGTAACGCTTTGTCGAAAACAGTAACGGCCAACCAGGTGGCTTTCAGTCTCTTGTTGTTTGCCCTGGTGTATGCGTTTTTGCTGGTCTTATTTTTGTTTTTGCTGAACCGTAAAATTCAGCACGGTCCCGAAACGACGGCAGACGATGATGATGCGCTGGAATCCAATACAAAAAGGAACAATCCGCTGATAACGCATTAATGGAATGATCTAAAATTTGCCGGAGGACCGGATTAACAGGCAATTAATTGTATAGAACCGTCCTTTGCCTCCGTGGTAAAATAAAAACATTATGCAAACATTTCTTGGCATTGATTACAATGTATGGTGGTTCCTGGTTTTTGGCGCCGTTATCAGTGGCTATGCCATTTTAGACGGTTTTGATTTGGGAGCAGGTGCATTGCATTTGTTTTTAAAAAAAGAGCTGAGCCGCCGCATTGCCATCAATGCCATCGGGCCCATGTTTGATGGCAATGAAGTGTGGCTGGTCATTGGCGGCGGCGCTTTGTTTGCAGGTTTCCCGGTGGCTTATGCCGCCATCTTTTCGGCCTTCTATGTGCCGTTTATGGTGTTTCTGATGGGCATTATTTTCCGCGCAATCTCCATCGAGTTTAGAAGTAAAGAACCGATGCTCTGGTGGCGCACGGCCTGGGACATTGCCTATTGCGTATCCAGTATTGTAATTGCACTCAGCCTGGGCCTCATGCTGGGCAATATTGCACTGGGCATGCCATTAAACGCTCAACACGAATTCAGTGGTAACTGGCTGTCGTTCTTCAACCCGTTTTCAATATTAATCTCCATCACCACTCTTGCGTTGTTTATGCTGCATGGCGCTATCTACCTGGGCATGAAGACCGAAAACCGTTTGTACACCAAGCTCACCATACTCGCCAAAAACTTTGTCATCTTTTTTGTGATCAGTTTTGCGCTGTCTACTTTTTACTCGTTGCTGTACATTCCGCATTTAAGTGATGAAATAAAAGGACATCCTGTTTTGTTTGTGCTGCCAATGATAATGACCCTGGCCATTGCCAATATACCCCGCTGCCTCAAACGAAGAAATTTCCGCATTGCCTTTCTCAGCTCTTCCGTTACCATTGCGGCCCTGCTGGTATTGGTAGCGGTAGAAGTGTTTCCCAACCTGGTATATTCACCGCAGTTTCCCGCCAACAGCATTACGGTTCAGAATGCGGCCGCTTCACCCAAAACCATGGGCATCCTGCTATCCATTGCCCTTATTGGTACGCCATTGGTATTGCTGTATACCGTTTTTGTATTCTGGACTTTTAAAGGAAAAGTAACACTGGACGAAATGAGTTTGTAGAACGGCTGTGTACAATTTGCAATATGCCCCGAGCGTCTCTTGCGAAAAGCTTACCGAAAAATAAAGCAGCTCTTCCAAAACTATTATTCTTTGAGCATCATACTTAGTTTACCACCCTGTAGCCAACTCTTATATGCAACCCGAAATAAAAACGCTGGCTGAAAAAAAATTGATTGGCATGGGCAGCATCCTGTCGCTGGCCGGTAACAAGACCCATGCTTTGTGGCAAAGTTTTATGCAAAGGCGAAATGAGATCTATAATAATATTGGAAAAGACCTGTATTCGATGCAGGTATATGACGATGCTTATTTCAACCATTTTAGCCCGCACACAATGTTTAAAAAATGGGCTGCCATTGAGGTACAAGATTTTGAATCTGTACCCGCTGCTATGGAAGCGATTGTATTACCGGCAGGACTTTATGCTGTCTTCTTACATACAGGCGCAGCGGCCACTGCAGCACAAACTTTTCAATATATTTTACAGGAATGGTTGCCAAAGGCAGATTTCCGGCTTGACAACAGCCGCCCGCATTTTGAAATACTCGGAGAAAAATACAAAAACAATCACCCGGATAGTGAAGAGTGTATCTGGATACCGGTAGCGCCAAAACAAAGGGCCGATGCAAAATAGTCCGCGTTTTTTTGCCAAAGAACACAAATAGACAATGCGTTTTTGTCTGTTAAATTTTTCATGGCCGCATTGAACCCCATTTCCGCATTGTTATTCTCTTTTACGCTTTGAGCGCTGTGCTACGTTCTTCATCAGCACATTCACCCACATTTTTAACCCCTTTTTCTCTTTGCGTGCTTAGCTTACCTTTGCGCCGCTATGATGAATTCTCTGCAGAAAGGACAAAAAGCAGTTGCCATCTGGATATACATTGGCGTGGGCATGCTGCTGATACAGGTGGTACTGGGCGGTATTACAAGATTAACCGGTTCGGGCCTCTCTATTACCGAATGGAAAGTGGTAGAAGGCGTTCTGCCACCGATGAGCGAACAGGCATGGGCAGCCGCATTTGCAAAATACAAACAGACACCCCAGTTTCTGCTGCTAAATTCAGATTTCAATCTCGGCAATTACAAGTTTATTTATTTCTGGGAATGGTTTCACCGCGAATGGGCCAGGCTGATAAGCCTTGTTTTTTTGCTGGGTTTTGCCTGGTTGCTGACAAAAAAATACCTGCAGGCATCCATGATAAAACCCTTGCTCATATTGTTTTTACTGGGCGGCATCCAGGGTGCCATTGGCTGGATAATGGTAAAAAGCGGTTTAACAGACGATATGGTGTATGTAAAACCCCTCAAGCTGGCCCTGCATTTTGTATTTGCGCTTGGGCTTATCTGTTATGCCTGGTGGTTTGCGTTGCAGTTGTCGGTACCAAAAGACCAGTTTGTAAAAAACAAGCCGGTGCGCAATTATACCTGGCTGATACTTTGTGTATTGTTTTTTCAGCTTATCTATGGCGCCCTCATGGCAGGCCACAAAGCGGCAACAGCAGCCCCCACCTGGCCTGCCATCAATGGCCACTGGTTGCCCGAACACTTGTTTGCGCCCGCTGTAAAGGTTGTAGAAAATAAAATCACCGTACATTTTATACACCGGGGCCTCGCGTACCTGTTGCTATTGCTAAGCCTGGCATGGACCTACCGGGCAAATAAATTGCTGGCAAAAACAAGGGCCTTTCAGAAAACCAAATGCTTGCCGCTTGCTTTTATTGTGTTGCAGGTATTGCTGGGTATACTGGCGGTTTTGAACAGCCCCCAAATTGTGCCCAACCATTGGGGATTGTTCGACTGGCTGGCGCAACTGCACCAAATTGTGGCCATGCTGTACCTGCTCACCATGGTCTGGATGCTGTACATTGTAAGAGCCAGCAAACAAGCCTGATGATACCGTTGGCTACCAGCCCCGCCGGGCGCAGCGCAAAGGCCTGGCTTCTTTTCATATTCCGGCAATTTTTTGTACTTTACTTTTATTATCTCTTACCATGAAGCAAACCGTGCGGGCCATATTTTATTCCTTTCCTGTACAGCTGCTATTGCTTCATTTTAAAAAATTTCAGGTATTGCTGCTTTTCTGGATGATACTTTTTGGTGCAGTAGGCGGCGTTTTTATGAAAGCCTACGGTGTCGATTCACTCTATCTCTCGCCAGAATACCTTGGCAATGTAAATTTAATCAGCGCCGGTATCGTGGGCATGTCGGCAGGCGTTTTTATCATGAGCTGGAACATCACCACTTTTATCCTGTTCTGCCGACATTTTAAATTTTTGGCCACCACTACCCGGCCATTTGTAAAATACTGCATCAACAACAGCCTGGTGCCGCTTATCTTTTTATTGTTTTATTTCGGGCATGCCGTTTACTTCAACAAATACCGCGAGCTGAGCAACAACTGGCAGATATTTGTGCTGATAAGCGGTTTCCTGCTCGGTTTTATCATTATCATCGCCATTTCTTTTTTATATTTTTTCCGGGCCGACAAAAGCATCATGCAGCGCATGGTCACCATTATCAATGACCCCACAGAATTCAAAACAACCTTCCGCCCACATGTGGCGCTTACCAGCGGTGGCAGCCGTTTAATAAAAGTAACTTCATACCTCAATACGCCTTTTACTGTAAGACCCGTACGCGATGTAGCTCATTATAGTGCCGTCTTTATTGACACCGTTTTCAGCCGCCACAATTTTGCGGCCATGCTGTCTGTTTTTATTGCATTCATTTTTCTGATTACCGTTGGTTTTTTCCTCGACCATCATATTTTTCAGCTGCCCGCCGCGGCCAGCATCACATTGTTTTTTGCGATACTGGTGGCGGTAGCCGGTGCTTTCTCCTATTTTCTACAAAGCTGGAGCGTGCCTTTTTTTGTGTTGCTGATTGTGGTGCTGAATATTTTATACAAGTTTGAGGTGATTGACCCTACCAACAAAGCATACGGCTTAAACTATTCAAAAAATATAGCGCGGGCCGACTATAGCCGCGAGGGTTTAACCGCATTGTGTACGCCGGAAAAAATTGCAAAAGACAAACAGCAAATGCTGCAGGTGCTGGAAAACTGGAAGAAAAAACAAAAAGAAGAAAAGCCATTTTTATTCATCATTAATGTGAGTGGCGGCGGTACCCGCAGCGCTACGTTTACCCTGAGCATTTTACAAAGGCTGGACAGCTTATGCGGTGGGCGCCTGATGGATAAAACTTTTTTGATTACGGGTGCATCGGGTGGCATGCTGGGTGCAGCTTATTACCGCGAGCTGGCCCGGGAAAGATCCGAAGGAAAAAATTTGTACCTCTACAGTAACAAATATGTAGACGATATTTCAAAAGATTTGCTAAACCCCACTTTTTCATCTTTTGTGGCCCGCGACATGGCCGCTCCGGCACAAAAATTTAAGATCGGCGATTACTATTACATCAAAGACCGGGGATATGCTTTTGAAGAAAAGCTACGCGAAAACACCCGCAATCTGCTGGACCGCCAGCTAAAAGACATTGCCATTGATGAACACAACGCAAAGACGCCGTTGATGATGTTCAATGCAGTGATTGTACGCGATGGAAGAAAAATGATCATCAGTACCCAGCCGGTCAGTTTTTTAATGATGCCGCACGCAGACAGCAATCATTCCATCCTTCCCGACCCCGATGAAATTGATTTTGCCGCGCTGTTTGCCAGGCAGAATCCCATGAACATGCGCTTACTCACGGCCTTGCGCATGAATGCCACGTTTCCGTATGTACTGCCCAATGTATGGCTGCCCTCAAAACCAGTTATAGATGTAATGGATGCGGGACTGCGTGACAATTACGGGCCCGAGACCTCGCTTCGTTTTGTTGATGTATTCAAAGACTGGCTGAAAGAAAATACCGCCGGCGTTATTATGCTGCAGTTGCGCGACCGCAAAGCCGGTGGCTGGGACGATCCTTTTGAATCGGGCGATATTTCTGAACTGGCTACCAAACCCATGCTGCTACTGCAGTACAACTGGTATAAAATGCAGGAATACAACCAGGACAATACATTTGGACTTACCCAGCAGGTAATGGATAACAAGCTCTATAAAATTTCATTTCAATATGCTGCCAAAAACGTGGATGCCAAAGCGGCACTTAATTTTCATCTTACCCAAAGAGAAAAAATAAATATCATTGAAGCACTGGACAATGAAGACAACACCAGGGCATTTGTGGCATTTAAATCAATCTTACAAAAAGACAGCCTGAGGTAGCAGTACTTAGTATAAAATATTCAGACCAGGTGATGCGGTGCGGATTAAACTCCGTTCCGCTAAGGCATTCACCACATTTCAACACTTATCAAGCCGGTTGTATCAGCCTGAAACAATTGGGAATGATGCGGATATTGAACGCTGTGGCGGTTTCCCTGGGTTCGCCATCTACATGCAAAGGTGCTGCGCCACTATTTTTAATGGTAAGTTTGTCTGCCTGTAAATAAATAATCCCCGATTTTTTAAAAGTATGCGGGCCTTCCACGGGATTGCGCCCTGCAATCTGGTCGAGCAGCGAAAGCGGTAATTGCGCTTTGTTCATTTTTCTTACAATCACAATGTCCAGCAGCCCGTCGCACAAACTGGCTTTGGGTGCAATGGTGACCTGGTTGCCAAACTGGTTGCTGTTGGCGATGCTGATAAAATAGGCTTCCGTTGTAAAGCCGGTTTCGCCCAGGTCAATTTTAAACGGGTAGGGTTTTGCGGAGAAGAAATTTTTAAGCGATTGCTGTGCATAGGTAAACAAGCCGCGTTTTTGCTGTTTGGCAAAATCGTGTGCCACCTGGGCATCAAAACCCAGCCCGCAAAGCATGCATGCAAAAGACTGGTTGATGAGAAAAGCATCTATATAACCCGCTTTGCCGGTAAACACAATCTCTAGTGCTTTTGCAGAAGGTTTTGGAATTTTTGCGCTCAATGCCAGGCCGTTGCCGGAGCCCAGGGGCACAATGCCAAAATTCACATCGCATTCCCGCAGATCCTGCACAATGGTATTTACAGAGCCATCGCCGCCACAGATAATAACATCCGTATAATTTTCCTCTTCTATTTTTTGCTTTACAAAATGATAGTCGCCGCTGGCAACTGTAGGCAGGATAATATAACTGGCGCCATGCTTTTTAGCCGCCGCCTCAATCAATGCAGGCAGAGCGTTTTTTGATTGACCGCCTGAGATAGGGTTTATTAAAAAAATAAATTTTCTGGACATAAAAAGCTGTAAGGTTTTGTTGCCGCAGGATCACAGAATAAAATCAGCATCGATCACAAATCCTGGCGTTGTTGTTGAACACGGCTACAAAGGCGTTCACATTGGTTCACAGTTTTGGGTTATCGCCTTCGGCCGCGCAAAAGAACTAAAAACTTTGAACAACAAACTATAAACTTTCTTGTTTACCACCGCAACAAAGCACTGGCCCAGGTAAAGCCACTGCCAAATGCCGCCAGGCAAACCAAGTCGCCTTCCTTTATTTTTCCTTCTTCCCAGGCTTCGCAAAGGGCGATGGGTACAGAAGCCGCTGTGGTATTGCCAAACTTTTGGATATTGTTGTGCACCTGTTCGTCTTTCAACCCCAGTTTTTGCTGCACAAACTGACTGATGCGCAGGTTGGCCTGGTGCGGAATCAGCATATTGATATCTGTTGTTTGCAGGCCGTTTGCAGCTAGCGCTTCCATAATCACTTCTGGAAATTTTACCACCGCTTTTTTAAAAACCGAGGGGCCGTCCATATTGGGGAAATTCTGCGCATTGTCTACCATGGCATTGCTCATAAACATATCTCCAATGTCGGCATCGTTAAAATCGGCCAGCTTTTGTCCGGTCCAGTGGTTGGCATGGGTACCGGGGTTGAACATGGCCAGTATTTCGGCGCTCTCGCCATCGCTGTGCAAATGGGTGCTTAAAATGCCCTGGCCCGGTTTGCTGGTTGGTTGTAAAACCACGGCGCCCGCCCCATCGCCAAAAATGACGGATACATTTCTGCCCCGGGTGCTAAAATCAAGTCCAAAAGAATGTTTTTCGCTGCCCACCACAAGAATGTTTTTGTACATGCCTGTCTTAATAAACTGGTCGGCTACGCTGAGTGCATACAAAAACCCGCTGCATTGGTTGCGCACGTCCAGCGCTCCAATTTCTTTCATCTTCATGGCTCTTTGCAAAAGCACGCCACAACCGGGGAAATAATAGTCGGGGCTAAGGGTGGCAAATACAATGAAGTCGATATCCTGTGGGGTGATGCCGGCCCTTTCGATGGCAATTGCTGCGGCCGCAACTCCCATTGTGGCAGTGGTTTCGCCGGTTCTGCTGGCAAAACGCCGTTCTTTAATGCCGGTACGTTCCTGGATCCAGGCATCGCTGGTATCCATATACCGGGCAAGATCCTGGTTGGTAAAAACGTTCTTGGGCGTGTACATACCAATTCCGGCAATTTTGCTCAGGCGCATACAACAAGCTTTAGAAGACAAATTAACGAAAAGAACGGTGACAAGAGCAGGAAATTCGGGTCTGGCAATACATAGAAATCCGTAAATGCCTTTTTAAGGTTCCCTGTTTCCATTTGGTTGATTTTTAGCGACTATAGGATGGCTGATTTTTACGGGTGGCTGGGTAGATTCCGTTGCAATTAACCAACAATTTGGGAAATATAGTGGTATATAGAAGAAAAAAAATCGATAAAGCTTTTGATCTTTGGATTTTATTTTTAGCTTTACTCTCCCAATATCTACTTAGCCACATTCCGGCACAATATCTTCCTGAAATATCCTCCTGATTCGCCTGATAACAAAGTCACCATTAATATACTTTGTTTAATATCCTCTAAAAGCTGGTTCTTCAATCCCAAGTCCTTTCGGATCACCTCCTGTATACCTCATACTTACTATCTGTAATTATTAAAAGAAACAATTCAGTTATGTACCAGCGTTTACTCTTCGTTCTAGCAGTTCTGTGTATTTCGGGCATGTCAATGGCGCAGAATGTAATGACTCCAGCAGATGGAGATTATATTTACAATTCGGCCGCCGCCCTGGGTTCTAACACAAACCCCATTGCCGCCACAGCTGGCGTAATGCAAAAATGGGTGCACGATCCCAATCAAAATGGCAAATCAGGGCGCATTCCCTGGGATCAAACCAATTACAAGAGCTACCGATTTAACACCATTTCTTTCAGGGTTCGATTTCCCGTTGGATATGATCCTCTTAAAAAATACCCCTGCATGGTTTTCTTGCACGGTGCTGGTGAAGCTGCTTATAATAACGACCCACACAACACATCTGACATTAACCGGGAAAACCAGGATCATCTTTTCTGGGGTGCCCAGCTTTTTGAACAACGCATGGTGGCGGGCGAATGGAATGGCTTTTTACTGTTCCCGCAATTGCTGGTAAATCCTGATGGCTCCGGCTCACAGTGGGATAACAATACTTTCCCGATAGTGAATGGCATCCTGGATACTATGCAGAAATACAATGGACTGGACCCTGACCGGATAATCACCATGGGCCTTTCTGCCGGCGCCAAAGGTGGCGTGGATTATGCCAAAACTTATGCTACCAGGATTGCTTCTGTTGTTGTAGCCAATCCAAGGATCATTGAAGCGTTGTACTATCCTTCACAAATAGACAGTATATTACAAATTCCCATTTATATGACAGCCGGTGGTCAGGATAATTTTCCCGGCCCGGCACAAGTAATGCAGTACCGCGACAGCCTTGCTTCAAAAGGTGGTAATATTTATTTAGGTTATAACCCCACACTGGGTCATAGTTCATGGACTGCACAATGGAATGAAACGGATATTCATGATAAATTTTTAATTAGTACTTACTGGAATAGCGCACACAAGGCCCAGCCACTGTTGTACTACCAAAAAGGACAATTCTGCACCGGTTCGCCTATTAGTGCCAAAATGGGCATTTCAAAAGGCTATGCTGCTTACGAATGGCAGCTGGATGCCGGCGGTGGATTTACGACCATTCCGGGTGCTACTACTAACATTTATACGGCCACACAAGCTGGTAGTTACCGGGTGCATTTTAAACGCGATGTATTGGGCGCCTGGTCCGATTGGACACCCGCACCTATTCTTATCAGCACAAAATCATGCAGTGCAGATACTGCATTTGTTGAACACTTTGATTCTATTCCCATTATTGACTATGTGCCATTGAGTGGTGGTCCTGTTTTCCAGAAGTCATCTTATTTCAAATACAATTTCACCTGCCAGAATGGTATTTTCACAAACAGCACTGAGGTCTTTACGCAAGATGGTGCCGGGCACCTGGGTGGAGGTTTTATGCTGAACAACACTTCAGTTTCAAGCACCAACTGTCCTTATTTTGCGGGCGACCAGGTTTGGCGCAGTCCCAATAACCCAACGGTTCTTCCCAATACAAATTATACCCTCAACTTTTCAATGGCCAATAACAGCCAGACTTTAAACGCAGCAGCTAATAACCCGCCAGCGGCCCTGGTACCAAAAATCAATGGTGTTGCGCTAACCGCTACTGGTGTGCAGACACAAATGGTGGGCGATATCAGCTGGAAGAAATACAGCTATGTCTGGAATTCGGGCAGTGCTACCTCTGCAGAAATTGCCATCACCAACAATACCATCAATGGAACTGGCAATGACTTTGCATTGGATGAAATATCACTGGTTAAATACAGCGCACCGGCCATGCCTGCTGGTGTTAACCCAACCCTTTGGTCAAAAGCAGCCAGTATTGCGGGTGTTGATGGCAACGCCGTAAGACTCTGGAACAACAATGATGTGAATGGCAATAACCTGCTGCAAAACACCATAGGCAAAGAACCCACGCTCAAAAACAATGGTACCGATAATATTAACTTTAACCCGGTTGTTAGCTATAGCACCGCCACCGGTAATAACTTGTATGCTTCAAAAGGTTTTTCGGGTGTCACATTGCACAATGCGGCACATATGTATATTGTAGCAAAAACAACTGCTACCACGTCTGGTTTAATATTGGCACAGGAAAACCAGGCCAGTAGCTTAAGCGTTGGTTTTACCACCGGCGCCAGCAGTACATTCACTTTTAGTGCAGGTTCCAACCTTAATACCCCCAATGGTGCAAATGAGACCGGTAAACCGATAATCTGGACACTGAGCAAAGACAATTTGAACAATACTGGCAATGGCAACAAACAAGACATCCGCAAAAATGGTTTGCTGATTGCATCGTCTGCCAGCAACACCAGCTTTACAGGTACCGGCAGTGATTTCCGCACAGGTAATTTCAATGGAAGTATCGCAGAAATTATTTACCTGCTGGATACAACACTGAACGCAGCAACTGAAAACATGCTGGAATCTTACCTGGCGCTTAAATACGGTACCACCCTTGGTTACAGGGCCAATTCAATTACGTACAAAGCATCAGACGGCAGCACATTCTGGCCTGCCAGCGCTGTCTACCAGACCGATGTATTTGGTATTGGTACCGACAGTGTATCTGGTCTTATTCAAACTATTTCAAACAGTGCCAACTCCGGCAGCGGAGATGGTACCGGCCAGTCTGCAAAAGGCAACCTGGTGCTTTCTACCAATACTCCTTTACTTGATAAACACTTTTTGATGATTGGCAACGACTCTGCCAGCCTTACTCAGTCTGTAATTCCTTCTGGCGGGGCATTGTCCATAGCCGTTGGCAGCACAAGAATCAACAGGGAATGGAAAGTGGTAAACACCGGTAATGTGGGTGCTGTTAACCTTAGCTTTGATACCACTGGTCTTGGCTTGCAGGCGGGAGGTTCTATTGTCAGCAACTATGCGCTGATGATAGATAATGATGGAGACGGCAATTTCGCTAACAACACTATTTCATTCTTCAATGCCACCAGCGCAACGGGTAAAAAAATCAATTTCGCAGGAGCAACCTTAAGCAATGGCGTGGTATTTACCATCATCACTTTAAAATCCAGCGCATTGCCTGCCACATGGCTTGGCTTTACAGCAGATGCCGTAAACGGCAACGCATTGCTGAACTGGAAAACAGCGGACGAAATCAATGTTGACAAATATGTGGTTGAGCATTCTTACAATGGCATCAGCTTTACAGCCATTGGTACAGTAAGCGCCAATAACAACTCGGGTGTAAACAACTACAGCTATACAGATAACGGTCTTGCGGCTGGTACACATTACTACCGCATCCGCAGAATAGACCTGGATGGCAAGAGCGATTACAGCGATACCAAAACGGTTAAGATTATCGCAGCCGGCGCCAATGTGCAGGTAAGGCCTAACCCCGTTACAGGTTCTACACTTGTGCTGGCGGTTACGGTACAACAAAATACCAAAACTTCGGTGCAGGTATTGAGCGCAGATGGCAAACTGATGCTGAGACAAAGCATTAGCCTGGTATCTGGCAGCAACCTGGTAAACCTCAATGTTTCTGAAGTGCCCACAGGTATTTATCTCCTGCAGGTACAACTGAACGATGAAGTCATCACCAAAAAATTCATACGGAGTCACTAGAGTAAACGCGCAATAAATAAATAGCCCCCGGTTTTGACACCGGGGGCTATTTTATTTCGATTAGTGAAGTCCGTTATAAAAAGCGAAAAGTAGATAAACCAATGTGCCGCTGTTGAACCCAAACGCCGCCGGATAAGCAGCGACCCTTATATTTAATGCGCTTCCATCTTTAGTACCTCTTTCATATAAGCTGTAATGGCGGCCTGCACACCTTCTACATCGTGCGATTTTATGGACGAACCCAGTACATGATCTCCTGCATTTGGCATGGCTTGTTTGCGTTTGAGTGCAGCGGGTGTTCCCAGTTCGTCGTACATTTTTAACATGGCATCCACTTTTACCACATCATCCTGGTGGGTTGAGTCTTTGTAATAATACAGCATCAGCACAGGCTGTTTCACTTTTGCAAATGTTTCGGGTACCATGCTGGTGGCCAGCATTTCCTGCAGTGCCGCCGTACCTTTAAAAGGATAGCGCCAGTACCAGTTTTGCCGGTAGGCGGTGCTGGTATCGTCCGAAATTTTATGATCGTTGCCCGTCACCCATTCGGCCATTTTTGCGCCCCAGTGTTTGTTCAGCAAAAATGCCTTGTCGTTATTAATGGCAATATTGGGCGACAGCAATACAATGGCGGCCACATCATTTGGATAGGCAGCGGCCAGCTGCAATGCATTGGTGCCACCGGTTGAGCAGCCCATTAAAATTACCTTGCTGCCAATCTGTTTGCCAATGGCAAGGGCCTGCTCTGCAGATTCCCAGTTTTTTTCGGCGGTCAGGTTCATCATTGGTTCGGTTGTGTCTATACCATGTTCGGCCAGGCGGCTGAGGTATAAATTACAACCAAAAGCAGCAGCTGTGTTTTTATGAACAGGATCGCCTTCTGCCTGTGATGCTGAAAAACCATGCAGGTAAACAATGGAATATTCCGTCTTATTTTTAAGGGAATCGTTCGCCCACACTACCCTTGCTTCGTTGCCGGGCTTCAGTTTATGCTGCCCCTCATTTGCTTTTATATACCGTTCCAGTGCCTGCGGGTTGGCAGGAAGTTCGGGCATTGCTTTTTTGTAGTCTGGTGTTTCCGGACTGGGGCCAATCATGTATCCCGCCCCCAAAACAACTGGTATTGCCAGCAACCATTTTTTCGCCATTGTAAAAAATTTATTTCCGCCAAGTTAAAGAGATATTGCCGTGTTACGGCAGTTGCCGCCCTAAGTTAGTATTGAAATAACAATACTGCGTTGTTAATGATTTTCCGCTTCTTATAAATTGATTACATTCGGTTACATAAAAAACACTACATGCTATCACCCCAGCGGTTTACCGCCCTTGATGTGTTCAGGGGCATGACAGTTTGTTTCATGATCATTGTAAATACATCGGGCAATGGTCCCACCACTTTCTCGCCGCTGATGCATGCATCCTGGCATGGCTTTACACCCACCGATCTCGTTTTTCCATCTTTTCTGTTTGCAGTTGGCAATGCCATGAGTTTTGTAATGCTAAAATGGCAAACAAAATCGCAGGCAGAAGTGATTACAAAAATATTGAAACGGACCCTGCTGATTTTTTTGCTGGGTTACCTCATGTACTGGTTTCCGTTTTTTAAGCTCGATAAGGCCCACAACATGTTGCCATTTCCCATTGCACAAACAAGAATACTGGGTGTTTTGCAGCGCATTGCACTTTGCTATGGCATTGCCGCTTTTCTGTTTTATTACCTGAAACCCAAAACCGTTGTCATTATCAGCATTGGCTTAATGCTGCTGTACTGGGGCGTGTTGTTAGGGTTTGGAGAAACCGGCAATGAGCTAAGCATGACAGGCAATGCCGGAATAAAACTGGACAAATTTCTAATGGGCGACCTGCACATGTACCATGGCGAAGGCATTGCATTTGATCCAGAAGGCTGGCTGGGTACCCTGCCTGCCATTGGCAATGTAGTGGGAGGCTTTATGGTAGGCCGCTTTATGCAGCAAAAAGGCAATTCTTACGAGGGCCTCGCCAAACTACTGCTGGCCGGGGTTTCTCTTATCTTTATTGCCTGGTGCTGGAACTTTTTTTTACCCATCAATAAAAAACTCTGGACCGGTTCTTTTGTACTGTATACCGTTGGCCTCGATTGCATCATACTTTCTGCAGTGATCTATATCATTGAGTTTTTGCAGAAACGCTCCTGGACACCCTTCTTTGAAGTGTTTGGCAAAAACCCCTTATTCATTTATCTCCTGAGCGAAGTAGGTGCTACCATTCTGTACATGATACCCGCAGGCAAAGTAATGTTGGGCGGCTGGTTATACCTGCATGTTTTTAAACTGGCCGGAGATTATACCGGTGCATTGCTGTTCGCCATCTCCTGGATGCTGTTTTGCTGGGTCATCGGTTATATTCTGGATAAGAAAAAGATTTATGTGCGGGTGTAAAAATTCCGGCAAAAAAAAGGCACTACGAATAAATTCATAGCGCCTTTTTTACAATTGATTTTATTGACAAGCTCTTTCTTAAAACGGTTTCTTTTTTGCTTCCCCGCCGGAAGTTTTTGGCTGAAAATCGCCGGCATAAATCAATGTCAGCCTGGATTCATCAAAATACTTTTTCAATGCGGCATTAACAGCTGCCAGGTTCAACCCTTTTATTTTATTTTCAAATTCGGTATATTCATCCAGGTTGCGTTCGTCGCGCAAATAATTACGCAATATATTGGCCAGTGCATTGTTAAAACCCAGCGAAGTTTTATTCTGCTGCAACCAGCTGGCAACTGATTTCTTAAACTCATCTTCTGTAAAACCGTCTGTTTTTGCCCTTGTTATTTCCTGGTGCAGTGCAGAATCAAGACGGCCCTGGTACAGCGGGTTAAAAATCGCATATACGCCCCAGTTACCTGCATTGAATTTATGATCTGCACCCACATAGGTACCGGCGCCATAGCTCATTCCTTCTTTTTCCCTCAAACGCTGCGGAATACGTGAAGAAAGAAAGGCACCGCCACCCAGCAATTCATTGGCCATAAACACTGCCGGGTAGTCGGCATTCTTCTCAGAAATATTAAGGTTAATATTGCCCATCAGTGCTGCATTGGCTTTATCAGGCGTGGAAATATTTTCAACAGAGCCGGGTATGTCAAAGTATTTGGTTTCCACTTCTTTGTAAGGCAATTTGCTTGTCCACCCGCCCAGCGACTTTACCAGGAAATCAACAATTTGTTTTTTATCCAGTTCGCCTACAAAAGAGGTGATGGAATTATTGGCGCCATAAAAATCAGCATAATATTTTTTTACATCTTCCAGTTTTACGGCTGCCAGGTCTGCCAGGCTCTCATCTATATCAGAGGCATAATTGGGGTGTCCCTTGGGATATTTGCCGCTTTTTTTTGCCAGCATGCCCGAAGCCACGGTTTGTGGTTCACTCCTGTTGGCTTCGTAATCTGCTTTTGTATCCAGTTTTATCTTGTCAAATTCAACAGCATCAAATTTTGGATGTTTCAGTATATCATCAATCAGCGCAAATGCCGCAGGTAAATTTTTTTTATCGGTATTGATCCTTAGCGTTAACACATCAGCACTTCCATAAATATTGACATCTGTTTTGATGCGGTCCAGCTCATCTGTAATCTGTTTTTTGGTTTTAGTAGTGGTTCCGGTTTTCAGCATTTTTGCTGTTAAAGAAGCCATTTCATTTTTACCCGTCAGGTTGGTTTCATTGCCCATTCTCAGTGTAATAACGGCATCAATTTTATCACCCTTTGCAGGTTTTTCCAGCAGCACATATTTACCACCATTGGCCAGTTTGCCATAGACCGCATTCTTTTTGATGTTTTCAATGGTATTTTCAAAACCGGCTTTTTCTGCTGCAACTTCTTTTCCTTTGTATCCATTCAGCAATTGCGCAATATCCGGTGTTTCATTTACTTTGGTTCTGTCGGGTGAAGCGTCTGGAATAAAAACACCATAAGTGCGGTTGGATGTTTTATAGTATTTTTTTGCTGCTTCCTGCACATCAGCAAGGGTTAGTTTTTCAATGCGGTCGCGGTTTAAAAACCATAAGCGCCAGTCGCCTGCGCCAATGTATTCAGTAATACCGATGGCCAGGTTTACAATCTTGCTGTTGGTATTTTCAATGTATTTAAGGCGGTTGTTTTTTGCACGCTCCAGGTCCTCGGCAGTAATACTCATGGTGCCAATCTGGTCGGCCGTGTGCAGCAGCACCCACCTGGCGCTGTCTATATTTTTGTCTTTCGGCACTTCTGTTTCAAAATAACTAAACCCGGGGTCGTATAACGTTTGTGCATACCCGCTTACTTTAGATGCCAGTTTTGCTTCTACCAGGTTTTTATAAAAAATGCCAGAAGGGTTATTGGTTAAAATTTCAAGCAGTACATCATTGGCTGCAAAGTCTTTATCAGCCAGCGAAGGGGTATGATAACCCATACCAATGTACTGTATATCGCCGGCGCGGCGCAACATCACGCTTCGCTCGCCATCCTGTACTGGTTCTACGGTATAGGGTGCCTGTAATACGCGGGTGGGTTTTGGCACTGGTCCAAAAAATTCCTGCGTGGCATCCAGGGCTTTCTTCTCATCAAACTTGCCGGCTATTACCAGCACCGCGTTATCGGGCTGGTAATATTTTTTATAAAAGGTTTTCAGTGTTTCTGCTTTCACCCTTTCTATGTCTTCCTTGCTGCCGATGGTACTTTTGCCATAGTTGTGCCACAGGTACATGGCCGACAATACGCGTTCGTTTAATACACTACTGGGGTAATTTTCTCCTGCTTCAAATTCATTGCGCACCACGCTGAATTCTTTTTGAAGCTCTTCGGGCAGTATTTTTGAATTGATCATGCGGTCTGCTTCCATATCCAGTCCCCAGCGCAGGTTAGAATCGGAGGCAGATAATATTTCATAGTAATTGGTACGGTCGTACCAGGTAGTACCATTGGCAAATGCGCCTTTATCGGCAATCGCTTTTTTTATATCGGTAAACTTTCCGCATTGTTTAAAAAGCATGTGTTCTATCAAATGGGCCATGCCTGTTTCGCCGTATCCTTCGTGCCGTGAACCTACTTTGTAAACAATATTGATGGTAATATTGGTTTGCGAAGGATCGGGCATCAACAATACTTGCAGACCGTTGGCCAGTTCGTACGCTTTAATGCCTTCAACAGTGGTTACTAATTTGGGGGTTGCCTGTGCATGCAGCAGGTTTGTATTTGCCATCAGCAGGAGGGCAGAGAAGCAGTAATATAAGGTTTTCATAAACGATGTTTTCTTAAAGGTAGTGCTTTGCAGAATTTTATTAATTGAGAAATTAACCACTCCTTTTTTTGCCGCATTGTATGAAAACTGTTTCTTTGTAACCCGTAACCCGGCCCGTTTCTTCAAAAAAATCAAATACAAATAAAAAATTATACCCAACCATGAGTTACATTTCAGAAGTTCATGCCAGACAAATTTTAGACAGCCGTGGAAACCCTACGGTAGAAGTAGATATTATTACGGATGAAGGAGCCCTGGGCCGTGCAGCCGTACCAAGTGGCGCCAGCACCGGCATACATGAAGCAGCAGAGTTGCGCGACAACGATAAAAAAGTTTATGTAGGTAAGGGTGTTTTACAAGCTGTAAAAAACGTAAACGATATCATTTCAGAAAAATTACTGGGTTTTGATGTGGCTGAACAGGCACTGGTAGACCAGCTGCTGATTGACGTGGATGGCACACCCAATAAATCGAAACTGGGCGCCAATGCTTTGCTGGCCGTAAGTATGGCTGTTGCCAAAGCTGCTGCACTGGAAGCCAACCTGCCGCTATACCGTTATATCGGTGGTACCAATGCCAGAACATTGCCCATCCCTATGATGAATATCCTGAATGGTGGTGCGCATGCCGACAATAAGATAGATTTCCAGGAATTTATGATTATGCCCGTAGGTGCTACCAGCTTTAGCGAAGGCTTGCGCTGGGGCGTTGAAATATTTCATACCCTCAAAGGCGTGCTGAAGAAAAAAGGGTTTAGCACCAATGTGGGCGATGAAGGCGGCTTTGCACCCAATATTCAAAGCAATGAGGAAGCCATTGAAACTGTGCTGGAAGCCATTACCGCTGCTGGTTACAAAACAGGCAGCCAGATAGCCATTGCCATGGACGCGGCCAACAGCGAACTTTGGGACGGTAAGAAAAAGAAATACGTTTTCCATAAAAGTGATGGCAAAGAAATGAGCAGCGAAGAACTGGTGGCTTACTGGGATAGCTGGGTGAAGAAATATCCCATCATTTCTATTGAAGATGGCATGGCAGAAGACGACTGGGATGGTTGGAAATTACTGACCGAAACAGTTGGCAGCAAATGCCAGCTGGTGGGCGATGATTTGTTTGTAACCAATGTAACCCGCCTGCAACAGGGCATCGATAAAAACATTGCTAATGGCCTGCTGGTAAAAGTAAACCAGATTGGCACACTTACAGAAACCATCAACGCTGTTACACTGGCACAGCACAATGGGTACAATACTATTATGAGCCACCGCAGCGGCGAAACAGAAGATACTACCATTGCTGATTTGGCCGTAGCACTCAATTGCGGACAAATAAAAACCGGCAGTGCATCCAGGACAGACCGTATTGCCAAATACAACCAGTTGATAAGAATTGAAGAACAACTGGGCAATACCGGCGTATTCCCCGCAGGTAAAATTAAATTCGGGAAGTAGCATTGGCCGAAGATTCGCAGATTGCTTATTTAGCTGCGGCGCATGAGACACACAGGGGCCAAAGTACAGTTACTACAACTGCGAATCAGTGTCAATAAAATATATTACAGAAAGCCATCTTGTACAAGGATGGCTTTTTACTTTTGAATTTTTGCAGCATGCACATAGATGTAAGTAAATTAAGCGGTAAATACATTTACCTGGAACTTTTGACGCCGGACCACGTGGAGACATTGCGCCTATTGGCAAAAGATGAAAGAATTTGGGAGTTTACCAAGGCTTTTGCCATAAATGAAACATTTGACCAGCAGTTTGATGATTACATCGGCACTGCATTGAATAAAAATGCCATGGGTGGGCAACAGGCATTTGTGATAAAACAAAGGGCCGGCAATGCAATCATTGGTATGACCCGCTTTTATGAAATTCAACCCAAAGACAAGCGGGCAGCCATTGGTTATACCTGGTACATTCCGGCGTTTTGGGGCAAAGTACACAACAAGGAATGCAAATTTTTAATGCTGGCTTATCTTTTTGAAATAGCCGGATTCAGCCGGGCCGAATTTCATGTGGCGCATCAAAATATCCGCTCACAAAAAGCGGTAGAGAAAATTGGTGCAACCCGCGAAGGCGAATTGAGAAAGTATGGATTTCGCAACGATGGCTCCGTTCGCAATACCGTTGTCTTTAGTATTATAGATGATGAATGGCCGGCCAGAAAAGAAAATCTGCTCCGTTTGATGGCGGCAATTGAAAATCGCTAACTTTATGCGGCACCATAACCCGGTTATTGTGCTTTTAAACCAATACAGTTATGGGTCTTTTGCAGCAGATACCAGCCTGGCTTAAAAATAAATACTTGCTTACCCTGGCAGTGTTTATTGTTTGGATGTTGTTTTTTGACGACCGGGATCTTTATGTAACCGTTCACAAACAGCGGCAGGAATTACAGGAGCTAAAGACCAGTAAAACCTATTTTGAAGAACAGATAGCCAACTCCAAAAAACAACTGGATCAGCTGAAAGTCAATGCCTTAACAATTGAAAAATACGCCCGCGAAAAATACCTGATGAAGCGGGATAATGAAGACCTTTTTGTAATACAACCAGCCAAAGCATCTAACTGAGGCCTACAACCGTCATTTTTACATTGTACAATAGGATCCCCCTTTAAATTTATCATATATTTATACAATAAGCTGGCTTAATGCCCGTTTATACTACGGACGTTCCAAAGCTGGACACTTTGGAAAATTTTTAAATGGACAAAAAATGGTTTGCCTATGTCAATCTTTACACCGGAAGATTTGATCTTATACCTGTATCAAGAAACTTCCCCCGTCGATACGACCGCTATCAAGGATGCTTTAGCCAACGATTGGGCTTTACAGCAAAAATTCAATGTCATTGAAACTTCGGTTAATCAGCTCACTACTGAATTGTACGCCCCGCGTGCAGAAGTGCTGTTAAATGTATTGAATTACGCCCGCGAAACCATGCCGGTTACTACGGAATAAATTATTACCTCCTTTACAAGAATGGTAAAAACCGGTCCTGGACGACCTGTGCTAAAAACGCTGTGTTAAACCGGCTTTTTTGGGCATCAGAAGTCTATGCCAAACCATTTTTTCCTTTCCTTTAGCTGGTATTTCTCGTAGTTAAAATGGTAGAGCTTGCCGGGGCGGTGCGGTACATCCGTTTCAAACTCGCCGGTATCTTCCAGCAAATCCATGGAGAAGAATTTTTTCCTGAAATTGCGCCTGTCGAGGCTTACGCCCAATATGGCTTCGTATAAATTCTGTAATTCGCGCAGCGAGAATTTTTGCGGTAGCAGGCTAAAGCCCAACGGATGTTCCTGGATTCTTTTCTGCAGCCACAGGTAGCAGGCGTCCAGGATTTTTTTATGATCAAATGCCATTTCTTCAATCAGCCTCACCGTATGCCAGTGCAATTCATTGTCGGGTTTTTTAAGCTGGTGGTGCTGCACATTTACCAAAGAACAATAGGCTACGGTAATAACCCTGGCAGCCGGGTGCCGGTCTATTTCGCCAAAAGATTTTACCTGCTCCAGGTAAAGATCATCCATACCGGTACGCTCCTTTAAAACCCGGTAAGCAGCCCCGTCAAGGGTTTCCTTGCTGTCAATCAAATCGCCCAGCAGCGACCATTTGCCGTCAAAATTTGTAAGGTCAGATTTTATCAGCAACACCTTCAGCTCATTTTCATCAAACCCAAAAATGACACAGTCTACTGAAATGCCATTGTAGCCCTCATTCTCCAGTTGCTTAAGTATGGTTCCAATATTTTTCTGGCTGGCGATGGCTGGCATTCGTTTCAATTTGTGTGATCGTATAATAAGACAATGCGAAAATAATATTCTCAGTAAAAACTTACTAGTAATTTCTCTGGTTTGCAAACCCTGCAACCACCGCTCTGGTTGTAGCACAACGGCAAGAAAATAATACAACCGGGCATTTCAGCAATGTCTCTCACAGCCCTTTTTAGCCCCCGCAATCGTAAATATAAGGCAGTTTTTAAAAATGTAGAAAATACACTTACAAGATAGCTACACATTTTCCTGTATTTTCTGAAACAAGCAGTCAGCCGCTGAAATAAAATAAAAAAACACCCGTTCCTGAACTGTACCAATACCCTTTATATGAAAAGACTTGCCATTCTGCTACCGTGGTTTTCGTTCTTCCTGCGCGAAAAATATATTCAGGGTTATTGCTGCCTCGCTTTGCAGATTACCATCATTGGCTGGCCTGTTGCGGCCGCCTGGGCCCTTGGTTCATTGCTGTTATCCGGCGAAAAAGCAAATCGCAACGTAATGTTGCAAGCACTGCGCCCTTCGTTTTACAGCGCTGAGGCATTAATGAAGAAAATAGCCTGACCAATTGGATTAAAATGAGCATTTCAGTAAGCTGCTTTACAAGTTTGCATAACCCAGTGTTTCTATGTCTTCCCTGGTTTTTGTAAGATGCAGTTTTCCATTTGTAAGCACGTATAGCTTGTTTGCAATATCCGTTACATGCCGGTACATGTGATCAGTAAGCAATATTCCTTTGTTTACCTTTTCTTCCCGTAGCAATTCCTTTACTTTTTCGGTTTGCACCGGGTTCAGGTGGGTAAAGGGTTCATCCAGCATGGCAAAAAGAGAATCAGCTTTTACAACAATGTACAATTCAACCAGTCTTCTTTCACCACCGGAAAGACTTCCTGCATTTGCGTTATACCGGCCTCCAAACTCCGGAAACTTCTCCTGAAAAAAGGAAAAATCAAGTTCAAAATCCATGAAAATCCTTTTCAATGAAAGAAATGCCGGGATATAATTAAACTGCGGCAGGTACAACAACAATCCCTTTTTTCTGAATGCCTTGTTTTCTGATTGACCGTTTATGCGTATTGATTTCTCTGCATCCAGATCTCCATAAATAATCCGCATCAGACAGGTCTTGCCTTCACCATTCCTGCCCAGCAATCCAGTAATGCTACCCGTCTCGGCCTGCAGGTAAATATCAGACAGTATTTTCCGGCCATCAAATGCCAGTTGAATGCCATCTGCTTCCAGCGTATGGATCATTTGCTTTTGTATAATTGTACCATCAAAAATAAAAAGAGTGAAAAGTCAAAGACGAGCGTTACAACCCAAAGTATCCCTTTGGCAATTCCGGCGTTCTGGTAATAATAATATTCTTTGCTTTTGTAATTGTTGATAAACCAGCCGATGATTCCCATCGTAATAAACTTCAGCCAGACAAGCACATTGAAAATACTCATGCCATATTCCCAAAACAATACCAGGCAGCAGCCGGTAATCAATACCGATGCCAGCAAAAAACTTCTGTAAAATGTAAAGATGAGCCGTAGTCTTTTAAGCAATGGCATAATGAATGGCTGATGGATTCCAAACCAAATTACCCTTTTATCTGACCGCTTTCGCCGGGTTGGCCGGAGATTGTAACACATTTACATATTTTTCACATTTTTTTCATCAGCGCAAATACCAGGCTGGCGGAATTGCGTGCGGCTATCTCATAAAAACTGCGCACATCAGCGGATGCATTGTTGCCAGCATCATCACTTAAACTGCGGATAATTACAAAGGGTGTTTTCTGCTGCCAGCAGGTTTGTGCCACGGCCGCGCCTTCCATTTCAGTAGCATCTGCCTGCAGCCGGCTGCGCAAATTTTGGGTGGCCGTAAGCGAAGCCACAAAAACATCGCCGGTTACAATGGTGCCGCTGATGATGCGGGGTGTCCGGATTCCGCTTTTTGTGACAATTTTTTCGAATGATACCGATGTGCCGGCAGACAATGCGGCCCTCACCAGTCCGCTGTCGCAAACAAAAAATTCAGGATTCTCCTGCATGGTAAAGGGGTTGCGGGTGGCCCTTCTTTTGAGGCTATCTGGCGTTATGGTTCCGTAATCGTGGTAAGTGGTTTGTGTGGCCACCACCAAATCGCCCGGTGCCAGGGCCGGATTTACGCCACCGGCAATTCCGGTAAACACTACTTCACGCGGTTGAAAATTTTCGAGTAAAAGCGTAGTGGCAATGGCCGCATTTACTTTTCCAATGCCCGTTTGTGCAATTACTACCTGCCTGCCGTTTAATACCCCCTGTATAAAATGGATGTGCTGAATTACCGTGTCCTTTTGCTTTTCCAGTTTTGATTGCAGTAAAACCAGCTCGGGTGGAAAAGCCCCCAGGATAGCCGTTAGCGGGCGGTAATGGCGCGGTGCATTGGCGCTGTCTTTTAATTCATTAAAAATGGGCGCTTGTGCAAAAGCAAAATGAATATTACCCGAAAACATTAACAGCACAAAAAGAAATTTGTATTTCATATATAATTTGTTAGCCGAAATCCAGCATTAAAAAAAATTATTTTCTCTACTCTGTGTTGCGGATTGCCACATGGGAAATCTCTTCCCTTATTATTCCAATACCAGTGCAAGTATTGCAAATGCATCAATCACCAGCAATGCCGGGCTTACTTGTTCCTTTTTTCCGTTGACCAGTTTCATTGCCGTCCAGCTTAAGAAACCCCAGGTAATACCCTGCGTAATAGAATAGGTAAACGGGATCAATACCATGGCAAGAAAGGCAGGGATGGCATCGTCCAGCTGTAACCAATTGATCTTTGTAACCGGATGTATCATAAAGACACCTACCAGCACCAGCGCCGGTGCAGTAGCAATGGCAGGCACTACCGAAAGCAATGGGGCCAGGAACAGAAAAGGCAAAAAAAGCAGGGCGCCGGTAACGGCCGTCAGACCAGTCCGCCCACCCGATTCTATACCCACGGCCGATTCAATATAAGCCGTACCTGGACTGGATCCCAGCAAACCCGCCAGGGTGGTTGAAAAGGCATCTACCAGCAACGATTGTTTGATATTCCGCGGTTCTCCGTTTTCATCCAGCAGTCCGGCCGCTTCAGACAAACCAACAAAAGTGGAAAGGCTGTCGAACATATCCGTAAATACAAAAGCAAAAATAACCGGCCATACACTCCATTGCAAGGAATGCACAAGATCAAGTTGCAGCAAAAGGCTGAAATCGGGTGCGGCAAATACTCCCTGCCAGTGCAGCAATGGGCTGCCGTTTCCAATGCCATACCAGCGACCGATGGGATAAGCCGCTATGCTGGTAAACAAAATACCGAGTAAGATGGCCCCCCGTATGTTTTTTGTAAGTAAAATAGCGGTAAACAACAAGCCCGCTACAAATGTGATAACGGCCGGGCTCATTGTTGCTGCGCCTACAACGGTAGCCGGTTTATGTACAATAAACCCTGCGTTTATAAAACCAATCAGGGTTATAAACAAACCGATACCCGCAGCAATAGCATAACGGAGGGTTTTGGGAATGGCTTTTACAATATAGGCGCGGACATTGAAAACAGAGAGCAGTAAGAAAAGAATACCCGACCAGAACACGGCGCCCAGTGCTGTTTGCCAGGCCACATGCATGCCAATAACGGCCGAAAAAGTAAAGAATGCATTTAGCCCCATGCCCGGCGCCACCAGGATGGGATTTTTGGCATAGAGCCCCATCATCAGGCTGCTGAAAAAACAAACCAGCACCGTTGCCGTAAGTACCCCCGCAAAAGGCATCCCCGCCTTACTGAGAATAGAAGGGTTAACAATAATGATATAAGCGGTGGCGAGAAATGAAGAAAGACCGGCAATGATCTCCGTTTTTACCGTAGTCTTGTTTTTATCCAGCTGAAAATAGTTCCGCATGATTCAAATATAAAATGACAAGTGATATCATACGGCAGCAGCAGTTTGTTTCCGGGAAAGGTTTGGTTCGTATTTTCAAATATATGGCTTCTGTAAATAACCCGGTCCGAAAAACAATTGCAGTGTTCGGGCATCGTGCAGGTGGCACAAAAAAGCCCGGCAGATTATTTCGCCAGGCTTTTAGCAGACGGAGGATGTCTACTATTATGCTGTTGCTATTTTCACATTTTTACCCGCCAGCTTCTGCCATGTTACATATGAAGTAACCAGCAATGCGAGGAATAAAAGGGTGGCTATTTTCATAGCGGCCGCATCGCCTGAAGCTGTATGTGCAATAAACGCAGAAATAAAAGTAATGGCAAACCCGGCGTAGGCCCATTCTTTAACGCGTGCACTTACCGGCGCCAGCAATACCACTGCACCAATGATTTTTGCAATGGCCAGTTCCACCCTGAAATAAGCCGGAAAACCAATGTGCTGAAACGCCTGCGCAATGGCGGGGTTGGCAATATAAGAATATGCCGAAAATACCATCATTATTGCAACGATGGTGGTTGCTGTCCAGTAAATAATTTTATTTGTTTTCATTCTGTTTTTTTAAGCCAGGCGCACAAAGTGAAAAAGAGGTAATGCCTATCTAATCCTTTCGCTGGCATTTCCTTGCTTGATTCATCTTACGATTGATTGCCCCTTTCTCTTTGTGCGCTTAGCATTGTTTTTTAATCAGTTTACTCATTTGCTATTGTCTCTCAGCAAGGGCTTTACCCGGGTTCCTATCAATTCAATAGACTGCATTAATTTTTCGTGGTCCAGCTCTGCGCTGTCCATTTGAAAGCTGAGTCTTGATATACCACCCAAAGCTTCACTGTGCCGGAGTATTTTTTGGGCCACGTCTTCTGGTCCGCCTACCAGCAATGCACCTGTATCACCGGCTTGTGCCTCAAACCGTGCGCGAGTCATAGGTGGCCAACCGCGTTCTTTGCCAATTTTAGTCATGCTGGCTGCGTAACCCGGATAAAATGTTTCCATGGCCTCAGCCGTTGAGTTTCCTACATAGCCCAGCGAGTGCAAGCCCACTTTTAGCTGATCGGGTGAATAGCCTGCCTGTTTGCCGGCATTTCGGTATAGATCAATCAGTGGGCGAAAACGGTGTGTTTCGCCGCCAATAATGGCTACCATTAATGGAAGGCCCAGCATGCCTGCACGTACAAACGATTCCGGCGTGCCGCCAACACCCAGCCATACCGGAAAAGGATCCTGCAAAGGCCTTGGATAGATCGGCTGGTTTTTTAATGCAGGGCGAAACTGGCCCGACCAGGTTACAAACTCGTTTGCACGAATCTTCAGCAACAGGTCGAGCTTTTCTGCAAACAATGCATCGTAATCTCCGAGGTCAAAACCAAAGAGTGGAAAAGCATCGGTAAAGGAGCCGCGGCCCACCACCATTTCTGCCCGCCCTTGCGATATCAGGTCAAGGGTAGCAAAATTCTGAAACACCCGCACCGGATCGGCCGAGCTCAGTACGGTTACGGCGCTGGTGAGGCGGATGCGTTTTGTTCTGGCCGCTGCAGCAGACAGGATCAGCGAGGGTGCTGAATCAAGAAATCCTTTGCGGTGGTGTTCACCAATACCAAATACATCCAGGCCAGCCTGGTCTGCTTGCTCCATTCTTTCCAGCAATTCTGCCATGGCCACGGCATCGCCTTTAGAATGAGTACTGTTGCTTGTAAATTTTGCCGCAAAACTGTCTATGCCAATTTCCATATATACACCCTCCTGATATTTTTGTATTGAAACACAAAGCTACATACCTTTACTATCAAAAGGATACCACTATCCAAAAGGATACCGGTATCTTTTTGGATAGCTATAAACACCACCAGTTATGTATGAAGTAAAGGTAGAACACAGTGCCGAAGCCTGCCAGGGCAGTATTACCGCCGTACGCGATACGCTCTATGTATTAAGCGGTAAATGGAAACTGCCCATCATTATTGCGCTTAGCAGCGGGCCTATACGGTTTAAAGATTTGCAGCGTTCGCTGGCAGACATTACGCCCAAGGTTTTATCAAAAGAATTAAAAGAGCTGGAGCTGAATGAATTTGTAACCCGTACTGTTTATGCCACTTCTCCTGTAACGGTTGAATATGCGCTGACCAAATACAGCCAGTCATTAAATAATATTATTGCGGAAATGCGTGAATGGGGATTGCAGCACCGCAAACGTATTATGAACAGCAGCCGCAAGCGGAAGAAAGAAAAGGAATTGGTAGAAGTGTAATGCGCAATGCCAGTGTAACCCGGTGCCCTTTTGCTGCAGGCCCAATGCCAGCGCAATGAATGGCTGCATATCCCCACGAGAACCGTATGTTAGAATGGCGTAGTGCATGGTTTCTCATTAAGCTAGTGCTTTAGTAACAATCCAATTTTAGTGCTGTCTGTAATTCTTACGTCTGGATAAAAATCATCTTTTGTTCCGGCTATACCATCGGCACCCGACGAGTACAACACATAGTGCTCACCTGTTTTTTCGTAGTTATAGAATGGCATTTGTTTTTCATTAGTCCTGATTGCCTGCAGGGGATCTGTAACTGGTGCAAAAGCATCATCTTCCAGCACCTGTTGCAAATCATCCGGGTAGTGAGCATATTCCAGCTTGAAAAATTCAATATGCATCACCAGAGTTTTTAACTGCATTTTTGATAAATCAGCAAAACCTTGTTTTGCCTGTGGAGAGTTGAATGGATTGCAGGCAGAAAGGAATATAATAAAAAGAAAGTAAAGTAAAAGGATCCGGCAACTCATAGAAATTATGTATTTCAGGTGTATAATTGTTGATCAGCGCAACAGGCATCGTTAAAGTATTGCCGAACAAAAGTAACCCAACAAGTCTTCACCCAAATGCTCCTGCTTTAAAATAATTGACATTGCATTGTTCTCTTCCAACCTATCCTGCGCAATTCTCAATTTCAAATTATACGTGCGTGCGCCTGCTTCCCTCCATTTCCTTATTTTTATACCCCAAATAATCTGAACCATGTATTCCGCCCCGCAAACAAAAGACTTACAAAAGCGCAGCAAGCAACTGATGGAGGAGAGCAGCAAACACCCTATCAAAGCAGCAGAGATAGAAGACCTTCGCAAGGTGCTGCGCTTTCATGAATACCGCTATTATGTAATGGACGACCCGTTGCTGGCCGATTATGAATACGACCAGTTGTACAAACAACTGGAGCAACTGGAAGCAGGAAACCCGGCACTTGTTACAAAAGACAGTCCCACCCAACGCGTGGCAAAGGGGCTCACCAAAGATTTTCCCACGGTACAGCACATGGTAGGCATGCTTTCGCTGGAAAATTCTTACAATGCAGAAGACCTGCTGGACTGGGACCGCAAAGTGCGGGAAGCAGCCGGTATTGCTACCATTGAATACTGTGCAGAACCCAAGTTCGACGGGGCCAGCATCAGCCTGATTTATGAAAATGATCTGCTGGTACGTGCCGCTACCCGGGGCGATGGTGTGCAAGGCGATGAGATAACCACCAATATAAAACAGATAAAATCAGTACCGCTTTCGGCGGCGTTTTCGGAATACGGGTTACAGACCATTGAAATCCGCGGAGAAGTGCTGATGACCAAAAAGGCATTTAAAAAATACAACGATGATCTTACGGCGGCAGGCCTGGCCCCGCTGGCCAACCCGCGCAATGCAGCATCGGGTTCGTTGCGCATCAAAGATCCCTCAGAGGTGAAACGGAGAAACCTGGAAGCATTCTTATACCATGTGAGTTATTTTACGGCCGATGGACTGGACGCAAAAACCGGCGAAAAAGCTGATGCTTCACTGAGTACCCATAGTGGTGCACTGGAGATGCTCTGGAACCTGGGCTTTCGCAGTCCGGTAAAAGAAAAGAAAGTATTTAAAAATATCGACGAGGTGATACAATATGCCCGGGAGTTTGAAGCCGGCCGCGATGGTATGCCCTACGAGATTGACGGCATGGTTATTAAAGTGAACAGCACAGAACTGCAGGATAAACTGGGGCAAACCACGCACCACCCCCGCTGGGCAATTGCGTATAAATTTAAGGCCCGCCAGGGCACCAGCAAATTACGCAATGTAGAATTCCAGGTGGGCCGTACGGGCAGTATTACCCCGGTAGCAAAAATTGACCCCGTACCCATTGGCGGCGTAACGGTTAGTTCCATTTCACTCTTCAATGAAGACGTGATAAAAGAAAAAGATCTTATGATAGGCGATACCGTGCTGGTAGAAAGGGCCGGCGATGTGATTCCATACATTGTAAAAAGCCAGGCAGACTTGCGCGATGGTACAGAGACAAAAATTGCTTTTCCAAAAAAATGCCCGGTTTGTGATCACAAACTGGTGAAGCCGGCAGAGGAAGCAGTATGGCGCTGTGTTAATCCGCAGTGCCCGGCACAAGTGGTAGAGCGAATCATTCATTTTGTGAGCAAAGATGCCATGGACATACGCAGTTTTGGTGAAGCCAATGTAAGGAAGTTTTATGAGCTGCACCAGCTGAAAAGCATTCCCGGTATTTACCATATTAATTTTGATGCCATCAGCAAACTGGAAGGCTTCGGCAAAAAATCCATTGATAACCTGACGGCCGCCATTGAAAAATCAAAACTGCAACCATTGCACCGCGTTATATTTGGGCTGGGCATCCGTTATGTAGGCGAAACCACCGCCAAAATACTGGCCAATGCAGTAAGCTATCTGCCCGATGCGGCAAAGTTTTCTGCAGAAGATTTGCTAAACCTGGAAGATGTAGGGCCCAAAGTAGCAGGCAGTATCTACGAGTTCTTTCACAACGCAGACAACCTGGAGCTTTTGGCGCAGCTGGAAGCCTCGGGTGTGAATTTGAAAAATACCAAGTCGCAGCAGGCCGCTGAAACCGGGGGCAACCTTGCCGGACAAACGTTTTTATTTACCGGTACGCTGGCACAGTTAAAACGCAGCGAGGCAGAGGAACTGGTGGAAGCCAATGGCGGCAAGCTGCTGGGCAGTGTTAGCAGCAAACTCAATTACCTGGTAGTAGGAGAAGATGCCGGCAGCAAGCTGGAGAAAGCCAAAAAGATAACCAGCGTACATGTTATTACAGAACAGGAGTTTTTGAATATGGTTGGCAAATAGCCGTCTGAGACCCGCTGCAAAAAGTAGCGGGCAGGGGTTGTATTATGCAAACCAGCAGCCACCCGGCCACTATAAACGGGCGGTCTTTGCGGGCTTATTCATACAGGGATTACTGTTAGAAAAAGGCTTCAAAAAATAAAATACCAAAGCTGTAATATTTCTGTAACTTTAAAAAAATACCAGGCATGATAAAAGCACTGTCCGCCGAAGTATGGAAACCGCTTCAGTTTCCCGGATGGAAGCAGCTCAGGAACAAATACGCCTTATCATCTCATGGGCGTATTGCCAGTTACAAAAACGATGTGCTGCAAGATGGAAAACTATTGCAAGGCTCCATTACTACCGGTTACAAAACCCTTAACCTGCACCGTCCCGAAAACAACGGTACGCTGTACATTCACAGGGAAATCGCCAGGCTCTTTAACAAGAAGCCTTCTAACAAACACAAGTATGTTATCCATGTTAACCACAACAAAATGGACAACAGCAGTAAAAATCTGCAATGGTCATCGTTAGAAACGATGATTGAC
>Ga0075026_100000059_pt1 | contig 33701 bp, 33 predicted proteins | sample Str012_2_FD_71392 | JGI IMG/M metagenome (GOLD analysis project Ga0075026, IMG submission 71392) | Freshwater sediment microbial communities in response to fracking from Pennsylvania, USA - Straight Creek_MetaG_SC_2012 | ecosystem: Environmental > Aquatic > Freshwater > Creek > Sediment... | reverse complement strand
GTCCGCGAGATCGCCACCGATGCCTACGCGTCGTTCGTGACGCTGCTCGTCTGGCAGTGCATCGCGCTCATCGTGGGTGGCCTGGTGATCGCGACAGTCGCCTGGCTGCTGCTCCGGCGCCACGCCGACCCGAGCGTCAGTCCCGCCTGACCGTCAGTCGTCGATGCGCTCGATGACGGTCGCGATGCCCTGTCCGACGCCGATGCACATCGTCGCGAGGCCGTAGCGGCCGCCGGTCCGACGCAACTCGTGGGCCAGCATCGTGATCAACCGGCCACCGCTCATCCCGAGCGGATGTCCCAGCGCGATGGCCCCGCCGTTGACGTTGACCCGTGCCGGATCCAGGCCCAGCTCGTCCATCGTGGCGAGGCCCTGTGAGGCGAAGGCTTCGTTCAGCTCGATGAGGTCCAGGTCCGCGACGGCGATCCCGGCGCGATCCAGCGCCTTGCGCGACGCCGGCACGGGGCCGATGCCCATCACCGCCGGATCCACGCCGGCCACGGCCGTGGAGACGACCCGGGCCATCGGCTTGAGTCCCAGCCCTCGAGCGCGGTCCGCCTCGACCAGCAACACGGCCGACGCACCGTCGTTGATGCCCGAGCTGTTACCGGCCGTCACCGAGCCGCCCTCCGTGGCGAACGCGGGTCGCAGCTTGGCGAGGGCCTCCGGCGTCGTGTCGGCCCGTGGGTGCTCATCGCGATCGACGACGATCGGGTCGCCCCTCTTCTGCGGGATCGTGACCGGGACCAGCTGACCATCGAACCGGCCGGCTTCGACGGCGGCCGCGGTCCGTCGCTGGCTCTCGAGCGCGAACGCATCCTGGCGCTCGCGGGAGATGCCCCACCGCAAAGCCACGTTCTCCGCGGTCTCGCCCATCGAGTACGGGTGATGCTTCGCGGCGAGCCGCGGGTTGACGAAGCGCCAGCCCAGGGTCGTGTCGACCAGCGGCCGATCTCCGCGCGCGTAGGCGGACTCCGCCTTGAGCTGCACGTACGGCGCGCGGGACATCGATTCGACGCCGCCGCCGATGAACACCTCGCCGTCGCCGACCGCGATGGCGTGGGCACCGGAGTTGATCGCCTGCAACCCGGACCCACACAGTCGGTTGACGGTCAGGCCGCCCACCTCGACCGGGAAGTCCGCCAGGAGCAGGGCCATCCGCGCGACGTCGCGGTTGTCCTCGCCGGCCTGGTTTGCGCAGCCGAGGATGACATCCTCGACGAGGGCGGGATCCAGGCCTGCCCGGTACACGACGGCCCGCAGCACGACGGCGGCGAGATCGTCCGGTCGGACGCCGGCCAGCGTCCCGCCATAACGCCCGATCGGGGTCCGCACGGCCTCGATGATCCAGGCTTCGCGGAGGGGTCTGTGGTGATCTCGGGTCATGTGGCTATCGTACGCGGGGCGTTCACGACGCGGTCCGGGCCGGATGACCGGCCCCGAGCTGCAGCGCCAGGCGGATGTCGTCCGCGGTCGCGACGCCGTCGGATTCGGCCAGACGCGCTTCTGCGTCGACGGCGTCGCGGATCCGGGCGGCGATGTCGTCTGCGGCGATGACCGGCCCAGGATCCGGGCGGCCGTCGGTCGGCACGGATGCCAGACCCGTGGCGACGCCGGCCGCGCCGTATCGGTAGAACCCGCTTCCGGTCTTGCGACCAAGCTGGCCGGCCTCGACGAGGCGCTCCTGGATGGGCGACGGACGCAGGCGGTCCGGACGACCGAGGCCATCCCATACGCCACGCGCGGCCGCGAGGTTGACGTCGATACCGATGAGGTCCATGAGCTCGAAGGGACCCATCGGGAATCCGGCCTCGCGCATGGCGTCGTCGATCGCGGTGACATCGGCCAGGCCCGCCTCGAGCAGGCGCAGCGCCCCGATCGTGAACGGCCGGTTCACGCGGTTCACGATGAACCCGGGCGAGTCCGAGCAACGGACCGGCGTCTTGCCCCAGGCCGTCATGAGGCCCATGGCCCGGGCGGCGACCGCGGGATCCGCCGCTGACGTCACCACGACCTCCACGAGACGCATGACCGGTGCCGGGTTGAAGAAGTGCAGGCCCAGGACGCGGTCCGGGCGGCCAGTCGCCTCGGCGATGGCGGTCACCGACAGGGCGCTGGTGTTCGTGGCGAGGATCGCGTCCGCCGGTGCCGCCATCGCAAGCGCCTCGAAGATCTCGCGCTTGGCCGCGAGGTCCTCGATCGCCGCCTCGATGACCAACTCCGCGTCGGCCGCGGCCTCTTCAGGCGACAGTGCGAACTCGAGCCGCGAGAAGGAACCCTCCACCCAGCCCTCCGTGTGGCCCGCCTTCGCCGCCCGTCGTGTCAAGCCGTCGCGGATCCGCTCGAATGCCCCCGCCAGGGCTTCCGGCGCCGCGTCATAGAGGCGCACATGATGGCCCGCCTCGAGAGCGACCTGGGCGATGCCCGCGCCCATCGTCCCGGCCCCGACGATCCCAACGGGCCGGACCACGACCCCCTCAGAGACGTTGGTCATCGCGGATCATCCCCAGGGTGGATCAGGAACGACCGGCGGCCGATCGCCGGCACGGCCCGGAAGTGACGCTCGTCGAGCGTCAGGAGGTCCACCACCGAGTGCCGCCGCGCTAGGACCACGATCGAGGCGTCGGCAATGCCAAGGTCCAGATCCGCGTAGCGACCCAGGATCTCGTGCGCCTCCGAGACATCGTCCGCATCGAACCGCTCCAGCTGGTAGGCACCCTGGGCGACCTCCATCAGGAACGTCCGGGCGACGTTCGTCGACACCCTGGTCGAGAGGAGATAGTCCAGCTCTGCGAGCACGAACGGGGAAAGCAGTCGGGGACCGGCGCTGGCCAACAGGGCCTTGCGGGACGCCGCGTGGTGCGGCTCCGATGCATCGAGGGCGCTCAGGAGGCCGCTCGTGTCGACGAGGATCACCGTTCGCCGAAGCCGTCCAGGTACTCGTCCGCGCGTTCCGCCAGGTCACCCGAACCACTATCGAAGAGCGGGACCGTGGGTTCGGCGATCCGGTGGCGCGCCGTGACGGCGTCGACGCCCTCGCGGATCAGGTCCGCCTCGCTCCGGCCCTCGGCCGACGCCGCCCGCGCCAGGGCCCCCTTCTGCTGGGTGGTGAGGTAGACGGTAGTCTTCTCCATGCCACCCATCATACCATACGTCAGATCGTCTTCAGGACCTCGAACGGCTGCCGACAGGTCCGGCAGTAGTAGAGCGATCGGCACTGGGTCGGCCCGAACAGGCTGTCGCGGACGACCGCCGCCGAGGCGCACATCGGGCAGCGGACGGCGCTTTCGGGTCCTGGTGGCGCGATCCCGGCAACGGCCAAGGCGGCTCGTCCGTTCGGCGTGATGCGATCGGACGTCCACGGGACCTCGAAGGTCGTCTCGACCCGGATCGGCAGGCCGAATGCGGCGAGGCGCGCGCCGATCGAGGCGCGGATGACGTCGATCGCCGGGCAACCGACGAACGTCGGCAGGATCGAGACCTCGATCCCATCGGGCCCGACGTCGACTCGATGGACGATGCCCAGGTCGACGACGGACAGGACCGGGAGTTCCGGGTCCATGACCTGGGCCAGGGCGGCACGGACCGCGACCTCGTCGACTCCGGGTGCTTCGATCACCATGTCGCGCCCGGATCGCTCCGGCGAACCATCGTGAATTCGTCCCACAACCAGGCGAACGCCGGGCCGTGGTCCTGGCGGCCGCGCGACGGTCGCTCCGGACTCGGTGGCATCGCCAGTCCGAGCGCGTCCAAGTCCGGCGCGATCGCCGCCCGCCAGCGCGCTTCGAGGTCCACCATGGGCGCGGCCAGGATCCCGGCCTCGATCAAGGCCGGTTCGCCGGGGAGTGGCGTGAAGACCGTGGCGGCGTCGGGCGCGAGTTCGTCGAGGGCCGCCAGCAGCCGGTCTCGCGGCTCTCCGCCGGTGCCTGCCAGCCGCGCGAACCAGGCATCGATGTGCATGAGGTGATACCGCTCTTCCCGCACGAGCTTGGCGCACAGCTGGGCCAGCGGAGGCCACGAGCCACCGATCAACGCCTCGAGGCGCGTCGCGTCGGACGTCTCATACAGGTAGCGCCGGGCGATCGTCATCGCCCAGTCGCCCCGGCCGTGATCGAGCAGGCGGGCGTGGCGATACTCGTGCGGGTCGCGGTCGTACGCCAGCGCATCCGGGTCCGCCCCGGTCAGCTCACCAAGCAACCCGTACAGGGCCGCCGCGTGCCCGATCTCGTCCTGGGCCAGCGAACTCATCGCGATGTCCTCCTCGAGGAGCGGCGCGATGCCGGTCCACTCGGAGTCGCTGAAGCCGATGACGAACTCGTCGTCCGCCATGGAGCCGAGCAGGTGGCCAAGCGCGACGGTCGGGAGCGAAGCGACGCTCATCCGGGTCGCGCCTTCGGCTTCTCCCCGCCGGACTGCTCGCGGGCCGCCGCCAGCTTGTCGCGCATCACGTACCCACCGGGCTTCTTGAAGGAGCGGTCCAGCGGCGGCTGGAGCAGGTCCGGATCGGACAGGTCCAGGACGTCCGCCCGACGGACGACCCACAGTCGAACGCTCTCCTGGCGACGCCCGAACAGCTCGCGCGCGTAGTGGCCCGCGAGCTCCGCATCCGGCGCCAGCACGCTGCCGGCGTGGCGCATCGGGTCGCCGTCCTTCTCCTGGCGGAAGACCTCCCAGGGCTCGATGGCCGGCCGGGCGGTAGGTTCGGTCATGCGGCGACCGCCACGCCCAGGATCGCCTCGCGGACCCAGCGTGTCTCCTCGCGATTCGCCCGCCGGAACTCGATGCGCGACTGCGACATCGGGCCGTGATTTGTCACCACGGTGCGCAGCTCGTCCCAGTCCGGTTCGCCGTACCGCCACAAGCCGGCGGCCTCGTCCCGGAGCAGATCCGGATCCGGGATGACCAGGCCCAGCTCGCGGATGCGGGGCACATAGATGGACAGGAACTCCTGGCGCAGCTCCTCGGAGGTCTTGGCCTTGATCCGCCAGTGCAGGTCGCGATCCTTCTCGCGCGGCGAGCGCGGGCCGTGCATCTGCATCAGCGGTCCCCACCATCGATCCAGGGCGTCCTGGACCGCCGTGCGCTGGGCGATCGTCCCGGTCGCCATGGTCACCACGACGTCGCGCCCGTGCATGATGTGGACGGACTCCTCCCAGCAGATCTTGCGCATCGTCCGCGCATACGGGGCATAGGAACTGTCGCGCAGCGCCTGCTGGGCGACGATCGCGGCAGCATCCACGAGCCAGGCGATCATCCCCACGTCCGCCCACCCGACGGTCGGGTAGTGGAAGACGTTGTGGAACTTCGTCTTGCCGGCGAGCAGGTCGTCGAACATCGCCTCGCGGGACTTGCCAAGGTCTTCCGCGACGCGGTAGAGCAACTGGGCGTGACCCACCTCGTCCTGGACCTTCGCGGTCAGCGCGAGCTTGCGCCGGAGCGTCGGCGCTCGCATCAGCCATTCGCGTTCCGGCAGGACGCCCATCAACTCGCTGTTGGCGTGCATCTCCACGAATCGAAGCACGGCCGTCCGGTACTCGTCCGGCATCCAGTCCGTGGCTTCCACCTTCTGGCCGGCGAGGACATGGGCTTCGAAGGCGTCGAACCGCTCATCGTGCGACAACTCGGCATCGTTGAAGGTCGGCCGCGTCCGCTCGAGCGGGGAGAGGATCGGATCGAGGGCGACCGGATCCGTCATGTGGACGTCGCGTGGCCCGATGCGGCCCGAACGGCGAGCTCCGAGTAGTGGTCCGCGATGGCCGCAGGTGACAACCGGCCGGCGGGGCGGTACCACGCCACCAACCCGTTGAGGGCGGTCAGGATGAACGCCGCGGTGGCGGTCGGATCGGACCCGATGAAGGTCCCGTCGGCGACACCGTCCGCGATGACCGTCCGGAACCGACGTTCGTAGGCATCGCGTCGTCGCGCCATCCGTGCCCGCCCGTCCGCCTCGAGCGATCGCCATTCATGGACGTAGACGGTCGCGCGCTCCAGATCGTCCGTCACGACCGCCACGTGGGCACGAGCGAGTGCCTCGAGCCTGGCCGCAGGCCCCGGAGCCGGATCCGTCCCCAGCCCCTTGATCGCATCGTCCGCACCGTGTTCGAAGCGCGACGCCATCCGATCGACGATGGTGCGCAGGACGTCCTGCTTGGACGCCACGTGGGCGTACAGGCTCGCGCCCTGGATGTCGAGGGCCCGGGCGATGTCGCGAACGCTCGTGCCGGCATAGCCACGCTCGCGGAAGAGCGCACTGGCCACGTCCTCGATCTCGCGGCGGCGGGCGGTCTCGACCACGCGTCGGCTGCCTCCTAACGAACGCTTGTTAGGGCGCAGCGTAGGGTTTTGACACTCGTGGCGTCAAGAGACGGATCCGGCAACGTGTATCGTCCCGTCCCGTTGCAGATCTGGCGGTGGGTCTCCAGGAACGCGCTTCGACGATGGTTCCAGCCAAGCGGAACCAGATGGTTCTGCTTGATCGGAACGACCTCGAGGGTGCGCTGGGCGGACGCCGGGAGGCCGAACGGGGGCGCTACTCCCCCGTGAACCGAGGCGGCCGCTTCTCGAGGAAGGCCGCGAGGCCCTCGGCGTGGTCCGCCGTCGCGCCGGCGATGCCCTGCAGGTACGCCTCGTCGTCCAGGGTCGTGCCCAGATCCTGCCCCCACGCCCGGTCGAGGGCGTGCTTGGTCAGCGCCAGCGCCCGTGGCGCCAGGGCTGCCAACCGAGCGGCCATCGCCCGCGCCTCGGCGAGGACGGCGTCCGCCGACACCACCCGCGCGACCAGGCCCCAGCGTTCCATGTCAGCCGCGGACATCACGTCCGACAGCAACACCATCTCGGCCGCCTTGGCCGGACCGACGATTCGCGGCAGGAACCAGGTCGCCCCGCTGTCCGGCACGAGCCCGATCCGCCCGAAAGCGAGGGCGAACGTCGCATTCTCGGATGCCACACGCAGGTCGCAGGCCAGCGCCAGCGATGCGCCGGCTCCCGCCGCTACGCCGTTGATCGCCCCCACGATCGGCTGATCCAGCGCGCGCATCGCCCGGATGATCGGGTTGTACCGCTCGCGGACCTCCACGGCGAGCGGCGACGCGTCCGGTTCGAGCCGCTCCTTGAGGTCCTGGCCGGCGCAGAACGCCCGGCCGGCACCGGTCAGCACGACCGCCCGGACGGCGCGATCGCGAGCGACGGTCCGGAAGGCGGCCAGCAACTCGTCCTTCATCGCCATCGTCAGCGCATTGAGCGCAGCGGGCCGGTCGAGCGTGATGGTCGCGACCCGTTCCGCGACCTCCAGGCGGATGTCCGCCATCCGCCGCTAGGCCGATGCGGGCGCGACGAACTCGACCAGCCGGCCGTCCACCAGCTCGAAGACGCGTCGGTCGATCGGCTCGTCCGCTCCACCGGAGTGCTCGACGATGAAGTCGGCGAAGAGCGCCGCGAAGTCCTCATCGCCGGGTCGCAGGGACCCGGCCGTCAGCAGATGTCGTTCCGGCACGCCGATCAGGATCCGACCATGCGGTCCGAGCTCGGTGACGAGATGATCCAGGACCTCGGGGAGCAGGATCCGCGCGGCGTCCCACCCGTCGCCGGTATCCGAACTGACGAGTCGGCGGTCGCCGGAGACTTCCTCGGTCCACGGCGCCGCGGCGGACCAGCGGGCGAGGTTGGCCAGCGCCGCATCCTGGATGGCCTCGGGCCCGACGCCCCACGACAGCAGGTGATCGCCGTTGACGACGACATCGAACGCGCCGGCATCGATCGTGTACACGACCGGGAGCCCGGCGGGGCCCTCATCGAGGATCGGTTGCGAATGGCTGACCGTCCTGGAGACGAGGGTGTCGCGATCCATCCCCTCGACGGACAGCCCCTGGGTCCCGACCGGGCGGAAGGCCGGATAGATGAGGTCGCGCGCGCGGGCCCAGTCGTGCTCCGGGGAATCGGCCGCCGAGACGGACGATTCGGGAGCCGGCACGTGGCCGCTGACGGGACCACCCTCCTCGAGGGGGGCAAGATAGTCCGGTGCGGCGTCGCGGAAGGCTGGCGCCGGCTCATCCTCGAGGTCCCGGCCGACATCGCTGCCGCCGACTGGGTCGCGCTCCATGCGTGCTCCTCCCGTGGTTGCCTGCGCTCAGCGACCGGTCCAGTTGGCGGGTCGCTTCTCGATGAAGGCGGTCATGCCCTCGTGCTGGTCGTCCGTGTCGAACAAGGCGAAGAATGCCTGACGTTCAGCCGCAAGACCATGGGTCAACGGCAGTTCGGCGGCGGCCAGCACGGCCCGTTTCGCCGCACGGACCGCGAGGGGTGGCATCGAGGCGATCTTTGCGGCGAGCTCCAGGGCGGCCTCCACGGTCGCGGCTGCCGGCACGACCCGGGTCACGAGGCCGGCTGCGTATGCCTCGTCGGCGCGCATCGTTCGACCGGTCAGGATCAGCTCCATCGCCCGCGCCGGGCCGATCGCCCGGGTCAGGCGCTGGGTCCCGCCCGCGCCCGGGATGACGCCCAGACTGATCTCCGGCTGGCCGAAGATGGCGTCGTCCCCGGCGATGAGCATGTCGCAGGCCATCGCGAGTTCGCAGCCGCCACCCAGCGCATAGCCACGTACTGCCGCGATGAGGGGCAGGCCGATGGCATCCACCCGGCCCCACGCGTCGAAGTCCCCGCCTGCGGCCAGGCTGGCGCTGCTCTGGCCGGCCAGTTCGCGGATATCGGCACCGGCCGCGAACGCGCGACTGCCGGATCCGGTCAGGACGATCGCCCGGCAGGTCACGTCGGCATCGAGCGCCTCGAGGGCGTCGGCCAACTCGCGCACGAGATCGAAGCTGAGCGCATTCAGCGCATCCGGTCGCTCGATCGTGACAAGCGCGACACCGTCAACGTACGTCGACGGCGCCATCGACGGCGGAGCGGAAGCTGGCATGGCGACGTGGATCATCGGGACAGTATCCACCGCTCAAGCGGCCGCCAAACGACCCGGCTGCGCTACTGGGCCGGCGTGGCCGCGGCCGTCAGTCCCGGATCGTCCTCGAGCACGAGCATGGTGACGAGGCCGGGTGCGATCTCGCGCAGGTTCCGCCCGGCCGCACGCATGGCGTCCGACGCGAGGCCCGCGTCCATCGACGCCCGGTCGTCGAAGCGCATCGCGGTGATCACGATCAGGTCCGTCTCACCACCGAGGGCGCCGTCGACGCGCTGGACGGTCGTCGCCCGCAGTCCGGGTGTGCCCGCGACCAGCGGCAGGTGTTCCGTGGCATATCGACGTTCGAACTCCGCGACGGCCCCAGGCCCACCGTCCGGCCGCCGGAACAGTGCGAGCAGCGTGGTCATGGGGCTACCTCCTTGGCACGAGTCCTCGCCTCAGCTTCCGTGGACCGGTAGAAACCGGCCAGGGCCGCATTGAACAAGGCGGGTTGACGCGACATCACTTCGTGCGGACAGTCGGGCGCGACGAACAACCGAGCCCGGGGGATCGCGCGAGCGAGGCCCCAGGCGTGGTCGACCGGCACGAACGGGTCGCGATCGCCACACGCCACCATCGTCGGGACGGCCACGGCATGCAGGTCCTTCGGCGTCAGCAGGGGCTGGGTCGAGATCTCCGCGGCGATCGCCGGCAGGAGCCGCTGCCAGGCGCCCGTCCCCTGGATCGGATCGTGCCGGGTCGACAGCTCGGCGGCCCAGCGTGGGTCGTCACGCTCGATCCGGATCGGCTCCATCAGCCGGCGCGCGATCGTGGCGCGAGGCTCACGCTCCGGCGTGATCCCGGCTAGGACCAGGGTGCGCAGGCGAGGGGCGTGGCGGGTGGCGAACCGCAATGCGGTCATCGCCCCCATGGAGAACCCGAGCATGTGGAACGTGCTCAGGCCCAGGCCGTCGACGAACGCCAGGAGGTCGTCCACGAGCAGCTGCTGCGAGAACCCGTCGGCCACGTCCCAGCGTGTCCTGCCGTGGCCGCGGGCATCGGGCAGGTAGAGGAGGAACGCCTTGCTCATCGACGGGACCTGAGCGGCGAAGTCCTCGCGCCCCGAAGAACTGGCCCCGTGGAGGACGACCAGCGGTGGGCCCGCACCCATCGTGTCGTACCCGATCTCGATCCCGTTGACGGCGAGCGACGGCATCGCCCGAGTCTAGCCGGGCCCCTACAATCGCGACATGACGGACGGTGAGGCCGGGAGGACCCGGACGGAGCGCGATTCGATGGGCGAGGTGGCCGTCCCGGCGGACGCGCTCTACGGCGCCTCCACCCAGCGAGCGGTCCGCAACTTCCCGATCTCCGGACAACGGTTCCCACGACGTTTCATCGAGGCGCTGGCGCTCATCAAGCTTGCCGCCGCCGAGACGAACGCCGGTCTCGGCCTGCTGGACGCGGAGGTGGCCCAGGCGGTCGCCGCCGCGGCCCGCGAGGTCGCCGACGGCGCGCACGACGACCAGTTCCCGATCGACCTCTACCAGACCGGCTCCGGGACCTCCACCAACACCAACATGAACGAGGTCCTCGCCCATCTGGCGACGGCTCGGCTCGATGGCGGCCGGACCGTCCACCCGAACGACGACGTCAACCGTTGCCAGAGCAGCAACGACGTCATCCCGACAGCGCTCCAGTTGTCCGCCGCGATGGCGGTCGAGCGAGCCTTGCTGCCCGCCCTGGAGCGCCTCCACACCGCGCTGGTCGCCAAGGAGCAGGAACTGTGGCCGGTGGTCAAGACCGGTCGGACGCATCTCCAGGACGCGACCCCGATCCGCCTCGGGCAGGAGTTCCGCGGCTATGCCGGCCAGGTCGAGGAGTCGCTGCGGCGCGCTCGCACGGCGCAGGTGGAGCTGCTCAGCGTGCCGCTCGGTGGCACGGCAGTCGGCACCGGGATCAACGCCCACCCGGAATACGCGTTCCGGACCTGCTCCCGACTGTCCGTCCTCACCGGGCTGACCGTCCGGGAGACGACGAACCACTTCCACGCGCAGGCCACACTCGATGTCGCGATCGCCGCCCACGGCGCCATCCGGGCGATCGCATTGAGCCTTTGGAAGATCGCGTCGGACGTCCGGTTGATGGGGATGGGTCCACGGGCCGGGCTCGGCGAGCTGGCGTTGCCGGTGACACAACCCGGCTCCAGCATCATGCCGGGCAAGGTGAATCCGGTCATCGTCGAGAGCCTGATCATGGTGGTGGCGCGGGTCGTCGGCAACGACGCGACGGTCGCTTTCGGGCAGACCGGGAGCTTCCTGGAACTCAACGTGATGTTGCCCGTGACAGCGGCGGCCATGCTCGAATCGATCGCGCTCCTGGCGGCGGCGGCGGACAACTTCAGCGCCCGTTGCATCGAGGGGCTGTCCGCCACGGATCGCGGGCCGGCCCTCGTCGAACAGGGCCTGATGCTCGCGACGGCCCTCGCTCCGGCCATCGGCTACGACGCCGCGGCCGGCCTGGCCAAGGAAGCCTTCAAGTCCGGGCGGACGATCCGAGAGCTCGCCCTTGCGCACGGCATGGCCCCGGCCGAGGTGGATCGTCTGCTGGATCCGGCCACGATGACCGAGCCCGGTCTGGGCGGGGGTCCGGCCGGGGGCTGACGCGACCTGCCGAAGCTGACGCGGGGTCAGCCTCGCTCGGCGATGGGGTCAGCCTCGCGCGGCGATGACCCGGTCCGCGGCGGCGAGGCCCGACTCCCAGGCGCCGTGGACCGTCGATGGATGCCGCCGGTTCGTTGCCTCGCCCGCCAGGAAGACACGGTCGCCGATCGGAGCCGCCAGGGCGTCGCGATCGGTACCGGACGCGCCGACTGCGAGTGACGAGTACGACCCGCGGGCGAAGGGATCGGCGGCCCAGTGGGTCACCACCACCGCCTCCGGTGTCGGCAGCACGCGGCCGATCGCCGCGCCAAGGGCATCGAGCCCCAGCCCGACGACATCGGCCTCTGGGAGCGTCTCGAGCCGTCGCGCTTCGTCGCCGCCGGCGAACCCGATGGCGATAGGCTTGCCCGTCGCAGCCGTGAGGTCCACCCACTCAGGGAAGCTCGTCTCGCCGAGCCGGCCCAGCCAGTCCGCCCCGTTCGGCCAGACCCGTTCCCCGAACCGCAGGCCGACCTTCAGGAAGTCGCCCATACCGAGCCGCCCGATCGCGTCCGAGGTGGCCTGCGGCAGGGGCGGGTCGAAGGCGACGTCGCCGTGCTTCAGGACGCCGAGCGAGACCGTGACGATCGCACGATCGGCCGCATACGTGTCCGTGGCACTGCTCACCGTGACCCGCGTCGCGGACGAATTGACGGCGGTGATGGGCACGCCAAGTCGAAGGTCCAGCGGTGCCGCCACCGGCTCCAGCAAGGCCCGGTAGCCGCGATCCAGCATCACCCACGGACCGTCCATCGAACCGCCGTCCAGGAGGGCGGCCGCGTCCAGGTGGCCCGGGTCCGCCGCCAGGTCGACCGTCACGTCGACCGCCTGGATCCAGGTCATGTAGCGCTGGACGAGGGCGGGATCCAGGTCGGACGAAGCGGCAAGACCGGAGTCCACGGACGCGAGGGCGAACGCTTCGGCGAACGATCGTCGCCCGTTCGGCCCGCCACGGAGTCGGCCGGCGGCGGCCGAGCGGCGCAGCCACAGGTCGTAGAGCTCCCCGTCCTGTTGGGGCGGAAGCGGTCGGCCGTCTTGATCGTAGGTCGTGTAGGCATCGAAGCTCGTCGCCGCGAAGCGCAGTCCGGCAGCCCGGGCCAACGGCGTGAGCGGGTTGTCCGAGGTGCCGTGGATCCACGACGCCCCCAGATCGACCGGCGCCCCGAGGCTGTCGCTGGTCCAGGCCCGACCACCGATCCGGTCACGACCCTCCAGGACGGTGACGGTATACCCGGCGGCCACGAGTCGCGACGCCGCCGCCAGCCCGGATGCGCCCGCCCCCACCACGATGACGGTCTCGCCGGCCGAGCCTGGCGCCACGGACGGGGGCGGCAGGCTCGCACAGCCGCCCAGGGCGGCCAGCCCGGCCACCCCGGCCATCCCGCGCAGGAACGTTCGACGGTCCATGTCGCGCATCGTACCGGCCGGTCGATCGGCGATCCGCTTTGGTACGATCCAGCGCATGACCTCTACACGCCTCTGGGATCGTGCCGCGGCCCTGCCAGCTCCCGCGGACGGTCGGCGAACGCCGGAGATCGCCGTGCTGCCCGCCGGCCTGCCGACGATCGGCGACCTGTTCGACTTCATGCGCGACGCGGAGACCCGCTTTGCGACGCTCCGGATCCGGATCGTGGACCGCCGCTGGGCGGCTCGCGGCGAAGAAGCCATCACGATGGACGTTGTCCTGCGCCACCCGGGCGCTGCGCGAGTCACCACCAGCCTGCCCGGGCCGGTCATCGGGGGGCCCTATGAGCTGTGGATCTCGGACGGCGACCTCGTCCGGACGTATTCGAGTGCGCACACCCTGGGCACGCAGCGTCCGGTCCGCAACCGGCCGCGCGGCCTGGGCGATCCGGACTTCCCGGGTTCGGCGATGGTCTACGAACCGGTCACGGCCCTACCCGCCGAGACCCTCCCCGACACCTTCGTCCATCCGGCAGGGTTCTGCCAGAACGTCCTCTCGACCGGCCCGTGCACCGTCACCGGGACGGACCTGATCGGAGACCGTGAGGCGATCCTGCTGACCTGCGACCACCCGCGGACGATGGGCCTGTCCGGGGATCGGCCGGACTTCAACCTGACGGTCGGCGTGGACCGCGAGACCGGCGTCATCGTCCGTCTCATCGAGACGATCGGCGGGGTCGTCGCCAGGCACGCCGAGGTCACGGACCTGGTGCCGGATGCGGCCCTCCAGGCCTCCACTTTCGACTTCGTCTTCCCCAGCGGGACCACGATGCTCTACTGACCCTTGGTTTTGCCCGAGGTTCAAGTGCAGGAAGACCCCGCCGGCGATGCCGGCGGGGTCTTCGACCATTCGCGGCGGGAGATCAGATCACGTCGAGGTCCTGCTCGATCGCACGCAGCTCCTCGGCCGTCCCCTGCACCTTGGGGCCCTTGAACCAGTTCTTCGCGGATACGAAGTACCAGATCGCCGCGCCGCCGAGGACGACAAGGAAGACGACCGGCGTGTAGTTGAGATTCTGCAGGACCAGGCCGTTGTCATCCATGACCGGGAACAACTGGGGCAGCATGAACAGGAAGAAGATGAACACGACCCAGATGGTCGCCACGATCCCGATCGGCCGACTCCAGCGCCCGAGGGTCCACGGCCCATCCTGGAACTTGTCCTTGGCCATGAGTCGCAGAAAGACGGGTGCGATGTACGCCACGTACAGCCCGATGACCGCGATCGAGGTGATCGCGAAATACGCCACGGAACTGAACAGGTAAGGCAGTCCCAGGATGAACGCACCTGCGGCCGCCAGCCAGATGGAGTTCGTGGGCGTCCGGGTCCGCTTGTTGATCCGATGCCAGAACGAGCTGCCCGGGATCGCGCCGTCCCGCGAGAACGCGTAGATCATCCGGGAGTTCGCCGTCACGGACGACATCCCGCAGAAGAACTGGGCGCCGATGACGACGAGGAGCACGAACATCCCCAACGACTGACCGACGGCATCGATCCAGATCTGGACCGGCGGGACGCCTGTCGCCGACTGGAGCGCATGGGTGTATCCGTCGACCGTCGTGCCGTCGGGCACGCCCGCAGTCATGCCAACGAAGATCTTCTCCGGTGTGATCCCGACGTTCATCGCGACGAGCAGGATGAATCCGAAGATGACCGAGATGACCACCGAGAAGACGATCCCTCGCGGAGCCGAGGTGTCGGCGTCGTGGGTCTCCTCGGACATGTGCGCGGACGCGTCGTAACCGGTCAACGTGTACTGGGCGTTGAGCAGACCGATGAGGGCGACGTACAGCGGGATGCCCAGGAACAGGAAGCCCGGGAAGATGGTCGCGTCCGCGCCCGTGTTGTTGACGGTCGTCGTGAAGACCGTTCCGAGGTTCGTCCGGGTGTGCTGGTTGAGCAGCACGCAGACGACCACGATGATGCTGACACCGGCGATATGCCACCACACCGAGACATCGTTCAGCAGTTTCACGAGACTGATGCCGAACGTGTTCAGCAGGGCGTGGAGGACCAGCATCACCCCATAGACGGCGATCGTGACCGTCGGCGTCACGGTGATCGCGAACGCGAGATTGAGGAACGCGGTCGTGAACAACGCCAGCCCGAAGTCGATGCCGGCGGTGACCGCGACCTGCCCGATCAGGTTGAACCAGCCGACGAACCAACTCCATTTCGCCGGGTTTCGGCCCGATGCGGGGGCGAGCTTCGCTGCCCAGTAGTAGAGCCCACCCGCCGTCGGGTAACTGGAGGCCACCTCGGCCATGCCGAGCGCGACCAGCGTCGTGAAGGCGCCCACGAAGAGCCAGCCAAGGGTCATCACAGCCGGGCCGCCGGTGTTCATCGCGAACCCGAACAGGGTGAGGCAGCCGGACAGGATCGAGATGATCGTGAAAGAGACCGCGAAGTTGGAGAACGTCTTCATCCCCCGCCGGAGCTCCTGGGCATAGCCCAGTTGGTGCAATTGCTCCGTGTCCCTCGAGCTCTTTGAGCCGGATTCCATCGAGTGGACCCTCCTGTGCGACGCTACGATGTAGACGCGGGGATCGCGAGGATGCGCGGAGCATACAACCGCCAAATCCGCCATTCACGTCATTTCGCAAGACATCGCGTGCTGATCTCGCAGCCTGTTCGGGTGTTGGAGGTTCACGGTGGGTGACCGGCTTGCGGACAAGGTCTGCATCGTGACCGGAGCTGGGTCCGGGATCGGTCGCGCGTCGGCGATCCGGTTCGCCGAGGAGGGCGCGCGGGTCACAGCGGTCGACATCGACGGCGCCGCGGTCGAGGCGACCGTGCAGGCCATCGGCCCGGCGGCGTTCGCAGTCCAGGCCGATGTCTCCGTGGCGGCGCAGGTCAAGGCCTACACGGACGCGACGGTCGAGCGCTGGGGCGGCCTCCACGTCGTCTTCAACAACGCCGGCGTGAACCTGCCAGGCGTGTTCCACGAAGCGACCGATGCCGTCATCGACCGGACGTTGGATGTCAACGTCAAGGGCTGCATCTACGGCTGCCGATACGCCATCCCGTACATGCTCGCGGGCGGAGGCGGCTCGCTCATCAACACGACCTCGGTCAACGGGCTCGTCGCCGAGCCGTTCCTGACCATCTACGCGACGTCCAAGGGCGCCATCGTGATGCTCTCGAAAGGGATCGCCCTGGACTACGCCAAGCGGGGGATCCGTTGCAATGCGCTCGCGCCGGGGTGGGTGGATACGCCCATCAACTACGCGCATGCCGAGATGCTCGGCGGCCTGCAGGAGGTCTATGCCACGATCGACTCGTTCCAGCCGATCGGGCGTCCCGGAGAGCCGCGAGAGATCGCGAACGTGGCGCTGTTCCTGGCGTCGGACGAGTCGTCGTTCGTCACCGGTTCGGTCATCGTCGCCGACGGTGGCATGACCGCCAAGTGAGTCCCGCAAGTACCAGGAGGCCAGCCCGACCATGAGCGACCACGGCCAGCAGAAGCATCCCAAGCTCATCGAGCTCGAGGAGCGCGTCCGCGACGGTCAGATCGACACCATCGTCGTGGCCATCACGGACATGCAGGGCCGCCTGGTCGGCAAGCGTGTCCAGGGCCAGGCCTTCCTCGACGGGGTCATCGCGCACGGCGCCCACTTCTGCACCTACCTGCTGGGTACGGACATGGAGATGAACACGCCCGAAGGCTTCAAGCTCATGAACTGGGAGACGGGCTATGGCGACTGGGTCGCCGAGCCGATCTGGGACCAACTCCGGATCCTGCCATGGCTGCCGGGGACCGCGATGGTCCTCGCCGATGCCGTCGACGAGGAGACCGGTCAGGAGATCCCCATCGCGCCCCGGACCATCCTCAAGCGCCAGGTCGCACTCGCGGCCGAGCTGGGCTTCGCCCTCAAGGCCGGCTCGGAGTTCGAGTTCTACGTACTCAGGGACTCCTGGGAGGAGCTGGCCGAGCGCGGCCATCCGGTGCCGCGCACGTTCGGTCACTACAACGAGGACTACCACCTCCTGCAGGCCACCAAGGCCGAGCCGCTCCACCGGCTCCTGCGCAACCAGATGACCGCCGCCAACGTGCCGATCGAGTTCAGCAAGGGCGAGGCAGCCAACGGCCAGCACGAGGTCAACATCCGCTACGACCATGTCCTGGAGTCGGCGGATCGCAGCGTCGCGTTCAAGCACGGCGCGAAGGAGATCGCCTACCTGAACGGCTGGGGCATCACCTTCATGGCCAAGCCGGACCACCACTGGACCGGCTCGTCCGGGCACCTCCACATGAGCCTGTGGGACATCGTCAAGGACACCCCGCTGATGCACGCAGCCGAGGGCGAGGAGGCCGGGCCGTACGGGCTCTCCAAGGTCGGCCAGCACTTCATGGCGGGGATGATGGCGCTGTCGCGCGAGCTGGCGGTCTTCATCGCCCCGTTCATCAACTCGTACAAGCGCTACGCCTCGCTGTCGTGGGCGCCGGTCAACGTGGTGTGGGGTCGGGACAACCGGACGACCGGGTTCCGCCTCGTCGGGCGCGGACCGGGACTGCACGTCGAGGACCGCTTTCCGGGTGGCGACATGAACGCCTACCTGACGTACGCGGCCGCGATCGGAGCGGGCCTGTATGGTGTTCGCCACGAGCTGCCGCTGGATCCGGAGTTCAAGGGCAACGGCTACCTCGCCACGGGCGTCCAGCGGATGCCCCGGGCGCTCTACGAGGCCATCCGGGAACTCGAGCTGTCCGATGCGGCCGTCGAGATCTTCGGTCAGGACGTCGTGGATCACTATCTGAACGCCGCCCGCGTCGAGCAGGAGGTCTACGACTCGGTGGTCCACCCGTGGGAACGCGAACGCTACCTCGAGCGAGGCTGACCGTCACGGCGCGTCATCGGTCCAGTCTCCTGCGACGCCCACGATGACGAAGGAAGAGCGCGCTCTCAAGCGGCAGGTGGCCGAGCTCAAGGCTCGTCACGCGGAGCATGCTCGGACCGAGAAGGTCCAGGACGCCCTGTACCGCATCGCGGAGGCGGCGAGTTCCCTCGAGGATCTGCCGACGTTCTACGCGGCGATGCATCACATCGTGGCCGGCCTGATGTACGCGGAGAACGCGTACATCGCCCTCTACGACGAGGTGCGACCGGCCATCAACTTCCCGTACTACGTCGATGCCGTCGACACGGACATCCCCGATCCGAACACCTGGGAACCGTTCGGCGTGGGGAATGCCCGCGGCTCGACCGCCTACGTCCTGCGGACCGGCCGGCCCGCACTGCTGGACTACGAGACCCACCGGGCGCTCGAGGAGCAAGGCGAACTGGAGCTGGTCGGCGTCCGTGGCGACGGCGATTGGCTTGGAGCCCCGCTGGTCGCCGAGGGTCGGATCCTCGGGGTCATCGCCGTCCAGTCCTACTCGAACGAGCATCTCCACACGGAGGCGGACCTGGACCTGCTCGCCTTCGTCGGGCAGCACATGGGCTCCGCGCTCAGTCGCGCCCGTGCGATCGAGGAGACGCGCCAGCGCAACGCGGAGCTGGCCCTGGTCAACGAGATCGGCAGCGCGCTCGCCAAGCAACTGGACTTCGCCGCGATCATCGAGCTCGTCGGGGAACGCGTCCGCGCGATCTTCCAGGTCCAGTCCCTCTTCATCGCCCTCTACGACGTCGCGACGAACCTGATCCATTGGCCGTACGACATCGACGAGGGCGTCCCGTTCGACCGAGGGATCCGAGAACTGGGGCCAGGCATCACTTCCACGGTCATCCGGTCCGGGCGGCCGCTGCGCATCTCGACGATCGACGAACAGGAGGCGGCCGGCGCCATCCAGGTCGGTGGGACGGAGACGCAGTCCTGGCTGGGTGTCCCGATCCATGCTGGCGACCAGGTCATCGGCGTCGTCGGGCTCGAGAGCCTCCAGCCGTACGCCTTCAGTGAGGGGGACGAGCGCCTGCTCAGCACGCTCGCGTCCAGCATGGGTGTCGCCCTCGAGAACGCCCGCTTGTTCGATGAGACCAAGCGCCTGCTGACCGAGACGGACCAGCGGGCGGCGGAGCTGGCGATCATCAATGTCGTCCAGAAGGGGCTGGCGGCCGAGATCGACATGCAGGCGATGTACGACCTGGTCGGAGACAAGATCCAGGAGATCTTCGACGCGCAGGTCGTCGACATCGGCGTGTACGACCGCGAGACCCGTCAGCTGCGTTTCCCGTACACGATCGAGAGGGGCGTCCGGTTCCCCGATGAGCCCATGGAGCTGATCGGCTACCGAAAGCACGTGTTTGCGACCGGCGATCCGCTCCTCATCGATCACGACATCGCCGCGCGCAACGCCGAATACGGCAACCCGTCCATCCTCGTCGGTGAAGCCCCGAAGACCTCGCTCTTCGTCCCGATCCATGGCGGCGACCGGGTCAGCGGCGTCGTATCGCTGCAGAATCTGGACGCCGAGTACGCCTTCGACGAGTCTGACGTCCGGCTGCTCTCGACCATCAGCGCCAGCCTGAGCGTGGCCCTGGAGAACGCCCGGCTTGTCGACGAGACCCGCCAACGGAACGCCGAGCTGGCGATCATCAACGGGATCCAGCAGGGCCTGGCAGCCGAGCTGGACATGCAGGCCATGTACGACCTGGTCGGTGACAAGATCCAGGAGATCTTCGATGCCCAGATAGTGGACATCGGGATCTTCGACCGCCGCGAACAGCTCTTCCATTTCCCTTATTGGATCGAGCGCGGGGTCCGGTTCCCGGATGAGCCCGTCGGGCTCGTCGGCTTCCGACGACACGTGCTGGAGACCGGCCGATCGCTGATGGTCAACGAGGACATCCAGGGTCGCGCCGTCGATTTCGGGCAGCCCGCGTCAGGCGAACTCGCGGGCGAGGTCCCGAAGTCCGTCCTCTTCTCGCCGCTCATGGTCGGGGGCCTTCCGAGTGGCGTCGTCTCCCTCCAGAACATCGATCGTGAGCACGCATTCAGCAGTTCGGATCTTGACCTGCTGACGACGCTGGCCGCCAGTCTGAGCGTTGCTCTCGACAACGCCCGCCTGATCGATGAGACGCGGCAGCGAGCGGCGGAACTGGCGATCGTCAACAGCGTCGGGCAGGCGTTGGCCGGTCATCTGGAACTGGACGCCCTCATCTCGGACCTCGGCGACCAGATGCGTGAGACCTTCGACGCGGACCTCGTGTATGTCGCGCTTCTCGATCACGAGACGGACATGATCGAATTCGCCTACTACAGCGAGGGTGGGGTCCAGCGACAAGAGCCCGCCATGCGGATGGGCGAGGGCCTCACGTCTCAGATCATGGAGACGCACGAGCCGCTGCTCCTGAACCAGGATGCGCAGTTTGCCGGCCTCGCCCGCGTCGGAACGCCGGCCAGTTCATACCTCGGCGTCCCGATCATCGCCGGCAGTGAGGCCATCGGCGTGATCAGCGTCCAGCACACGACGGAGAGCGGACGCTTCGCCGAAGCGGACTCGAGGCTGCTCTCCACGCTGGCCGCGAACGTCGGCGTCGCGATCCAGAACGCCAGGCTGTACCGAGACGCCCAGCGGCAGGCTGCCGAGATGACCGCCCTCGCGGACGTCGCCGCGGAGATCTCGGCGATGCTTGATCTCGGGTCTGTGCTGGAGCGCATCGCGCTCAGCGCGCAGACGCTCCTCGTGGCCGATACCAGCGCCGTCCTGCTCGCCGAAGAAGGTGGTGCGGTCTTTCGGCCGTTCGTTGCGCTGGGCTCGTTCGCAGACGCGGTCATGGCGGACACGATCCAGCTCGGCGAAGGGATCATCGGCGACCTGGCGCAGCGCGGCGAAGCGGAGATGATCAATGACGTGGCCAGCGACACGCGAACCGTGGCGATCGCCGGAACGGAAGGCGACGACATCGAGTACCGGCTCATGGCCGTCCCGCTCCGGTCGCGGGGCGAGGTCATCGGGATGATGGCGATCTGGCGATCCGCGCCCGGCGACGCGTTCACCGCCGCGGATCTCTCGTTCCTGGTCGGCCTGTCGCAGCAGGCGGCGATCGCCATCCAGAACGCCCGCCTGTTCGAGGAGGGCCGTGCAGCCCAGGATGCGGCCGAACAGGCCAACCAGGCCAAGTCAACGTTCCTCGCCGCGATGAGCCACGAGATCCGGACCCCGATGAACGCCATCATCGGCATGAGCGGCCTGATGCTCGATACGCCGATGACGGACGAGCAGCGCGACTACGCGGAGACGATCCGGACATCCGGCGACGCGCTGCTGTTGATCATCAACGACATCCTGGACTTCTCGAAGATCGAGGCCGGCAAGGTCGAGCTGGACCATCGGCCATTCTCATTCGCACCATGCATCGAGGGCGCACTGGACGTGGTGGCGCCGCTGGCAGCCGCCAAGGGCCTCGAGCTCGCCTACACGATCGACGATGGCCTGCCGCGGACGATCGTCGGAGACCAGGGCCGCCTGCGCCAGATCGTGATCAACCTCCTCTCGAATGCGATCAAGTTCACGGAGTCCGGCGAGGTGGAGGTGAGCGTCGCGGGACACGTGGTCACAGGCCGGGGCGCCCAGGGCGACCGCTGGGAGCTGACGGTCGAGGTCCGCGACACGGGGATCGGCATCCCACCGAACCGGATGGGGCGACTCTTCCAGTCCTTCAGCCAGGCCGATGCGTCGATCTCGCGGCGGTACGGCGGAACGGGCCTTGGCCTCGCCATCAGCCGCCGCCTGGCGGAGCTCATGGACGGCTCGCTGACCGCGACCAGTGCCGGCGTGAGCGGCCAGGGCAGCACGTTCCGCCTCGAGATCCACGCATACGCCGCCGAGACCGCCCTGGCCCCGGTGGCGATCGTCGGCGTGGATCTGGCTGGACGACACGTCCTCGTCGTCGACGACAACGCCACGAACCGGCGGATCCTCGACACGCTGCTCCAGCGCTGGGCGATGACGACCGATGTCACGGGGTCGCCGCGCGAGGCGCTCGGGTGGGTGAACGAGGGCCGCCGCTTCGATCTCGCGATCCTGGACATGCACATGCCCGAACTCGACGGCATCTCGCTGGCGACCGCGATCCGCGCCTCCAAGGCCGGCGCCGCCGTGCCGATCGTGATCCTCTCGTCGCTCGGGATGCACGACCGCGCCAGCGAAGCCGTCGCCGCGTTCCTCATCAAGCCGGTCAAGCCGTCGGCGCTCCACGACACCCTCGCGACGGTCCTCGCCGGGAACGCGGCGTCGGTCCCGGTCCGGGCGGCCGGGACTGGCATCGACCATGAGCTCGGGGCGCGCCATCCCCTCCGGATCCTCCTCGCCGAGGACAACCCGGTCAACCAGAAGCTCGCGCTGCGCGTGCTCGAGCGGATGGGCTACAACGCGGATCTCGCGGTCGACGGACTTGCCGCGATCGCCGCCGTCGAGGGCAACGTCTACGACGTCGTCCTGATGGACGTCCAGATGCCGGAGCTGGATGGGCTGGAGGCGACGCGCCGCATCCGGACGCGTTGGCCAGGCGTCAGCGGGCCGCGGATCGTCGCGATGACTGCCAACGCGATGGAAGGCGACCGGGAGATGTGCCTGGCCGCCGGGATGGACGACTACCTCTCCAAGCCGATCCGACCCGAAGCCCTCGGTGAAGCGCTGGCCGCCACGATCCGTCGCGACGCGGCCACCGCGACGGGCGACGCGACGTGACCGGCGGACGCGTCCTCGTCGTCGACGACACCGCCTTCAACCGTCGACTGCTGGTGCGTCTCCTCGCGTCGATCGGACACGAAGCGATCGAGGCCGAGCACGGGCGTGCGGCACTGGAGCTCCTGCGCGATCCAGGCGTCCCGCCGGTGGACGTGGTCCTGCTCGATATCGTCATGCCGGAGATGGACGGCTACGAGACCCTCGAGATCCTCAAGGCGGACGGGGCCCTGAGCGACCTTCCGGTCATCGTCATCTCCGGCGTGGACGAACTCGACAGCGTCGTCCGGTGCATCCGGATGGGCGCCGCGGACTACCTGCCAAAGACCGTGGACCCGGAGATCCTGCGAGCGCGGATCGAGGCGTCCATGGCGGGCAAGCGCCTGCACGACCTGGAGCGCGAGACCCTGGAGCAGCAGACGCGGATGCTCGCCACCATCGACCGTCAGCGATCCGAGCTCTCGCGATTCCTGTCGCCGCAGGTGGCGGCCCTCGTCTCGAGCGAGGACGGCGAGGCGATGCTGGCCGGGCATCGACGCGAGATCACGGCCATGTTCTGCGATCTGCGCAACTTCACGTCGTTCTCCGAAGTCGCGGAGCCGGAGGAGGTATTGGGCTTCCTCCGGGCGTATCACGGCGTGATGGGGCCGTTGATCGTGGAATACGAAGGCACGTTGGAGCACTTCGCGGGTGACGGCTTCATGACCTTCTTCAACGATCCGATCCTCCAGCCGGATCACGCGGAGCGTGCGGTGCGCCTGGGTGTCGCCATGCGCGAGCACTTTCGCGAGCTCAGCGCCGACTGGCGCCAACGCGGCTACGTGCTGGAGATCGGGATCGGGATCGCGACCGGCTACGCGACGCTTGGCCGGATCGGCTTCGAAGGACGCTATGACTACGGGGCGGTCGGGCACGGGATCATCCTGGCCGCCCGATTGAGCGGCGAGGCGAAGGCGGGCGAGATCCTCATCGACGCCCGGACCCACCTCGCCGCCGGATCGGCCATCGACGACGCCTCGGCGGGCGATCGCCAGCTCAAGGGATTCAGCCGCCCGGTCCCGGTCCATGCCGTGGCCGGCGTCCGGAGTACGGAGGTCGTTTGATGGACCCGGATCCTATCGACCAGGCCGCCATCGACCACCTGCTGGAGATCACGGGTGGGGATCTGGAGTTCCTCGACGAACTCGTGGATACGTACCTGTCCGATGCGGTCGTGCAGCTCGACGGGATGCGCCGGGCCGCCGCCGACGGCGATGCGGCGGCAATGGTCCGGCCAGCGCATAGCCTCAAGTCGAGCAGCGAGAACGTGGGAGCGACCGCGCTCGCCGACGGTTGTCGCACCCTGGAGGCGGACGCCAAGGCCGGCGCCGTGCCCGACGCGGTCGCCCGGGTCGCAGGTTGCGACGACGCATTCACGGCGGCGAGTTCGGCCCTGCTGGCGCAACGCATCGGGCGCTGAGCCGGGCGTTCATGAGCATCAGCCCGGCGACGTCCCACCGTCAGCCGGCCGCCAGAGCGTCAGCCGGCCGCCGCGACCTCCCGGAGCCGGCGCGCGAGATCGACATGTCCGGCCGCCTCGGCCGAGTCGGCTGGGGTCGTGCCGTTCGCCAAACGAGCGTTCGGATCCGCTCCGGCCGACAGGAACAGCTCCGCCAACTCGTCATCCCCGTGCTGCGCAGCGGCATGGAGTGGCGTGTAGTCGTCCTGCTGGGTGGCGTTCACGTCGGCTCCGGCGGTCAACAGAACGCGACAGACCTCGTGATGGCGGCCGGCCGCGGCACTGTGGAGCGGTTGCACGTGCAGACCGTTGGTCGAGTACGCGTTCACCGCGGCGCCCGCGTCGAGCAGGGTACGAGCCGCTTCCGGCTTGCCGAAGAACGCGGCGAAGTGCAGCGCGGTGAAACCGTCCGCGGAGAACGCCGTCGCGAGCGCCGTGTCCGCTGAAAGGTCGTCGGCGAGCCTATCCGCAAATCCCAACGACGTCGCCTCGTAGACGTCGAGGTCCGGATCGGCCGACAGGAGCGCTTCAGTGGTCGCCCGGTTCGATCGGTAGCGCGAGAGCATGATCGCGGACACGCCGGCCGAGTCCCGCGCATTCGCCAGGGCCGGCTCGTCCGCGACCAGGGCGGCGACGAGTACAGCGTCGTCGGCCTGGACGGCGGCGATGAGGTCATCCGACGTGGCCATGACCGGGTTCCTCCCTTCCGATTGGACGATACTTAGGTGCTGCAACTAATATACCGCCTGTGAGCCACGTTGCAACAGCCGACGACGAGCTAGCCGCGCGACTCCACTCCGCCGCCCTCCATCTGCTGCGCCGCCTGGCCCAGGAGGACCGCGCCACCGGCGTCTCAGCGCCACGCCTGTCGGCCCTGTCGGTCCTGGTCTTCGGCGGACCGCGGACCATCGGGGCGCTCGCGACGGTCGAAGGCGTGACGCCACCGACCATGACCCGACTCATCGCCGGGATGGACGCGGACGGCCTGGTCGATCGGTTGCCCGACGACACGGACCGACGCGTGGTTCGCGTGGCCGCCAGCGAGACGGGCCGATCGCTCCTGCTCGCCGGCCGCGACCGACGGGTCGCCACGCTTGCCGCGATGCTCCAGCCGCTGACCGCCAAGGAGCGGCGGCGCCTGACAGCGGCCGCCGAGATCGTCGAACGGATGCTCGCCACCTCGCGTTGACCCGGGCCTGATCGACAGACTGGACCGCCCGGACGGCCCCACACGGAGGGTTGCGGGCAGTACCCTGCACACGACGGCTGTGAGAGGGAGTGCCATGCGACTGCAGGACAAGGTCACGATCATCACCGGGGCCGGCGGCGGCATGGGACGCGTGGCGGCCCAGATGTTCGCGGCCGAGGGCGCGAAGGTCGTCGTCGCGGAGTTCAGCGAGGCGGCCGGCGAGGAGACCGCGGCGCTCGTGCGGGCGGCCGGCGGCGAAGCGACCTTCATCAAGGTGGACGTCTCGAAGGAGTCCGATGCCAGGGCGATGGTGGACCACGCGGTCGCCACGTACGGCCGGCTCGACTGCCTCTACAACAACGCCGGGATCATGCCGGAAGCGGACCACTCGGTGACCGATACGGACCCCGACACGTGGGACGCCGTCATGGCCGTCAACGTGCGCGGTGTCTACCTCGGCTGCAAGTTCGCGGTACCGGCCATGGCCGAGGCCGGGGGCGGTTCGATCATCAACATCGCAAGCTTCGTCGCCATCCTTGGCTGCAGCGTCCCGCAGGACGCGTATACGGCATCGAAGGGCGCCGTCCTGGCCCTGACCCGGAGCCTGGCGGTCCAGTTCGGGCCAAAGGGGATCCGCACGAACGCGATCTGCCCGGGGCCGGTGGAGACACCGCTCCTGATGGACTGGCTGCTCAAGGACGAGGCCGCCAAGCAGCTTCGCCTCGCCCGGAACCCCACCGGGCGCTTCGGCAAGCCCGAGGAGATCGTCCACATGGCCGTCTATCTCGCGTCGGATGAGTCGCGCTGGACGAACGGCGCCTCGCTCGTCGTGGATGGCGGGATCAGCGTGAACTACTTCTGATGACGGAGGAGGCCCCTTCGATGGTCACCGGGCGGATCGCCATCGGCGTCGATGTCGGTGGCAGCGGGATCAAGGCGGCTGTCGTGGACGTGGAGGCGGGACGTTTCCGCTCGGACCGCCTGCGCGTGGCCACGCCCCAGCCGTCCACGCCGGACGTGGTGCTCGCCTCGGTCGGGCGGCTCGTAAAGCGCCTCGCGACCAGCAGCGGCCTGGGCCCGAACACGCCGGTAGGTGTCGGGCTGCCCGTCGTGACGATGGACGGGACGGCCAGGACCGCGAGCAATATCGACGCGAAATGGGTCGGCTACCCGATCGTCGAGCGCCTGATCAAGGTGACCGGTCGACCGATCACGATCATCAACGACGCGGACGCCGCGGGCATCGCCGAGATGCGGTTCGGCCAGGGTCGCGGTCGTATGGGGACGGTCGTGTTCCTGACGCTCGGGACCGGGGTGGGTTCGAGCATCTTCATCGATGGTCGACTTGTCCCCAACGTCGAATTCGGGACCATGGAGATCCGCGGCAAGCCGGCCGAGTGGCGATCCGCATCGTCGGCCCGCACGCGGCGAGGGCTCGGCTGGAAGGCCTGGGCGCTGGACCTGGACGAGCACCTGGACCGGATCGACAAGCTCGTCTGGCCGACGGCGATCATCCTGGGTGGCGGCGTCAGCAAGAACGGCGACAAGTTCATCCCGCGTTTGACCGTTCGAGCGCCGATCGTGGCTGCGGACCTGCGCAACGACGCCGGGATCATCGGAGCCGCAATCGTGGCCGCCGAGGACCGCCATGCCGGCGATGCCGGTGCGGATTCGGTCGAAGCTCCCCTGTCCGTCGTCGTGTCGGCCGTCGACGTGGCACCCGACGTAATGCCCGACGTGATGCCCGAGGCGGCCGACTCCGACCCAGGCTCCTGACCGTCCGTTCGTGGGCTAGGGGCCAAGGCCAGCGCCGGATGCCAGCGCCGCTAGGTCCCCCACCATGCTCAGAGCCCGACCGGATGTCGCTTCCGGCGAGGTACCGCCCCGAAAGCGGCTCAGAACCCGAGCGCTGGCCCAGATCGGCAGGGATCGGCCCCGGATGCGCTGGCTGAGAAGCTCAGAACCCCGTTCCCGGCACGATCCGCGCACCGATCGCCCAAAACGTCGGGCTCTGAGCGGCGTTTCGACCTGCGTCGCGGGCCAAATCGCCCAAACGTCGGGCTCTGAGCAGACGCGGGGAGGTCGGCGAGCTGGCGCCCGGCGTATCATCGGAGGCCATCCCATCCGGCCCCTTCGCCGGCCCTGATCCAGCGCGAGGCAGACCATGACCCCCGAGCAGCACGCGATGCTCGACCGAGCCGAGGCTCCCACCACGACCCGGATGGTCATCGGCGGCGAGACCGTGGACGCTGCGGACGGCCAGACCTTCGATGTCGTCAATCCGGCCAACGGTGTCGTCATCGCGACGGCCCCGCTCGGTGGTCGCGAGGACGTGGATCGTGCTGTCGCGGCCGCCCAGAAGGCGTTCGAGGATCGCAAGGGCTGGGCCAACTGGGCCGCCGGCAAGCGCGGTCGGACGCTCGCGAAGTTCGCGGGCCTGATCAAGGACCACACCGAGGAACTCGCACAGCTCGAGAGCCGGAACGTCGGGAAGCCGATCAGTGGGGCACGCGGCGAGATCACCGGCGTCAGCCTCGTCTTCGACTACTACGCGGGGGCCGCGAACAAGATCTTCGGCCAGACGATCCCGGTCTCCAAGCCCGGCCTGGACCTGACCCTGCGCGAGCCGATCGGCGTCGTGGGGTTGATCGTGCCGTGGAACTTCCCACTCCTGATGGCCTCGTGGAAGGTCGCGCCGGCACTGGCCGCAGGCAACACCGCGATCCTCAAGCCCGCCAGCTACTCCCCACTGACGGCGCTGCGGCTCGGTGAACTGGCACTCGAGGCCGGGATCCCGGCCGGCGTCCTGAACGTCGTGACCGGTCCGGGCGGGACCGCGGGCGCTTCGATCGCGGCCCATCCCGGCATCGGCAAGGTCGCGTTCACCGGCGAGACGACCACCGGCCAGGAGATCATGCGGCTCGCCGCAGGCAACATCAAGAAGATCAGCCTGGAGCTCGGCGGCAAGAGCCCCAACATCGTCTTCGCCGACGCGGACCTCGAGAAGTTCGCCCGCGAATCGCCGTACTCGGTCTTCGACAACACCGGCCAGGACTGCTGCGCGCGCAGCCGGATCCTGGTCGAGCGATCGGCGCAGGAGCGGGTGGTGGAGCTGTTCGCCGAGGCCACGCGCAAGATCAAGGTGGGCGACCCCGCCGACGACGCCACCGAAGTCGGTACGCTCGTGAGCTTCAAGCAGCGCGACCGGGTCAAGGACTACATCGAGATCGGGCTCGGCGAGGGCGCGAACCTGGTCATCGGCGGCGACGCGCCCACCGATCCCGCGCTGGCTGATGGCGCCTATCTCATGCCCACGGTGTTCGATGGTGTCTCGAACGACATGCGCATCGCGCGTGAGGAGATCTTCGGGCCGGTCGTGTCGATCATCCCGTTCGATACAGAGGAAGAAGGGCTCCGACTCGCGAACGCGACGCCGTACGGCCTGTCCGGCTCCATCTGGAGTCGCGATGTCGGCAAGGCGCTGCGTGCCGCGAAGGCGCTCCAGGCCGGCGTGATCAGCGTCAACTCGAACAGTTCGGTCCACACTGAAGCGCCGTTCGGTGGCTACAAGATGTCCGGGATCGGGCGCGAGCTCGGGATGGGCGCGCTGGACCTGTACACCGAGACGAAGAACGTCTTCATCGACCTGAGCTGAGGGGCTTCGCGGTCCGGGGGCCCGGGCGCTGACGAGCCCGCCGCGGACGCTGCGCGCAGCGAGGCGCCGGGTTAGCGACGCCATCGCTATCACGGGCGTTTCCAGGCCCGCAAGGCCCGTCCTCGCCCGATCCGGCCGAGCCCCACGCTCATCCATGGCGACCGGTTCGCGATCCGCAGCCGTTGAGGGTGCCCCAGCCACCCTGGTAGCGATGGCATCGATATCGGTCGGGCCAGGCGGACCGGCAGCGGTCCAGGCGAAACAAGGCTCCCGCCTCAGTCGCCGAAGTGCTCGTCCGGCCAGCGCAAGTCGGGGCGCCGACGGTCCAGCCAGTCGCGCAGGGCCCAGGTCGTCGTCGAGAAGGCGATCCCGGACCACGGGATGTCCTCGGGGGCGAATGCCTTGATCTCGGTCGCCTCCGGGGTGGGCGCGGCGGTGCCACCCACGATCCGGGCCTCGAACGCGAGCGTGACGACCGCCGCCTCGAGCCGCGTATACAGCCCGATGATCTCGCCGGGTTCGATCAGTAGCCCGGTCTCCTCCCACGTCTCGCGGATGGCCGCCTGGTTGACGGTCTCGTCCACCTCGAGGAAGCCGCCGGGCTGCGCCCACCAGCCCTTGCCGGGCTCGATGCCGCGGCGGATGAGGACAAGTTCGCCCGCTTCGGTGATGGGGAACACGGTCACGACGAGGCGCGGATTGACGTAGGCGATGTGCCCGCAGGATGGGCATGCGAGGCGCTCGCGGTCCTCGCCCTCCACGACCCCGAACTCGAGCGCCGTGCCGCAGCGCGAGCAGAAGTTGAGGCTCGATGCCATCCAGGGCGGGACACCGCCCCCGCTCGGGAGGTTGGTCGAGCGGCCGTCCGGGCCCCGCTCGAACTCATCCACAGCTGGTCACGCGAGGATCACCACGACGGCCGCAAGGACCAGCGCCGTCAGCCCGACGATGCTGACCGCGACCCACGCCAGCCGGAACAGGCCCCGGCCGCGGTCCACCGGCATCCACGCCCAGGCCGAACGCCAGATCCGCAGGACCGCATCCGCGGTCGTGATCATCAGGAGCGGGGTGGCGATCACCACGCAGAGCTTGACGAGCGGGCTGCCCAGGGAGGCACCAAGTTCCAGGGCCGTGATCGCGATCGCGCCACAGAACAGCACGATGACGCTGAGATTGATGTAGTGGCGCTGGAGCGGGGTCGGGGCCGTTTCGGGGACGGACCGCGGCGGCAGCCCCTGGAGGCTCGCCGGCAGGGCGCCCGTCACTTGCGGCACCGCCAGCTCCGGCTCGCGCACGGCCTGACGGTCCAGCACCGGCATCCCGGGTTCCCAGCGTTCGTCGTCCATCGATATCGAGTGTAGCCGGGCGACGCACCGCGCTCAGCCGAGGGCCACCGAGAACCCGCAGCCCGTCCGCGATCGGACCTCCTCGACCGTCACACCCGGATGCAGCTCCATGAGCCGAAGTCCCTCGCCCGGCACGACCTCGAAGACGCACAGGTCCGTGATGATCTTGTTCACGACGGCCCGGCCGGTGAGCGGCAGGGTGCATTCGGGGAGGATCTTGGGGCTGCCGTCCTTGGCGTTGTGATCCATCAGGACGATGACCCGGCCGACGCCCGACACGAGGTCCATCGCGCCGCCGGGGCCCTTGACCATCTTGCCCGGGACCATCCAGTTGGCGAGATCGCCGTGCTCGGAGACCTCCAGACCGCCCAGGATGGCGATGTCGATGTGACCGCCGCGGATCATCGCGAACGAGTCCGCGCTCGAGAAGAAGCTGGCGCCAGGGATCGCCGTGACCGTCTGCTTGCCGGCGTTGATGAGATCGGGGTCGACCGCGTCATCGGTCGGGAACGGCCCGATCCCCAGCAACCCGTTCTCGGACTGGAGGACAACGTCGATACCGTCCGGGATGTGGTTGGCCACGAGGGTCGGGATGCCGATCCCGAGGTTCACGTAGTCGCCGTCGCGTAGCTCCTGCGCCGCCCGGCGAGCCATGAGGTCGCGCGTCGGCGAGACGGCGGTGGCTGACCCGGCGCCCGCGCCAGCCACCGTCCGGAACTCGATCCGGCCTTCATACCGCGCGCCGGCCACGATCCGGTCCACGTAGATCCCGGGGGTGTCGATCTCGTCGGGTCCCAGCTCGCCGACCTCGACCAGGTGCTCGACCTCGGCCACGGTGACGTCGCCGCACGCCGCGATCATCGGGTTGAAGTTGCGCGCGGTCTTGCGGTAGACGAGGTTGCCCGCGGTGTCGCCCTTCCAGGCCTTGACCAGCGACAGGTCGGCGCGGATCCCCTCTTCGAGGACGTACTCGCGCCCATCGAAGGCTCGGACCTCCTTGCCCTCCGCGAGGTTCGTCGCGTAGCCGGTCCGCGTGTAGAACCCGGGGATCCCGGCACCGCCGGCTCGAAGCCGCTCCGCGAGCGTGCCCTGCGGCACCAGCTCCAGCTCGATCTCGCCGGCGAGCGCCTGTCGCTCGAACTCCCGGTTCTCCCCGACATACGACGCCACGATCCGCCGGACCTGGCGACCGGGCAGCAGCAGCCCCGTCCCGAAGTCGTCCACACCCGCGTTGTTGCCGATGATCGTCAGATCCGTCACGCCGCTGGCGACGACCGCTCCGATGAGGTTCTCCGGGATCCCGCACAGCCCGAACCCGCCGGCGGCGATGCGCATCCCATCGTGGAGCAAGCCGTCCAGCGCATCAGCGGCAGACGCCCTCACCTTGGCCCGTGGGTTCGCCATCAGAGACTCCGCGACTCGTCCGCGTCCGGGTCGTCCACGGCGATCTCGCAGGTGGGGCAGAACCAGCGGGTCTCGAGCGGCGTCCCGCAGGTCCCGTGGCGGATCGGTTCCCCCGCGCCTCCACTCCGTGCACCCCAGTCCGCCAGCAGTCGCAGCGCCGACGCCAGGTCGCGACCGTCCACGGTCAGGGCATACGACATCCGCTGCGGGCGGTCCTGATAGGGCGTGGCGACGACGATCCGGCCGCGCTCCAGGCGCCGAAGCCGGTCCGAGAGGATGTTCGGCGCGATCCCGGTCACGACCTCACCGAGTTCGTTGAACCGCCGCGGGCCGTCCAGCAAGCCCTCCACGACCAGCAGGCTCCAGCGGTCGCCGACACGCTCGAGTGCGGCCTCCAGCGGGGTCGTGGCGGGGCGCACGGTCGGTCGAGCCATCGGGTCGATGGTAGGCGCGCACCTGGGGCTTGTCACGGTCCGAAGTTAGTAGTAGATTGCAAGTCACAAGTCTATCGTCTCCAGGAGCACCGCCGCCCATGAGCGTCATCGAAGAACTCCAGTCCGCCGTCTCCACCGTCGCCGAGCGCGCCGGTCCCTCGATCCTCGGGATCGGTCGCGGCAACCGCGGCTCCGGCGTCGTCATCGCCGACGGCAAGGTCCTCACGAACGCGCACAACCTGCGCGGCGACGAAGTCTCCGTCACGTTCGCTGACGGCCGTCGCACGGTCGGGACGGTCGCCGGCGTCGATGGCGATGGCGACCTCGCGGTCGTCAGCGTCGACACTGCCGGCGCCGCGCCGCTCGAATGGGGCGACGGCGAGGCACTCACCCTCGGCACCGCCGTCTTCGGGGCCGCGGCCAGCCACGGTGGCGGGACGCGTGTCACGTTCGGGCTCGTCTCGGCCGTGGCCCGCTCCTTCCGTGGCCCGGGTGGGCGGCGGATCAGCGGCAGCATCGAGCACACCGCTCCACTTGCGCCCGGCTCGTCCGGTGGCGCTTTGCTCAGTGCGACCGGCACGCTGGTCGGCCTGAACACCAACCGGATCGGCGAGGGCTTCTACCTGGCCCTGCCGGCCGATGCGGCCCTGCGCGAGCGCGTCGACGCCCTCGGCCGCGGCGAGTCGCCCAGCCCCACCCGGTTGGGGGTCGCGGTCGCTCCGGCCCATGTCGCGCGACGGATGCGTCGAGCCGTGGGCCTGCCGGAGCGCGACGGCGTCCTGGTCCGTGGCGTCGAGGACGACAGCCTGGCCGACGCTGCCGGCGTCGATGCGGGCGATCTCATCGTCTCGGCCGGTGGCAAGCCCATCGCCGACGCCGACGATCTCTTCGAAGCCCTGGGCACGCTGAAGCGGCCATTCGACATCGTGCTGGTGCGCGGGAACGACGAGCGGACCGTCTCGGTCGGCTAGCGCTCGGATAACGGTCCGCTAGCGCTCGGATAACGGTCCGCTAGCGCTCGGCGTTCGCCGGATCGTCCAGGACGGCCTGTGTCTGGGCGGCGCGCCACGCAGCCAGGCGCGCGGCCAGTGCCGGATCGGACAAGGCAAGGATGGCTGCCGCCAACAAGCCGGCATTGGTCGCGTTGCCGATGGCGACCGTGGCGACCGGGACGCCCCGCGGCATCTGCACGATGGACAGCAGGGAGTCCAGCCCGCCCAGGTGCTTCGTCGGGATCGGGACGCCGATGACCGGGAGCGACGTCTTGGCGGCAAGCATCCCGGGCAGGTGCGCTGCGCCTCCGGCGCCCGCCACGATGACCTTGATCCCGCGAGCGGGTGCCTCCTCCGCATAGCGGAACAGGCGGTCTGGCGTCCGGTGGGCGGAAACGACCTTCAGTTCCGACGGCACGCCCAGTTCCGTGAGGATCGCGACCGCTTCCTCGAGCGTCGGGAAGTCCGACCGACTGCCACCCACGATCCCGACGA
>Ga0075026_100000058_pt1 | contig 33728 bp, 17 predicted proteins | sample Str012_2_FD_71392 | JGI IMG/M metagenome (GOLD analysis project Ga0075026, IMG submission 71392) | Freshwater sediment microbial communities in response to fracking from Pennsylvania, USA - Straight Creek_MetaG_SC_2012 | ecosystem: Environmental > Aquatic > Freshwater > Creek > Sediment... | reverse complement strand
CATACCCGGAAATTTCTGCACTTCATTTAACCGGTAGACATTTTTTTTATGAATATTGTCGAAGCTTTTTTCATACAGCACAAACAGCATGATCATAATGCAGGCAGCAATGCCAATGGCGAGGCCGGCAATATTAATAGCGGAATACACTTTGTTTTTCCACAAATTCCGGAGAGCGATTTTGAAATAATTCTTAATCATAAAGAAAATGTCTGATAATTTATGTGTTATGTTCAGCACCCTTTATCCCCCAATGTGTTATATACTGTACTGTTTCGATTTTTTAAAATCCACATTTGGAAGTCCGCTATGCAGCGGCTCACCCCCTTACGATTCTTACTCACTTCTCAAACTTTCAACCGGATTAACAGACGCCGCCTTAAACGTTCTCAACCCAAGTATGATTATGGCGGATAAAAACATAATGAGACCGCCCGATAAAAATATCCACCAGCTAATGGTTGTTTTATACGCGAAGTTTTCCAGCCATTTATAAGAACCCCAGTATGCAACAGGTACTGCAATCACAAACGCAATGGCAATCAGCTTTAAAAAATCTTTTGATAGCAGTGCAATCAGTTGACCAATGCTGGCGCCAATTACTTTGCGGATACCAATTTCTTTGGTGCGCTGGTTGGTAATGTAGATAACCAGGCCCAGTAAACCCAAACAACTGATGGCGATGGCAAGTCCTGTTGCCCATAACAATAAACTGGAAATATTTTTTTCAGCTGTATAATATTGGGCAATACTTTCATCAAGGAAATTGTATTCAAATTCATCTTCGGGATAGGTTTCTTTCCAAATCTTTCCAATTTTTGCGATAGCAGATTTCCATACGGTACCTTCCGCATTCTGTGGTTGCAATGCAATATTGAAAGTGCGGCTTTGACTTTTGTTGCTGGTGAGTGCCAGTGGCTTTATAATTTCATGCAACGATCGCTGGTGAAAATCTGCCACTACCCCCACAACCGGCAACTGACGGTTGTCCCATTCAATATTTTTTCCAATGACCTCCTGCGGATGGCGAAAGCCAAGAATTTTGGAATAGGTTTCATTAATGATCATGCTCCTTGCAGTATCACTGTAAGGGAGATTGGATCCGGCCAGCAGTTTCATTTTATACAAACGGAGATAATTGGTGTCAATCATCTTCATCTGAACATCGCTTTCAATATTTTTTTTCCCATCTTTATATTTCATGCTGCTCGACCATGTATTGTTGGAAGAAGGGGGCGCATTGGACATGCTGATCATCGCTATTTCAGGAATCGATTTCAGCTTTTCCATAAATGCAAACCGGCGGTTGGCATCCGGGTCGCGCCAGGAGGTAGATAGATAAACCACCGCGTCTTTTTTAAACCCAAGATCTTTTGTTAAAGAATAATTGATTTGCTTGCCTACCAGTAGTGTGGCAATTATAAACACCTGCGCAATAACGAACTGCGCAACAGTTAGTGACTTTCGTAAAAATGCACTTCCTGTTTTGCCGGTATTGCCATATGCCTGGTTTTTTAAAACAAGCACCGGTTTAAAACCAGATAATATCAGGGCAGGATAAAAACCAGATAGTATAGTAACCACAACTACAAGCGCTAGCAGGAACAACACAATGCCGGGTTGCCTGGTAATATTGAAATGCAGCCCTTCAGGTATAAAATCGGCAAATACTTTCAGCAGCAAGGGTGTTATAGCAATAGAAAGCAGTGTAGCAATGGCCGTTATAAGAAATGTTTCACTCAGAAACTGGGATATCAATTGTGTTTTGGAACTGCCCAAAGTTTTGCGGATGCCAATTTCTTTGGCACGCTGAATGGATTGTGCCGTGGTAAGATTGATGAAATTAATGCAGCCCAATAATAAAAGGAATGCCGCCACCGCCAGCAGTCCGTACAATGTTGGTTTGTGGGCAAGCCGCTGATCAAAATTATCATAATTGTTATTGAAATGGATGTCACTCAGTGGTTGCAGTGCATATGCTGTCTTGCCGTTATCGTCTTTCTGTTTCTTATGATATTTACTGTAAAGGGCAAAAATGGATTTTTCAACAGACGCAGCAGAAGTCCCTTGTGAAAGTTTTACAAATAATTGCGAAGCAGAGGTGGTGCCGTCCCAGCTTTCCCACATATTGTCTTTCATGCGCGCAGTTTCCAGTGTGGCCCTTGCTATAAATACTGTAAAAGTAAAATCAGTATTCTGTTCAAGGTCTTTTACAACACCTGTGACATTGGCCCTTACAGTATCATTAAAATAGATGTCTTTGCCAATGATATCTGCGGGCGCCAGCGCTGGAAAAAATTGCTTTGCCCTCGATTGTGTCAATACCACCTGGTAGGGTTGCGCAAGCGAAGTGGCCGCAGAACCTGCCAGCCATTTGTAAGAAATCAATTTGAAATAAGTGGCATCCACAAAAACAAGATGCTTTTGTTTTTTATAAACAACCGGCTGATTGTTTTTTCCGGGAATGGAAACCCTGGTATCCTCGTCACCTGTTCTGAATGGAACAACCAGGTCAATGCCGGTTGCCTCTTTGCGCAATGCATTGCCCATGGGATAGCAAACACCGGAATTATAAAAGCGCTCTCCTGAAAAACTAAAGTCAGAAACTACACGATAGATGCGGCTATCGTCTTTATGAAACTTATCAAAACTAAAATCGTATTGTACAATCAGGTAGATAACCAGCGCCGCGCTGATGCCGATGGCAAGCCCAAAAATATTGATCAGTGAAAAGGTTTTATTCCGCCAGAAATTCCGGAAAGCAACACTGAAATAATTTTTAAGCATGGTTTCGGTTTTTTGAATCATGAGTTGCCAGGTATAAGTTTAACCTTTGAAAAAATCAAAGGTTAAACGGGCTTTTTTTAAAAAAGCTTGTGCTATCTGTATTGACCTGGCTAATGAACGGGCCGGATTTATTTGATGAATAAGGTTAGCAAAGTATTTTCCAATTGCGTGCCCTTTTTTATGTGATTGAATGTTAACCTCTTACGTGCTTGCAACATACAAACTAGTTCGTTAACGAACATCGGCTGTCCGGTTTTGATACAATGCATTGTGGCCGGGTAGAGATGCCAGGCTCAACCGCAAACGGCTGATGACGAATTCCGATTGTTTGTTTTATTCGCTTCTCAGACTTTTAACGGGGTTGGCCAGTGCTGCTTTGATGGCCTGGGAGCTCACCGTTAAAATTGTTATCATGATGGCACCAAATCCGGCCATCGCAAAAATCCACCAGGATAATTCTGTACGGTATTGATAATTCTGCAGCCAGCTGTGCATAAAATAATAAGCCAGCGGCACTGCAATAAACAATGAAATGATGACCAGCATTGCAAACTCTTTCGACAACAACTGCCACAAATCAAATAATGTAGCACCTAATACTTTTCGTACACCAATTTCCTTGGTGCGCTGCTCAGCAACAAAAGACGCAAGGCCAAATAAGCCAAGGCAGGAAATAAAAATGGCCAGTACAGCAAAGAAACCAGCCAGTCGGCTGATGCGTTCTTCAGCGGCAAATTTTATAGCATAATCCTGGTCTACAAATTTATAATTAAACGGCGCGGCAGGCACCAGGTTTTTAAACACTGCTTCTATCTTTGGCAGCGCTTTGTTCATGGCAACACCGGCATTAACACGAATATTCATCACGTTAACACCAGCATTCAATGCTTTTATAAAATAGACGGTTGGGCCAATGGGATCATAAGGCGATTCCATCAGCATATCTTTAATTACACCAACTATTTTATAAGTTTTTTTGGATTCATGAAACGTCCAGGTAAGATTTTCGTCCACAATATTTTTCAGGCCAATAAATTTCGCAGCCGATTCATTAATAACGACAGCTGAAGAATCCGTTGACATCTCCCTTGAGAAATCGCGGCCATCTGTAAATTGCCAGCCAACTGTTTTGCCGTATTCATGCGTTACAGCAATCGTTCCAAAATTTGTTTCCAGGTTGGGATCTTTTCCCCGCCACTCAAAACCGCCATTATTCGATGCAAGTTCTGTTGGTTTGCCCATCGACTCAGAGAACTGGCTCACCACACCAGTATTCAGTAATTCTTTTCTAAACAGATCATACTTGCCGTAAAAATCATCCGATTTCATATTGATGGCAATTAATCCCTTCCGTGTATATCCAACAGGGCGATCTTTTGCAAATTGCAGCTGCCGGTATACTACAATCGTACAGATTATAAGTGCTACTGAAACCGTAAACTGCATTACTACCAGCGCTTTTCTTGGAACAGTCGCAAGCCGGCCTGCACGGAAACTTCCCTTTAATACTTTTACAGGTTTGAAAGAAGAAAGATACAAAGCAGGATAACTACCCGCCAGTAATGCCGTCAATAAAATAAATGCAAAACAAATAAGCCAGAAATATTTATCCGTCCATGGCATCGCCATTTCTTTTGCGGCAAGTCCGTTAAACCAGTTCAATGAAACAACCACCAGCAAACAGGCAAGCACAAACGAAACAATTACTACTACAATAGATTCTGTAAAAAACTGGTACACCAGTTGTTTGCGCAGAGAACCAATTGTTTTACGGATACCCACTTCTTTTGCCCGCTTTTCCGACCGTGCAGTGCTCAGGTTCATAAAATTGATACAGGCCAGCAGCAATACAAACATACCAATGATGCCTACCATCCACACCATGCGCAGCGGCTTTTCATCGGTTATACCATTTCTTGTAAATGGATACAGGTGCCATGCACTCATTGGGAATACAAACGCCTGTATATTTCTGGCGTAATCGTCTTTGTAGGTGTCAATACCTTTTATTTTATTTAACTCTGCATTTTTAATGTTGTTATTAACTGCCTGGATACTGGTACCGGGTTTAATTGATCCGTATAACCTGATATAATGATTGTACCAGTCAGTAGTGGAATGTTGTATCCAGTCGTTCTGGGCTTCCCAAATTGTCCAGGTAGAAATAAATTTATCATCTTTAAATGATGTGTTTTGCGGGAGGTCTTCGTAAACACCCGTTACTTTCAGATCAGTTTTATTGCTAAGCGTTACAGTTTTGTTGATGGGGTCAGCATCCGAAAAAAGTGATTTGGCCACAGATGCAGACAAAATAATAGAGTAGGGGTCTTTCAATCCGCCCCAGGTTCCTTTCAGCATTTTTAGCGTAAGCATCGCAGGTGCATCAGGATCCATAAATTGTCCTTCTACTGAAAACTTCTTTTCACCTGCAGCAAGAATCACCTCACTTTTCCAACTTGATCTTACCACATAATTGAAATTATCTTTGTAGGTGGTTTGCATTTCTGTTGCAAACGGGTATTGTACACTGCCGGTAACAAACGGGCCATATTTGGCATCAACACCGCGGGCAGTAATCTGTACAATTCTTTCATAATCCTTGTGGTATTTGTTAAACGATAACTCATCATAGATCCATAAACCGATTAGCAGCGCTACTGCAATGCCAATGGCCAGTCCGCCGATGTTTATAACAGAAGACACTTTGTTTCTGGCGAGATTGCGCCAGGCGATTTTGAAATAATTTTTGAACATTAGATTGGCTTTAATTATACGACCTTATAAATGACATCCTGGTTACAACAATCGGTATTTCTTTTTTTGAGACCGGTATTTGTTTTTCATAGCATCATCGTTGTGTCACTCCCTTGTACAACAAATCTTTATTGATCTTTATCCCGCTTTCAGGGCTCTTCTCCAAACGCAGGGTTCCTTCATTTTCACATTCATCACATTTCCACATTTTCTTTTACTCACTTCTCAGCGATTTTACCGGGTTTGCCAACGCGGCTTTTATTGCCTGGTAACTGATGGTGATGATAGTAATAACTATTGCAACGATAGCCGAAAGAATAAATACACCGGGGCCAATGCTGATGCGGTAATCATATTTCAGTAACCATCCTTGTAAAAAATACAAAGCAAGCGGTGTGGCAATCACACAACTGATCAATACCAGTACAATAAAATCTTTTGACAACAAGACCCATACCTGCGAAACCCTAGCGCCCAATACTTTGCGGATGCCAATCTCTTTTGTTCTTTGTTCCGCTACATAAGCAGCCAACCCAAACAAACCCAGGCAGGAAATAAAAATGGCCAGGCTGGCGAAAATGCCTGCCAGTTTTCCAATCAGCAGTTCCTGTTTAAACTTGTTAGCGTAATCGTCATCTGCAAAGGAATACTTATAAGGATAGGCCGGGTTGTACCTGTTAAATATGGCGGCGAGTTGTGTAATGGCATCCTGTGTTTTTATCTTTGGAGAAAGGCGGTATATTAGATTTCCCTGGTTACCGGGCGTAATTAAAAACATAGTTGGTTCTGCAGCAGAAAATGGCGTTACCATTAATGCATCTTTTACAATACCGGTTATTCTTAGTTTCGCATCCCCCCAGGTAATCAACTGGTTTATGGGATCTTTTATCCGCATCAGCTTCATGGCCGTTTCATTAAAAATAACACTGGTTGTATCAAACCTGTCTTTAAAATTATTCCCCTTCACCATTTGCATACCCAGCGTCTTAAAATAATCTTCTCCAACCATAATGGTTCCCATCTCAATGTTTTCACCAGGATTTTTGCCCACCCATTTATCAATTCCTGAATGCCACCAGACATCCGTAGCCGGACTGGTAGCTGTTGTTACACTTTCAGCAATGCCTTTTGCAATGAGTTCGTTCTTTAAAGCAACATAATTTTTATCAAGTTCACTATTCATATCGGTTACCACTAACCGGTTTAAATCATATCCCGAAGGCCGGTTTTTAGCATACTGAATTTGCTGGTAAATAATAACAGTGCTGATGATAAGTGCAATAGAACACGAGAATTGCAGCACTACCAGTATCTTTCTTGGAAGTGTAGCGGCTTTTCCAACCTGCATATTTCCTTTCAGCACTTTCACGGGTTCAAAAGAAGAGAGGTAAAACGCCGGTCTGCTGCCTGCGAGCAATGCCGTTAAAAAAACACAGGCAATTATAATCAGCAAAAACCAGGCACTTGAAAAAGGTATTTTTATTTCGCTGCCTGTAAGCGTATTAAATGCAGGAAGGCATAATTGTACAAGCAGAACAGAAAATATGGATGCAATCAGGGTAATTAAAAATGATTCCGTTAGAAACTGGAATATCAGATATTTTCTTTGCGATCCAAGGGCTTTTCTTACGCCTACTTCCCGGGCCCTTTTTTCAGAACGGGCCGTAGCAAGGTTAATGAAATTGATACAGGCAATCAATAACACAAGGATACCAATAATACTGAATATTCTTACATATTCCAGAAAGCCGGCAGTGTCTTTACCATTTACATAGTTACTGTACAAATGCCAGCGTTGCAACGGTTGCAGGGTCACAAAAGAATTGATGGCATTGAAACTCTCTTTTTCAATATGTTCTATGTTGCGGATCTTGGGTGCTACCTGCGCATACGCTACATTGGGCTTCAGCCGTACAAAAATATTGAACGAATTATTTCCAAAACTTCCACTGCGGTTTAGTTTGATACTGGGTTCTGTTTGATCCAGGTAACTGAATGGAACAAGGTAATTAAATTTTAATGATGAATTATTGGGCAGATCTTTTAAAACAGCGGTCACTTTCAAATCATTTTTATTTTCAAAACGCACCATCTTGTTGATAGGGTTTTCATTGCCAAACAATGCTTTCGCAGTAGACGCTGTCAGCACAATAGAGTAGGGGTCCTGCATTGCAGTCCGGGCATCTCCCTGTAACAGCGGGTATTTAAACATTTTTAAAAAATCGCCACCCAATATGGCGCCCTGCAGGTAAAACTTTTTATCGCCCACCATTAATCCATGCGATCCTGTGCCTCCATTTTCTGACACGTACTCAATTTCCGGAATTTGTGAACGCAATGCTTCCGCCAGCCTTAGCGATGTGGAACGGAATGTAAGCGTATCACCATTGCTGTTGAAATTTCGCTGCACCCGGTACAATTGGGTATACTCCGGCAAAAATCTATCGTAGGTATATTCATTGTATACCCACAAACCTATCAGCAATGCAACGGCCATCCCTGTAGCCAATCCGAAAATATTTAATGCGCTGTAACCCTTGCTTCTAACAATGTTGCGCCAGGCAATTTTGAAATAGTTTTTTAGCATGTCTGATGGCTGATTTAAAGATGTATGATTTTTTTTATTTCATTATACATTATTATTACAAGCTCTTCTCCATTTTCACATTATTCAGATCTCAGCGATTTTACCGGGTTTTCCAATGCCGCCTTTATTGCCTGGAAACTCACAGTTACTAATGCAATCAGCATAGCAACAATGCCTGCCAGTAAAAATATCCACCAGCTTATTGTTATTCTGTATTCATATCCTTGTAACCAGTTGTGCATAATCCACCATGCCAGCGGGAAAGCAATGATGCAGGAAATAAAGACAAGTTGCAGAAAATCTTTCGACAATAAGCCTGCAATACCTGTAACACTTGCGCCCAGTACTTTGCGGATACCGATTTCCTTTATTCTGCGCTCAGCTGTATAGGCTGCAAGGCCAAAGAGTCCCAAACATGAAATAATAATGGTTAACCCGGCAAATACACCGGATACTTTACTGATAAGCATTTCATTCGCAAACATTTTATTAAACTGCTCATCTACAAATTTGTATTCAAACGGAAATGAAGGATTGTGTTTCTTTATGACTGCCTGTATTTTTGTTATCGCCTGTTCCGCAGCTGCCTGTGGTTTAATGCGTACATACAAGAGCTTGTCATCGTTTGGTGGTTTACAGAAAAATATAACCGGCACTGATTGTCCGTACATATTGCCAAACACATAATCATTTACAACACCCACTACCGTCATATCAGTATAAACACCATCAGCATTTCCCCGCGGCGATTGTATAATTTTTCCAACAGCCGTTTCATTACCCATCATTTTGGCCATGGATGCGGTGATAACAACATTATTGGCTTCATAAGAGATATTGTCCGTAAAATCCCGTCCTTCCAGGATCTTCATTCCGGATGTGGCCATAAATTCCGGACTTACACTTCTGAAAGTAATAGAAGTTTCATTACCCGCGGCCTTGCCCCGCCATTTGAACATATTGTCGCTGTTGCCACCATAAATAGTCACATGGTCTGATGTAGCTGCATTTTCGATAAGGCCTGTTTTAAACAAATCCTGTTTTATCATTGGGAAAATGCCGGAGAAATCCTGGTGCATATCTATTTCAACCAGGTTGTCTTTATTGAAGCCAAGTTGGCGGGTTTTTACATGCTGGATCTGCCTGTAAACAATCACTGTACTAATAATAAACACCACCGAAATGGTGAACTGGACAATAACAAGCCCCTTTCGTACAATGGAGGCACTGCCGGTTTGCAGTTTTATACCTTTCAATACCATAACCGGGTTGAAGGAAGACAAATAAAGCGAGGGATAACTGCCGGCAACCAAACCGCAAATGATTGCAGTGATTAGCAGGAAGCCTGTATGGGATGGATTACTAAAATGTAATAAAAGTTGTTTTTGCATCAGCATATTAAACCCGGGCAATGCAAGTACAATAATAAGAACAGCAGCAACTGCGGCAAACAGCGACATAAATAAGGCTTCCCCCATAAATTGTGCTATCAGGCCTTTTCGCTGTACCCCCATTACTTTGCGCACACCTACTTCTTTCGCTCTTTTCAGGCTGTTGGCTGTAGCAAGGTTCATAAAATTGATACAGGCTATTAAAAGAAGTATCCATGCAATGGTTGATAGCAGGTATACCTGCTTAATGCGGCCGCCACCGGTTTGCCTGCCATTTGCAAATTCTTCGTAAAGCCGCCAGTCCTTCATCGGAAATAAAAATATTTCGCTTTCCTGGTCAGCTTTTTTCTGATGAATAAAAGATTTTATTTTTTTATTGATGGCAGTTATGTCTGCTTTGGGTTCCAGTTCAACATATGTAAAAGGCCCGTAGCCCTGCCAGTTTTGTGATTCTGCATAATAAGGAGAAATTTCATACGGGGCCAGCCATTCAAATTGCAAACTGGAATTTTCGGGCAAATCTTTTACAACAGCGGCGATGACAAAATCCTGTTTATTATCGAACCGGATTCTTTTACCAACAATTTTTGTTTCATTACCAAAAAATTTCTTTGCAGCGCTTTCAGTAATCACCAGTGAATACAACTGGGGAAAAGGATTCATTGCATTGCCCTGTACAAAATTAAGTGTGAGCATACTAAACAGCGAAGCATCCGCATAAATTCCGGTAGCATACACAGACTTATTATCAAAGCTGAAAAGCGAACGCTGGTTTTGATCCGAAACACGGGCGGCATTTGCGATACCGGGAATTTCATCTTTTAAGGCTGCTGCAAGCGGACGAGGTGTTGACCCCATCGTAAACATACCACCTGCATATTTTAGATTTACTTCTACTTTATAGAGATCGGCTTTTTTAGTATGTATGTTATCAAACAGCATCTCATCTTCTACCCATAAAAAAATAAGCCCGGCACATGCAATACCAATGGCCAGGCCAAAAATATTGAGAAACCCATAGGTCTTGTTTTTTACAAGATTGCGCCAGGCGGTTTTGAAATAGTTTTTCAGCATGAAGAACAGATTTACCCCCTGTCCCCCTAAAGAGGAGACCCGGATCGATTAAGGTTTATTTTTTATAAATTCATGAACGATAAGTTTAAAAGAGGGTGATTGACCTAAGTCTCCCCTTTAGGGGGACTGGGGTCACTACTCACTTCTCAACGATTTTACCGGATTTGCCAGCGCTGCTTTAATGGCCTGGAAACTTACTGTTAATATAGTAATGGCAATAGCGCTAAAACCTGCCGCTGCAAAAATCCACCACGACAACGGGGTTTTGTACTGGTAGTTCATCAGCCACTTATCCATAAAGTAATACGAAACAGGGATAGCTATCAATAAAGAAATAATCACTAAAACAATAAACTCTTTTGACAGCAGCTTCCAGACATTGAACACAGTTGCACCAAGCACTTTGCGCACACCAATTTCTTTGGTGCGTTGTTCGGCCACAAAAGAAGCTACTCCAAAAAGGCCCAGGCAACAGATAAAGATGGCCAGCGTTGCAAAGAAGGCAGCTAATTTACCAATACGCTCTTCGTAACCGAATTTCTTATTATATCGCTCATCAACAAAACTGTATACAAAAGGGCTTGAAGGATTGTATTTTCTGACTACAGTTTGCACCTTGGCAAGCGCATCGCTGGTGATCAGCTGTTTCGATAGTTTAATATTGATAGTGTTCACGCCCCCGTAACTGATCCTGTAAAAAGACGGATTGACCGGCTTAAAAGGATCTTCCTTTATCATGTCTTTTATAACTGCAATCACTTTATAATCTTTGCCATTAGCTTTTACAAATTCATCCAGGGGGTGCTGAAATGCCATGAGTTTTGCCGCCGCTTCGTTTAAAATCACAGCAGCAGAATCATTGGGAAAATCCCTGGAAAAATCACGGCCTTCTTTCAGTTCCCAGCCAACCGTTCTGCCATAGTCATGCGTTATTTCATTGCTCATCACCAGCGGACGTGCATCAGGCGCTTTTCCTCTCCACTGTATATTCGTGGTTCCTCCATACTGATCCGTAACTGAACCGGACGATCCTGATACATCATCAACAGCCCCGCTGCTTAGCATATCAGCCCGGAAAGCATTATAGTGTTTTGTTAATTCCGGGGTGTTCATGTTTATCTCAATCATTTTCTCACGGTTGTAGCCAACAGGTCTGTTTTTTGCAAACTGTACCTGGCGAAACACAACAAGCGTACCTATGATTAATATAACGGAAACACTGAATTGTAAAACCACCAGCACTTTACGTGGTACGGCAGCAAAACGACCTGCTTTAAATGTTCCCTTTAATACTTTAATCGGACTGAAAGAAGACAAATACAATGCGGGATAACTACCGGCAATAAGTCCGGCCAGCAAACTAAAAACAATACCAGCTAACCAGAACAATGGATTTGTCCATAAAATGGTTATTTGTTTATCAGCAACAGAATTAAAAAAAGGCAGCGTCAGTTGTGCCAGCAAGAGCGCAAATGCAAATGCAAATACTGATACCAGTAAAGACTCGCTGAGAAATTGCAGCACCAGTTGCCTGCGCACAGAGCCAATTGCTTTGCGTATACCCACTTCTTTTGCCCTTTTCTCCGAACGGGCTGTACTCAGGTTCATAAAATTGATACAGGCAAGCAGCAGCACAAAAAAACCGGTGATACCAAAAAGCCATACAAACTGGATGGTGCCGCCGGTATTTACCCCATTTTTAAAATCAGCATACAGGTGCCAGCGGTTCATCGGGAAAATAAAAAATTCAGGTTTATACTTTGGAGGATCTTCCCGCTTCATCCTGCTGTCTTTAATTTTAGCAGAAGCCGTTTTAAAATCAGCGCCTTCTCTTAACTGTGCATACACCTGGAAAGAATTTTCATCCCATTGTGTACTTGCTTTTTTAGCATAGTCGTTTGTTGAGAGGAACAAATTCCAGGACGCCAGAAAACGGGTGTCTTTGAAACTGCTGTTATCCGGAAAATCTTCATATACACCCGTACATTTTACACTCGTCTTGTCATCAATCTGAATGAGTTTACCAATGGGATTGTCATCGCCAAAAAGATTTCTTGCCAGTGTACGGGAAAGCAGGATAGCATTGATATCGTTTAAACTATTGCGGTTACCGCTCAGCATTTTTAAAGACAGCATTTCTGTAAATGCTGGTTCAACATAATTACCGGTCTCTGAAATTTTTTTTTCACCAACAGACAGGATTGGTTTACGTTCCGCTGATGCGCTCACCGATTTAAATTCCGGGTATTTAGTCCGCAGTTCATCCGCCAATGGAACGGGTACTACATCATAAGATGATTTTTCACTGGTAAAACTCACAAACTGCCAGAGTTTCCCAAGGCGATCATAGTTGGCAAAATTTTTATTGTACGACAATTCATCATTGATCCACAGACCAATTAAAACAGCTACCGCCATGCCTACTGAAAGGCCTGCAATGTTGATAAACGAATGCATCTTGTTTTTTACAAGATTGCGCCAGGCAGTTTTGAAGAAGTTTTTAAACATAGCTGATGTTTGATTTATTTTATCGCTGATGCCCGGCTGCGCAACAACCATCACTGATTTTAAAATGATTGGGCATGCGCATATACAGTCAATTACCGGACTAATTTTATGCCTTTTTATAATGATATGATTTGCAGCAGGGTAGGGCGTTGAATTTATACGAACCAGTTCGTTTCTGATACAGCTACTGTTCGCTTTTGATACAACAGGTCTCGTCCTAAAACAGCTATACAGGGTTTTCAATAAATCCTGCTATTCCTATACATGTCAGCGGAGATTTGGCTGAGTGATGTAAGCACAAAAAAAGGCATTGTTCAAAACAGAACAATGCCCCTGCATACAATTGAAATCATCCTTATTTTACCGTAAACGTAATGCTGCTGCCGCCGTGCACGCTAACCGGCACGCCGCCACCGTTTAATGAACCTTCAATCCGGTCTTTTTTGATATCGCCTTTAAACCCGTTCAGCGCATTTGCGTTTACACGGTCAGCCGACAATCTTAAATCCATTCCCTGGCTTTGTGGCACCTGCAGATCTATATGGCCGCCGGAATTACTGATTTTTACATATTTGCCCAATGTTTTAATGCTAACATCAATATTGCCGCCGCTGGTAGATGTTTCAACACTGCAGGATAAGCCGGTCAATGACACATTACCACCGGAAGTATGAGCAGATAATTCACCTTCAATATTGTCTGCGTGCACATTGCCACCACTGGTACTTGCATTGATATTACCTTGTAAATCGTGCAATTGCAGAGAACCGCCCGAAGTAGACAATTTGAGACTGCCATGGGCTTTGCCGGCCACAATATTGCCGCCGCTGGTCACCAAATCTACATCGTCCTGCAATTCAGTAAAAGTGATATTGCCACCCGAAGTTCTTCCTTTAATATGACCAGCAAGATGATCCAGGTTGAGGTTGCCGCCGCTGGTCGTAAAGTCCTGCGTACCGCTCAGCGCCGATAAACTGATATTGCCGCCACTGGTAGTGAGATCGGTAGAAACATTGTGCGGCGCATATATTTTGAAAGAGATGCTCAGGCTTTTGTTCCAGTCGCGGAACTCATGTTTTGGCCTGGCGATGGCCGTTAGCTTGTGGTTTTCGGTGGTAACGGTCAGGTCATAATCTGCTTCCAGCCGCTTTTTAATTTCATCTTTCGGCAGGTTCCTGTCGCGGCTATTGCCCGGCCATACAAATACTTCAATGCGCAGGTCTGCATCTGTGCCTGCCACCGTAATATTACCGCCCGTGGTTTCTACTTTTATATTTTGAATGCCTTCACTGGTTAGTGATTTTACCATATAAGGCTCTTTGGAAGCATCCTGTGCTTTGGCGGTTATTACCAGGCTTCCCAATAAAAATGCAAACAGGTACTTTTTCATTTGTGTTATTTTTTAATTTTCGGATAATTGTTGGTTAATTGCTTAATCACATCTAGTGACGGGCCAATTCAATATATGTTACAGGCATTCGCTTTTATTTTTCAAATTGCAGCATACAGGTTCCTGCGCAAAAAAAACCGTAATTATTTCCCGCTTACAGACGCACCACATTTATCAGCTTATTCCGTTCTCAGGCTTTTCACCGGGTTGGCCACTGCCACCTTAAAACACTGTATCGCGATAAGCATAAATGCCGTTAAAAAAGTAAAAGCACCTACTATTACAAACGGTGTAACATTTTGCTCAATTCGATAAGTGAAATTTTCGAGCCACCGGTTGCTGATAATATAGGCCAACGGCCATGCTATACAATTGGCAACAAAAATCAGCCATGCATAGTCTTTAATAAAAAGCAGGAGGATATTGGCAACTTCGGCACCCAATACCTTGCGTACTGCAATTTCTTTATTGCGTTTGGTTAGGGTAAATGCCAGTACGCCAAAGATGCCCATAAACACAATAACCAGGTTTAAAGCGGTTGCTACATTGGAAGCTTTTCTCAGCTGCAATTCTGATTTGTAAAGAGCCTGGAACTTGTCATCCATAAAAACATAATCAAAAGGAGCATTGGGTGATAATTCTTTCCATTTATTTTTTATTGTATTTAGCGTGGCGGCCATGTCAGCGGAACTTAGTTTTACAGACAAAAGACGGTAAGTTTTCATGTCTTTCACATGTATAAAAGCTACCGGGCCGATGCCTTCCTGCACAGACGAATAATTATAATCTTTTACAATGCCCGTTACATCCAGTGATATGCCGGCGTTTACCCACCTGATTTTTTTACCAATAACAGATTTCCAGCCAAAAGCCTTTACGGCTGCTTCGTTCAGCGCAATTTCGCCTTGCAGTGAGCTGTTGCTTTTATTGGTCAAAAATCTCCCTTCCTTTATCTGTAAGCCAAAAGTGGCTGCATAATTTTCATCGGCTGAAATAAAGGGTACCTGTATTGGCGCACCCGTTTCTCCTTCCGGAAGCAAAGGAATTGAATTATTGGGTTTCCATTCCGGCACATCGAATGACACGGCGGCCGTTTTTACAGCAGCAAGCTGCATCAGGCCATTCCGGATAGTTTCCATCTTGTGGACACCTGCTGAATCCCACTGCTTGGGAAATGCTGTTATCACCAGCACCTGGTCTTTACTATAACCCAGGTCCTTGTTAAATACAAACGAAACCTGTTTTGATACATTCAGCGCACATACAAATACAGTAATGGCAATGCTAAACTGCAGCACCAGTAAAGATTTTCTTAACAGTAGTCCGCCTGTCGCAACACCAACTTTACCTTTTACTGAACTAACCATATTGCCTGCACTTAATACAAAGGCAGGATAAATACCGGCTATAATTCCAATACCCACGACAAACAACAACAATGATGCGAATTGTACAAAGCTGCATTGCAGAAGGGGAGTAACTGTAGTATTTAAAACGCCGTTAAACATAGGTCTTAGCAATTCATACAATAAAAGAGACAATAACAATGATATAAAAGTAAGCAGTACAGATTCTGTGATATGCTGAATTATCAAAGCGCCCCTGTTGCTGCCAAATAATTTGCGTAACCCGATTTCTTTTATCCGGTAGGACGCAGTGCCGATACTGATATTGATAAAATTGATAATGGCCATAATAAGAATGAAAACCGCTATCATCGACAACACATCCGTCATTTTTCTTACTGCGCCATTTTTCTCATCCAGGTAGAAAGTTTTCATCGGCTCAAATTCTACCTGCAGGTTATTCTTTATATTTTCGGGTGCATGCAAGGCCAGAAGTTTTTCAACCGGCACCTTTATATCTCTCGGGCTTACCCCAGGTTGCAACTCTATCATGCCTATAATATAGCCATTGGCCCAGTTGTCTTCCCCGTTTCCGCCTTTGAAATACATGTTGCCTTCAAAAGGCATGTATACATTGTAATTGAAACCAAGATAGCCGGTTACTGAATTATTGCCGGGGTCTTTTAACACAGCCGATACAAAAAAATCCTGTTGCGCGCCGGTAGTGGTGGTTACACTGATTATTTTATTGATAACATCCTTCTTGCCAAATAATTTTTGTGCAATTGTTTCTGTAATAACCGCAGAGCGCTGATCTTTAAAGGCAGTCCGGGGGGTGCCGTAAAGCAGCTTAAATCCGTACATGCCAACCAGGCTGGTATCGCAAACAGACATCTGCTCAACAAAATGGTTATCGCCTGCTGAAACAACGTTTGTAATGGTATTGGCCCGGTAGTAATTTGCCACCAGGTTTGGATAGTTTTCTTTTAATGCTTTTGCCAGCGGGCCAAGTGTTGTTACCTCCAGCCCCATATCTTTTACTTTCCATTTGCTTCTTATGATATACTGGTTTTGCACATGCCGCAAGTCTGCATTTACATTTCTTTCAGACATTACGTAAAAGCCAATCAACATAGTAAACGTAATGCCAATGGCCAGGCAAACAATATTTATCAGCGAAAATAGTTTGTGCCGGGTAAGATGTCTTAGCGCTATGGTAAAATAGTTTCTTAGCATATCTTATAAAATGTCTGGTTTCTGATTTGTTTCGGCACAGCCATTCATTTTCACATTTCCTTCTATTTCTTCACCGCACTATATTGCAATTCCAGCGGAATGGGTTTTGGGTCATTGTTTTCAGGTGTTATATACAGCAGGTTGAGCGATGGATTTTCTTCCTTCTGAAAATATTCAACCCTGATGGGATAGAAACCTTTTAAAAGCGGTAAAACAAATGACTGAAAATTGTTGCTCTTGTGCAGCCCGTTGTAGTCAATCAGCAATTGTTTGCCCAATGATATGCGGGTGCCGCCATCTGCATCTGCGCCAAAAAGATAATAGCCATCGGTTTTAACCTCAAGCCAGCCCTCCAGCAAACAGGCAAAGTTCTTTTGTTTGGGCAATTTGCCGATATTGAAATCTTTGCCGGCGACACCGCTTTGCAGGGTCTTTAATTTTTTGAAATCTGGCAGGCTGTCCCAAGTTCCTTCGTAGTAATTGTATTGCCAGCCACCGGGCTGCATGTTTTTACCTTTTACTATGGATGGCAGTGCCGCCGTGGTTGTAGTAAACTTGCCGGTAGCTATCTTATTGTAGCGTTCTCGGTTGCTAAGAGATTTTATGCTGAGTTGTGCGGCAGCTTTCAGTACCAGGGTATCGCCTGTAATGGCCGGCGATGCATTGGTGGGTGCGGATCCATCCATTGTATATCGCAGGTTTTTCAACAGCTCGGTATTGTTAAGCCGCAGGGTTAAAGGCTTATCAGTTAGCAGTATGCCGTTCATTGGATGAAATCCAAAACTTTCTTTGCTGAATCCTGTATAGGTATATTTAAGGCCATCATAAATGGTACGAAATATCATGGCATTGTGGGTCTCATCATTGTACAGCATCGTCTTCCAGTGCACGCCGGAGGCTTTTGCTGGTGCCAGTACACTGTCTACTGCGGCAATGCCCATGTATTGGTAAGGCGCTCCTTCGCGACCGGTAATCAGCACGGTTTTATTCAGCGCAACCAGCTTACCGAGGTTATCTTTTACAAGGCCTTTGATGTACTGATTGTCCCACCACCAGGCAGGGTCTGCCATCAGGTAAGATTGAAACAGTTGCGGTTCTTTACATAAAGCATACATGGCAAATATGCCACCCAGCGAACTTCCATACAAAGTATTTTCGCCGTTTGTTTTGTACTTGCTGTTGATATAGGGCAACAGTTCTGTTTTTATAAAAGCAAGAAATGCAGCGGCCCCGCCCGATTCGGGCATCCGATCAATATGCGTAGGCGTAAAATCCCGCCCGCGCTGGTTCATTTTATTGGGATACACATTGGGAATACTTACCACTATGTTTTCTGGTATAAACTGGATGTTCAGGAATTGCCGGATGTTTGAAACAATCCGGGTATTCCATTCACCATCGGTTACATACAGCACATCGTAACGTTCGGCAGAAGCAGGATTGTAATTGGCAGGCAACACTATTTCAATCTGCCTTTTCTCTTTCAATGCATCCGAATACAATGAGTCGTGCAGAATGGGCAGGTCAGGAATTTGTGCCTGTAAAGCAGTTGCCGTTAACAGCGCTGCAAAAAAAACTAAGGATACTATTTTACGCATACCTGTTGGGTGATTGATACATTTTTAATTTTCTTGTTTTTCTTTCATTTGCACACGGGCACATCTTCAAACTTATCTTATTCTGTTCTCAGTGATTTTACCGGGTTGGAAAGCGCTGCTTTAATGGCCTGGAAGCTGACCGTTAGCAGCGTGATGATCAATGCCCCGGTTGCTGCCAGTATAAAAACCCACCAGGATATTTCCGTACGGTATTCATATTTCTGCAACCACTGGTGCAGGTAGTACCAGGCCAGCGGAATGGCAATTAAACAGGAAATGATCACCAGCACCACAAAATCTTTCGACAACATTCTCCAGATAGCCGGTATAGACGCGCCGAGCACTTTGCGGATACCAATTTCTTTGGTGCGTTGTTCGGCAACAAATGACGCCAGTCCAAACAAGCCCAAACAGGATATAAAAATGGCCAGCACAGCAAAAAAAGTAGCCAGGTTGCCGATGCGTACTTCGTCTGAAAATTTCTTCGCATATTCCTGGTCGGTGAAGCGATAATCAAACGGGCTGCCCGGATCGTATTTTTTAAATACCGGTTCAATTTTGGCCAGCGCATTGCGTGCAGAAACCGACGGCTTTATACGGATGCTGATAATACCCGCCCAGCCTGGCTGCATCAAAAATATGGTTGGCTTTACCGGCGTATAAGGCGATTCCATGACCATATCTTTTATAACGCCTACAACATGGTGCGGTGTGGTATCCCATCGGATGGTTTGCCCCACCACATTTTTTAACCCGGTTAATTTTACGGCCGCTTCATTTAAGATCATGGCACTGGAATCAGTGGCAAATTCTCTCGAAAAATCGCGGCCTTCTTTTATCTGCCAGGCAATGGTTTTGCCAAAATCGTGGGTTACGCCAATGGTTCCGAACAAAGGCAGAGAATTGGGATCTTTCCCTTCCCAGCTAAAACCGATATTGTTTGAATATACATTGGTAGGGGGGCTGCTCGATTCCGCCATATTGTCTACCACGCCGGTTGCCAGCAAATCATTGCGGATAAGATCATACTTGCCTTTGCCATATAATTCAGGCGTATTCATATCAATTGTTATCAGCCCGTCACGGCTATAACCCACTGGTCTGTCTTTTGCAAATTGTATCTGCTTAAACACAATGATAGTGCCTATAATGAGCGCAATAGAAACCGTAAACTGTATCACCACCAATATTTTACGCGGCAGAGAGGCATAGCGCCCCACACGAAATGTTCCTTTCAACACTTTGATGGGTTCAAAACCCGAAAGGTAGAAAGCCGGGTAACTGCCCGAAACAATACCGGTAAATAATGTAAAGGCCAATGCTGCCAACCAGAATAAAATATTGCTCCAGGGTATCGACATGTCTTTATCTGCCAGTCCGTTAAAAAATGGCAACAGCAACTCTACCAGGCCTATCGACAAAACAAAAGCAAGAAGTGTAACCAGTACCGACTCGGAAAGAAACTGCCCGATGATCTGACTGCGCAATGACCCGACCGTTTTTCGGATACCCACTTCTTTTGCACGCTTCTCGCTTCTTGCAGTAGACAGGTTCATAAAATTGATGCAGGCAAGCAGCAGCACAAACACCCCAATTATAAAAAACAACCACACAAACTGAATACGGCCGCCGGCCAGCTTTCCATTCTTAAACTCGCTGCGGAGGTGCCAGTTGTCCATTGAATGCAATACCAGTTCTTCTTTGCCATCGCGTGCGGCATTCAGGTGAATCATGGATGCGTTCTTTATTTTCGCCGAAGTTTTGGCCATGTCTCCCTGGTCGTTTACCTGCACATAGCATTGAAATGAATGGTTACCCCATTGCGTCATGGCGCTTTTCAGCCAATCCTGCGTGGTAACGTATTTATTCCAGCTTAGTAATATTTTAGTAGCATACAACGATGTATTGCGTGGCAGATCTTCAAACACACCGGTTACTTTGTAGGGTTGCTGGTTGTCGAGTTTAATTAGTTTACCCATTGCGTCTTCCTTTCCAAACATTGCTTTGGCCACTGAGGCGCTTATCAAAATAGAAGAAGGGTCTGCAAGTCCTTTTTGGGATCCCTTAATCATTTTCAACGAAAACATTTCGGGGAAGACCGGTTCCACCCACATGCCTTCCTTACTTATCTTTTTATCGCCTGCAGCCAGTATATGACCGAAATTCCAGGAGGCCATCGACACGTACTTAAAATCGGCAGCATATTTTGCACGCAGTTCATTTGCCAATGGCATGGCTACCGCCTGGCCCGTACCCGTTTCGCCGTTAAATGTTTGCGTGGTCATTACCTGCGCAAGTTGTGCATGGTGCTGATGGTAATGATCATAGGTCAGTTCATCACCAATCCAAAGGGCAATCAACAAGGCTACTGTCATGCCAATGGCAAGGCCAACAATATTGATGGATGAATACACTTTACTTTTTAGCAGGTTCCGCCAGGCGATTTTGAAATAATTTTTTAACATGAGATCAGCTTTTAGCGATTGGCCATTAGCAGTTAGCGGATGGCTGTAATTTATAATGTGCGTATTTAACTAATAGCGAAATGCCAATAGCTAATGTCTTGGTTATTCCGTTCTCAATGATTTTACCGGATTTGCCAGCGCTGCCCTGACAGCCTGAAAGCTGATGGTGCCCAATGCAATCACAACTGCCAAAACTCCTGCCAACACAAATACCCACCAGTTTAAAGGGATGCGGTACGCAAAATCTTTTAACCAATTGTGCATGCCATACCAGGCAACAGGCGCTGCTATTACAAATGAAATTAATACCAGTATTAAAAAGTCTTTCGAAAGTAAATTTACAATGCCGCCAACAGAAGCGCCCATCACTTTTCTAATACCTATTTCTTTGGTGCGCTGCATAGTACTGTAAGATGCCAGTCCCAGCAGTCCAAGACAGGAAATGAAGATTGCCAGCAATGCAAAATTGAGAAACAGTTTTCCAAATCTTATTTCACTGCGGTATTGCTTGTCAAAAAACTCATCCAGAAAAAAATAACTGAAAGGCCTGTTTGGTATCAGGGCTTTCCATTTATTTTCTATGGAGGCAATGGTAGCCGGTACATTTGCTGCATTTATGTTTACAGAAATCAAATCACAACCATCGGGTTCGATGCGCATACTCAATGGTTTGATTGCTTCCTGCAGCGAACGAAAATGGAAATCTTCGGTTACGCCAATGATCGTTCCCTTGCGGCCCCATTGATCAAATTTTCTGCCAATGATATCTTTGGGCGAATTATAGCCGAAGAGCTTTGCGGCTGTCTCGTTCAGTATCATTGCCTCTGTTGTATCGGTACCCATTTCTTTTGAAAAAGCACGGCCGGCAACCATTTTTATTTTGTATTGTGGTATGTAATCAAAATCCATGAAATACAAATCAAGGTTGGCAATCTGCAGGTCGCCTTTTTTGTTTTCTACCTGTGAGTAAGCACCCGGATTGCCACCGCCGGGTACACTGCCTGCCAACGATACCGACAGTACGTTTGGCAATGAAGAAATTGTTTGCTTAAGGGTGTTTTTTGCGGGGTCGCCATGCGTATCTACAATAAGTTTTTGTTCTTTATTAAAACCAAGATCCTGGTTGCGCATATACTTCATCTGCGAATACACAACGATGGTTCCGATTATCAATGCTATTGAAATGGTAAACTGTGCCACCACAAGTCCCTTGCGTAATAGTGTGCCTTTTGTGCCTGTAGCAAATCGTCCCTTCAAAACCTTTACAGGTTGAAAAGATGATAATACCAATGCGGGATAAATACCCGCAAGAATGCCTATTGCAACCGCAATCAGGAAAAGTATTAAAAGGTAGCCCGGGTGTACAAAAATGTTAACACTGATTATTTTGCCCGACAACTGGTTAAATGCCGGAAGCAGCAATGCGGATGCAATGACAGAAAGAATAAAGGCAATCATACAGATTAGTATACTTTCTCCAATAAATTGCCTGGCAAGTTGTGCTTTGCCTGCGCCAACCACTTTTCGGATACCAACTTCTTTTGCCCGTTCGGACGATCGGGCGGTGGTAAGGTTTACAAAGTTGATACAGGCAATAACAAGTATAAACATTGCAATGATTGAAAAAATATACACGTTGTTGCTATTGCCTGTTTTGCTCCCGTCGCGGGTAGAGTGCAGGTAAACATCCCGCAAGGGCATAAACAACAGCGTGGGAAACATTTGTATCTTCTTCATTTCATCACCATTGCGTTTTTCAAGAAACGCAGGCAACTTTGCTACCAGTGCGTTGGCATTTGTCTGTGGCTTTAGCAACAGATAAGTTCTGTTGCCATAATTTCCCCATTGGCTGTCAAGGCTTCTTTTCAGTGTCCGGGTACTCATAGAGACCAGCATATCAGCTTTTATCTGTGAGTTCTCCGGCATGTCTTCCATAATACCGGTTACTTTAGACGGCGTTGCATCACCGGTAAGCAAAAGCGTTTGTCCAACCGGATCTGTCTTGCCGAAATATTTTTTTGCAGCCGTCTCTGTAAACACAATACTATTGGGTTCAACCAAGGCTTTATCGGGATTGCCTTTCAGTAATTTAAAATCAAATACATGAAAGAAAGCAGAATCTGCAAACTGCATTTCATCTTCCTGGAATTTGATATCACCCTTCCGCACCAGCAGGCTGCCGCCACTTACGCGCACAAATGATTCAACTTCTGGAAATTCATCTTTTACATTGGGTCCTACTGCCCATGCGGGGCCACTTGTATGTAAGGTTTCAGACGGTGTTTTAAGATCCGCCACCACCCGGTAAATGCGATCAGCTTTCGAATTGAACGTGTCATAACTCAATTCAAATTTTACATACATGAATATTAGAAAAAAAGCTGTTAGTCCAACAGTCAGTCCCATTATATTAATGAATGAGAAAGTGCGGTGGCGCCATAAATTGCGGAAAGCGATTTTAAAATAGTTCTTAATCATCAAACAGCTTTTAGTTTTTAGCCATTAGCTGTTAGCTAAGGCTTGTTATTAAAACAAAGATTGCCAATCTCCGGTACCTGATAACCAGCGGCTGTATTTACTCACTTCTAAGGGCATTCACCGGGCTGGCCACGGCTGCCCTTACCGTATGAAAAATAACGGTCAGCAACGTAATGATGAGTACTATAATGGCCGAAAGTAAAAATGGCATTACCGACAATCCGGTATTGTAGGGAAACACCTTTAGCCATTTGTCCATAAAAAGCCAGGCCACCGGAAAAGCAATCAGGCAGGAGATACCCACCAGTAAAATAAAATTGTTGGTAATCAGGGGAATAATCTCGCCCACACTGGCGCCCATAATTTTTCTTATGCTGATCTCTTTTTGTCTTTGCTGTGTGGTAAATGCCACCAGGCCCAGCAATCCGAGACAGGTAATCATTATCGTTAGAATAGAAAAAGTAGTAAATATTTTACCTCTTTTTTGATCGGCTGCATATTGAGAATAAAAATCCTGATCGAGAAATGTATATTGAAAAGGGAGATCAGCGAAAGCCGCTTTCCAGGCTTTTTCGGCGCCGGCAATGGCTGTGGGAATTGTTTTTGCGTTTAACTTTAGCTGGAAATTATTGTTATTGGCGCTATAACGCAATAACAGGGGAGCGATTGGATTGTACAATGATTTTTGGTTGAAATCTTTTATAACGCCCACCACTTCCATGTAATATGCAGAAGTATCGCCAGGGAATTTGATTCGTTTGCCCAATGGATTGTCCCACTTAAAGTATTTTACCAAATTCTCATTCACGATAACACTTCTGAGTGTATCTGACAGCCCTGTAAAATTTCTTCCCTGCGTTATTTTCATGCCCAGTGTTTTTACAAAATCTTCATCAACACCGTAGTTATCCAGGCCCTGGTCTATAAAACCATTCTTTGTTTCTACAGAATAAAGATTAAAGTTGATACCTCCGCTGCCAGGCGTATTTTGTGAAGTGCTGACAGCAATTACCTGCGGGTTACTCCGCATAGCATCTTTGAAAGCTGTTATTTTTGAACGCAGGTCTCCATTGGCATTAGCCGTTACAGACAGCACCTGCTCTTTGTTAAAGCCGAGATCCACATTGCGCAGGTATTTCAATTGCCCGTACACTACCCAGGTGCAGATAATCATAATCATTGAAATACTAAACTGCACAACCACCAGTATGCGGCGCAGCACGGCATTGCTGGAGCCCTTCGACAAACTCCCTTTCAGAATATTAACGGGGTTAAATTTGGAAAGATAAAAGGCCGGGTAGCTTCCGCCCACCAGGCCAACAAAAACAACAATGGCCAGTAGTATTAAAAAAGTAGTGGGTTCCAGCAAAGTCTTAAAAGAAATAAATTTGCCCGCCAGTGTATTGAATGAAGGCAAAAACAAAGCAATCAAACCAATACTTAGTATCAGTGCAAAAAGAGCTGTAAGCGTAGACTCTACCAGGAACTGTGCTATCAGCTGTGGTTTTGTGGAACCACTCACTTTGCGGATGCCAATCTCTTTTGCCCTTCTTGCAGAACGGGCTGTCGTCAGGTTCATATAGTTGATACAGGCAATCAGCAGCATAAAGAAAGCCACTGCAGAAAAAATATAGATATAAGACATGCTGCCCGATTCTTCCGGTTCTCCGGCTGTTTCAGAATGCAGGTGAATGCTGGTGACGTTTTGAACAATAAAATCAATCTTTACATTAAACTGCACAAAAATAGAAGCAAGGTATTTGCCGTACAAAGCTTTTAACTTCTTTTCAAATACCACTGCACTGGTATTGGGTTTCAGCAATACATAGGTGCTAAAACCAAAGCCGCCCCAGTTATTGGCAAAGTCGGCGGGCAATGTATTTCTTGAGATGAGGAGGTTAAAAATAAGGTGCGAGTTTTTCGGCACATCTTTAACAACAGCAGTTACCGTAAAATTATCTCCTTTGGCGTCCTGCAAAATCTTGCCCACGTAACTTTTGTTTTTTCCAAAATATTTCTCCGCCAGCGTTTGTGTCAGCACCAAAGTTTTGGGCAGGTTCAGTGCTGTTTGCGGATTGCCTTCTATAAACTGGTGGGTAAAAACATTGAATACATTGCTGTCGGCATAAAAGACTTTTTCTTCATAAAACTTTAGTTCTCCATTCCTGAACATGGTTTTGCCATTGCCAACAAACCGAACTGCTTCCTGTACTTCAGGATAATCTTTCTTTAAAGCCGGCCCAAGCGGAAATGGCGTACTCGTCCATTTCATTACTTCTTTATCCTTCTCTTTTATGTACGCGTTTATCCGGTAAATGCGGCCGGCATTTTTATTGTAGCGGTCATAACTCAATTCGTCTTTGATGTAAAAAATCAAAAAGAGGCTAAAAGTGATGCCGATTGTAAGACCCAGGATGTTCAGCAGGCTGTAACCTTTGTCTCTTTTAAAATTTCTTAAAGCAACGAGTAACAGGTTCTTTATCATTGTGTCTGTTTTCTGATGTAATGATGCCCGCCCGGACGATTCGTTCGGATTGGATTTTTAATCGTGAATTGTCAAACGTCGGGCGTGCGTAAGTCCAGTACAACGGAGAGTACCTGCTTACGATTGATGCCTCACGATAATTACTCGCTTCTCAAACTCTTCACCGGGTTGCTCAATGCCGCTTTGATGGCCTGGAAGCTAATGGTAGCCAAAGCCACAGCACCTGCAATAATGCCAGCCACAATAAAAATCCACCAGGGCATATTGATGCGGTAAGCAAAATCCTGCAACCAGTTGTGCATGGCGTACCAGGCAACCGGAAAAGCAATAATAGCAGCAACGGCCACCAGTTTCAGGAAGTCTTTGGACAGCAACCCAACGATACTTCCGGTACTGGCGCCCAGCACTTTGCGCACACCAATTTCCTTTACCCGCTGGCTGATGGCGAATGCCGAAAGCCCAAACAAACCAAGACAAGCGATGAAAATGGCAATACAGGCAAACACCGTAAATATATTTCCCTGTTTTTGTTCAGACTTGTACAGGGCTTCAAAGCGTTCATCCAAAAAAGCAGAATGAAAAGGCGTATCGGGGAAAAATTTCTTCCAGGTGTTTTCAATATGGGCCATTGCAGCAGGAATATGATTGCCTGCAATTTTTATAGAAACATTGTTAAAATAGTTTTGCGAAGTTGAAAGCATTATTAATACAATGGGCACGATGGGCTGGTGCAGGCTCTCAAAGTGAAAGTCTTTTACCACACCAATAATATGCCCCCTCGTGCTGCCATAGGCAAAGTCTTTTCCAACTGCCGACGCGGAAGTCCAACCCAATGCTTTTGCAGACATTTCATTGATAATGTAACTGGCGGTATCGGTACCAAACTCTTTTGAAAAATTGCGGCCCGACGCCAATTTCATTCCAAATGTTGGGATAAACGTTTCGTCAACCGCAACAAACTTAATATCGGTGCTGGTTGGTTTTAAAGAATCACCGGAAAGGGTAGAAGCGCCCATGTTATCCAGTAGCCTGCCGGAAGGGATGCGCGAAGAACGCGATACATCACGGACACTTGCATCGGTCATCAGTGCATGCCGGAAAGCTTCAAATTCGTTACCAACGCCCCGCGCATTATCGATGATCACCAGGTGCTCACGGTCGAACCCAAGCGATTTCTGCTGCATAAAATGCAATTGCTGAAAAACAATGGCAGTTGTAATAATGAGTATGATAGAAATAGAGAACTGTGTTACCACCAGCACTTTGCGGAAAGAGATATTGCCTTTGCCCGAGCTAACCAGCCCCTTTAATGTTTTGACCGGCTGAAAGCCCGACATAAACAAGGCAGGGTAGATGCCCGAAACAATGCCAATGAAAAAAGGGGCCAGGATAACGGGCAGCAATACCTGCCATTTCAGCAACATTGCAACAGACAACTGCTGATCGGTCATTTTGTTGAGCCAGGGTATGCTAAAATAAAGCAAGCCCATGGCCAGTATGATGGCCAGCCAGGTCAGTAAAACAGATTCGCTCAGAAACTGCAAAATCAGTTCTTGTTTGCGGGCACCGATTACTTTCCGGATACCAATCTCGCGGGCACGCAGTGCAGAACGGGCCGTGGAAAGGTTCATGTAATTGATACAGGCAATCAGCAAAATAAAAAATGCGATGGCTGCAAAGACATAAACCCGTTTGATATCACTGTTGGCCTCGGCCTCATAGTCGGTGTGCGAATAAAGGTGGATATCTGTAAGTTTTTGCAGACCCAGTTTTGTATACTTGGCAGGTTCTTTACCACCGTATTGATCCGCCATGTGGTTGTTGAGAAAAGCCGGGAAGCGGGCAATCATTTTATTGGGGTCATAATGATCGGGCAATAGCAGGTAGGTAAAGAAAGAATTATTACCCCAGCCCTTGCGCAAGTTCTCCTCCCCATACACCAGCGTATCTTTTAGGGTATTGAAAGAAATCATAAAACCGGGGTGTATATGGGCGTTTTCCGGAAAGGGTTTGATGATGCCGGTAACCTTCAGATCCAACTGGTTGTTGTAACGAAGCACTTTATTCATCGGGTCTTCATCGCCAAAATATTTCCTGGCCGTTTCTTCGGTCATTACTACCGAATAAGGATCTGCCAGCGCTGTTTTGGGATTGCCTTTGCGGAGATTGATTGTAAAAACATCAAAAAGATTCTCGTCGGCATAAAAAACACTTTCCTCGTTGATTAGTTTTTCTTTGTACCGCATTGGCGCTGCACCAAAATCTATCATGCGGGTCAGTTTTTTTATCTCCGGAAAATCGCCTGGCAGATAGTAGCCAAATGGAGCGGAAACTGTGCTGAGCTGCAGGGATACTACGCCGTCCTGGTTATTGAAGCTACGGGTAACGCGGTAAATATTTGCTGCATTTTTATTGTACCGGTCAAAACTCAGTTCATTTAAAATATAAGTTGTAATCAACAAACAGCAGGTGAGGCCTACCGTTAGGCCAAACAGGTTGATAAAAGAAATGAACCTGTATTTGAGCAGGTTCCTGACAGCTAACTTCAAATAGTTTCTAATCATGACAGAGAATTTTTTGCTGTATGAAAGCCGGCATTTGCAGCCGCATCCTTGTAAGACGTACGGTTTAAAATACAGTTACAACCGTGTGACAGTTTCTTTCATAGGTCATTCTCATGTTATGTAAACCGGTTTTTTACATTTTCTGCTATTCTGTCCGTAATGATTTTACCGGGTTTGAAACAGCTGCTTTGATGGATTGGTAGCTCACCGTTGCCAGTGCAATCAGCACAGACAGCAAACCGGCGCCAGCAAAAACCCACCATTCAATGGTAATATGATATGTATAATTTTCCAGCCATTTCTCCATGGCCCACCATGCAACCGGGGATGCGATGACGAGCGATACAATCACAAGTTTTAAGAAGTCTTTCGATAACAATGAAGTGATGCTGAAAACGGAAGCCCCCAAAACTTTGCGCACGCCAATTTCTTTGATCCTGTTTTCTGCCATATAAGTGGCCAGGCCAAATAAACCCAGGCAGGATATAAAAATGGTGAGGCCGGCAAATAAAGTAGCCAGGGTGCCCGTACGCTGTTGCGCCCTGAATTTGCGGGCATACGACTCATCGGCAAAAATAAATTCTGCGGGATATTGCGGGTTGTATTGCCGGAAAATTTTATCCAGTTTTGCAAGGTTGTCGGCCGTGGGGTTGGCACCATTCAGTTTCATGTGCATAACCTGGAAGTAATTGCCATTGGGGCCGTTTACCATCATGGGGTTTACCTTTTTTTCAAAAGGAGATTCCAGAATAAAGTCTTTTACAATGCCCACTACATGCATCTTAAAATCGCCGCCGCGTACTTCCTGGCCAATGGGATTTTTCAGGTGCATGGCAGCAACCGCCGCTTCGTTTAGCAATACGGCCGTGCTATCTGTTGGAAAATTATAAATATCAATATCGCGTCCTTCTTTTAAAGTGACGCCGGTTGTTTTTATAAAATCGGCATCCGATCCAAGGCGGGTAAAATCCAGTTTCTTATCCGTTTCTGTGCTGCCTTCCCAGCTAAAACCCCAACTGTCGCTCCAGCGCTGTGTAATGGGGTTAGCAGATCTTGTTACCGACAGCACCGCGCCACTTTTGATCACCTCGTCCTTAATGGCCCGGTAATGTTTGTCTGCATCGCCCTGCATAAAGGTATACAGCAGGTTATTGCGGTTGTAGCCGGCATCGCGGTTTTGTGCATATTTAATCTGGTGCTGAACAATAATGGTAGAAATAATAAGAATGATGGCAAAAGTAAATTGAAGCACTACCAGCACTTTGCGCGGTGTAACCAGTGCATTTGCTTTTTTAAATGTACCTTTTAAAACTTTCACCGGGGTAAAAGACGACAAATAAAATGCGGGGTAACTGCCGGCCAGAAAACCGGTAAAAATGATAAATGCAACGGCAAAAAGCCAGTACACCGGATTGCTGTAATTGATAAACAATTCTTTTCCTACCAATTGGTTAAAACCACTGAGGCAAAGCTGCACCACAATAATGGCCATAATAAAGGCAATGGCTGCAATAAAAACGCTTTCTCCGATGAATTGTCCGATGAGCGAGCCTTTTAATGCACCTGCTACCTTGCGGATACCCACCTCTTTTGCACGTTTTTCGCTGCGTGCAGTAGAAAGGTTCATAAAATTGATACAGGCAATCAGTAAAATAAATGCGGCAATTACCGCAAACAAACGTACGGTTTCAATCTGTCCGCCTACCAGGTTGCCATTTTCATTTTTTGAATACAAGTGCTGCCGGCTGAGTGGATAAGAGAAAACTTTCTCGGACTCATTAGCGTGACTGGTGGTAATATCTTTTACTTTTTTATCAAAAGCGGCATGTGAAGTGCCGGGCTTTAAAGTAATATACGTGGTAACTGAATTGTTGCCCCAGCTATTATCATCCCAACCAATTTTTTTCATAAAAGACCAGGGCAGCAGGTATTCAAAATCAAACGAAGTATTGTTCGGCAAATCTTTTATAACGGCACTCACCGTAAAATTGGCATTGCTGTCAATCAATACCGTTTTGCCCATCGCTTCTTCATTGCCAAATAATTTTTTAGCCGTCTTTGCAGTCAGTACAATATTATAATTACCCGCCAGCGATTGTTTTATATTGCCTGACAATAGCGGAAAATCAAACATGCTCAGGAAGCCACTGTCCACAAATGCCCCTCTCGAATTGAATTTCTTTTCACCAACAGTGGTTAAGAATGTAACATCGTTATAGCGTACTGCATCTTCTATTTCCGCATAATCATGTTTGAGGGTGGGGGCCATAATTTTTGGGGTGCTGTTCCAGGCCCACATTTCGCCGTTGAATTTGTCGCGGTTGTACATCGAGTACAGCCTGTCGGATTTCTTGTAGAAACGGTCGAAACTCATTTCATTTTGTATCCACAACAAAATAAGGATAGCACTTGCCATCCCTATTGTAAGTCCGAGGATATTGATGAAAGAGTAACCCTTTCTCTTCCACAAATTGCGAAACGCTATTTTGAAGTAGTTTTTAAGCATAAAAGAAAACTATTAGCTTTTAGCTGTGAGCTTCTAGCCGTTGAACTGCAGCCTTATTTAACCAACGGCCAATGGCTATCAGCTTTGTTAAACAAGTATATTTTCCGTTACTGTTTGTCCGTCCAGCATACGGATGATGCGGTGGCTGTAACGGGCATCATGTTCGCTGTGTGTAACCATAATGATGGTGGTACCCTGTTCGTTCAGGTCGGTCAGCATTTCCATTACTTCATTGCCATTGCTGCTGTCAAGGTTACCGGTAGGCTCATCCGCCAGTATCAGTTTGGGTTTGTTTACTACGGCACGGGCAACGGCCACACGCTGTTGCTGACCACCGGATAATTGCTGCGGGTAGTGGTTGCGGCGGTGCATGATCTGTACTTTATCCAGCACTTCTTCTACGCGTTTTTTTCTTTCATCGCTTTTAATGCCCAGGTATATCAAGGGCAATTCCACGTTTTCAAATACGGTCAGTTCGTCTATGAGGTTAAAACTCTGGAAAACGAACCCGATATTGCGTTTGCGGAGTTCGGCCCTTTTGCGTTCGTTGAATTTGGCCACTTCAATGCCATTGAATAAAAAGCTACCGTCATCGGGATCGTCCAGCAATCCAAGAATATTGAGCAGGGTAGACTTACCACAGCCTGAAGGCCCCATTACGGCAACAAATTCACCGTCTTTTACTTCAAATGATAGTTTGTTCAATGCCACGGTTTCTACTTCTTCTGTCCGATAGATTTTCTCGAGACCGGTAATGTTTATCATCTTGTTACAGTTTAGATTGAAAGATTGGTATTAAGATTTATGAGTTTAAATAGTATACAACGTGCCGCTTGTTTTTTAGTTACAGGCTGAACAATGCCCTGCTAAACGGTGAAGCAGGAAAACTGCTGATTTCTTCGGTGGCCACAGCCGGTTTTTCATTTACCGGCAGGGGCATTTCTGTTACCGCCGGAACACTGATACAAACCTTACCGCACTCTCTTGATGATACCGGTAAATAAATACCTGCAGCCAGAAGGACGAGTAAAATGATTTTTTGTTTCATAAAAAAAGGTTTGAAGCGTTATAAAATCACGGTTTATTTTTTTAGCACCAATTCCTGGATGGTGCCATAGTTTTCATAACTGGATGTAATCACTTTGTCGCCGGGGTTTAAACCGCCCAGCACTTCGTAATAATCGATGCTCTGGCGACCCAGCTGAATGTCTACACGGGTAGCTGTTTTGCCATCTTCGCTTACTTTAAATATCCAGTTGCCACCGGTTTGCTGGTAAAAACCGCCCTTGGGTAATAAAATGGCCACGGTTTCATCGCTCAGTGCCAATACAATCTGCAGGGTTTGTCCGCGGCGGATGCCCTGTGGTACTTCGCCCACAAACTCCATGTCTACCTGGAAAGTATTGTTGAGTACTTGTGTAAATACTTTTTTAATTTTTAGTTTAAAAGATTTGTTGGCAAATGTAAAATCACCGGTTTGCCCAACAAATATGCGGGAGAGATAATGTTCATCTACATTTACCCGCACTTTAAAACCGCTCAGCACATCTATTTGTCCCAGGCGCTGGCCCTTGTTTTTGTTTTCTCCAATTTCGGCATCCAGTGATGTCAGTTGGCCATCTACCGGCGCACGAACAATCAGGTCGCCTACTTTCTTTTCCATAATGCTCAATGCCTGCTGAGAGCCCTGGTAAGATCTTTTATCCTGTGCATCCTGCTGTGCGCGGGAGATGGAGTCCTGCCCCAGGATTTGCTCGGTCAATTGCTTTTTCTGCCTGAAATAATTGTAATTGTTTTCGGCCTGTTTAAACTCCTGCAAACCGATGGCTTTTTCTGAATAAAGGCGTTTGTCGAGATTGAAAATGCGTTCGGCCTCATTGTACTGGCTTTCCACATCGGCCATGGAGGTTCGCTTACTCACCGTGTTCTGTGAGGCCGCATTGTGGTTGATCTGCATTTGGGTAAGCGTATTGTACACATTGTTCTGCGAGCTCATCATCGTCATCATCAAATCTGTGTTCGACATGCGCAGGATGGGTTCGCCTTTTTTCATCATGGCGCCATCTTCTACAAATTTTTCTTCCACGCGGCCGCCTTCCGTGGCATCGAGGTAAATAGAAGTAAGCGGCAATACCACACCGTTTACGGGAATATTGTCTTTATAAGGTCCTTTTTTAATTTCGCTGATGGTGAGCCGGTCTGTATCCTGGTTTAATTTTGATTTGCCCGATGTGAAATAATAGCTGGCACCAATAAGGGCTACCAGCGCCGTAATACCGCCAATCGTTAATATGCGCTTTGTGGTCCACGTCTTTTTTTCTATAACTCTATCCATTGTATGATGTACTTTTTAATTTTTTAAAAACTAACCCGGCCTGGCTAACCAGGTTAGCTTTACAAACAACATGAGAAACTTCCGGCACATGTATAGATAAAGCTGTGCCAGTGTAGCAGTGCTATGATTTTCAATTTATTATACTACGACAACGTTCGTTATTGTCCGGTAATGTTACAAAAGGTGTTCGCTTTTGATACAATCTTAAATTATCATGATAATTC
>Ga0075026_100000057_pt1 | contig 33793 bp, 32 predicted proteins | sample Str012_2_FD_71392 | JGI IMG/M metagenome (GOLD analysis project Ga0075026, IMG submission 71392) | Freshwater sediment microbial communities in response to fracking from Pennsylvania, USA - Straight Creek_MetaG_SC_2012 | ecosystem: Environmental > Aquatic > Freshwater > Creek > Sediment... | reverse complement strand
ACCCACCGAAATCGTGTCCATAAGCTCCCGCTGTGGACACGACCGCCGCGCCACTCACTGCAACGACAGCATGGCGCTCATTGAATCCCCGCGTCGAGATGCCCAGGCCGGACGCTTACGATCAACATGAACGTATGAATGCTTTTCCTGGCGGCACTCATTGCGGCTGTCGTCACGGCAGGTCCTTGGTATCGCGCGAATGATGCGCTCGATAAAAGGAGAACCAGACGCTCATCTCCGAGCTGCAGGCGGAGCGACTCACAGAAAAGAACTCGGGTATTCTGGAATTCTGCCTTACCAAGATTCGGAAGGACGGCGTGGCCAAGCACACCGACATGAAGCCGCGGCTCGATCAACTTGCGGAGAAAAACACGACGGTTGTTGCGCTGGTCACGGCATACGCACCTTATGCAAGGACCGCTGCGTTCACGACCAAGGGCGACAAGTTTCGCAACTTTCCCAATGGACTTACCCGATGCCGTGGACGCAATTAAGTTTCACATAGATCAATCGGGATTGACGGTCAAGGATCTCGAGCCGGTAATCGGCCGCAGAAACCGCGTGTATGAGATTCTAAGCCGTCGCCGGCCGCTTACTTTGCGGATGATCGAAGGTCTGCACACGAAATTCAAAATTCCCGCCGAGAGTCTGCTCAAACGACGACCGCAGCGGAGCTCGGCTTTGCTAAGCGGTTCCTCGAAGCGATAGCTTACCAGCGGTGCAAACTCGTGAGACGACGTCCGCGCCGCAATGCATCAATCGAAGTAAATCTCGCGCCCAACCAGCTGCCTATAATTCCGAATCGTGCCCCCGCTACCAATAATCATAAGTTCTCGTTAACAATCAGAGAAATAGGATTACTATCTCGAGTTAGTCGAGGGCGTTCGGCGCCGGCAAGCTGCCGCCGCTCGAATTGCGCCAGTCCACCCGTGAATTAAATTCAATCCACTGCAACCTGCGCCATCCGTCTTGCGTGCCGGCAGGATATGCCCGTTGGTGTCGAACCTCGCTGCTCTTACTCGTCGTTACAATAAGCCGAAACGGATGGATGGGAAGCACCACATGAGCAGATCTCGCTATCGCTGGGTGATAGTTGCGGCCGGCGGCCTGCTGGGCTGCGTCGCCATCGGTGCCATGTTTTCGCTGCCGGTTTTTCTGCGGCCCATCTCAAGGGATACCGGATGGTCCATCACCGGCGTATCCAGCGCCATGACCTTCGGTTTTCTTGCCATGGCAGTGGGCAGCATCATTTGGGGAAACCTGTCCGACCGCTTCGGTCCGCGCCTGGTAGTGCTGACGGGATCTTGCGTCCTGGCCACGGCTCTGGCGCTGGCGAGCCGCGCGACATCGCTTATTGAGTTTCAGCTGATCTTCGGCTTGATGGTCGGCGGGGCGACAGCGGCCATCTTTGCGCCGATGATGGCTTGCGTGACAGGCTGGTTCGACACGCATCGGAGCCTCGCTGTGTCCCTGGTATCCGCCGGCATGGGCATGGCGCCAATGACCATGGCGCCATTGGCGGCGCGGCTCATTTCCAACCACGATTGGCGAACGTCCCTCCAGATTCTCGCCGCACTCGCCGCAGTAGTCATGATTCCAACAGCGTTGCTGGTCCGTCGCCCGCCAGCGTTCGACACCGGAAATGTTACCCGCGCCGCAGTCGCAGAGCCGCAATCAGGCATCACCCTGGGGCAGGCAATCAGATCACCGCAATTCATCACCCTGCTCGCGACTAATTTTTTCTGTTGCGCCACGCACTCCGGTCCAATTTTCCATACCGTGAGCTACGCCATCAGTTGCGGGATCCCGCTGATTGCTGCTGTTTCGATCTACAGCGTGGAAGGGCTGGCAGGCCTCGGCGGTCGTGTCGCCTTCGGTTTTCTCGGCGACCGTTTTGGAGCACAACGCGTTCTGGTTTCGGGCCTGCTGCTGCAGGCGTTCGCCGCACTGGCCTATTTCTTCGTGCGTGAGTTGAGCGCGTTTTACGCCGTGGCGGCCCTGTTTGGATTTACCTACGCCGGTGTAATGCCGCTGTATTCGGTACTCGCGCGCGAGAATTTCCCGCTGCGGATGATGGGGACCATCATCGGCGGAACGGCAATGGCGGGTAGTCTGGGCATGGCGACCGGCCCGCTGGCTGGAGGCCTGATCTTCGACGCCTTCGCCAGTTACGGATGGCTCTACATTGGTGCATGGGGGATAGGCATTGGCGCAGTCCTGATCGCGTTGACCTTTAAACCTTACGCCGCCAAACCAACGCCGGAACTGGCCCGCGCCTAGCGCTCTGGCGACCGCCCCTGCCGAACACAGCGCCGGCCCGTCGTTCCTTGTCGAGCATCTTCAGGTCGTGTCGCTCGCCTCCAGCTGCGCCCACTCCGCGTCGGTAAATACCCGGGAGCGCGTGTGAAACGCTTTGCCTTCCGGCCCTTCCAGTGAGAATGTGCCGCCTTGACCGTCGATGACGTCGATAATCAGTTGCGTGTGCTTCCAGTACTCGTACTGCGATTTGCCGATGTAGAACGGGCACCCGCCGATCTCCCCGAGCAGCACGTCGCCGGCGCCCGTGGTGATCTCGCCGGGCAAATAGCAGTTGGCCGCGCTATTGTCGCAGCAGCCGCCGGACTGATGGAACATGAGGGCGCCGTGCTTGCGCTTGAGCTGCTCGATCAGCTGCAGGGCTGCAAGCGTAGCAACGACTTTTTGGACCACGACTACCTCGAACAAAACGCGGGGGTGGCCGCCCACCCTCGCATCTCAAACGCCGCGCGCGCGGTCCTTCGACGTCTACGACCTCTAGAAGAAGCCGAGCTTCTTCGGGCTGTAGCTGACCAGGAGATTCTTAGTCTGCTGGTAATGATCGAGCATGACCTTATGGGTTTCCCGGCCAATCCCCGATTCCTTGTAGCCGCCAAATGCTGCGTGCGCCGGATAGGCGTGATAGCAGTTGGTCCAGACGCGGCCCGCCTTGATCGCGCGACCGATGCGGAAGCAGATATTGCTGTCGCGCGACCAGACACCGGCGCCTAGCCCATAGAGCGTGTCGTTGGCGATCTCGAGCGCTTCAGCCTCAGTTTTGAACGTCGTGACAGCGAGCACCGGCCCGAAGATCTCTTCCTGAAAGATGCGCATCTTGTTGTGGCCTTTGAACAGGGTCGGCTGCACGTAGTAGCCGCCCGCGAGTTCGCCGGGTAAATGCGCCTGCGCACCGCCGGCCAGCAGCTGCGCTCCCTCCTGCTTGCCGAGATCCAGATAGGTCAGGATCTTGGTGAGTTGCTCTTTGGACGCCTGCGCGCCGATCATCGTGTTCATGTCCAGGGGGTTACCCTGTTTGATCGCGGCGACGCGCTCCAGCACGCGCTTCATGAACTGATCGTAGATCGACTCATGGATCAGGGCCCGCGATGGGCAGGTGCACACTTCGCCCTGGTTGAAGGCGAACAGCACCAGGCCCTCAATGGCCTTATCGTAAAAATCATCGTCCGCAGCCGCGACGTCGGCGAAAAAAATGTTGGGCGATTTGCCGCCCAATTCCAGGGTCGCCGGGATCAGGTTGTTGGCAGCCGCCTGAGCGATCAACCGACCGGTGGTCGTCGACCCCGTGAAGGCGATCTTGGCGATGCGGCGGCTGGTCGCGAGCGGCAGACCCGCCTCACGGCCAAAGCCGTTCACGATATTCAGGATGCCAGGCGGCAGCAGGTCGGCAATCAGTTCGGCCAGCAGCATGATGCTGATCGGAGTCTGCTCGGCTGGCTTGAGCACGACCGCGTTGCCCGCGCCGAGCGCTGGCGCGAGTTTCCAAGCCGCCATCAGTATCGGGAAATTCCATGGAATGATCTGGCCGACGACTCCGAGCGGCTCGTGAAAATGATAGGCGATGGTGTTCGCGTCGATCTCGCTGAGCGAACCCTCCTGCGCGCGCACGCAGCCCGCGAAGTATCGGAAATGATCGATTGCCAGTGGTATATCGGCATTCAGGGTTTCGCGAATCGGTTTGCCGTTATCGACGGTTTCCGCATAGGCCAGCATCTGCAGGTTTTGCTCGATCCGGTCCGCGATCCTCAACAGGACGTTGGCACGCTCGGCGGCCGGTGTACGGCCCCACGCGTCGGCAGCTGCATGCGCGGCGTCCAGCGCAAGCTCCACGTCCTCAGCGGTCGAGCGCGCGGCCTTGGTGTAGACCTTGCCGGTGATCGGTGTGATGACGTCAAAGTACCCGCCTTTAACGGGCGCGACCCATTTGCCGCCAATGAAGTTCTCGTACTTGGTCTTGAACTGAACTCTCGCGCCTATGTCGACCGGTGCTGCGACGCTCATGATTCTCGCTCCCCTGACAGTTATGACACCGGTGAGGTCTTTCGAGCCAACGGCCCCAGCGGCGTGAGTTGAAAGTGTCTGTAATCGATGACTGCGCGCGGACTTATCCTCCATGCTGGCCCCGGCAGCAATCCGGGGATTTACCTAGCCGTTCACTGCCGCCTACAGCGCCCGCTGTGTCAACGGCGACTCACGTTATTTGCCTGGCGCCCGTGGCGGCTTGGGGTGCGGCACCGCTATGATGGCGCCGCGGCGGGGAAGCTGCCGCCGCCCAAATTAACCACTCCAAGGGATCCACATGGTCAAGGCCGTCATCTATTTCGTGCTGGGCGTGTTGGCCGGCGGTTTCGCCGGCAAGTTGATTATCGAGCGCATCGAGACCAACCACCGTCACGCCCGTTCGGTCATGACGCTGCTATCTTTCCACAAGGAACGACTCGATGCGGCCGCCAAGGCGAACCGCTGCGAGGACTTCGCGGCTGAGCATGCACGGTTGGTGGCCCTACAGCCGGAAATTGCCCAGGCGTTTCCGCAGGCCTATCAGCAGGAGGCCGGCTTCAAGAAGAGCGCAGATGCGCTCGGCACGGCGCTGCAGACCAGTGGGCCGGCGGACGTCGCGCCAGGCACTTGCCCGACGGCGGCCAAGCGCTCACAGCACGTTTCGGACGCCTGCGACGATTGTCACAAGGTCTACGACCCAGAGTGATTCTGTCGAGGACGGTCAGCCGGGCATACCCAAACCCCTAACCACTGCCAATTAGTGGGGCCCGATTTCAGCGTCGCTCGCCTGACCGGCGTCACCGTAGGGGGCTGGGTGGCGCTTAAGGAGGTCACACTACTGAAACACTACCTATGGATGCTGTAGCCGCTCCTATCCCACAACCTCCAACCAGGAGAAGCTGCAGATGATGAATAGAGTTTTCCTGGCGACCGCGCTCGCGGCCAGCCTGGTCTCCATTACTCCAACGGCCTCAGCCGAGGTCCAGAAAGGCGAGATCCAGCACGTGCTGTTGATCAGCATTGATGGTCTGCATGCCCTGGACGTCGCGAATTTTGTGAAATCTCACCCCGACTCGGCCCTGGCGGAACTCGCCGGCAAGGGCGTGACCTTCAGCAACGCCCGTACGCCGGCGAATTCGGATTCCTTCCCGGGACTGCTGGCGCTCGTGACTGGGGGTTCGCCGCGCAGCCACGGCGTGTTCTACGACTACAGCTATGACCGCAAGATCTGGGCTCCGGACAACCCGACGTGCTCGGGGCCGCCGGGAACGCAGATGATCTTCGATGAGACCATCGATAGGTACGATGCGAACGGTGTGTCGCAGAACGTGATTGATCCGAACGCGCTACCGAATTACCTGGACGAGCGGGGCAGGTGCCAGCGTCTCTACCCACACAACGCCGTCCGCACCAATACGATCTTCGAGGTAGTGAAGGCAGAGCGCCTTGGCCGCACTGCCTGGGCCGATAAGCACCCGGCCTATGACCTGGTCAACGGACCGTCTGGTGCTGGTGTCGACGACCTGTACACGCCGGAGATTACCAACGCGCCGGGCTTCGACAATACCGTCAGCGTGGTGTGCACGGCCGGCAACGATGCCCTGCGGGTGAACGCCATCGTCAACGAGATTCATGGCTATAGCCATGACGGCAAGCAGCGGGTCGGCGTACCCACGATATTCGGCATGAACTTCCAGGCGGTCAGCGTCGGGCAGAAACTGCTGAAGGACAACCCCGGTGGCGCCTGTACTGCCGATACTACGTACACGGGGCTTCAGGGTGGGTACGCCGATGGCCTGGGCACGCCTTCCGCCGTCCTCGCCTATGGCCTGCAGCGGACGGATGTGGCACTACGGACGTTCGTCACGGAGCTCAAGAAGGCGGGCATCTACGATCGCACATTGATCATCGTCACCGCCAAACATGGGCAGTCGCCTATTAACCTGGCGACACTGGTCAAGCCGGGACACTTCGCTGACCTCGTCTGCAGTGTGGGCGATTGCTCGGTCGCAGGGCCGGCAAAGATCATTACGGATGCGGGTAACAATTGCCCGGAAGGCCCCTGCGGCTTGGTGCAGGACGATGACGTGGCCCTGATCTGGCTGCCCGATCAGAGCCAGACCCTGGCGGTGGCCAACTTTCTCAACCAGAATGCCCCGGCGCTCGCCATCGATGAGGTCATGTCCGGCGAAGCGCTGAAGCTGAAATTCCGCGATCCTCTGCACGACAGCCGTACCCCGGACATCATCGTGCAGCCGGTCTACGGGACCGTCTACACATCGGCCAAGAAGAACAAGCTTGCCGAACACGGTGGGTTCAGCTTCGGCGATACCAATGTCGGACTGATCGTGTCGAACCCCGCGCTGTCTCGCAAGGTCGTGAAGACACCGGTGCTAAGCTCGCAGGTAGCGGCCACGATCCTGCAGGCGCTGGGCGTGGACCCCAACGAACTGCAAGCCGTGAAGGAAGAGGGCATCACGCCTCTGCCGTTCGTTTTCTAGAATTGCCAGGCTTCGGCCGCTGGCCGGTCGCCAGCCGCGGCGGTTACCATGCGGCGGATGCACAGCGCGGATTCAAAGGAGCTCGCGCAGCTCGATCGGCTGCAGGCCCTGGTGGCGGTGGGTCCGGGACGGAATACCGAGGCGCTCAAGGAGGCGCATGCCATCCTGTCCGCGCTCGACACCAGCGCGGGGTTTCGCGCCGAGAAAATCGGCTTTGCCCGCGACTCGTTCTCCACCTGGTTCAGTGTGCGCAAGTGGCAGAACTGGGGCGCCGATCCGGCCGTGTATCGCAGCATCATAGAGAGTCACGTGGCGACGGTGCGTTTCGCGGTCGAGAACCTGGTGAAGCGGCCGGGCTGAGGCGGGGTTGAATTCGAAGCCCGCACGCCCTAGAATCCGCCGCGGTGGATGGGGCCAGCCTCCGGGCGGGCGCCATACAGTCGCAGATTGTGCGGCCAAGCGCTTGATTCGAAAGCCCCACTTGGGGCTTTTTGTTTTTATGGTGGGCCTCTGGCCCATTTTTTGTTTTGGCGACCGGAGCGGGACCGATGGCAGGCGTGCTGCGCGAGAAGCTGATTGCGCTGATCGAGCCGCTGCTGACGACGCTGGGTTTCGAGCTGGCCGACCTGGAATTCGCGGCTGGACACGGACATTCGCAGCTGCGGGTGTTCATCGACCGGCCGGCCGGAGTGGGTCTGGAGGACTGCGAGCAGTGCAGTCGCGAGCTGGCGGCGCTGCTGGATGTGCACGATCCGATTCCCTCGGCGTACACGCTGGAGGTGTCATCGCCGGGTCTGGATCGGGTGCTGCGCACGCCGGCGCAGTTTGCGCGGTTCGTGGGTTCGAAGCTGACGGTCGAGCTGCTGGTGCCACGCGCCGGTCGGCGCCGCTACACCGGCCGCCTGCATGCGGCCGGCGCGGACAGTGTGGAAGTGGATGTAGACGGTGAAATGGTGAGCGCGAGCTACGCCGAGGTTTTGCGGGCGAGGCTGGTGCCGGAATGGCCTGACAACTCCAGCAGAGGCAGGAGACGATGAACAAAGAAATTCTGATGGTTGTCGATGCGGTCTCGAACGAGAAGAGCGTCGACAAGGAAATCATCTTCGAGGCGCTCGAGGCGGCGCTGGCCGCGGCGGCGCGCCGCAAGCACAGCGAGCTGTGGGACGTGCGCGTCGCCATCAACCGCAAGACCGGCGAGTACGAGACCTTTCGCCGCTGGAAGGTGTTCGCCGACGATTCGCGCGAGATCGAGAATCCAGACGCCGAGCTGCGGCTCGACGACGCTCTGGATCTGGACAAGAACACCGCGCCCGGCCAGTACGTCGAGGAGCCGATGGAGTCGGCGGCCTTCGGCCGCATTGCCGCGCAGCAAGCCAAGCAGGTCATTGTGCAGAAGGTGCGCGAAGCCGAGCGCGCCCAGGTCGTCGAACTCTATAACGATCGGGTTGGCACGCTGGTCAGCGGCGTGGTCAAGCGCATCGATCGCAACGGCATCTACGTGGACCTGGGCAGCAATGCCGAGGGCTTCGTGCCGCGCAGCGACATGATCGTGCGCGAGCAGCTCAAGCCGCAGGACCGCGTCAAGGCTTACCTGCGCGAAGTACGCGCCGAGCCGCGCGGCCCGCAGCTGTTCCTGACACGTACCGCCCCGGAGTTCTTGATCGAGCTGTTCAAGCTCGAAGTGCCGGAGGTGGGGCAGGGGCTGATCCAGATCCTGGGCGCGGCCCGTGATCCGGGCATCCGCGCCAAGATCGCCGTGCGCAGCAGCGACCCGCGCATCGACCCGGTCGGTGCCTGCGTCGGCATGCGCGGTTCGCGCGTGCAGGCGGTGTCCAATGAGATCGCCGGCGAGCGCGTCGATATCATCCCCCATGACGACAACGCCGCGCAGTTCGTCATCAACGCCATGTCGCCGGCCGAAGTGCAGTCGATCGTGGTCGACGAGGAAGCCCACAGCATGGATATCGCGGTGGCCGAGGACAAGCTCTCGCAGGCCATCGGCCGTGGCGGCCAGAACATCCGTCTGGCAAGCCAGCTCACCGGCTGGGAGCTGAACGTGATGACCGAGTCGGACGCCGACGCCAAGAGCGAGACCGAATCCAAGGCGCTGATCGCGACCTTCATGAAACAGCTCGATGTGGACGAGAACGTCGCCAGCATCCTGGTGCAGGAGGGCTTCTCCACTGTGGAGGAGGTCGCCTACGTGCCGGCCGCGGAGCTGGCCGGCATCGAGGAATTCGACGAGGCCATCATCAAGGAGCTGCGCAACCGGGCCCGTGACGTATTGCTGACGCAGGCCATTGCCAGCGAAGAGTCGCTGGACGCGGCCATGCCCACCGACGATCTGCTGACCATGGCAGGCATGAAGCCGGACCTGGCCCTGGCACTGGCGCGCCGCGGCGTGCGCTCGCGCGACGATCTGGCGGATCAGGCGGTCGATGACCTGGCTGACATCGAAGGGCTGTCGGCTGAAGAGGCCGGCACTCTCATCATGACGGCGCGCGCGCGCCTGTTCGAGGCGCAGCATTAACGCTGGCGCGCGATTCCGAGGTACCCCATGGCTGACGTAACCATCACCCAATTCGCCGAGGCGCTCAAGGTGCCCGTCGACAAGCTGATTGCGCAGCTCGACCAGGCCGGCATCAATGTCGCAGGTCCCGAGGCGCTGATCAGCGAGGATGCCAAGCTCGAGCTGCTCACGCATCTGCGCCGCAGCCACGGCGGCACCGCGGCCGAGGCCGGCTCGGCGCCCTCGCGCATCACCCTCAAGCGCAAGACCCAGAGCGAACTGAAGCTGGCCGGCATGCAGGGCCGGGCGCGCACTGTCAACGTCGAAGTGCGCGTCAAGCGCACCTATGTCAAGCGCGACGTGCTCGAGGACCAGGCGCGCGTCCAGCAGGAACAGCTCGATGCGCAGCGCCGCGACGGCGAGGCGGAAAAGCGCGCCCACGATGCCAAGCTCGAGGCCGAGCGGCGCGAACGCGAGATGATCGAGACGGAAAACCGCCGGCGCATCGAAGAGGAACAGAACCGCAAGCAGGCTCAGGAAGAAGCTCGACGCCAGGCCGAGCAGCGGGCGCTGGAAGAGGCCGAACGCGCCCGCACTAAGGGCGGCGAGAAGAGTGCCGAGCCGGCGCGCGCCCCGCACCTGCCGCCGCGTGACAAGGAAAAGGAAAAGACCGAAACCGACGACGGCCGCACCAAGTACGGCCGCCAGGAACTGCATATTGCCGGTGACGTCAGTGCACGCCACAAGAAGAAGAAGCGCCTCAAGGCCCGGACCGCGCCCAGTGATTCGGAAGTCAAGCATGCCTTCGAGAAACCCACCGCCCCGGTCAAGCGCGAAGTGGCGATCGGCGAGACGGTGACGGTGGCCGAGCTGGCGCAGAAGCTGGCCGTCAAGGCCACGGAAGTCATCAAGGTACTGATGAACATGGGCGTGATGGCCACCATCAACCAGTCCATTGACCAGGACACCGCGACGTTGGTGGTCGAGGAGCTCGGGCACACAGCCCGGGCGCTTAAAGAGGATCAGATCGAGGAAGGCCTGCAGGACAGCACCGCGGAGATCGTGCTCGAGACCCGTGCGCCGGTGGTTACCGTCATGGGCCACGTCGATCACGGCAAGACCTCGCTGCTCGATTACATCCGCCGCACCAAGGTCGCGGCCGGTGAGGCGGGCGGCATCACCCAGCACGTGGGCGCCTATCACGTCGAAACGCCGCGCGGCATGGTCACCTTCCTCGACACCCCGGGCCACGCGGCCTTCACGGCGATGCGCGCCCGCGGCGCCAAGGTCACGGACATCGTGGTGCTGGTCGTGGCCGCCGACGATGGCGTGATGCCGCAGACCATCGAGGCCATTCAGCACGCGCGCGCCGCCGGCGTGCCGCTGGTCGTGGCGGTCAACAAGATCGACAAGTCAGACGCCGATCCCGAGCGCGTGCGCCAGGAACTGTCCAAGCACGAGGTGATTCCGGAGGAATGGGGCGGCCAGAACATCTTCGTGAACGTGTCGGCACGCACCGGCGATGGCATTGACAAGCTGCTCGAATCGATCCTGCTGCAGGCCGAGGTGCTGGAGCTCAAGGCGCCGCGCAGCGGTTATGCCACCGCCTTCGTGGTCGAATCGAGCATGGAAAAGGGCCGTGGCGCCGTGGTCACGGCGCTGGTCAAGAAGGGCACGCTCAAGCGTGGGGATTACATACTTGCCGGCACCGAGTTCGGCCGCGTGCGCGCGATGTTCGACGAGGCGGGCAATGCCGTTGAGGAAGCCACGCCCTCGGTACCCGTGGTGGTGCTGGGCCTGTCGGGCGCACCCAATGCCGGCGATGAATTACTGGCGGTCGAGAGCGAGCGCCGGGCGCGCGAAGTGGCGCAGCATCGCCAGGGCAAGACCCGCGACGTGAAGCTCGCCAAGCAGGGTGCGCGCTCCGAGGACGTGTTCTCGACGCTGGGCGAAGCCAAGGCCGGCATTGTCGGCGTGCTGATCAAGGCCGATGTACAGGGCAGTGCCGAGGCGCTGCGCGATGCGCTCAATAAGCTCTCGACCGACGAGGTCAAGGTGGCCATCATCGCCAGTGGCGTGGGCGGCATTACCGCCTCGGACGTGCAGCTGGCGGCGGCCTCGCGCGCCCGCATCATCGGTTTCAACGTACGTGCCGATTCAGGCGCCCGTGAAGCCGTGAAGGAGACCGGCGCCGAGATCCGCTACTACAGCATCATTTACGAAGCCATCGACGATGTGAAGGCGCTGCTCAGCGGCCTGCTGGCTCCCGAAATCAGAGAGACCATCGTCGGCGTGGCACAGGTGCGCGAGGTGTTCCGCTCCAGCAAGTTTGGTGTGGTCGCCGGCTGCCTGGTCACCGAGGGCACGGTCAAGCGCAACAATCCGATCCGCGTGCTGCGCGACAGCGTAGTGATCTTTGAGGGTGCGCTCGAGTCACTGCGTCGCTTCAAGGACGACGTCGGCGAAGTGCGGGCCGGCACCGAATGCGGCATCGGCGTGAAGAATTACCAGGACGTGCGCGCCAACGATCAGATCGAGTGCTATTCGCGCGTGGAGATCACGCGCACGATCCAGTAGTGCCATGCCGCAACGCAATTCGCGTCACCAGCGCATCGAGTCACAGATGCAGCGCGTGCTGGCGCAACTGCTGCCGCGCGAGGTCAAGGACCCGCGGGTCGGGACGGTGACCGTTACCGCGGTGTCGCTGGCGCCGGACCTAAGCGCCGCGCGGGTGTGGTTCCTGCCCTTTGGCCTGGCGGCACAGGCCGACGAGGCGCTCGAGGGCCTGCGCAGTGCGGCCGGCTTCCTGCGCGGCGAGGTCGCACGCCAGCTCGGCCTGCGCCACGCTCCGCGCCTGGAATTCCTGCTCGACACGCAACTCGAGCGCGCGCAATCGCTCACCGCGCTGATCGACAGGGCGGTGGCCAGCGATCGCAAACGGGATAAACCCGCGACGTGAGTTCAGTGACCGCGGGTCTTTGCGGCATCCTGCTGCTCGATAAGCCCGCTGGCCTGTCATCCAATGCCGCCCTGCAGCGGGTCCGCTGGCTGCTGGGACGTCCCAAGGCCGGACACACCGGGAGCCTGGATCCGCTGGCGACCGGCATGCTGCCGATCTGCATCGGCGAGGCCACCAAGCTGGCTGGCGAGTTGCTGGCCGGTCGCAAGGGCTACACCTTTGAGTTGCTGCTGGGAGCGCGTACTGACACGGCCGATGCTGAGGGTCAGGTGATCGAGCAGCGCACGGTGCCGCCACTGACCGAGGTCCAGATACAGGCCGCGCTCGCGACTATGCGCGGCCCGCAACTGCAGGTGCCGCCGATGTACTCGGCGCTCAAGCGCGCCGGCGAACCACTGTATCGCCTGGCGCGGCGCGGTGTGGTGGTCGAACGGGCGGCCCGACCGATCGAGCTGTATGTGCTGGAACTGCTGGCCTGGTCGCCCACCACCTTAAGCCTGCGGGTGGAATGCTCCAAAGGCACTTATGTACGGGTGCTGGCCGAGCAACTGGCGGGACTGCTGGGCACCTGCGGCCATCTCACGGCTCTGCGCCGCGATTTTGTCGAGCCGTTTCGCGGCCAGCCGATGCAGACCCTGGCCGAGGTGGAGGCTTCGGCGCCGGCACCCCGCCTGCTGGGAGCCGACAGCGGGGCCGGGCACCTGCCGGCGCTGCGGCTCGATGAGGCGCGCGCGCGGGCCATGCGCTACGGGCAGGTGGTGCAGGTGGCGCCCGATACCGAGGGGACGGTCCGCCTTTACGACCCGCAGGGCCGCTTTCTGGGCCTCGGCGAGCGCAGCGCTGAGGGCGCGGTGCGGGTACGGCGCCTGTTTGCCGAGCCTCAGGCCCCACCGGTCGTAACTATCTGTTCCGCTTGAGGGTGGCGCCCACTGCCGCTACAATGCGCGGCTCAAAAAGCGACCGTACATTCAGCATAGAGGTTTTTCGCGCAATGGCTTTGTCCACCGAACAGAAAGGCGACGTGCTCGCCAAATACCGCCGCGACCCCAAGGATACCGGTTCGCCGGAAGTGCAGATTGCACTGCTCTCGGAGCGCATCAATGGCCTGGGCGAACATTTCACTGCCCACAAGGCCGATCATTCCTCGCGGCGCGGCCTCGTGCGCCTCGTGAATCAGCGTCGCAAGCTGCTCGATTATCTGAAGCTCACCAAGCCTGCTACCTATCAGCAGGTGGTTGAGCGCCTTGGCCTGCGCCGCTGAATCCGCGCCGCGGCGGCGCAATGGCGCCGCGCCCGCGCACCCTGGCTTTACCCCACATCCGAAGACTTAAGGATTGAAGCGTGACTGTCTTCAAGAAAACTTTCAGCTATGGCCCTCACTCCGTAACGATTGAAACCGGCGAACTGGCCCGTCAGGCCAATGGCGCGGTGCTGGTTACGATGGGCGACACCCATGTCCTGGTCACCGCCTGTGCCAGCGAGAAACCCAAGCCGGGCCGGGATTTTTTCCCGCTGACCGTCAATTACCAGGAAAAGACCTACGCCGCGGGCCGCATTCCCGGTGGCTTCTTTCGCCGCGAGGGGCGTCCCACGGAAGGCGAGACGCTGACGTCGCGGCTGATCGATCGCCCGATCCGGCCGCTATTCCCGGATGGCTTCCTCAACGAGGTTCAGGTGGTGGCCACGGTGCTGTCGCTGAATCCGGAGATCAATGCCGATATTCCGGCGATGCTGGGCGCCTCGGCGGCGCTGTGCCTGTCCGGTGTGCCCTTCAAGGGCCCGATTGGCGGCGCGCGCGTCGGCTATCGCAATGGCCAGTACCTGCTCAACCCGGAACGCACGACGCAACTCGAGTCCGACCTCGAACTGGTGGTCGCCGGCACCGCCCATGCGGTGCTGATGGTGGAATCGCAGGCCAAGAGCCTGTCAGAAGAGATCATGCTCGGCGCCGTGGTGTACGGTCACGAGCAGATGCAGGTGGCCATCAAGGCCATTGCCGAATTGGCTGCCGAGGCCGGCAAACCCCGCTGGACCTGGACGGCGCCCGCTGTCGATACGGCGCTGCGTCAGTCCGTGGCGACCCAGGCGCAAGCCGCGCTCGGCGCGGCCTATTCGATTACCGAGAAACAAGAGCGGTACGCGCGCGTCAAGGCGATCAAGGCCGAAGTCGTCGCGGTGCTGGGCGCCGGCGATGCGCCCAAGTTCAGCGCCGAGCAGATCGGTGAAGAGCTGGGTCTGCTGGAGAGCCGCATCGTCCGCGAACGCATCCTGGGCGGACAGCCGCGTATCGACGGGCGCAATCTGACCACGGTGCGACCGATCACCGTGAAAGTCGGCGTGCTGCCGCGTGCGCACGGCTCGGCACTGTTCACGCGTGGCGAAACCCAGGCGCTGGTCACCACGACGCTCGGCACCACCCGCGATGCGCAGATTATCGATGCGCTGGAAGGCGAGCGCCGCGAGCCCTTCATGCTGCATTACAACTTCCCGCCGTTCTCGGTCGGCGAGACCGGCATGATGGGTAGCCCCAAGCGCCGCGAGATCGGCCATGGCAACCTGGCACGCCGCGGCATCGCCGCCGTCATGCCGGCCCCGGGCAGCTTTCCCTATGTGATCCGTGTGGTTTCGGAAATATTTGAGTCCAATGGCTCAAGCTCGATGGCCAGTGTCTGCGGCACCAGCCTGGCGCTGATGGATGCTGGTGTGCCCGTCAAGTCGCCGGTGGCCGGCGTCGCCATGGGACTGGTGCTCGAGGGCAGCCGCTTCAAGGTGCTCACCGACATCCTCGGCGATGAGGATCACCTCGGCGACATGGATTTCAAGGTCGCTGGGACGCGCGATGGCGTCACCGCGCTGCAGATGGATATCAAGGTCGAGGGCGTGACGCCCGAGATCATGAAGGTCTCGCTGGCACAGGCGCGCGAGGGCCGCCTGCACATCCTGGCGGAAATGGCCAAGGTGCTGAAGCAGCCGCGCGAGCAGATGTCCGAGTGGGCGCCGTCGATCATCACACTGAAGATCGACCCGGAAAAGATTCGCGACGTGATCGGCAAGGGCGGCGCGGTCATCCGGCAGATCACCGAGGAAACCGGCACCACGATCGACATCGAGAACGACGGCACCGTGAAGATTGCCTCGGTCATCGGCGCGGCGGGGCGCGAGGCGCAACGGCGTATCGAGCTGATCACCGCCGACGTCGAAGTGGGCCGCATCTATGAAGGCAAGGTCGCGAAGCTGATGGACTTTGGCGCCTTTGTGACCATCCTGCCCGGACGCGATGGCCTGGTGCACATCTCGCAGATCTCGGAAGAGCGCGTCGAGCGCGTGTCGGACAAACTCAAGGAAGGCGACGTCATTCGAGTCAAGGTTCTGGAAGTCGATCGCCAGGGGCGGGTGCGCCTGTCGATGCGCGATATCGGCGCGGCCTAGGCCTGGAGCTTGGCGGCAGCGACCTGGCGCAGGCTGGCTTCGAGCGGCCGCGACACGTCCAGGGCCGGGATGGCGTTGTAGCTGCGTATCAGCAGCGCCAGGAATTCCTTGCTGAGTCGCGAGGCGGCGCCCTGTTCCTGCTCGGCAATCACCTGCAGCAGTACGCTACGGGTGATGTCGCGGCCACCGCGCTGTTCACTCACTCTGACCTCGGTGCCGCCGGCAATCAGCGCCCGTACATCATCCAGAGTAATGTAGCGACTCAATTCGGTGTCGTAGAGACGCCGATTGGGATATTTCTTGATCAGACGTGGCTCGTTCATCGCACACCTCCCGATCGCGGCCAGGGGCGCAAGCAACTACACGGTACACCTTAAACCAGGTGCGCGCTGACTGCCAACTGTGCGACCCCCCGCAACCGCCCCGGCTGCCAGTGCGCCAGGGCCCATTCCCAGGATTGCGCTACCGACGCCCTACTTAGCTCGGCAGGTGGTGTCTGGCGCAATAGGGTCAGCACCCTATACAGCACTGCGCCATCCACCCTTAGGGGGGCGGCGATTGAGTGCGCCGATTTCGAGAGTTTGGCGCCGTCGGCCTCCGTGAGCAGGGGTACATGCGCGTAGGCCACCGGCGGCAGATGCAGCGCGGTTTGCAGCGCGCGCTGCCAACGGCAGCTGGGCAGCAGGTCGGTTCCCCGCACCACGTGGCTGACACGGGAGGCGGCATCATCGACCACCACCGCCAGCTGGTAGGCGTGCAGTCCATCGCGCCGGCGCACGACCGGATCACCACCGGCCGAGATGCCAGCTCCGAGGGACCCCTGCAGCTCGTCGACCAGCGGTCCGAAGGTTTGCAGGTCGGCTCGAAAGCGCAGTGCCGTGGGACCGGGTTTGGCCGCGCCGGCCCGGCAGGTGCCCGGATACCCGCCGCGATCGTCGCTCGCACCGAGATCGCGCCGCGAGCAGCTGCATTCGTACAGGAACCCGCCCTGGCGCAGCTGGCCCAGCGCGGCCTCATAGTGCTCCAGGCGCCGGCTCTGGTACCAGACCGCCTCATCCCAGTGGAACCCTAAGGCCTCGAGGGTGCGTAGAATTCCGTCACTGGCACCTGGCACGACACGCGCTGTATCCAAGTCTTCGATGCGCAGCAGCCAGCGGCCGCCGCGGGTGCGGGCTTCGAGAATACTTGCGGCCGCGGTGGCCAGCGACCCCAGGTGCAGCACGCCCGTAGGCGAGGGGGCAAAGCGGCCGGTATAAGGGGCGCCAGGCTCAGCGGTAACGGTCGTCGCGATCGCCGTACTGGCGCTCCCGTCGCTCACGCCGCTCCTGCGCCTCGATGCTCAGCGTAGCGACCGGGCGCGCTTCCAGGCGCTTGATGCCGATCTCTTCGCCGGTCTCCAGGCAGTAGCCGTAGCTGCCGTCTTCGATGCGCTTGAGCGCCTCTTCGATCTTGCGTATCAGCTTGCGCTCGCGGTCGCGGGTGCGCAGCTCGAGGCTGAACTCCTCTTCCTGCGTAGCCCGGTCATTGGGATCGGGAAAATTTGCCGCCTCGTCCTTCATGTGCGTGACGGTGCGGTCCACTTCTTCCATCAGATCGCGCTTCCAGTTGCCGAGGATCTGCTGGAAATGGCCCAGTTGCTCCTTGCTCATATACTGCTCGCCGCGCTTGGCGATGTAGGGTTTGACGTTGCGCGGACCCGCCAGCAGGCTTCCAGGCTCGGCGCCGTCGCCCTCTTCCATCTCGGCCGCCGGGCGCGGACCGTTGCGCGAGGGCACGCCCACCGCGATCACGATCGGCCTGGGACTGGGCCGTGCTGGCGCGGCCGGCGTCGGCGCAGCAATCACGGTGGGCACAGTGCCCGCCAGCCTGGCGCCGGGCCTGGCAGCTGCCGCCGCAATGGGCTTCAGGGCAGGCGGCGCCTTGGGCGGCGGCGATTTCACTACCGACTTCGCCGGGGAGTGGGCCGCGGCCTTGGCGGGCGCCTTGATTGGCGCCTTGGCCGGCGCCTTGGCCGGCGGTGCCGGAGCAGCAGCCCGGGCGCGTTCGCGCGTACCTGCCGCTCGTTGCGTCGAGGCGGGCGTGCGCGTGGCCACTGCCCGGTGGGCGGCGCTCTTCTGCGCCGGCGCGCGCGCTGCCGCCGGCTTGCTGGCTTTTCGGGTTTTGGACGCTGGCTTTTTACCGGCCATCGTGCGCTCCTGGGGATTTAAATCCGGGTGGGCCGAATTTTGAGCGCGCGATTATACCGGGGGCTTTGCAGCTGTATAGGGGGCATTTGGCCCGGCTCGGCGCCGGTACCGCTTCAGGGCAGCTGCACGGCCGGGGGCGAGCGCCAGCCGGGCTGGCGGTGCTCGGCCGTCACCTCGGTATAGATGCCGCCACGCACGTTGAAACGGGCGCGCAGGCGCAGGTAGCGCGGCGCCACGGCCGTCACCAGCGTGCCCACGATTTCGTTGGTGACCGCCTCGTGAAACGCCCCGCGGTCGCGGAACGACCAGATGTAGAGTTTGAGGGCTTTCAGTTCCACACACAGCAGATCGGGCACGTATTCGAGCCGGAGCGACGCAAAATCAGGTTGCCCGGTGCGCGGGCACAGGCAGGTGAATTCCGGCAGGCGCATGCGGATGGTGTAGTCGCGTTCCGGCGTCGGATTGGCGAATGTTTCGAGCGTGCTGGCGGGTTTTGTCGGCATGACGGGACGGAGATTGGTCGCAAGCGGGTGTGCGGATAATTTACACTACGGCGGCGCGGCATTGCCGAATATCATGGAAGCTCGATGCGCCTGAATAAAATTCGCCTGGCCGGGTTCAAATCGTTTGTCGATCCGACCACGGTGCTGCTGCCGAGCAATCTTACCGGCGTGGTCGGGCCCAATGGCTGCGGCAAGTCCAATGTCATCGACGCGGTGCGTTGGGTGATGGGTGAACTCTCGGCGCGGCATCTGCGCGGCGAATCCATGGCCGATGTGATCTTTAACGGTTCAAGCTCCCGCAAGCCGGTCGGCACGGCCTCCGTGGAGCTGGTCTTTGACAACGCCGACGGCAAGATCGGCGGCGCCTACGCCAGTTACAGCGAGGTTGCGCTCAAGCGCGTGGTCTCGCGCGACGGCGCCTCCAGCTATTTCATCAACGGGGGCCGCTGCCGCCGCAAGGACATCACGCAGCTGTTTCTCGGCACCGGTCTGGGCTCGCGCAGCTACGCCATCATCGAGCAGGGCATGATCTCGCGGGTGATTGAGGCGCGCGCCGACGACATGCGGGCCTTCATCGAAGAAGCGGCCGGCATCTCGCTGTACAAGGAGCGCCGTCGCGAGACCGAGGGACGCATCGCCGATACGCGCGAGAACCTGGCGCGGGTGCAGGATCTGCGCGACGAGGTCGATAAGCAGATCCGCCACCTGCAGCGCCAGGCGGCTGGAGCGCGGCGTTTCCAGGAGCTGCGGGCCCGCGAACGGCTGCTGCATGCCGAGCTGCTGGCGCTGCGTCTGCGGGAAATCGACAGCGGCGCGGTGGTGCACGACGCAGCAACGCGCCGCTGCGAACTGATCATGCAGCAGGAACTGGCCGAGCAGCGCGCGCATGAAGCAGCGCTGGAGAAGCAGCGCGAGTTCCACGCCCAGCTGGGCGCCGAGCTGGCGCGCGTGCAGGCCCGTTACTACGAGCTGGGTGCCGAAGTCACCCGTACCGAAGAACAGATCCGCTACACCACCGAGCTGCGTGCGCGCCACCGCAACGATCTGGCGCAGACCGGCGTGGGCCTGACCGAGGTCGGCGCGCAGCTGCTGGCCGATACTGAGCGCATGGCGCAGCTGCAGGCGCAGATCGCCGCGCTTGAGCCGGCGCTGGCGGCCTTGCGCGAGGCCGAGCAGCAGGCCGACGCTGAGCTGCGCACCGCCGACGCCCGGCTGGCCGACTGGCAGCAGCGCTGGGAGCAGTTCAACGGCGAACTCGGCGCCGCACGCCAGAGCAGCGAGGTGGAGGCGGCGCGCAGCGAGCAGCTGGAGAGCCAGCTGCTGCGCCTGCAGACCCAGGCCGACCGGCTGACGGGCGAGCAGGAAGCGCTGCAGCAACAGCAGCAGCACGCATCGCTGGCAACCTTAAGCGCGCGCGAACGCGCGGCTGGCGAACATGCCGCGCAGATGGAACAGAGCCTGGCGACGGCGCTCGCCACGATGCAGGAGCTGCGCAGCGCACAGCATGCTGCCGAGGCGCAGCTCGAGCAGCTGCGTAGCGTGCGCGAGCGTACGCGCGCCGAGCTGATGTCGCTCGAGGCCCTGCAGCAGGCGGCACTGGGCGAGCGCGATCCTGCCGCCGCCGCCTGGCTGGAGGGCTATGGCGAACGCAATGGCCAGGGCGCGCTGTCGCGTGTGGCGGCGCTGCTGAACGTGGACAGTGGCTGGGAACAGGCGGTGGAAACCGTGCTGGGGGATTACCTCGAAGCCCTGTGCGTGACCGATCTGGATGCGCTGGGCGATGAGCTGCAGAAGATCGAGCGCGGCAACCTGACCTTCATCGAGCTGGACCCGCAGCGCAGCGGGGTGCCGCGGCCGGCTGGTACCACACTGGCGGACCGGGCGCGCGGCCCTGAGGCGGTCTTAAGCCGGTTGGCCGGGGTGCGCACCTGTGACTCGCTGGCGCAGGCACTGCGCCAGCGTCGCTCGCTGCCGAGCGGCGCATCGCTGATCACGCCCAGCGGCGAGTGGCTCGGGCGCGACTGGCTGCGCGTCAGCCGCGGCGTCGATCCGCACGCCGGCGTACTCGAGCGGGCGCAGCGGCTCAAGACGCTGGCGCGCGAACACCAGCAGGCCCAGAACGGACTGCGCAGCGCCGAGCAGGCGCTGGAACAGCTGCGCACCCGGGTGCTTAGCGCCGAGCAACGCCGCGAGTCCGCCCAGGCGCAGATCCAGAATTCACATCGTGAGCACGGCGAACTGCGCGCGCAGCTGGGCGCCCTGCAGGCGCGGCACGACGAATCCAGCCTGCGACGGCTCCGGGTCGAGGGCGATCTCGCCGAGGTGAACGGCGAGCTGGAACGCGCGCGCCTGGGGCTGGGGAGCGCGCGGCGCACCTACCAGGCTGCACTCGAGCAGCTGCAGCAGCTCGATGAGCGGCACCCGGCGCTGGTTGCGGAGCGCGATGAGCACCGCGAGCGCAACGCGGCAGCGCGCAGCGCGGCCCAGGCCGCACAGCTGGCATTGCGCGATGCGCTGATCCGACACGAGAGTCGTCGCTCCACCCACGAATCGATGCTCGAGACCGCCACCCGGCTGATCGAGCAGCGCAACCAGCTGACCGTGCGCTTCGATACGCTGACTGCGGAGCTGGCCGACGGCGACGCGCCGGTACTCGAGCTGCAATCGCGGCTGCAGGGGGCGCTCGATCGGCGGCTGGAACTCGAAACCGACCTGAGTACCGCGCGCCAGAGTACTGAAGGCGCCGAGAGCGAACTGCGCACGCTCGAGCAGCGGCGCGCCGGCGCCGAGGAGCGCGTCGCCGCGGCGCGTACCGGGCTCGATACGGCGCGCCTCGCGGCCCAGGAATCGCGCGTGCGGCGCGAATCGCTGCTCGAGCAGTTCGTGCAGACGCTGTGCAATCTGGAGGAAGTCAGCGCGGCGCTGCTGCCGGAGGCCACAGTGGCCGACTGGGACGCGCGGCTGCTGGAGGTGCGCGCCGACATCGAGCGGCTCGGTCCGGTGAACCTGGCGGCCATCGAGGAACTGGCGCAGCAGAACGAGCGCAAGGTATATCTCGACCGCCAGTATACGGACGTCAATGACGCGCTGACTACGCTGGAGGAGGCCATGCGTCGCATGGACCGCGAGACCCGTTCGCGCTTCGAGGATACCTTCAATCGCATCAACGCCGGACTCAAGGACAAGTTTCCGCGCCTGTTCGGCGGCGGCCACGCCTACCTTGAGCTCTCCGGCGACGATCCGCTGGCCGCGGGCGTCACGGTGATGGCGCGTCCGCCGGGCAAGCGCAACAGCACGATCTCGCAGCTGTCCGGCGGCGAGAAGGCGCTCACCGCGGTGGCGCTGGTGTTCTCGATTTTCGATCTTAATCCGGCGCCGTTCTGCCTGCTCGACGAGGTTGATGCGCCGCTCGATGAGCACAACGTCGGCCGCTTCTGCGACATCGTGCGCGACATGGCCGGCCAGGTGCAGTTCATCTTCATCACCCACAACAAATCGACCATGGAGCTGGCCTCGCAGCTGCTGGGTGTCACGATGAACGAGCCCGGCGTATCGCGCCTGGTATCGGTCGATGTCGACGAAGCCGTGCGCCTGGCGGCGGTCTGAAGCGGCATGAGCTGGTTGCGACTCATACTGCTGGTCGGGGGGCTGCTGTTCATCGCGCTGCTGATCTGGCTGGAGCGCCGCCGACCCAGCCGCGTGCAACCGGACGGCGAGTTTCGGGTCGAGCGCACTGAGCCGCCGATGGGCTTCGCCGATGAGCCCGCACCGCGCGGTCCCGACCCGGGGCGGGACCCGCCGCTGATCGACTGGTCGACACCAGTGACGGTGGCAGGCGCCAATCCGCCGCTGATCAGGGTGGGCGATATCTCCGCGCCACGCACCGTGGCCGCTGCGGAACCGTCCGCTGACGAATCCGCGCCGCCGCTGCGCGTTGCATGGCCGGCGGAGGATCAGCGTCAGATCGTCAGCCTGCGGGTGGTGGCCGCGCGCCAGAACCGCATCGCCGGCCGGCTGCTGCGCCAGGGTCTGTGCGGTGCGGGATTCCAGCACGGCGAATTCGGCATTTTCCACCTCGGTCACAGCGACGGCCGCGTGGCACTGAGCGCGGCGAGCCTGGTGCGCCCGGGCCTGCTGGACCCGGCGGCGATGGATTTCCAGAGCTTCTCCGGCGTCAACCTGTTTGCGGTACTACCCGGTCCGCTGAGCACCGAAGAGACGCTCGAGCGCCTGACCGCAGTCGCGGCCGAACTGGCCGAGCGTGTCGAGGGCCGGGTGCAGGATGAGCGCGGCATGCCGTTCGACACTGGACACACAGCCGCGTGGCGTGAGCGCGCCAAACTGCATTTGGCGGGGCAGGCCGATTGAGCGCAGCGGCCGGCCGCGCCGCAACGCTGCGCGCGCAACTGGCGCAGTATGATTATCAATACTACGTGCTCGACGAGCCGCAGGTTCCAGACGCCGAGTACGACCGCTTGATGCAGGAGCTGCGCGCGCTGGAGGCCGCGCACCCGCAGCTGATCAGCGCCGACTCGCCCACCACCCGGGTATCGGGCGCCGTCGCGCCGGGGTTCACGCCAGTCACTCATGGCGTACCCATGCTGTCGCTCGACAACGCCTTCAGCGATGAGGAGGTGCTGGCCTTCGACCGGCGCGCGCGCGAGCGCCTGGGTCGCGACACGGAGATCGAGTACTGCGCCGAGCCCAAGTTGGATGGGTTGGCGGTATCGCTGACTTTTCGGCACGGCCTGTTGAGCCGGGCCGCCACCCGCGGCGACGGGGCGAGCGGCGAGAATATCAGTGCCAACCTGCGCACCATCCGTTCGGTGCCGCTGCGCCTGCGGGGCGCGGCGCCCGCCGAGCTCGAGGTGCGCGGCGAGGTGTATCTGCCCCTGGCCGGTTTCGAGCGGCTGAACGCCGCGGCGGCCGCCCAGGGCTCGAAGCTGTTCGTGAATCCGCGCAACGCGGCGGCCGGGAGTCTCCGGCAACTCGATGCGCGCATCACGGCGGCGCGTCCGCTGGAGGCCTATTTCTACGGCATCGGGACCTGGCAGGGCGCAGCGCAGCCGGACAGCCAGCAGCAGCTGCTGGCGCAGTTTCGCCAATGGGGGCTGCGAACCAACGAGGAAGTGCGCGTGGTATACGGCGCCGCGGGCTGCCTGGCCTACTACCGCCAGCTGGCGGCGCGGCGCGGTCAGCTGGGCTACCAGATCGATGGCGTGGTGTACAAGGTCAATCGCGTGAGCGATCAGCTCGCGCTCGGCCAGCTCAGCCGTGCACCGCGCTGGGCGATCGCCCACAAGTTTCCGGCCGACGAAGCCCTGACGGTGCTGCGTGAGGTCGAGTTCCAGGTGGGCCGTACCGGAGTGCTGACGCCGGTGGCACGGCTGGAGCCGGTGCTGGTCGGTGGCGCATCCGTGAGCAACGCCACGCTGCACAACATGGATGAAATCGAGCGCAAGGACGTGCGCTGCGGCGACACGGTGATTATCCGCCGCGCGGGGGATGTGATTCCGGAAGTCGTCAGCGTCGTGCTCGAGCGCCGACCGGGCGATGCCCGCATCGTCGTGCTGCCAACGCACTGTCCGGTATGCGGCGCGCCGGTACAGCGCGTGGCCGGCGTGTCGGCGGCACGCTGCACCGGGGGCTTCAACTGCGCGGCCCAGCTCAAGGAATCGCTGCTGCATTTTGCGAGCCGGCGGGCACTGGATATCGAAGGTCTGGGTGACAAGCTGGTCGACCAGCTGGTGGATCGCGGCCTGGTGCGCACGCCGGCCGACCTGTATGCCTTGCGCGCCGAGGACCTGGCGGCGCTGGAGCGCATGGGTGAGAAGTCAGCAGCGCGGCTGCAGGCCGCGCTGGAGCGCAGCCGCACCACCACGCTGACGCGCCTGCTGCATGCGCTGGGCATCCGCGACGTGGGTGAGAGCACGGCGGCGGCGCTCGCCGCGCACTTCGGCAACCTCGCGGCGCTGCAGGCGGCGACACCCGAGCAGCTGCTGGAGGTGCCCGACATCGGTCCGGTCAGCGCCGCGAGCATTCACGAGTTTTTTAATTCCGCGGACAACCGCCAGCAGCTGCAGCGGCTGGCTGCGGCCGGACTGCACTGGCCCGAAGAGGCGGGGCGGGCCAGGGCGCCCGGACCCCTGGACGGGCTGACCATCGTGCTGACCGGCAGCTTTGCGGATCTCAGTCGCGAAGCGGCCGGCGCTGCCCTGCAGCAGCTGGGTGCGCGCGTCAGCTCGTCGGTGTCCAAGCGCACCAGCTACCTCGTGGCGGGCGAGCAGGCCGGCTCAAAGCTCACGCGTGCGCGCATGCTCGGGGTGCCGGTACTGGATGGCGCCGATCTTGCCAAGCTCCTGCGCGGCGAGCGGCCGGCCTGAAGCGCGGCCGCGGCCAGCCGGTGCTAGAGGGTCTTGTCGACCTTGGCCGTCTTGAGCAGGTCGTCCTCGTAGTTCTTGAACTTCTTGGCCTCGACGCGCTGCGCCAGGCGGTCCTTGACCGAGTCGAAGGGTGGCGGCGTGGTCTCGCGCGTATCGTCGAGGCGGATGATATGCCAGCCGAATTCGCTCTTGACCGGCGCATCGGTGGTCTGACCTTTCTTCAACGTCGCGAGCGCGGCGCTGAACTCCTTGACCATCCCTGAGGGGCTGAACCAGCCCAGATCGCCGCCCTTAGCCTTGGAGCCAGGGTCAGTGGATTGCACGGTCGCCAGGGCCTCGAATTTCTTGCCCTTCTTCAGGCTCGCGAGCACGACGTCCGCCTCTTCCTTGGTCTTCAGCAGGATATGGTGCGCGTGATACTCGGTCCGGGGCATGGCCGCGATCACGGTGTCGTATTCGGCCTTGGTCTCCGCGTCGGTCGCCTTGCGATCCTTCAGGTAATTGGTCGCCGCGGCCTGCTCGAGCAGCTGCAGGCGCATCAGCGCCATCTGCTGGGGCGCATCGCCCTGTTTGTCGCTACCATCCTTCGCGGCCTGCTGCGCCACCACCTCGGCGCGCACCAGCGTATCGAGGGCCTGGCTGCGCTGATCGGCCGTGAGGTCGGCGGAGGACTTGCCCGAGCCGCTCTTCACAAAGAACTCATACAACTCACGCGACAGGGCCTCGCCGTTGACCGTGGCCACGGGCTTAAGCGCCGTTGCCGCCACATTCTTATCGCCCTGCGGAGTGCACGCAACCGTCAGCAACAGGGCGGTGCAGAGCGAAATTCTGGAAATTTTCATGATTACTCTCATATAGTTAAAACAATAACCTAATCTACTTCCTCTGGTGCCCGGGTGACCAGCGACAGGGCGTGTATCCGTTCCGGCAGCAATTCTGCGAGCGCATCGTGCACCAGGCGATGACGCTGCACCAGTGTCAGGCCTGAAAAGCAGGCGGCGACGATCTGCAGCCGATAGTGCCCCTTGCCGCCACCGGCATGGCCCGCGTGGGCGGCGCTGTCATCACGGATCTCCAGTCGCAGCGGCGCCAGGCGATCCTGCACCAGCGCCCGGATGCGTTCAACCCTGCTCTCAGAGTCGCCATCGCGGCCGGAGTTCACGCTGGCTGGCTCCGGTGCTGAAGCCACAGTGCCTGAGCGATTGACAGCAGCATCAGGATAACGGTCAGTCCGTAGATCTTGAAATGTACCCAGGTGGCCTCGCTGGCCGCTCGCGCCACCCAAAGGTTCAGCGCCCCGAGCAGCGCAAAGGCCAGTGTCCACACGATATTGACACGCATCCAGGTGCCGCGCCCGAGCGCCGAGTTTTCCGGCAGCGCCGACTCGAACATGCGTTGCGCCAGGTTCATGCGCCCGATCCACTCGCTGGCGAGAAACGCCAGCGCCAGCGACCACAGCAGGATCGAGGGTTTCCATTTCAGGAAGCGCGGATCATGGAGCACCAGCGTCAGCGTGCCAAACACCAGCACCAGCAGCGCGCTGTAAGCATGCATGGGCGCGACCCGCCGTTGCCACAAATAGTCCACCGCGACCAGCAGCACCATGGCGCCCATCAGCACCGCGGTCGCCACGTAGATGCCGCCGTAGTGATAGGCCACGCCAAAGGCAGCCAGAGGCATCAGGTTCAGGACAGCTTGCATACGCGGGGGCCTGGCAACGGGGTCGCGTATATTAGCCGCTTGAGCCAGTATTTCGAATTGCACCCGCAGAATCCCCAGCCGCGGCTGCTGCGGCAGGCGGTCCAGATCCTGCGCAGCGGCGGCCTGATCGCCTATCCGACCGACAGCTGCTATGCGCTGGGCTGCCATATCGGCGATGCCGCCGCGCTGGAGCGCATCCGGCGCCTGCGGGCCGCCGACCGGCACCATCATTTCACGCTGGTGTGCGCCGACCTGGCCGAGATTGCGCGCTTTGCGCGCGTCGAGACCTGGCAGTTTCGCATCCTCAAGTCGGCCACGCCCGGCCCCTTCACCTTCCTGCTGCCGGCTACGCGCGAGACGCCGCGCCGGCTGCAGCATCCGCAACGGCGCACGATCGGCGTGCGCATTCCCGACCACGTGGTGCCGCGAGCGCTGCTGGCCACACTGGGCGAGCCGCTCATGAGCTCGACACTGCTGCTGCCCGGGGAGGACATACCCCTGAACGACGGACGCGAGATTCGCGCCCGGCTGGAACACCAGATCGATGCGGTGCTGGATTCAGGCAGTTGCGGCCTGCAGCCCACCACGGTCATCGACCTGTCGGTTTCGCCACCGGTGGTGCTGCGCCAGGGGCTGGGGCAGCTCCCGGGTATGGCTCCGGGGGAGGGCTGAGACGGCGCCGGTGCACGCCCGTATAATGCCCGCTCAAGCCAAGGTCGGCTGACACAGACGGATACTTCGCCCTCAAGATGAGCTCTGCCCCGCAAGCCAGGCGTGTGCTATCCGGCATGCGCCCGACCGGCCAGCTGCATCTGGGTAACTACCACGGCGCGCTGCGCAACTGGGTCGACCTGCAATACCAGTACGAATGCTATTTCTTCGTGGCCGACTGGCATGCGCTGACGACCGGCTACGAGGACACCGCCGGCATTCCCCAGGCGATCCACGAGATGATCATTGACTGGCTGAGCGCAGGACTGAATCCCGGCGTCGCCACGATGTTCGTGCAATCGCAGGTGCCCGAACACGCCGAACTGCACCTGCTGCTGTCGATGATCACCCCGCTCGGCTGGCTCGAGCGCGTGCCCAGCTACAAGGACCAGCAGGAGCAGCTGCGCGACAAGGACCTGGCCACCTACGGCTTCCTCGGCTACCCGCTGCTGCAGAGTGCCGATATCCTGCTGTATCGCCCGGCCTTCGTGCCGGTGGGCGAGGACCAGGCGGCGCACGTGGAGTTCACGCGCGAAGTGGCGCGGCGCTTCAATCACCTCTACGGCCGCGAGCCGGACTTCGAGGCCAAGGCCGAGCGCGCGGTCAAGGAACTCGGCGGGCGCAACATCACGCTCTACCGGCAGCTGCGCAAGCAGTTCCAGGAAGCCGGCGATTCCGCGGCGCTCGAGCGCGCGCGCGCGCTGGTCAGCGGCAACACGCGCATTACGGTCGCCGACCGCGAGCGGCTGCTCGGCTATCTCGAGGGCAGCAGCGTGAGCATTCTGCCCGAACCGCAGGTGCTGCTCACCGCGACGCCAAAGGTCCCGGGCCTCGACGGGCGCAAGATGTCCAAGTCCTACGGCAACACCATCGGCCTGCGCGAAGAGCCCGACAGCGTGGCACGCAAGCTCAAGGCCATGCAGACCGATCCGGCGCGCGTGCGCCGCACCGATCCTGGCGATCCGGACAAGTGCCCGGTGTTCGACCTGCACCGCATCTACTCTGAGGAGAGCACGCGCGACTGGGCGGCCGCTGGCTGTCGCAGCGCCGGCATTGGCTGCCTGGAGTGCAAGAAGCCGCTGATCGACAAGATCGTGGCAGAAGTCACCGCGATGCGCGAGCGGGCCCGCGAGTACCAGGACAACCCCGAACTGGTGAAGAATCTGGTGGCCGAGGGGGCCGAGAAGGCCCGCGAATCCGCCCGCGAGACGCTCGACGACGTGCGCCGCGCAATGCACCTGCGTAGCGAGTGAGGCGCCATGAAACCCGAGCTCAAGGTCGTCGTCTCCAAGCCACCGCCCGCGCCGCCACTGCTGGCCGCGCCGCCGCAGCAGGGCGAGATGCCCTTCGCGATCGTCAATGGCGAGGCCCTGACCACGCTGCCGCGCGACCTGTACATCCCACCGCAGGCGCTCGAGGTGTTCCTCGAGGCCTTCGAGGGGCCGCTCGATCTGCTGCTGTACCTGATCCGGCGCCAGAACCTGGACGTGCTGGACATTCCGATCGCCGAGATCACGCGCCAGTACACGCGCTACATTGAGCTGATGCAAGATCTGCAGCTGGAACTCGCCGGCGAGTACCTGCTGATGGCCGCGACGCTGGCCGAGATCAAGTCGCGCATGCTGCTGCCGCGCCCCGGCGCCGCCCTGGGCGAAGAGGAGGATCCGCGCGCCGAGCTGGTACGCCGGCTCCAGGAATACGAGCGTTTCAAGCGCGCCTCGCAGGATGTCGACCACCTGGTGCGCCTGGAGCGCGATGTCTGGCAGGCCAGTGCCGAGCTGCGCGACCGGCCGGTGGCGCGGGTCTTGCCCCAGGTGACGTTGCGCGAGATGCTATTGGCGTTTCGCGAGGTGGCGACCCGCTCGCAGATGTATGCGCACCACCATGTGCAGCGCGAGCGCCTGTCGGTGCGCGAGCGCATGAGCGACGTGCTGGCGGCCCTCGAATCTGGTGAGTTCGTCGACTTCGTGCAGCTGTTCCGGCCCGAGGAAGGCCGCATGGGTGTGACCGTCACCTTTGTCGCGATCCTGGAATTGATGCGCGAGGAATTGATCGATATCGTGCAGACCGAACCGATGGCCCCCTTGCACGTGCGCCGTGCCGGGCCGGTCCGTACACTGCACCTGGTGCCCGAGGCGGATGACAGCGCCGCGGGTGAGCAAGCAGCACGGCCAGAGCCAGAGACATGAGCGAGCAGTACATCAAGAGTGTAGTGGAAGCAGCGCTGCTGGCCGCCGGCCGCTCGCTGGGGCTGGATGAGCTGGCGCAGCTGTTCAGCGACGGCGAGCGCCCGCCGAGCACCGCAATTCGAGCCGCACTGGCCGAACTGGAGCGCGACTACGCTGGCCGCGCCATTGAACTGCGTGAGACCGCCAGCGGTGTGCGGGTGCAGGTGCGGCGCGAATTCGCCACCGAAGTATCACGCCTGTGGCCGGAGCGGCCGCAGCGCTATTCGCGCGCCTTGCTCGAGACCCTGGCGCTGATCGCTTACCGGCAGCCGATCACGCGCGCGGAAATCGAGGCGGTGCGCGGCGTGGCGGTCAATCCCAACATCATCCGCACGCTGCTCGAGCGCAACTGGGTGCGCGTGGTCGGTCATCGCGAAGTGCCGGGCCGGCCGGAACTGCTCGGCACGACGCGCGAATTTCTCGACTATTTCGGCCTGCGCACGCTCGGCGAACTGCCGCCGCTGGCTGAACTGCGCGGCCTGGAGGAAATCGCACCGCAGCTGAGCCTGCCGGTGGGCCTGGGCGACGAAGGCGTGGACGACAGCGCCGTGGTGGTCACGGCGGCCGAGGCGCCGCTGAGCGACTTCGATGCCGATGCTGATGCAGATGCCGAAGATGAGCCTGGCAATCCGCCCGATGTGTCTGCCGCGCCGGAAATGGTGGCTGCCGGCCCCGATCCGGCGGACTGATGCCCGCATGAACGACGCGCAGGAGCCGGAGCGCCTGCAGAAAGTACTGGCCCGCATCGGGCTCGCTTCGCGCCGCGAAGCCGAGCAGTGGATTCGCGCCGGACGGCTTACCGTCAATGGCCACCCGGCAGCCATTGGCGATCGCGTGTCCTCCGGCGATCAGCTGCGGCTCGACGGGCGGCTGATCCGGCATCCGCCCCCGCGCCGCCTGCCGGTACTGCTGTGCCACCGCTCGCCGGGCGTGCCGCTGCTGCCAGTGGCCGCCGGCACCGAATCGCTGGCCGCACGCCTGCCCGCGAGCGCCGGCAAGCGCTTCACCAGCATCAGTCCGCTACCGCAGATCGATGGTGGCCTGGAACTGCTGTGCGCCGATGGCGCACTGGCGGGGCGGCTGCAGCGTGCGGTGCGTGCGCAGCAGGTGGAATTCAGCCTGCGCGTGCGCGGCGAACTCGGTGCGACCCAGCAGGCCGGCATACTGGCGGGACGCCTCGACAGCGGCGTGACGCTGCCGATCCACAGTCTGGTGAGCGCAGGCGGCGAGGGGAGCAATCGCTGGTATCAGCTGGTGGCGCAGGGCGTCAGCGGCAACGACCTGCGCCAGCTGCTCGAACGCCAGGGCGTGTCGTCCAGCCGGTTATTGCGCACGCGGCTTGGCGCGCTGCAGCTGGAGCGCGCACTCGCGCGTGGCCGGTGGCGTGAACTGAGCGAGGCGGAAACCGAGGCGCTGCTGCATCCGGGCGCCACGCCAGCGCTCAGCGCGCCGGCGGGTGCGGCGCCTGGCAATCCAGGCTCTGGCCACTGACGCCGCGACTGGCCGGTCCCAGCAGCCACAGATATGGATTGACCAGCGCCTCGGGCGGCGGCAGCGCCTCGGGATTCTCGCCGGGATAGGCCTGGCGCCGCATCGTGGTGCGCGTCCCGCCCGGATTGATGGCGTTGACGCGGATCGCGCTGCTGCCGCCCAGTTCGTCGGCCAGCACCTGACTTAAGCCCTCGACGCCAAACTTCGACACCGCATAGGCGCCCCAGTTGGCGCGGCCGCGCCGGCCGACGCCGCTAGAGGTAAAGATCACCGAAGCGTCGCGCGAGGTGCGCAGCGCCGGCAACAGTACCTGCGTGAGCGCGAAGGCCGCCGTCAGGTTGACATGCAGCACCCGATACCAGCTTTGCATGTCGGCGTGCTCGATCGGCGCGAGCGTGCCCAGCAGCGCGGCATTGTGCAGCAGCCCGTCCAGCCGGCCGTAACGCTGGCGCAACGCCGTCGCCAGCGTGTCGTAGTCGCGCGCCAGTGCGCGCTCAAGATCGAGCGGCGCGATGCTGGGTTCGCCCTGCGCCAGCGCCACGATCTCGGCGTGCACGGCTTCGAGGCGCGGCACATTGCGCCCGATCAGTACCAGCGCAGCGCCGTGACGTGCCGCGGCCAGCGCCACCGCGCGCCCTATCCCTGAGCCCGCGCCAGTGATCGCGATCACGCGTCCGTGCAGTACGCCCGCCGGCGGCTGGTAGTGGCGCGCCTCGTCAGCTTGCATCGTCACGCCGCTCGCTGGCCGCCGCAGGCGGCTGATCGTCCTTGTGCAGGCTCGAACTGCGCACCAGCTGCTGGATGGGTTCAGGTGCGGCCAGCGGCTCGCCGCTGACTGCGCCCAGTTCGGTGAAGCGTCGCGCCTGCGGCAGCACCTGCCGTTCGAGTGAACCGACGGCGCTGTTGTAGGCCTCTACGGCGCTGCTCAGGCGCTGGCCGGTGCGCTCGAGGTGGCCGGCAAAGGTGGCCAGCCGTCGATGCAGGTCCTGACCCAGCTCGAGTATCTTCGCGGCGTGCTCGGCAACTCGGGCCTGGCGCCAGCCGTAGGAAACGGCCTTGAACAGCGCCATCAGTGTCGAGGGCGTGGTGATCACGATGCTCTGGCGCATGGCGTTCTCGAGCAGCTCGGGCCGCTCGGCCAACGCCGCACTCAGGAACTGATCGCCCGGCAGGAACAGCACCGCGAACTCCGGGCTCTGCTTGAACTGGTTCCAGTAGGCCTTGCCCGCCAACTCCCGCACCCGCGCCTCGACCTGCTGCGCGTGGCGGGCCAGCGCGGCGGCCCGCGCCTCATCGGTCTGTGCCTCGGTGGCATCAAGGTAGGCATCCAGCGGTGTCTTGGCGTCGACCACCAGATCGCGCCCGTCGCTCATATGCACGATGAGATCGGGCCGCTGCACGCCCTCGGCCGTCGTGATGCTGGACTGTTCGGTGAAATCACAGTGTTCCGACATGCCGGACAGTTCCACCACGCGGCGCAGCGTCAGTTCGCCCCAGCGGCCGCGCACCTCCGGGCGCCGCAGCGCCCCGACCAGGTTGCGCGTCTCGCGCTGCAGCGCGCCCTGGCCCAGCGTCAGCTGCTCGATCTGCGTGCGCAGGCTCGTGAAAGCATCGCGGCGCTCGCGCTCCATGCCGGCCAATTGTTGTTCGCTCTTCTCCAGCGCCTTGCGGATCGGCTCGACCATCTGCCCCAGCGCCGTCTCCCGTTCACGCAACACGCTCTGTGCGCTCAACTGCTCGCGCGCAAGGGATTCGCGTGCCAGTGTCAGGAACTGATCGCTGTTGTGACGCAGGGCGCTGTTGGCGAGCTGCGCGAAGCTCGCGCCCAGCTGGGCTTCCATGGCCTGCGCGGCGCGGCGTTGCCGGCGCGCCAGCCACCACACGCCCAGCAGGCACAGCGCGCCGCCGGCAGCGAGGCCCGCGAGCACCAGCCACAGCGCGTCGCCGCTCACCGGGTCGGCTCCGGCACCGCGACCCCGAGATCGAGCCAGGCGAGCAGATCCTGTGGCGCCGTCAGCCAGCCGGCGACCGGCCAGTTGTGGGGTTCGTCGAGCGGATTGAGATAACCGAACTGCGCGCCCAGCGCGCGCATGCCCGCGCCGTTGGCCGCTTGCACGTCGCGCAGCGCATCGCCCACGTACACACAGTCGGCGGCGTCCACGCCTAGCTGCGTGGCGGCGACCAGCAGTGGGCGCGGGTGCGGCTTGCGCTCGGGCAGAGTATCGCCGCTCAATACGCAACCGGCGCGCCGCCGCAGATCCAGCGACTCGAGCAGCGGTTCGGTCAGCCACGCCGCCTTGTTGGTAACGACGCCCCACGGCACGGCGCAGGCCTCGAGCGTACGCAGCACGGCTTCAAAACCCGGGAACAGCCGCGTGTGCACGGCCAGGTTGGCGCGGTAGATGTCCAGGAAGCGCAGGCGCAGGCGTTCGAACTCGGCGCCCGCCGCCTCGGGAAACGCGGCTCGTATCATCGCCGGGGCACCGTTGGATACCAGCGGCCGAACTTGCGCGAAGGGCAGGGGTGCTGCGCTCATTTCGATCCGCAGCAGGTTCAGTGCCGCCGCCATGTCCGGTGCGGTGTCGAGCAAGGTACCGTCCAGATCGAACAGCGCCGCGCGCGCCGTAGCAATGTCGCTCATGACACGGCCGCGGCAGGCGGCAGTGAAAAATGCGCTATGTAATTGATGTCGGGCCGTCCGCCGAGCCGGCTGTGGCGCGTAATGGGATCGTAGTGCAGCCCCTGCACATCCTGCAGCTCGAGCCCGGCGGCACGTGCCGCGCGCGCCAGTTCCGCAGGGCGGATCAGCCGCGCATATTCGTGGGTGCCGCGCGGCACCAGCGCCAGCAGGTATTCGGCCGCGACGATCGCGCCCAGG
>Ga0075026_100000056_pt1 | contig 34004 bp, 35 predicted proteins | sample Str012_2_FD_71392 | JGI IMG/M metagenome (GOLD analysis project Ga0075026, IMG submission 71392) | Freshwater sediment microbial communities in response to fracking from Pennsylvania, USA - Straight Creek_MetaG_SC_2012 | ecosystem: Environmental > Aquatic > Freshwater > Creek > Sediment... | reverse complement strand
GTCGAGGACGTGGCCGTGGGTGAGCCGGCGAGGGGATCGCACGCCACCCGGCGCCAACGAGACGGCGAACAGGTGTGTCTGGTACCGGTCGTTGCGGATGATCCGGCGGGCGATCACGGCCATGCTGCCGTCCGCGGCCATGTCGTGTTCGTCCAGGACGACCTGCCGCCGGATGTCCGCCGGGGTCATGGGCCGTCGTTCCGTCACGGCGACAGGGTAGCGGCGCCGGTGGGTGCCCGTGACGCTAGGCTTGCGTGATGACACCGGATCGCCTGCATATCGCTCCCGAGGTGGCCACGGCCCTCCGCGACGGCACGCCGGTGGTCGCGCTCGAATCCACCCTGATCAGCCACGGCCTCCCCTACCCGCAGAACATCGAGGTGGCCAGCGCCTCCGAAGCGGCAGTTCGGGAGAGCGGCGCGGTCCCGGCGACCGTGGCGATCCACGACGGTCGAGTCCTGGTCGGCCTGGACGCCGCCGCGCTCGAGGGTCTCGCGACGGCACCGAGGGGATCCGTCCGAAAGGCGGCCCGGCCCACGCTGGCGATCGCCCTGGCCGAAGGCGGCTGGGCCGCGACGACGGTCTCGGCCACGATGATCGCCGCCGAGGCGGCCGGGATCCGGGTCTTCGCGACGGGCGGCATCGGCGGCGTGCATCGCGGTGCCCTCGGCCGGCCGGGCTCGGATCGCCCGGCGACCTTCGATATCTCGTCCGACCTGCAGGAGCTCGGACGCACGGCCGTCGCGGTCGTGTGCGCCGGACCGAAGGCCCTCCTGGACGTGCCCGCCACACTCGAGTACCTCGAGACCCACGGTGTCCCCGTGCTCGCCGTCGGCCAGGAGGACGTCCCGGGCTTCTACGCCCGATCCTCGGGCATCAAGGCCCTGGCCTGGGTCCCGGACATCGCCGACGCGGCCCGCTACGTCGGGCTGCACTTCGCGTCCGACATCGGGGGCGGCGTCCTGATCTGCACGCCACCGCCGGCCGACCTCGCGATCCCGGAGGCGGAAGCTCAGGCCGTCGTGGAGCAGGCGATCGAGGAAGCGGACGCCGCCGGCATCGAGGGCCCTGCCGTGACGCCCTGGCTCCTGCAGCGGATCGCCGTCATCACCGACGGTCGGTTCGTGCGCACGAATACCGCCCTGATCGTCAACGACGCGCGCGTCGCCGGTCATCTCGCGAGGCATCTCGCGACCCTCTGACCCGCGGTGCTATCCTGCCCATCCTTCCAGAACGAGCTGCCCGTGGGGGACCCATGTCCGTCACTTCGGGCCCGCCGGCCATCGCCGCGCGCGGTCTGCGCCGCACCTACAACGTCAAGCCGACAGCGGTCGTCGCGCTCGACGGCGTGGACCTGGAGGTCCCACCGGGCGAGTTCTTCGGCCTGCTCGGACCCAACGGCGCGGGCAAGACGACCCTCATCAAGATCCTGACGACGCTGCTGTTGCCGTCCGAAGGGACAGCGAAGATCTTCGGCTTCGATGTCGTGGACGACGTCAAGCGGATCCGGCGGATCATGAACATGGTGGCCGGCGGCGAGCAGTCCGGCTACGGGATCCTGACCGTCCGCGAGCAGCTCTGGATGTTCAGCCAGTTCTACGGCCTCTCGCGCGGCGAAGGCTGGAAGCGCGTCGATGAGCTCATCGATGCCGTCGGGATGGGTCCGGAGCGGCTCCAGCGGGTCGGAACCCTGTCGACCGGCCAGCGCCAGAAGATGAACTTCGCGCGTGGGCTGCTGAACGACCCGTGGATCCTGTTCCTCGACGAGCCCTCGCTCGGGCTGGACGTGGCCGCCGCCCGCGCTGTCCGCGAGCTGGTCACCTCGTGGAAGGCCGCAGTCCCGGGTCGGACCGTCCTGCTCACCACCCATTACATGGCCGAGGCGGACGAGCTGTGCGAGCGGATCGCCATCGTGGACCATGGCCGGATCCTGGCGATCGGGTCGCCCGCGGAACTCAAGAAGCGAGTCCAGCGCGAGTCCATCTTCCGCGTCGAGATCGACCACCTCGACGGCGGGCCGAGCGCACTCGCGGCCATCCCGGGGGTGGTGTCCGCGTCGCCCGCGGCGGATGAAGGCGGGCAGGTGGATCGCCAGTCCGTGATCCTCAACCTGGTCCTGGAGGAGGACGGCGTCCTGGGCGGCGTCGTCGTGGCGCTCAGCCGGATGGGCTCGCACATCCTCGCCCTGCGCAAGTCCGAGCCGTCGCTCGAAGACGTCTTCGTCGAGCTGGTCGGGCGCGGCTTCGAGGACGACGGGGCGATCAGCGAGCCCGTCGAGGTGGGCTGACGGTGTCCCTCTACGAGCACTGCCGCACGGCCAGCCCCGCGGAGGCCGCCGAGTGGACGCGTCGCCAGATCGTGATGACGGACCTGCGCTCGGTCTATGGCCGCGCCTACCCACGCATGTCGGGGATGCTCCGCGAACCGTCGTGGGTCTTCTTCGAGATCCTGTTGCCGTTCCTCGCGACATCCGCGTTCGTGTTCGTCTATCGCGCCCTGCAGGCTCCGCCGCAGTACATCGGGTTCGTCGTGCTGGGCGGAGCGTTGACGTCCTTCTGGCTCAACGTCGTGTGGATGATGGCCGGGCAGCTGTATTGGGAGAAGGCGCAGGGCAACCTGGAGCTGTTCTTCGCGGCCCCGATGGGGTTCATGGCGATCCTGTTCGGGATGGCCATGGGCGGGATGGTCATGTCTTCGGTTCGGGCGCTCGTCGTCCTGGTCGTCGCCTCGCTGGTCTACGGCGTCACGTTCGAAGTCGATCAGTGGTACCTGCTGATCGCCGTCTTCCTCCTGACCCTGGCCGCGCTCTATGGCCTCGGCATGGTCATGGCCGGGCTGTACCTGGTCTGGGGTCGTGAGGCGTTCCAGTTGAACCAGCTCTTCGTCGAGCCCGTCTACTTCGTGTCCGGCCTCAACTTCCCGGTCATGAGCCTCGGGCTGCTGGGAGCGCTGGCGATCGCGACGATCCCGCTCGCGGTGGGCCTGGACGCGATGCGCCAGCTCGCGTTCGTCGGGTCGCCCTTCCCGCCGGGCACGCCGTCGGTCGAAGTCGAGATCGGCATCCTGATCCTGATGGCCATCGGATTCACGCTCTTCGCCCGGGTGATGCTCGCCGCGTTGGAGCGCCGCGCTCGCCGCGTCGGCAGCCTGTCCGTGCGATGGCAGTGAGCGCCTCGCCGTCCGCGGCGGCCACCCCCGGTCTGGCCTCGCCCGAGTGGGGCGGCTTCGACGCGTCGCGCACGGCCGATCCCGGCTCCGGCGCGGCGTGGCGCGGGTTCAGCGCCGCGGTCCGCCTCGGCTGGCAGATGGAGGCCAACTGGACGGACCCGTTCCTGTTCTTCATCTTTTCGGTGGCGAAGCCCGTCTCGGCGGCGCTCATCCTCGTGGTGATGCTGGGGATCGTCGCCGGCAGCCAGGACCAGGAGTACCGCAGCTTCGTCGTGGTCGGAACGGCGCTCTGGTCGCTCGTGCTGGCCGGGATCGCCGGACTCGCCTGGTCCGTCCTGGACGACCGCGAGCGCTACCGGATGCTCAAGTACACGTACGTCAGCCCGGCCGATTTCATGCTCCACCTGCTGGGGCGAGGCGTGGCGCGGGTCGCCGTCGGGGCCATGGGCGCGATCATCACGATCACGGTCGGCATCCTGTTCCTCGGGGTCCCGTTCGACGTGGCCAGCGTGGACTGGATCGGCTTCGTGGTCGTGATGGTCGTCGGGATCGTGGCGATCGTCGCGATCGGGGTCATGCTCGCCGCCGTCTGTCTCCAGACTCGCCAGGAGTCGTGGTCGTATCCGGATGCCGTCGCCGGGGCGATGTTCCTGGTGAGTGGGGCGGTCTTCCCGCTCGCGGTCCTGCCGTTCGTCGGCCAGGCGATCGGCCTCGTGAATCCGCTGACCTGGTGGATCGAGGGCGTCCGCATGGCCATGTTCCCGGGCGGCGTCAACGCCATCGGCGGCACTGGCAGCCTGTGGACGCAGCTCACCGGGTCGTTGGCACCGGACACCACCACGACCGCCCTCGTATTGCTGGCCACGGGGGCGCTGGTTACACTCGCAGCAACGAGCATCTTCCGGATCAGTGAGCGCCGCGCACGAGACCGCGGACTGCTGGACCGGACCACTGGATCCTGACCCAGGAGGACCGGACCGCATGCGGATCTACGAAGGCAGTCCGCGCCAGGACTTCGAGGAGGTCTTTCGCTCCATCGGAGCGTTCCTCGACCAGCGCGCCATGAAGGACGTCCTGCTCATGGAGGCCCCCGACGGCTTCATCGTGCAGGGGCTCGTCACCTCCGGTGGCGCGACGAGCGCGTGGTCGGACTCGATCGGGAGTCAGTCGAAGGAGACCCTGACCTTTCTCGACGACGACATCGCCCGGTTCATGGAGGAGGCCTCGGCCCGCCGTGGCCTGGAGCCGCCGCCCCCGGTCCACGAGGCCGGCTACTACGAAGTCGCGTTCCGTGTGCTTGGCCGGTACATGGACGAGCAAAAGCCCAAGGACGTGTTCTTCTTCGAGCAGGGCGGCGCGTTCGTCGTTCGGCTGCTGATGCCCGGCCAGCAGGGTAGTCACCACGAATTGTCGGAGTTCACCAGGGAAGACATCGATGAGCTCGTGGCGCGAGGTCCGAACCTCCGCCAGCCCATCGTCAAGAAGGAGGCCAAGAAATGAAGGCTCTCAAGACAGTCGCCGTCGCGTTGGGGATCACCCTCGGCGCATTGATCATCATCCCCCTCGCCGTCCTCGCCGGACTCTTCGTCTGGCTGAAGGTCACCGAAGAGGACGACGAGGAGATCCTCGAGCTGGACCGCGAAGGCGTCTGATCGAACCGACCAGACCCGCCGCACCAGGGACGCCCGCCGCATCAACGGCGGGCGTCGCGTTGTCCGGTCCCGTTCGAAGCGTCTCCACCCCGGCCGAGCGACGATCGGCCGAACTGGCCGCCCTGGCGGTCATGGCCCTGTGGGCCGGCAACTTCATCGTGGTGAAGGGCGCCGTCGCGATCCTGCCACCGGTCGGGTTCACGTTCCTCCGGTACCTGGTCGCCTCCACGACGGTCGTCATCCTCCTGCGCTGGCGCGAGGGTCGGCTGTCGCTGCCCCGTGGCGACGTCCTGCGCGTCGCGATCCTCGGCGTGGTGGGGTTCGGCTGCTACCAGATCCTGTGGTCCACGGGGATCCAGACCATCTCGGCGGGCGATTCGGCCCTGCTCATCGCCACGACCCCCGTCTTCACGGCGGTCCTCGCGGCGGCCACCGGCGCGGACACGCTGTCACCGACTCGCCTCGCCGGCGCGATCCTGTCATTCCTCGGCGTAGCAGTGGTGATCGGGTCCGGGCCCGGCTTCGATCTGGGCGTGTCGCTGGTCGGCGATGCCCTGACCCTCGCGGCGGCGATGTGCTGGGCGATCTACACATCGTTCGGCGCGAACGTCCTGCGCCGCCACTCACCGTTGGTCACGACCACCTGGGCCGTCGTGGCCGGCACGATCTTCCTGGCGCCACTGGGGATCGCCCAACTCGCGACGGTCGGGATCGCGGGCGGGTTGGAAGCGGCTGTCGCGGCCGGGGTGCTGCTGGCGGCAGTCCTGGCCATCCTCTACTCGGGGGTCCTGGCCGCCGGGACCGCGAACGTCGTCATCTTCCACGCGATCAAGCTCGTCGGGCCGACCCGGATCACCGCGCTCCAGTCGCTCGTGCCGGCGATGGCCGTCGTCCTGGCGGCGATCTTCCTGGATGAGCCGATCCGCCTGGGTCAGATCCTGGGCGGCATCGTGATCATCGCGGGCGTCGCGATCCTCCGCCGTGGGACACTGCCGGGGATGGGCCGGCTGCGATCCGCACGAACCGCATGAGCGCGATCGAAGGGGTCGACGGGTCCGCGCCGCCGATCCGGCCGTTGCGGCCCGGGGAGCCGCCGCTCGCGATCCTGGTGGACTACGACGGGACGATCGCCCGGACCGACGTGTCGGACACGGTCATGGCGGAGCACGTGCCGGGCACCTGGGAAGCGGAGGCAGCGGCCTACGACGCCGGGTTGATGGGCTCGCGCCGGCTGATGACCTGGGAGATGGCCCAGGTGGACGCGGATCCGGCGGACCTGTTGGCGACGGCCGCGGCCCAGCCGCACGACCCCGGGTTCGTGCCGTTCGTGCGTCGGGCGCAGGCGGCCGGGATCCCGGTGGAGGTGGTCTCGGACGGCTTCGGGTTCTTCATCCGGCCGGCCCTCGAGGCGCTCGGGGTGGGGGAGCTGCCCGTCGTCACGGCCCGAACGACGTTCGCGGATCGCGGTGCCGCGATCGCATTCCCGAACGGCCATCCCCGCTGTCACGTGTGCGGGACGTGCAAGCGCAACCGTGTGCTGGAGCACCAGGCGGCCGGGCGAGCCGTGGTGTTCATCGGCGACGGGGAGTCGGACCGATATGCCGCGGGCTACTCGGACGTGGTCTTCGCCAAGCACTCGCTCATCAACATCTGCCTGGACGCCGGCTGGTCGTTCAGGCGCTGGACCGAATTCGAGGAGATCGATACCTGGCTGGCGGGCGTGCTGCGGGCCTGGTCCACGGACGAGGGCGTGCTGTCAGGGCCGGTGGCGCGGCCGACGTTCTGCGGTCCGGAGGTCTGGGGCCAGGATCTCGTGGATCCACCTGACGGCTACTGGCCACCGAAGCGGTAGGGAGTTGCGGCCGCCCTGGCGCGCTGGGCTCCGTCGCGCGCGACTCCGCCAGATGTTCATGGGTGGAGCGTGAGGCGCGCTCCCAGGCCAGGATTGACGCGCCGCCGGCCCGTTTCAGCCCGCGCCAAGCGTGGACCGGGCGACATTTCCCGGCCCCATCGCCCGCTGACCCCCGATAGGCCGCCCCGCGTTCCCTGGATGAACATCTGGCGGTCTACCGCCCGGATCAGTCCCAGCGGTCCCAGCGCGCGAAGTCCTCGAACGGCACCCAGCCACGCTTCAGGCTGGGTGACCGCACGTCCGGCAGCGGCTTGCCGACGGGCATCACGCCGATCGGGACGAACTCGTCAGGGATCCCGAGGTAGGCGCGGAGGCCGTCGACGTCCGGACCGATGAACCCGCACCCGAGCCCTTCATCGACCGCCGCGAGCATGATGTTCTGCATCGTGGCGCCGATATCCACCCACCAGAACGGGACCGGCCACTCGATCTCGGACCCGTCTTCCTGGAGCTTGTCGGCCTCCTGGTAGCGGCGGTGGTAGATGGCCTCGCTGATACATGGGATGAATTGCGCGGCGCACTCGCTGACCCACGGCCCGAAGTCGTCGCGATACCACTCCTCGCCACAGATCCGCGCGACTTCGACGCGCGTCGCCTGGTCCGCGACGACAATCAGCCGTTGACCCTGGCTGAAGCCGGCCGAGGGCGTGCGTTGGGCCAATCGGGCGATGCGCTCGATGACCTTGCGTTCGACGCCACCCTCCTCGAAGCGGCGGACGGCCCGGCGCTTCATGACGACGTCGGCGAACTCCATGGTCCCTCCTCAGGCGGACAGGACGTCAATCCCGTATGCCGCGAAGACAGTGTCTCGACTGACGACCAACGCCCCGACCCGATCGGCTTGCGCGACGAGCATCCGGTCGAACGGGTCGCGGTGGTGGGCAGGCAGGGCACCGGCCCGCTCCGCATCGACGCCGGTGATCGGCAGGATATCGAAGCCCGCGTCATCGATGACCTTGACGAGGCCGACCGGTGCCGCGAGCTTGCCCAGGGCTCGTTTGATCTCGATCTCCCAGACGCTGGCGGCCGACACCAGGATATCGTTAGCCGGGTCCGCGATCGCCGATCGGGCGCTCGCCTCGAGGGTCGGGTCGTCCGCGAGCCACCAGAGGAGGGTGTGGGCGTCCAGCAGCAGGATCATGACTCGAAGGCGTCGAGGAGGTTGTCGTCCGAGCGATCGAAGTCCGGCGACAATCGGACCTGACCGCGCCAGATCCCCGGAGAGCGCGGGCTGGTCCTGGCCCGGTAGGGGACCAGCCGGGCGACCGGCCGCCCGGCCCGCGCGATGACGACCTCTTCGCCGGTCTCCACGCGCTCGATGAGCCGCGAGAGGTGCGTCTTCGCTTCGTGGATGTTCACGATCGGTTCGGCCATGGTCGGACGGTAGGAGGTTAGTCCAAGTTAGTCAACTGGGACACTTGCACACTCGCGGACATCTCACTCTTATGACGGACATCACCACCTGGGAGAACGAGATGACAGTGCGACCGATGGGCCGATCGATCATGAGGACCGCGGCTGCAGGCGGCCTGGCTGCGCTGATCGCGGCCTGTGCGTCGGGCGCGCCAACGACGGTGAGCCCGGGATCGGTTCCCTCGGTGGCTCCGACGACCGCCTCGACGACGACCCCGACCCCGACGCCAAGCAAGGCGGCCGTCGCATCGGCCGTACCGTCGCCCGGCACGACGGTGGGCGACGGCGAGGAGTGGATCGCCTATCAGCAGAACGCTTCCACCGGGATCTACCTGATCCGCCTCGACGGGAGTGGGGACCACGCTGCGTTCCCCTTCGTCCCTGGCGGCGAGCAGCTCCACCCGGACTGGTCGCCCGACGGCACGCGCATCGCATTCAGTGTCGACGGCGACACGCGCGTGATCTGGGCCGGTGACGCGGACGGGTCGCACACCGCGAAGCTGGTGGACTGCGTGGCGCCGTGCATGTGGGTGGACGAGGGAGCCTGGTCGCTGGATGGTCGTTCGTACATCTACCACCGGATGGTCGGCAAGGACGGCGTCGGCGTGTCCACGCTGGAGATCCTGGATCTCGCGACGAACAAGACGCGCGTCGTCCTGACGGCACCGAAGGGCCGCGCCTTCTATCAGCCGCGCTGGTCACCGGACAGCACGAGGGTCGTGACGGAGTTCGCCAAGATGTCGAGCGCAGCCGTCGACAGCGACGTCATCGGCGTCGCCCTGGCCATCGTCGATGTCACGGCGGCCAAGCCGGTCGCGAAGGAGATCACCCAGGCATCCGAGTTGACCAACAGCCCGGACTGGAGTGCCGCGACGGACTTGATCGTGTTCGCGCAGCCGTCCACGTCGGCCGGCTTCGATGGCCCGAGCGACCTCGTCACGATCCATCCCGACGGCACGGGTCGGACGACGGTCATCTCCGTCCAGCCACGAGGCGGCCAGACCCCGCAGCCAGCCTGGTCGCCGGACGGGTCGTGGATCATCTTCGTGGATCCGGGCAGCACCATGCAGACGGTCAAGGTGGACGGGTCTGGCCTCGCACCTGCGGTCGCGACCGGTGGCGGGACGGGACTCCACCCGCGCTACCGCCCACTCAGTAAGACGTGACCGCCGGAACGAGACTGGGGCTTCGGCGGCGCAAGGTCACGGCGCCCCGGATTCGCATCCGGGGCGCCTTTCCGGTAGCATCAGAAAAACCCCCGGAGGACCTCGACCCATGGCGAAGTATGTCTTTGTGACCGGAGGCGTGACCTCCTCTCTTGGCAAAGGCATCACCGCCGCCAGCGTCGGCCGGTTGCTCAAGGCCCGAGGCCTGCGGGTCTCCATCCTCAAGCTCGATCCGTATATCAACGTGGATCCGGGCACGATGAGCCCCTACCAGCACGGCGAGGTGTTCGTCACGGACGACGGCGCGGAGACGGACCTGGACCTGGGTCACTACGAGCGCTTCATCGACGAGAACCTGTCCCAGGGCTCCAACGTCACGACCGGCCGGATCTACCAGGCCGTCATCGCCAAGGAGCGCCGCGGCGACTATCTGGGCGGCACCGTCCAGGTCATCCCGCATATCACCAACGAGATCAAGGAGCGGATCGGTCGCGTCGCCCGTGACGGGGATCCGGACGTCCTGATCGTCGAGGTGGGTGGGACCGTCGGCGACATCGAGAGCCTGCCCTTCCTGGAGGCCATCCGTCAGATGCGCAAGGACGTCGGGCGGTCCAACGTCCTGTACGTCCACGTGACGCTCCTTCCCGCGCTGGCCGCCACGGGCGAACTCAAGACGAAGCCCACCCAGCACTCGGTCAAGGAGCTTCGCGGCATCGGCATCCAGCCTGACGTCATCGTCCTGCGCAGCGACCATCCGGTCAGCGACGAGATCCGCGAGAAGATCGCGCTCTTCACGGACGTCGCCACGGATGCGGTCATCCCGGCCGAGACCGCCGACACGATCTACGAGGTCCCGCTGCTGTTCGAGGCGGCCGGTCTGGGCAAGCTCGTCGTGCGTGAGCTTGGCCTGGGCGACCCGGAGGTCAGGCCGGACCTGGACTCGTGGCGCGAACTGGTCGCCCGGATCAAGGCGCCCAAGCCGATCCTCGAAGTCGCCCTCGTCGGGAAGTACATCGAGCTGCCGGACGCCTACCTGTCCGTCACCGAGGCACTGCGCCACGCGGCATGGGCCCACGAGGTGGATGCCAAGATCCGCTGGGTGGATTCGGAGACCCTCACCGCGGAGAACGTCGCCGAGCGGCTCGATGGGTCCGCCGCGATCCTCGTCCCGGGCGGCTTCGGCCATCGCGGCATCGAGGGCAAGGTCCTCGCGGCCCACTACGCCCGCGAGCGCCGCATCCCGTATCTGGGCCTGTGCCTGGGGCTCCAGTGCGCCGTCATCGAATTCGCGCGCGACGTCGTCGGCTCGCAGGACGCCAACTCGACCGAGTTCGACATGTTCACCGAGCACCCGGTCATCGACTTCATGCCGGACCAGCGCGAACTGGAGGACAAGGGCGGGACGATGCGCCTGGGCCTGTACCCTGCCAAGTTGACCCCCGGCAGCAAGGCCGCCGCGGTCTACGGTCAGGAAGTCATCTACGAGCGGCATCGCCACCGCTTCGAGGTCAACAACCGCTATCGCCAGACCCTCGAGGCGGCCGGCATGATCCTGTCGGGCCAGTCGCCGGACGGTCGCCTTGTCGAGATCGTGGAGCTCAAGGACCATCCCTGGTTCGTCGCCAGCCAGTTCCACCCGGAATTCAAGAGCCGCCCGGAACGCCCGCATCCGCTGTTCGACGGGTTCGTGGAGGCGGCGATCGCCGTCCGCGACGGTCGCGAGCCTTCGTTCCGGGCACGCCCGGCCGAGCCCCAGTCCCAGGCGCCCGTCACCCCCGCCGTGTCGCCATCCGATGCCGTTGAGTCCGTCCCCAGCGCCTGACGTCGCGATCTCGCCGTCCCTCGGCAGTCGAGCCCTCGGCGGCTTCGGCGCGTCCATCCTCGGTGGTGCCGTCCTGGGTCTCCTCGCATGGTGGGCGGATCAACTGGGCTTCCCGTGGACGGCGTTCATCCCGGCCAACGCCATCGGTGCATGGCTCGGGGTTGCGTTCCTCCTCGGCTCCACGGCGCGCACGATCCCGACCGGCGCGCTTCGCGGCCTGATCGGACTCCTCTCCGCAGTCGCCGGGTACTACCTCCTGAACCGCCTGCTCGGCGAGGGCTACCGGGTCATCGGTGCCCCGCACGCCGCGACCGTCTGGGGTGCCGTGGCGCTGATCGCCGGACCGCTGCTCGGATCGGCCGGCGCCACCTGGCGACACGGCAGTGGCTGGCCGCGGGCCGTCGCCGTCGCGATCCTTGGGGCGGCCTTCATCGCGGAAGGCGTGGTCTTCGGCGTCGGGCGATGGGAGCACCTGGACCGGATCGCGCTGGATCCCGGGGCGATGGTCCTCGCCATCGAGGCTGTCGTCGGCCTGGCCTTGCCGTGGGTCCTCCTGCGCAAGGGCGAGCGCGTCGCGGGCTATGCGATGCTCGTCGTCGTCAGCGCGGTGGCGGTCGTGGCCATCGGCCCGCTCAATGCCCTGCTGCGGGCGCTCGCCGACAAGTTCTGAAACACGAACGGCAACGGCCGACGTCGTAGACTCATGGTCCCGCACCCTCACGGAGCTCACCTGCATGAAGATCTTCCTGGACACCGCCGACATCGAAGAGATCCGGACTGTCGCCCGCTGGGGCGTCCTCGACGGCGTCACGACCAACCCGTCCCTCTACGCCAAGGTCGGTGGCTCGTACGACGAGATCCTCAAGGAGGTCTGCAAGATCACCTCCGGACCGGTGTCGGCAGAGGTCGTGTCGGACGATGTCGACGGGATGCTGGAAGAGGGCCGCCACTTCGCGACGCTCGCCCCGAACATCGTCGTCAAGGTCGCGATGAGCGAGAACGGGCTGGAGGCGATCAGTCGCTTCGCCGATGAGGGCATCAAGACCAACTGCACGCTCATCTTCACAGCGAATCAGGGACTGCTGGCGGCCAAGGCCGGCGCGTCGCTCATCTCACCGTTCGTGGGCCGGCTGGACGACATCAACCAGGACGGGATGATCGTCATCCGGGAGCTCGCCGAGATCTTCGCGATCCACGAGATCGATTCCGAGGTGCTGGCGGCGTCCATCCGCAACCCGGTCCACATGACCCAGGCCGCGCTCGCCGGCGCGCACATCGCAACCCTGCCCTTCAAGATCCTGCAGCAGATGGTCCACCACCCGCTCACGGACAAGGGCATCGCCCAGTTCAAGTCGGATTGGGCTGCGGCACAGGCCGAGCTCGCCGGGAAGAGCTAGGCCGCCAGGCGCCGACGGTCAGGCGACCCAGGTCCCCGCGCGCATGACCCGGCGGACCGTCAGGTCCTCATCGAGTTCCACGAGGTCCGCGCGCTGCCCGACGGCCAGGCGGCCACGATCGGTGATGCCCAGCATCGCCAGGGGGTTGCGGCTCGCTGCGGCGACCGCATCCGGCAACGACACGCCTGACGCCACGACATTCCGCACGGCCGTGTCCAGCGCGATGACCGAGCCGGCGAGCGTCGACGTCCCGACCAGCGTCACCCGCTGACCGACGACCTCCACGTCCAGGCCGCCGATGGTCGCGCGGCGGGTGTCGGTGCCGGCCAACGAGATCGCGTCACTGATCAGGAGCAGTCGCTCGGTGGGCTTCGTGCGCGTGATGAGCGGCCAGAGGGCCGGATGCACGTGGATCCCATCGGCGATGAGCTCGACATAGGCCGTGTCGTCGCCCAGCGCGGCGACGGCGAGGCCCGGGCTCCGATGGTCCACGCCGGTCATCGCGTTGAAGAGGTGCGTCGTGGAGGAGCCACCCGCGGCATAGCCGGCCAGAGCCTGGTCGAGCGTTGCTGCCGAGTGGCCCATCGCCGTCGCGACGCCGCGCTCCCGGAGCCAGCCGATCAGCTCGAGCCCGCCGGGGATCTCCGGCGCGACCGTCATCAGGCGCAGGCCGTCCAGCAGGGGCTCGAGATCGTCGAACGGCACGTCGGCGGGATCGCGCAGGAGGGTCGGGTCGTGGGCGCCCTTGCGCCACGGCGAAAGGAACGGCCCCTCCAGGTTGTATCCGAGCGGTTCGGCGACGTCGGGTCCGACGTGACTCCGCCACTCGCGAAAGGCCTCGGCATAGCGCACGAGATCCGGGATGGGCGCGGTGACTCCCGTCGGCAGGAAGGACGTCACGCCGTGACGGATGAGGTGTCGGGCCGTTCCGTCCATGCCGGCCACGCCATCCATGACGTCGAAGCCGCCGCCGCCGTGCGTGTGCACGTCCACGAAGCCCGGCGTGATGAAGGGACCGGCAGCTCCCGATGCCTCGGCCTCGCCGCTCGGCTCCACCGCGACGATCAGGTCGTCCTCCACGACCACCCAGCCCGCGACCACCCGATCGTCGAGGACCAGTCGTCCGGTGACGTCCGCTCGAGCCGATGTCATCAGTCGTCCTCCTGGGTCGTGTCCGGAGCCTCGACGTCGAACTGCACGTCGAGCGCGTAGCGGTCCGCCGGGTAGACGGATTCGGTAGCTTCGATCCGCCGGCCATGGGAGTCCATGATCACCCGACGCTCCACGAGGAGCGGGTCGCCGGTGCGGATCCCGAGCAGCCGGGCTTCCTCGGCCGTGGCCGCAGCCGCAGCGATCGTCCCGGTCCCCCGGCGCAGGACGTAGCCGGACCGGGCGAGCGTCTCGTGCAGGGACCCGTGGGCCAGGTCCGCGGTCATGACCGCATCGGCGCAGGCCCCGATGAGGATCGCGGATTCGATCGCGATCGGCTGATCGTCCGCGCTGCGCAGGCGGCGCAGGTGGACCACCGGTTGCCGCGGCGGGATCCCCAGGCTGGCTGCCTCCGAGGTGGTGGACGGGCGGATGACCCGGGTCAGCATCCGCGAGCTCGGCACGCGGCCGCGGCGCAGCATCTCCTGGGTGAACGTCATGAGCCGGTTCGCGCGGCGGTGGGTCGACGGCTCCGCGACGAAGCTGCCGCGGCCCGGCTGCCGGTCGATCAGGCCGTCCTCGGCCAGCCGCTGCATCGCGTTCCGTGCCGTCATCCGGCTGACCCCGAACTCCACGCACAACTCGGCATCCGAGGGGAGTCGCTCGCCTGGCTGCAGGGTCACGATCCGCTCGCGCAGTGACTGCTCGATCTGGCGGTAGTGGGGCCGGTAGGTCGCCTCGGTCACGCCAGCGCCTCCGCCCCGTGCACGGCCGCCCCGATCGCCCCGGCCCACGTCCCGAGCTCCGCGGTGACGATATCCACCTCGGTCACCGACGTGGTCTGCACCCGTCGTCGGATCTCCTCGCGGACGGGTCCCATCAACAGGTCCGCGGAGGCGGCGATCCCGCCGCCGATGACGACGCGATCCGGCGAGATGATGGTGATCATGTTGGCGATGCCGATCCCGAGGTAGCGGCCGGCGGTCGCCAGCCCTTCGAGTGCGTGGGCGTCACCGTCCCGGGCCGCTTCCACGGCCGCTTCCACGGTCTCCGTGCCGCACGCGGCGGCGATCCGGTCTGCCCGGATGAAGGCTTCCAGGCAGCCGTTGTTACCGCAGTTGCACGGCGGTCCGTCCGGGTGGATCGTGTGGTGGCCGATCTCGCCGGCCGTCCCGTCGTGCCCAAGGACGACATGACCGTCGATGGCCAGGACGCCGCCCACGCCCGTGCCCAGGGTCAGTCCCACCATGGAGCCTGCGCCACGCCCCGCTCCCAGCCGCAGCTCGGCCAGCCCGAAGGCGCGGGCGTCGTTGATGAGCGCGACCGGGATCCCGAGGATGCCGGCGATGGGTCCCGTGACCGGTCGATCCAGCCAATCGCCCGGCATGTTGACGAGGAAACGGGTCGCACCAGCGACCGGATCGTACAGACCGGGTACTCCGATCCCGAGGGTCGTGCCGGCCGTCCACCGATCCAGGAGCGTCCGGCCCGTCTCGGCGATCCGGGCGACGACGGCATCCGGACCCTCGCTCGAGTGCGTCGGTACCTGGCCCTGGCCGAGGACCCGCCACGTGGCGCCGTCCTGTTCGACCGCCGCCCACTTGATGTTTGTGACTCCCAGGTCGATCCCGAGATGGATGGTGGGTTCGCCGGGACTCACGACCCGTCGACGATCCGCGTGTAGACCGCGGCAACGGCCACGATCATCGCGCCGAACAGCATCTGGCGAACGGCCTCCGGCATCTGGAGGGCGATCAGGAGGCTGGTCAGGACGGTCAGGATCAGGGCGCCGATGATGGTGCCTGAGTACCCGCCGCGGCCGCCCATGATGGACGTGCCGCCGATCACGGCCGCCGCCACGGCCGGCAGCACGGACTGCTCGACCAGCGCGAGACTCGCGGTCTGGACCAGGCCGGCGACGAGCATGCCGGCGATCGCCGCCAGCACCGCCGAGAGGACATATAGCCCCAGGAGCACTTTCCACACACGGACGCCCGCGAGCCGAGACGCGATGGCGTTGTCGCCCACGGCGAACAACAACCGGCCGTAACCGCTGAACCGCAGGCCACCGATCACCAGCAAGGCCAGTGGCACGAACACGAGGAGGTTGTTCGGCAGGAAGGGCAGGGTCGTCCCGGAGCCGAGCCAGATGATCGCGTCCGGGACCTGGGTGCCGTTCGTGATGACCACGATCTGGTACACGTTCATCAGCCCCAGGATCACGAGCCCCAGACCCAGGGTCATGATCAGCGGGTGCACCTTGAATACGCCCACGCCGATCCCGTTCACGATGCCGGCGACGATCGCCGCGGCCACGGCCAGCAGGATCGCGACGACGGGGCCCAGGGTCGGCGTCTGTGTCGCCATGATGAAGGCCGCCATGGACGCGACCGTCCCGATCGACAGGTCGATCCCACCGGTCAGCATCGCCAGCGTCTGGCACGCCGCCAGGATGGCGAGCGGGATCGCCGCCCGGATGGTCGCCCCGACCCAGTCGGCGGTCAGGACCTTGGGCTGGACCAAGGCCAGCAGCACGATCAGCAGGACGAGGAGCGCGGTCAGCGGGATGAGCGGGCGATCGCGCAGGAGTCGGCGCAGGCCGCCCGATGGCAGCGAGCGACCGCCGGTCGGCGCGATGCCGGCTGCGCCGCTCACCTTCGAACCCTCCGCATCGTGAGCAGGCTGCCGAACATGACCACGCCGATGAGGATCGTGCCCTGGACGACCGTCGACAGGTTGGAGTTGACGCCCAGGAGCGTCAGATCCGTCCGGACCAGCGCCAGCACGAAGACCGCGACGATCGGACCCGCGACGCCGCCTCTGCCGCCGGCCAGGCTGACACCTCCGAGGACGATCGCGGCGACGCCCAGGAGCGTATAGGCACCGGGCACCGGGCTGCCGATCCCGGTCGTGGCCGTCAGGGCCAGACCGCCGAAGGCCGAGAAGAGTCCCGTGAGCGCATAGGCCAGGATCTTGGTCCGGCCCACCGAGACGCCGCTCCGGAACGCAGCCAGGCGGTCACTGCCCACGGCATACAGCGCGAGTCCGGTGGTCGAACGGCGCAACGGGATCCAGATCACGCCCACGATCACGACCATCGTGACGAGCGCCCGAGGGATCCAGTCGCTGAGGATGGACCCGCTGACCAGGCCCTTCAGCCACTCCGCCGAGCCGCCTCCGGGCGTGTTGAGGACCAGCAGGGCGGCACCCGCCCACACGAACGACATGGCCAGGGTGACGACGATGTCCGGGACCTTCGTGATCACGACCAGCGTCCCGTTGGTCGTGCCGAGGGCGATCCCCAGCAGCAGGACGCCCAGCACGACGACGACCCCGAAGGCTTCCGGTTGGCCCTTCATCAGGGCGGCCGAGGTGACGCTCGTGAGCGCCATCATCGACCCGACCGAGAGGTCGATCCCGCCCGAGATGACGACGATGGCCTGGGCCACAGCGGCCATGGCCAGCGGCAGAGCCCCGATCGCCAGACCCTGGAAGGCCTCCGCGCTGTAGCTCGGCTGGATGAGCTTCGTGATGAGGATGAACGACGCGAGCAGGCCGATGAGCCCGAGCGTCCACGTATTCCGGCGCGCCCAGCGACCGAGCGCTTCGCGGGTATCCGCTCGCTCGGCTTGTTCGGCGCCAGCCATGGCGCTCATGCGGACACCATCGGGCCGGACCCGGGCAGCTCGGACGGGAGGTCGCCTGCCAGGACGCCGGCGGCGATCTCCTCCGGCATCGGGACATCCGGCGGCAGGTCGTAGGCGGCCCGCAGGAGCGTCGGTTCGTCCGCGTCCTCGACCGCGATCTCGGCGACCACTCGGCCCCCGAAGATGACGATCGCCCGGTCGCAGGCGAGCTGGACCTCCTTCAACTCCGAGGTATAGAGCAGGACGGCCGCGCCCTCGCCGGCGAGCTGGCGAAGAAGGGCGTAGATCTGGTCCTTGGTGCCGATATCGATGCCGCGAGTCGGGTCGAAGCAGAGCATCGTCCGGACACCGCCCGCCACCCAACGGGCGATGGTCACCTTCTGCTGGTTGCCGCCGGACAGGCGTCGAACCTCGCCGGCCGCCCGCGTGTCGATCTGGAGCTGGGCGATGGCCTCATCGACCTTGCGCTTCTCGCGGCCGATGGGGATGGGGCCCCAGCTCCGGATGGAGGCGGAGAACGGCAGCGCGATGTTCTCGCGCACGGAGCGTTGCATCAGGAGGGCCTCGGCGCGATCCGCCGGGACGTACACCAGGCCGGCCCGGATGGCGTCGGCCGGATGCTTGAAGGCGACCGGCGTCCCGTCGACCAGCAACTCGCCGCCGTCCGGTCGCAGGGAGCCCGACAGCACATCGAACAATTCATCCTGGCCCTGGCCCTCGAGCGCGACCACGCCGAGGACTTCGCCGGCCCGGAGCTCGAATGACACGTCGTGGAGCCGGGTGCCGACGCGCAGGCCGCGCGCGGCGATCCTGGCCGGGGTCGCATCCGGACCGCTCGCGGCGACCCTTGCCCCGTCCCGCCGGACCCCGAGGTTCTTCGCGCTTTCGCCCAGCATCAGGCCCACGATCCGGTCGTTCGAGCCCTCGGTCACGTCCACGACGCCGACCGTGACGCCTTCGCGCAGGACCGTCGCGCGGTCGCACACCGCCGCGATCTCGATCAGGCGGTGGGAGATGAAGATGATGCTCCGGTCCGAGCCGCGCTGGCCAGCGATGACTTCGAGGACCCGTTCGGTGAGGTCGGCCGGCAGCGCCGCGGTCATCTCGTCCAGCATCAGGACGTGCGGCTCGATGGCCAGCGCGCGGGCCAGGTCGATGACCCGGAGGGTTGCCAGGGGCAGGTTCCGGGCGGCCTCGGCCATGTCCAGGTCGGCGATGCCCAGTTCCGACAGCCAGTGTCGGAAGGGCTCCAGCGGCGTCCCTGTCAGGCGCAGGTTGGATTTGATGTCCAGGTCCGGGATGAGAGCCGGTTCCTGGTAGACGGAGACGACCCCGCTGCGTCGGGCCTCGGCCGGGGAGCGGGCCACGTACGGCTCGCCGCGGACGAGGATGGTGCCTTCGTCCGGATGGACGGCACCGGTCAGGATCTTGACGAGCGTGCTCTTGCCGGCGCCGTTGGCGCCCATGAGCGCATGGACCTCGCCCGCGCGGACGGACAGGGATGCGGACCGCAAGGCAGCGACCGCACCGTATCGCTTGGCGACACCCGTCGCGTCGAGCAACAGTTCCGTCATCCGAGGCTCACCGTTCGGGGGTGGGTGCAGGGAGGGCCCGGCGGTGCCGGGGCCCTCCCTGGGGATCGTTCGGGGTTCGGGTTACTCGCCCGGGCCTTTGCAGGCGATGAGGTCGTTCACGCTGTACGTGGTCCAATCCTTGACCGTGAGCCCCAGGGGCCACAGCTTCGGGAGGTTGGGGTTCTGGGCGGTGGTCAGGGATGCCTTGCCGGCAGCCGTGGTGTTGTCCCAGAGCTCAGGGGTGACATGGACGGTGGTCTGGGCCGGCTTCTTGCCGTCGAGGACCTGGAGGGCCAGCGTGACGCCGGCGCCGGCGACAGCCGACGGGTTGGTCACGGCGGAGCCGACGAGGCCCTTCTCGTTGAGAAGCTGGGTGACGAAGCCCGCGTTATCCGCGCCGACGATCGGCACGAGCGGGTGCTTCGCGGTCTTGAGCGCGTCGACGATCGAGGAGTCCACGCCGGAGGTCCAGATCCCGTCGAACGGCACGCCGCTGGTCATGATGTCGTTGATCTGGGTGACAGCGGTCGCCGGATCCCACTTCGTGACGACTTCCTTGGCGACCGTGATATTCGGATACTCGGCCAGGGCCTTCTTGAATCCGACGTCGCGGGCGGTGTCGGCCGGGTGACCGGCGATGCCGCGCATGTAGACGACGGCGCCCTTCTTGCCCATCTGCTCGAACAGGGACTTGGCGCCCAGATAGGCGTAGTTCTCCTGATCGTTGGACAGGTTGTAGGCACCGGGTGCGGTGACCGAGGCGTCGATGGCGACGACCACGATCCCAGCCGCGATGGCCTCGGCGATGGCCGGGTTCAGCGCGTCCGGATCATTCGGGTTGATGATGATCGCGCTGACCTTCTTGGCGATCAGGTCGCGGATGTCGGTCAGCTGACCGGCGGCATCGGTATCGTGGTTGATGACCGTGACGGCCGTCACCTCGCCGGACGCCTTCGCCTGCACCTTCGCGGAGCAGATCGACGACTCGCGCCAACCGTTGCCGACGCCGCCACCGTTGGCGAAGCCGATCGTGTACTTGGCGGCGCCTGCGCTTGGTGCGGCAGACGAGCCAGTGCTGGAACATGCCGCCGCGATCACCGCGACGACGGCCAGACCGCCGAGCATCTTGGCTCGGAGCGATCCCTTCTGGATCATGCGTTCTCCTCCTGTTGATTCGGCACGCCTCGTGGTCGTGCCATGGACAGAGACGACCCCCGCGTACGGGGGAACCTGCGCATCATGCGGTCGGCGTCACCTCCTGTCGCGTGTCCGCCTTGCCACGACCGCTCCCACGATCGATGGCGCGCGCAAGACGTCGCGAATGCTCACGATAGGCTGCGTCGAACAGGTCCCGCGAGCGATCGGCGCCTACGACCGATGCCCGGGTGATGACTGGTGGCATCAGACCGCGCTCCGTGAGGAGCTGGGCGGTGCGCACCTTGATGGAATTGACGATGGCGACGGCGGTCACGGTGGAACCCGGGCCGACCGGGGTATCGAGGCCGTCGATCGCGATGAGGGCGTCGGCGTGCGGCGTGCACAGGTCGACGACCAGGTCCGCCTCGTCCATGAGGCGACTCCCGACGACCGGATCCACGTCGCTGGAGAGCGTTTGGGCGACCGACGTGACCGCGATCACACGCAGGCCCCTCGCCCGGCCTCCGCGGGCCATCTCCACCGGGACGGCCGTCGTGCCGCCCGCGGAGAAGACGATCAGGACGTCCCTGGGGCCGAACCGGAAGTTGTCGAGGATGACCTCCGCGAGGCCGGGCATCCGCTCGATGAACATCGCCTGGCGCTGCCCGTTCGCCCCCACCACCTGGGTGTGGAACGTCATGGACAGTTCGGCGATGGGGTTGAACCCCGGATACGAGCCGTAGCGCGGGAACATCTCCTCGACGGGCATCCGCGAGTGACCGGTCCCGAACAGGTGGACCAGGCCGTCCGCGCCGATCGCGTCGGCACACCACTGGCTGGCCTGCTCGATGGTGTCGGCCTGGGTCGCGGACAGGCGCTCCAGGAGTCCGATCGCCTCGGCGATCCAGGGCAGGTCGCGCGCCGCGGCGGGCATCATCGGGCCGTGCCTGGGGTGGCCTGCACCGCTTCCCATGTCCCGCTGCGAAAGGACCGGTATGCCGCATCGATGATCGCGTTGACCACGAACCCGTCGCGGAACGTCTCGCGCGGCGTCACGCCGTCGCGGAACGTCTCCACGAGGTGCCGCATCATCGCGTCGTGGCCGTGGGCGTAGGGCTCGTCCGGGACCGGGAAGACCCAGCCGGTGTCGGCATCCACCTTCTCGCCGATATAGCCGGCCGGCCGTTCGATGAATGCGCGGAGCGTCGTCGACGCGATGTCCTCGACGATCCGTCCGGCGTCGCCGTACGCCTCGAAGCGGTTCTCGAGGCCGCCCTTCGAGGACCACGAGACGTCCATGGTCGCCACCCGGTCGTCCTCGAACCGAACCAGCATCACCGCGTTGTCCTCACCGGTCGTCTTGTCGCTGTGGACCAGGGTCGCGCCCCACGCGAACACGTCACGCACCGCCAGATCCTTGCCGAACAGGTAGCGGGCGGCCTCGGCGCCATGCGAGCCCATGTCCAGCAGGGCGCCGCCCCCGGCCAGCTCGGCGTCCCAGAAGTGCGGGGCGTGCGGACCGCTGTGCCCCTCGCGTGCCCGGAACGTGGTCAGCCGGCCGATCGCGCCGGCCTCGATCATCTCGCGCATCCGGACCGTCTCGACCGTGAAGACGACGTTCTCCATGTAGGCGTTGTAGACCCCGGCGTCCTCGACCAGTCGCAGCATCTCGCCGGCTTCGGCCGCGTTCCGACCGAGCGGCTTGGTGCACGCCACGCCCTTGCCGTGGGCTGCCGCGAGCCTGACGGCCTCCACGTGGAGGTGGTTCGGGAGCGAGATGACGACGAGGTCCACGTCCGGATCCGCGCAGACGGCCTCCATCGACTCCAGCGGACGGCTCCCGAACCGAGCCGCGAACGCCTCCCGGCGCTCTGGTCCCGCTCCCCAGTTCGCCGCGACCCGGACCCCAGGAACATAGCGCAGGCCGAGCGTGTGGAACTCGCCGATGAACCCCGACCCGAGCATGCCGATGCGGACCTCGTCGGTCATCAGTAGCCGCCCTCGCTCGAACCCGCCGCCGCGGCGACCGGCCCGGCGCCGGCCTTGCGGGCCCGGAAGTCGTCGATGATCGCGGCCGTGGCGGTCGCCCCGACCCGGGTCACGCCGAGCGCCATGACTTCGAGCAGCGCATCCAGGGTCCGGACGCCGCCGGCCGCCTTCACCTGGACATGGGCCGAGGTGTTGGCGCGCATCAGGCGCAGGTCGTCGTGGGTGGCGCCGGTGGGCGCGAACCCGGTGGAGGTCTTCACGAATTCGGCGCCGGCCGCCTCGGTCAGGTGGCAGGCCCGGATCTTCTCGTCGTCGGTCAGGTACGCGTTCTCGAAGATGACCTTGACGATCGCGCCACCGGCATGGGCGACCTCGACGATGGCCCGGATGTCCGCACCGACGTCGGCGTCGCGGCCGGCCTTGAGCGCACCGATCTGGATGACCATGTCGAGTTCGGTGGCGCCGTCCACCAGCGCCCGCTCCGCTTCGAACACCTTGATGGCCGTCAGGTGGTTGCCGTGCGGAAAGCCGATGGTGGTTCCGACCGCGACGTCCGTACCGGCCAGGATGGCCCGGGCGCGGAGGACATCGGCCGGGCGGACGCACACCGACGCCACGTCGTAGCGGGCCGCCAACCGGCAGCCGTCCTCGACGAAGGCGTCGTCCAACTCGGGCCGGAGCAGCGAATGGTCGATCGTCTTGGCGATGTCATGGTCGGTCAATCCATCGATGCTCAGGGTCATGTCGCTCACTTGATGTAGGGACGCAGGACGTCGCGGGCCAGCAGGAACCCGCGCTTGATGAGGTCGTCGGTCCTCTCGAAGTCGCGGTCCTCGTGCTCGATGATCACGTCGCCATCGAAGCCGGCTCGCCAGAGTGCCGCGAACAGCGGACTCCACCCGACATCGCCCAGACCGGGCAGGCGCGGGACCTGCCAGCCGATGCCGTTCGTGAAGCTGCCATGCTCGTAGAGGCCTTCGCGGTCGATCATCAGGTCCTTGGCCTGGACATGCAGGATGTGCGGCCCGAACTCGCGGATGAAGCGCGGGATGTCGATCGACTGGAGGATCAGGTGCGACGGGTCGAAGTTGAGTCCGATCGTGCCGCTCCACAGCTCCAGGATCCGGCGCCAGATACGCGGGTTCGTGGCGATGTTGTGGCCGCCCGGCCACTCGTCGTAGCTGAACAACATCGGGCAGTTCTCGATGGTGATCTTGCGCCCGTGGTCCTGCGCGAACGAGACGATGTCCGGCCAGACCTGCAGCGCCTCGGCCCAGTTCGCGTCCTGGTTCTTCGACCCGTCGCCGCCCATGAACGTATTGACCAACGCCACGTCCATCTGCTCGGCGGCGACGATGACCTGCTTCAGGTGCCCGATGACCTCGGCGCGATGGGCCGGGTCAGGGTGGAGTGGGTTCGGGTAATAGCCCAGGCCGGAGACATGGAGGCCCTTCGCCTCGATGGACTCGCGCAGCTCCGTGGCCTCGCTCGCGGACAGGTTGGCGACGTCTATGTGCGACGTGCCGGCATACCGGCGCGTCGGCCCCGACGCGCGCGGCCAGCAGGCGATCTCGATGCTCTCGAACCCGTTCGCGGCCGTCCAGTCCACGACGTCCGCCAGCGGCGTCTCGGGGAACGGCGCGGTCAGCAAGCCAAGCTTCATCGGGCGGCCTCCGTCAGAGCTGGGTGCGGGATGGGGGCGGGCCGGTCGACGGATACCCAGCGACCCTCACGGGCGCTGCGGGCGATGGCGTCCCCGACGAGCATCTCGTCGTGGCCGTCGGCGAACGTAGGATAGCCGGGGCGGGAGGAAGGCGCCCCGGCTATCACGTCCGCGTAGACGGCACGAAAATGCGCGCAGAAGGTGTCGAAGAATCCTTCGACGTGTCCACCCGGCAATGCAGACGCTGCCTGGCCGGCCGGACCCATCAGCGCGGGGTTCCGGATGAGGATCTCATTGGGGCGATCGCGGTGGCCGATCCACGCCTGATCGGGCTGCTCCGAGTCCCAGGCCAGGGCCGCTTCGGACCCGTCGATCTCGTACTGGAGCGAGTTCTTCCGGCCTGGGCTGATCTGCGAGATGCTGACCGCCCCGCGGGCGCCGCCGTCGAATCGGAGGAGGATCGTCGCCGTGTCCTCGGTCGCGATGTCGCGCGCGACCGTGTCGGTGGACCGTTCGGTCGAGAACGATTCGACCGGGCCGGCCGGTTCGTTCCGCGTCTGGATGAAGGTCGTGAGGTCCGCCATGACCTCGCTGATGTGCTGTCCCGTGATGTACGTCAGCAGGTCCATCCAGTGGGACCCGATGTCGCCGACGGCCCGCAGCGCCCCGCCCCGGTCGGGCTGGAGTCGCCAGTTCCAGTCGCTGTCGTGGAGCAGCCAGTCCTGGAAGTAGCGGCCCGTGACCAGTCGAACGTCGCCGATCGTTCCCGCCGCGATCGTCTCGCGCGCCTGCTGGTTGAGCGGGTAGTAGCGGATGTTGAAGTTGGTGGCGTTGACGACGCCGCTCTCCGCCGCGAGCGCGACCAGCTCCGCCGAGCCGTCCGCCGTCATCGCCAGGGGCTTCTCGCAGACGACATGCCGGCCGACCGCAAGGATCGCCTTCGTCTGGCTGACGTGCAGGTCGTTGGGGGACGTGACATGCACGACATGGACCGTGGGGTCGGCGAGGAGGTCGACCAGGGTGTCGTAGGCACGGGGGACGCCGAGCGCCTCAGCCCGGACCGCGCCACGTTCCGGGGTACTGCCCAGCACGCCGCGAACGTTCACGCCGATGCGACGGAGCGCTTCCACGTGGACCGTGCCGATGAACCCTGTGCCGATGACGGCCGCGCCGACGTCGGCGATCCTCCTCATGCCCTGTTCACCTGCTTGTATGGGTGCACCAAGCTGTCTAGACAGTCTAGATGGTTCCAAGATGGTTCGGGACTGGTTTCGGTCGTCTGGCTGCCGACCACGGTTCGATACTTTATCTGCTCCACATCCTACTTTCACCTGTCAAGTGCAAAAGTGGTGGAATGGGTGGGCTCGGGGTATCATCGCGAGCGTGAACCTTCCATCGAGCCCGGGACGAGCGGCTCGCTTCGGACCCGTCCCGGACGAGGCGCTCGATGCCCTCGTGACGGTCCTCGACGAGATCCGCCTGGGGCGCTCGAGCTCCCGGTCCGAGCTGGTGGCGCGGACCGGGCTGGGCCGGGCGATCGTGGCCCAGCGCGTCGGCGAGCTGATCGAGCGCGGGCTGGTCGCCGAAGGCGATGTCGGGCCGAGCACGGGGGGGCGGCCGCCCCGCCAGCTGACCTTCCGGTCCGACGGCGGGTACGTCCTCGTCGCGGACCTCGGGGCCACCAGCATCGACGTGGCCGTGACGACCCTCGACGGTCGGATCCTGGGCCATCACGATGAGCCGGCCCGGATCGAGGCCGGCCCGGAGCGTTGCCTGGACCGCGTCGACGCGCTCGTGGAGTCGCTCCTCCTGACGACCGAGGCCCTGCCCGGACGGCTGTGGGGGATCGGCATCGGCGTCCCGGGACCGGTCGAGTTCGAGGCCGGTCGGCCGATCTCGCCACCGATCATGCCCGGCTGGGACGGTTACCCCATTCGCGAGCGCTTCGCGGCGCGCTATGGCGCACCGGTCTGGGTGGACAACGACGTGAACGTGCTGGCGCTCGGGGAGTGGCGCTCCGGCGTCGCGGCCGGCCACGACAACGTCGTCGTCGTGAAAATCGGCACCGGCGTGGGTGCCGGCATCATCTCGGACGGGCACCTCCATCGGGGCGCCCAGGGGAGTGCCGGCGACGTCGGCCACATCCAGGTCACCGACGATCCGACCGTCGTGTGCCGCTGCGGCAACATCGGTTGTCTCGAGGCCCTCGCCGGTGGCGCAGCGATCGGCCGAGCCGGAGAGCTGGCGGCACGGGGCGGCCGAAGCCAGCGCCTGCTGGCGGCGCTGGACCAGCGTGGGTCCGTCAGTGCGGAGGATGTCGCGCGGGCCGCGTCGTTCGGGGATCCCGTGGCGATGGCGGTGCTCCAGGAGGCCGGTCGCCGCGTCGGTTCGATGCTGGCGACGGTGGTCAACCTGTTCAACCCGTCGCTCATCGTCATCGGCGGCGGTGTCGCCAACAGTCCGGACCAGTTCATGGCGTCCATCCGCGAGACGGTCTACCGGCGGTCGCTGCCCCTCGCGACGCGCGATCTCCTCGTCCAGCGGTCCTCGCTCGGCGGCCTCGCAGGCGTCATCGGGGCATCGTCGATGGTCGTCGACCAGCTGTTCTCACGCGAGTCCATCGGGCGCTGGATCGAACTGGGCGATCCGTCCGAGGTCCCCGAGATGGCCTCGTCCGCCTGATCGAGCGGCCTGCGCGGATGTCTGGATGAGCGTCAAGTCTTGGCAGTTCGCAGCGGTCGTCACTTCCCTACTGGTCGCGGCCTGCTCGCCGGACTCGGGTGGGCGAGGGCGCGCCTCGACGGAAGCGGTGGTCGCGGCCGACCTGGTCGCCCTCGAGGCGAGCGATCACGGGTCGATGCTCACCCTCACCAGCCCGCGCGTCGGCGCCCGGACAGATGTCGACGGCGTGATCCGGACATCCGGCGGCCTTCGAGTCACCAACGTGACGGTGAGCTGTGTCGATGAGTTCGGTGGAGCGTACATCGTCGCGACCGTCAACGGCACGAAGACGGGCGACGGCTCAAAGGTCGAACTGACCATCCCGATGGGTCGCGACGACAGTCGGTACTACCTGGCCCTGGGCGAGGCGGAACCGAGCGGGAACGAGGCGGACCCCGCCAGCCCCTCGGCCACGGCGCCCTGAGGAGGGATCCACACTGGCCTCGAGACCGATGGCACGACGATCGAGCGCGGCCAAGCTCTGTTGGATCGCTCTGCACCAACGGACGACGAGAGCGTGCGTGAGCGGGCGAAAACGCCAGCTCAGGCGTCCGCTGGTTGCGATCCGAGTCCATGCGACGGCAGTGCCCCTCGTCGTTCGTCGCGCGGAGCACGGCGGTTCCACCCTTTGGGAAGGCTCGCTTCGGCTCGGCCTGGCCGGGATCGCTCTCTAGGCACCTGCGACGATCCGGTCCGTGAAGTCGCCCGAGGCCGGATCCTTGAGGATCAGCTTGTGGCGCCCGTCCGGCAGGATCTCGCGTTTGATCACGACCTGGCCGTCGTACGTCTCGGGGACCGTGGCGATCCGGGCGGTCGTCCCACCGCGCCATTCCAGGTCCACCGGCGCCCAGGCGGTGGCCTTCGCGGAGCGGTAGCAGGCGTCCATGATCGCGTTCACGACGTACCCGTCGTAGAACGTCTCCTGCGGCGCGGTCCCGGCATCGATCGCCCGGAACATGTCGCTGAACATGTCCACGTAACCCAGCTCGGACACCTCGTCGCCGACCGGGAAGAGCCAGCCCGAGCTGCTCTCGGCCTTCTCGGCGACATAGCCGCCGCCGGCGCCCGGGGCGCTGAACATCTCGAAGCCGGTGCGCAGGAAGTGGTTGAGCCAGATCGTGCCGTGGGTGCCGGCCACTTCGTCGCGCAGGTCCATCCCGCCACGGAACGTCCAGCTGACCTCGAACTGGCCGATGGCCCCGGACCCGAACTTGATGAGCGCGACGGCGTTGTCCTCGTCGGCGATCGGATGGACCAGGGTGTCCGTGTGGCAGAGGACCTCGACCGGCCGATTGCCCTTGCCGACGAAGTTGCGGACGATCTCGATGCAGTGGCAGCCAAGGTCGATGATGGCCCCGCCGCCGGTTAGCCGGCCGTCCCAGAACCAGGCCGAGTGCGGCCCCGGGTGGGTCTCGCGCGACCGGACCCAGGTCACGTCGCCGATGGCCCCAGCCTGCGTGGACGCGATCGCCTTGAGCGTCTTTGGTGTGTAGCACAGGTCCTCGAGGTAGCCGCCGAAGACCCCGGCGGACTCGACCATCGCCAGCATCCGCCGGGCCTCCTCGGCCGTCCGACCAAGGGGCTTCGTGCAGAGCACGGCCTTGCCCGCAGCGGCGGCGAGGCCGACGGCCTCCTCGTGCAGGAAGTTCGGGAGCGCCACGATCACGACGTCCGTGTCCGGATGCTCAACGGCCGCCCGCAGGTCAGTTGTGGACTGCGGGATCGCCCAGCGTTCCCGGAACGCCATCCCGCGGTCCTCGCTGCGCGAGTAGACGACGCGCACCTGGTCCCGTCCGCGCTGGCCGTGCAGCGTGTTCGTGTAGAAATCGCTGATCAACCCGGTGCCGAGCATCGAGATGCGATGGCCGTCCATCGAGTGCCTCCTCCTGGCCTGACCTAGCCGTTCACTGGACGATGACCGAGGACCAGGTCGCGTCCGGCGACGAGGGCCGAGAGCTTGGCGCGGGTCGCCCATCGGGCGGTCTGGCTGAAGCCGCAGTCCGGGACGAGCGTGAGCCGGTCCTCCGGGACACCGACCGCCAGGATCATCTCGACGCGCTCGGCGACCTCGTCGGCGGTTTCGAGGTGGTAGTTCTTCACGTCGACGACGCCGGCGGCCACGTCGCGGCCCGCATCGGCGATCTCGGCGAGGATCCCCACCTCGGCCATCTCACGGTTCGCGAACTCGAGGACCAGTTCGTCCACGTCGAACCGGAGCATCGCCTCCAGCACCGGCCGATAGGTCCGCCTGGCCAGCGGTCGACCCAGGTAGTTCCCGAAGCACAGGTGCGCACCGAGCCGCGTCTTGCCGACGACCGGGGCGACGGCGGCGTTGAATAGCGCCGCGAAGTCCGACGGCGCGTCCGGGTGGATCGCGGGCGAAGGGTCGTCGATCTGGATGAACGTGGCGCCCTCGGCCACGAGGCCCTCCAGCTCGGCGCTGAGGATGGGCACGAATGCCTCGGCGGCGTCGTTGCGGTGCGCGTAGACGTGACCCGGACCGGAGGTGAGGCGACCGGACAGGGTGTACGGCCCGGGAAGGGTCACCTTGAGCGGGCGGGTCGTCCGGGTCCGGGCGTAGCGGTATTCGGCGATGACACCCAGGCCGGCTGGCGCGGCGATGGGCTCGGTCACCTCGAACCGATGCTGCTGGTCGTGGCCGCCAGCGCCCAGTCGCCGGTCGGCGGGCAGCGCCCTGACACCGGTCAGGTGCCGGTAGAACTCGGCGGTGAAGAACCCGGCCCGGCGCATCTCGCCATCGCACACGATGTCGATGCCCGCAGCTTCCTGATCGTGGATGGCGAGGTCCACCGCATCGTCCAGCATCTCGTCGAGGTCCGCCGGACCGAACTCGCCGCGCTCCGCGGCGTCGATCCCGGAAACGAACCACGATGGGCGGGCATGGGAGCCGACCACGCTCGTCGGCAATCGATCGCTCACGCCACACCCCCTTCCACCGCGGCAAAGGCGAAGGCCCGCGCCGGGTTGTCCACGAACAGACGATGCCGCACGGTCTCGTCGATCCCGGCCTGCGTCAGCGCGGCCGTGAACCCGTCCAGCAGCCAGGCCAGGCCTGGGGCGCCATCGTAGACGTGGTAGTAGTCGCGTCGTGCGGCGTCCATCCCAAGCAGGATCTGCCCGTCGAGCCCGTCGTCCGCGGCCCACTCGATGAGTTGGATCGTGCCGTTCGCATCGCGCCAGCGGAACGACTGGTCGTACTCGCCGAAGGCACCACTGCCCAGCAGTTCGCGGTGGTAGCCCCGGTCCACGACCTTGTCCACGTGGCTGAAGGCGACAGCGCGGGGCTGGACCCCCAGGTCCGTGAGGAGACGGAGCTGTTCCAGACCGCCGGTGCCCGCCTCGCAGTGGGTGAGGATCGGCGCGCCGGTCGCGAGGTGGGCCAGGGCGGCGGCTTCGAAGATCCGGCGATCGCGATCCGACGGGCCGCCGTCGCTGCCGGCGACTTTGATGACCCCGGCGCGATGCTCGGTGCGCTCGACGACGGGTCCGTTGTAGTCGTACTGGTCGATGCCGTCGGTGATGTCCATGACGAAGAGTGTCGCGATCTCCTCGATCCGCAGCCGGGTGCTCCAGTGGACCGGGCCGTAGTAACGGTCGTGGTGCAACCCGGTCGGGGCGACGATGTGGATCCCGGTCCGGCGCGACAGGTCGGCCAGTTTCAACGCGCTGCGGCCGGCATCGCACGGCATCGCATCCACGACGGCTCCGAGGCCCAGGGCGATGGCCTCGGCGACTTCGGTCGCCATGGCAGTCACGTCGCCAAGATCGAAGCCCGGCTCCATCAGGACCGGCCGCCCACCGTCGATGACAAGGTGCTCGTGTGCGTACGTCACGCCCAGGGTCGCAGGCTCGATGTCGCCGAGGACGGTCCGGATGAGCGTCATCTCGCCACGGCCTCGCGGGCCGCAAAGGGGATCGGCGACTCGAGGACGGCGCCAGCTCGTCGGAGGCGTTCGCGCAGGGCGGCCACGTCCACCTGGCGCGGGTCGACGCGGGCCGCCGTGGCCAGCGCAGCGGCTGTGCCGACGGCCTGGCCCATCGCCATGCACTGGGCCATGGATCGGACGGACGCGTGGGCGTCGTGGGTCGCGGAGAAGCACCGGCCGGCCACCAGGACGTTGGCGGCGTCGCGGACGATGAGCGTCCGATACGGGATCCCGACCGTCGCGCCATCCGGCAGGTACGCCCAGGTCGTGCCGGCGCCGCCGTGGTGGTCCTCGATCGGGGCACCGCACAGGCCGATGGCATCCTCGAATCCGCGACCCGCCAGGACATCCTCCCGGGTGAGCCGGTAGTCGCCGTAGACGCGCCGGGTCTCGCGGACGCCGATGCCCGTGCCCAGGGCGACCAGCGATGCGTGTCCATAGCCCGGCACGTAGTCCACCAGGAATCGGACGTATTCGAGCGCCTGACGGCGACCCGCGATCTCCATCTCCGTCAGGAACCACGGATCCGTGGCGTTCGCGAGCCGTCCGTTCGACCCACGCCGGGTCGACTCCAGGCGGGTCATCACCGTCGCGACCATCCCGGGCACCGGCGTCACGTGGTCGCTACCTCCGAGTCGCGGCAGGTCGTAGCGGCCGGACGCTGCGGCCTCGGCCAACAGAGCATGGAAGGCCGCCGTGGAGACGGTTCGCCGTCGCTCCATATCCACGTTGACCATCCGGAACGTGGTGGTCAGGGTCTGGGCCGGCGACGACTCGCCCGCGACCTCGAGCCCGAACCCGGCGAACGCGCACAGGTCCGCATCGCCGGACGCGTCGATGAACGTCGCGGCGCGCACGCGCGCGAGGCCGGCCCGGGTGGCGACCACCACCGCTTCGACGCGGCCGTCGCGGACCTTGGCCTCCTGCAGCGATGCGTGGAGGAGGATCCGGACGCCGGCGTCGGTCGCCAGGCGCTCCCACGCGACCTTCAGGTGTTCGGCGAGGTAGGTGACACCCGTCCCGGCTCCATACGTGTTCGGGCGTCGCACGACGGGTCCCAGCGCACTCAGCGCATCCACGACGTCGTCCGCGATCCCGCCGATGACCTTGTGGGCGTTCGTGCCAGGCGTATAGAACCCGTAGAACGTGTCGAGGACGGCCGTGCTGGTGCCACCCAGGAACGGCAGACGATCGATCAGCAGCACGGACGCTCCGCCACGGGCCGCGGCGATCGCCGCCGTACTGCCGGCGGAGCCCGCCCCGACGACGCAGACATCCACCTCCGCGATGAGTGGCAGGTCCTGATCCCGCCTCAATCCCGTCGTCATGCGTTCGCCGGCGCCGAGGTGACCGACCAGCCACCATCCACCGCGAGGCACTGCCCGGTGACGGCCCGCGCGTCGTCCGAGAGCAGGTAGATCGCCGCGCTTGCAACGTCGTCCGCGGTCAGGAAGCCCTCGACCAGCGGCTGCTTGCGCCGGACGAATTCGGAGGTGGCGGGATCCGTGGCGGCGCGCGCGGACATCGGGGTGGCGGTCAGTCCGGGTGCGATCGTGTTGACCCGGATCCCGTTGCCCGCATAGGTCGCGGCCATCGTCGTGGCCAGGGCCACGATCGCTCCCTTTGCGGCGGCGTAGGCGTGGGTGGCGAACAGTTCCGGGACCGGGTGTGCGGCCAGGACGCTGGACACGAGGACGATGGACCCGCGCGAACCCACATCGGTCGGGGTTTGCCCCAGCATCGCCCGCGTGACGGCCCGGGCGACGAGGGCCTGGCTGCGCAGGTTCAATTCGAGCGTCCGGTCCCAGCCGGCCATCGTCAGTTCGTGGATCGGCCCGTCACCGAACGTCCGCCCACTGCCGCCGACGACGGAGCACACCCCGTCGATCCGCCCGAACCTCGCGACCGCCGCCTCGACCGCCGCCTCCGCTTCGGCTTCCTGCGTGAGGTCCGCCGCCGCCCAGCCGGCCTGACCGCCAGCCTCGGTCACGTGTTCGGCCAGTTCCAGCGCGTGATCGGGCGAGCGGGAGATGATGAACACGGAGCCGCCTTCGGTCGCACAGCGCAGGGCGGCGGCGGCGGCGATCCCGGTCGAACCGGTGATCAGGCACACGCGACCGCGCAATCGGTCCATCAGGCACCGGCCAGGACGGCCCGGGCGGTGGGCCCATCCGTCACGAGCATGCGCACGATGCCGGTGGCGAGCGCACCACGGATCGCATCCGCCTTGTGCGTGCCGGCGGCCACGGCCACGACCCGACGGACGCGGCGCAGGTCCTCGACCCCGATGGCCATCGCCCGTTCGGCGAGCTCCGGTGCCACGAACCGTCCGGCCGCATCGAAGGGATGGACCACCAGGTCGCCGACGGCGCCGGCCGTCACGAGGCGCCGCACGTCCGACTCGTCCAGGACGCCGGATCGAAGGAGTGATGACGCCGCCTCGCGACCCGCCGACGGCATCGCCCCGATCCCGACGATTGCGAGATCCAGGGCCTCGAACCGCGCGACGGTCTCGGCGATCTCGGGCTCACCCAGGAGCGCCGCTCGCAGCGCGGCGCCCTCGACGAACGCCGGCGCATAGATGGCGCGATGCATGGCGCCCAGGCGGTCCGCCAGGACACGGGCGAGTTCGCCGGCGTCACGACCGCGACCGAAGCGGACCGAGCTGCCCGCCAACTGGACGACCTCGATGGACGATGGCGTTCGCGTCGGAAGCTCCCGAACGACCGCGGCCATCGTGGACCCCCAGGCGATCCCGACGACGTCGTTCGGTCGGATGAGGCCGTCGATGACGGAGCCCGCGAGTCGAGCGACGCCGTCCTCGGTCGCGGCGACGGCGCACAGGTCCAGCCCGAAGCGCGCCTCGAAGGCGGTCGCGAGCGTCCGGTCCTCGACCGGAGCGTCGCGATACTCGATCCGAACGAGGCCGGTCGCGAGTGCGTTGTCGAGGAGCCGGGCGACACGGAACCGCGAGATCCCGAGGTGGGTCGCGATCTGGACCTTCGTCATCCCGCGGTCGAAGTACAGACGCGCGACCTGTGTCGCGAGCGACGGGTTCGCGCCGGGTGCGACCGGAGGGTCGACGTCGAGGGCCATGGCCCCGATGGTAGGACGTGCACATCTGAGATGCAAGAGCTCAGATGAGCGCGGTGGCACCTACTCGAACAGAGCGTTCACGCTCGTATAGCTGGTCGATCGCCGGAGCATCGTCTCGTACTTGATCTCGGTGACGGCCACCGCCAGGAAACGGTTCGGAAGCGAGTCCCCATCCCGGGTGGCCGTGACTCCAGGCCAGCGCGGCGCTCGTGGTCGCGATCGCCCGAGCACCCCGACGCTCGATGACGCGTGCGCTTCCCGCATCCCAGGCGTTGGCCAGGAGGACGGGACCCCCCGGTCGATGGAGGCCGCGGAACGTGACGGTCAGCTCGGACGTCGCGTGCGGCATCGAAGACTCCGGTGCGACGGTGGCGATCTCGCCCAGCATGACGCATCGACCGTACGCGTCGTCAATGTGACGACATCATGCATGTCGCCGGCCAGTGAATCTGTCCGCGTAAGCGGCCAGTGAATCTGTCACCGGCCAGGTCCAGCGTACCGCCCCCGCCAGGGATGGTCGGGGCCGGGTGTCCAGCCTGGCTTCGGATCGG
>Ga0075026_100000055_pt1 | contig 34145 bp, 28 predicted proteins | sample Str012_2_FD_71392 | JGI IMG/M metagenome (GOLD analysis project Ga0075026, IMG submission 71392) | Freshwater sediment microbial communities in response to fracking from Pennsylvania, USA - Straight Creek_MetaG_SC_2012 | ecosystem: Environmental > Aquatic > Freshwater > Creek > Sediment... | reverse complement strand
GTGACGACGAACGACGGTGTCTTCTCGCCGTGGAACGGACAGAGCCCCTTGTAGGTGGTGCCTGCCTTCTTCAAGCTCACGGTCTCGCCGACGACCTCGACGACCGAGAGCTTGTTCTTCACTTCGGCTGCGACACCGACCGCCAAACGGCGCCTCCTGGACCTGAACATGACTGTGGGCCTGTCAAGTCTTGACAAGCCCGGTTCACCAGATTATCGCCCTTGCGAGCCTTGGTTGTCAACCCTTTTGTCAATACTACCCAGGGGTATCGGACGGGGTGCGCGGACACCTGTCACGTTGGATCCGAGCCGCGTGTCACCACACACCCGAAGAGGAATACCGGAGAGCCGATCCGCTGACATGGCATCGGGCAAGCGTGACAAGCGTTTCGTACTGCTCATGCTCCCCTGCCAGCGTTGACCGATGCTCGGACGCGCGCGCTGTGGACCCGTTGGTCGGGCGGGGTTGCGGCTTCAGTCGAGGGCGCACGCCTCCTCGGATTTCGACGCAAGCGCGTTGGGCCCGATATCGTGGCGGAAACACTGACGTCGTAGACTGCCCCGATGTCCGTCGCGACCCCCAGCCAGCCCACGGGCCGAGAGCCCGCCACCGTCCGGATCGCGATGTGGAGCGCCCGGCACCGCTGGCCGGTCGCGGCGCTGTGGTTCGTCGCCACCATCGGTCTCCTCGCGGTCAGCCTGTCCATGGGTGGGATCAACGCGTCCGACGCGAACGCGAACCCGAACGAGCAGAAGCTGGAGGCGAACAAGGCTTACGACGTCTTCAACGCCGGCGGGACCAACGACCCGTACGAGCAGGTCCTCGTGGTCGTCGGCGGCGCGCCGGGAGCGACGAGTGACCCCGCCTTCAAGACGGCCGTCGAGGACCTCGTGGCCAGGCTCGGAGCATCGAACGCCCCGCTCGGCGGCGTCGGGACGCCGACCTTCAGTCAGCTCGTCGATCCATTGACGGCGCCACCGGCCGCCGGGCTGGTCTCACCCGACGGATCCACGGTCCGGATCGTCGGGCGGATCGACGGTGACAGGACCCGGGTCACGCCGCTCATCGCGCCGGTCCTGCCGATCCTCGAGACCGCCCGCGCCGCGAACCCATCCCTTGCCATCCACGCCATCAGCAGCACGTTCATCAATGCCGACATCAACGAGCTCATCTCGAAGGGCCTCGATTCGTCGCTGTCGCTGACGATCCCGTTGACGTTCATCATCCTGGTGTTCGCCTTCGGCGCCATCGTCGCGTCGGTCGTGCCGCTGGTCCTCGCGATCACGTCACTGGTCGCCGCGTTCGGCATCCTGGGCATCTACAGCCAGGTCGTCGGGCCAGTCAGTCCGAACGCCACGCAGCTCATCGTCCTCATCGGGCTCGCGGTCGCGGTCGACTACTCGCTGTTCATGATCACCCGGTTCCGCGTCGAACGGCGCGCCGGCCGCGATCGGGCGAAGGCGATCGAAGTGTCCAGCAGCACGGCCGGCAGGGCCGTTTTCTTCTCCGGCCTCGCGGTCATGATCTCGCTCGCCGGTCTCATCACCCTCGGCGTGTCGCTGTTCACCTCGATGGCGATCGGGACGATCTCGGTCGTCTTCGTGTCGGTCGTGGGAAGCCTGACGTTCATGCCGGCGACGCTGTCGATCCTCGGCGACAAGGTCAACGTCGGCCGGCCGGCGGCATGGCTGCCGCGGCTGGCCGTCGCACTCCCGCTCGGCCCGATCAGGCGTTGGGGACGATCCGCCCTCGGCTGGCTCGACCGACGGGCGGCCAAGCAGGAAGGGACCGGTTTCTGGGGACGCCTCGTCACGCGCGTGATGGCACGGCCCGTCCTCATGACCGTCCTGTCCGTGGGCGTGCTTCTGCTCCTCGCATCGCCTGCCCTGTCCCTCCGGACCGGGACCACGGACATCACCGCCTTCCCGGATTCGATCGATGGGGTCGCGGGGATCAAGCTCCTCAACGCGAAATGGCCGCAGGGCACCGAACTCCAGCTCCAGGTCGTGGTCACCAACGCCGATCGCCCGGACACGCAGGCCGCCATCGAACGGCTCAAGGTCGAAGGACTGAAGATCGCGGGACTGAGCGAGCCGGTGGCCGTCACGCCGTCACACGACGGGAAGGTGGCGCTCGTCGCCTTCACCATGGGCGGCAACCAGAACGACGACGCCAATCGGGCGATCGTCCACCAGGTTCGGACCCAACTGGATCCGGCGGTCTTCGGCTCTCTTCCGGACGTGCAGACGTACGTGACAGGCGACTCGGCCTTGACCGTGGACGTCGTGCGGGTCTACGCCGATGGAATCCCGCTCATCTTCGGGTTCGTGCTCGGCCTGTCGTTTCTGCTGATGCTGGTGGCCTTCCACTCCATCGTCATTCCGATCAAGGCCATCCTGCTCAACCTGCTGTCCGTTGCCGCCGCGTATGGCGTCCTCGTGGCGGTGTTCGAGCGCGGCTGGTTCGCCGGGCCGCTCGGGATCACGCCGAGCGGGGTCATCGAGAGCTGGGTTCCGCTGTTCATCTTCACGATCCTGTTCGGCCTGTCGATGGACTACCACCTGTTCATCCTCACCCGCATCAAGGAGGCGCGCGATCGCGGCCTCGAGTCGCGAGCGGCCGTTGCCAAGGGGATCTCGGTGACCGCTGGGGTCATCACCAGCGCGGCGTCGATCATGGTCGTCGTCTTCGCGGTCTTCGTGACCCTGAAATTCGTGTTCATCCAGCAGCTCGGCCTCGGGCTTGCGATCGCAGTGCTCATCGACGCGACGATCATCCGGAGCGTCCTGCTGCCGGCGTCGATGACCCTGCTCGGCGACTGGAACTGGTGGATGCCGCGGTTCCTCGACTGGATCCCGCGGGTGACCATCGAGGGCGACCCGGACGAACCGATCGGCCCCGGCGATGGCCTCGAGCACGGCGGCGCCGGCGCCACTGCGTGACCCTGCGTCAGTCGAGCTTGCCCGCCCTGAAGTCCGTCATCAGCTCGTGATAGCCGGGCTGGCCGCGCTCGTACCCGATGGCCCAGAAGCCCGCACCGGCCAGGCCGTGCGCATCGGCGAGGGCGAGCTTCGGCCGCAGCGTCGCCGGTGAATCGACGTAGATCGCCTGCCAGCCGGCGGTCGCGCGCGAATCCCCGGGCACGGGACTGACGGTCGGGGCCACGGCGTAGACCTCGACGACCTCGATCGGGTCGAGCACGGGCGGCGCCGGCGGCGAGGCGAGGAACTTCGGGTTGTCCGCCGGCACCCAGATGGCGCCGTCCCCGAGACGCGACGCGCCGATCTCGGGTCCGCTGACGCGCCAGCGCATCCCATACAGCGGCAGGCCGAGGATGGTCCGCTCCACGGGCACGCCCGCTGCCGCGTAGAGGTCGAGCGACCAGGGCAGGTCGGCCTGAGCGCCGTCGCTACGAGCCATCGGCGCCGATGCCCCGACGTCCGACCCGGCGTAGTGATAGTCGTAGCCCATCAGGAAGATGCGATCGGCGCCCGCCGTCGCGGCGGCTGCAGCCATCGCCGCACCGGTCGGCCCCGAGGTCGCCGCGGCGGAGACCTGGCCGTGCGGCAGTGCCGCCCGCAGCGCCTCGCGGAGCCTCCCGACGAACGCGCCGTAGGTGGGCACGAGTTCGTCGCCGAGCTGCTCCACGTCGACGTCGATGCCGTCCGCGTGGATCTTGACGGCGAGCGCCACGAGGTTGGCGATGGCGGCGTCCTGGACCGTGGTTGATCCGAAGAACCGCTTGTTCCTCGCCACCCCGAAACTCGAGTAGACGAGCTGGACCGCGACCCCGCGTTGGTGCGCTTCGGCGATGAGCTGTGTGCCGATGGGCCCGGTTATTCGCTTGTAGCCGGTCTGGGAAGTGTCGATCTTGCCCGTCTTGCTGTGCGTCACCGAGAACAGTGCGAGTGTCGTCAGCGGGGTCGTCGCAAGGTGACCGGCGATGTCGCCGTTCATCTCCCAGTACGGCACGAACCCGTACAGCTCGTGGCCCGGGACGGGTCGGACCGTCGGGAGTGCGGCCGGCCCAGTGGTCTCGCTCGAACCTGCGGCCGCGCTCGAGCCCGGCAGCGCAGACGCCGCGGACTGCCCAGGTTTGCCGCCTGCCCACGGACCGACGGCGACGACGAGCGCGACGGCGAGCGCGGCAACGAGCACGGCGGGGCCGATCGCTTGCCGTCTCGTCATGCGGCTAGGGTGGGTCCGGGCTCGGATCGGGTCAAGCGACACCCCGGACAGCCGAACGCCGGCGGGCCGACGATCGACGACGACAGGGAGGAGTCTTCGTCACCATCCTTGGCCCCCCGGCGTTTTGGCGCGGAGGAGAGAACACCGACGATGATGACGGTCGTCTCTGTGGTCTTTCTGAGAATCGTGGGCGTCCTCGGCCCGCCCCGGTCGGGACCGATCGGTGACGCGCAGCGGTTGGCGGTGCGGGGCGCCTCGTGGCGTCGCGGGTCGGGACCCTGGTGACCCGGGATCGCTCGGGCATCTCGCCCTGCGATCCTGAGATCGGAGACTGCACGCCAGCCGCCTCCGACGATGGCGAACGGGGTGGGCGTCACCCTTCGCGGGCGATCGGCTCCAGGTCGATCGTGCGGACCTGGCGGGTACGACCGGCCTCGGTCCGCACGAGGGCTGCCGGGATCACCCCGGACGTCAGCTTCTCGATCACGGCGGCTTCACCGGTGTACAGGCCGCTCCCGGAGATCCGGACTCGATCGCCCACCGACAACCCCGCCCGGCCGTTGCCGGCAGTGAGGTCGATCGTCGCCACCGTGGGGCGGACGTACTGTTCCGGGCCCGCTCCCGGTCGCTGGGTCGGCTTCGTGTCGGTCCTGGCCGGGGGATAGACGGTCTTCCGCTTGCGTGTCGCCACAGTGGCTGTCGCCCTCCTTGGGCCGCGACGAAGGTGCGCGGCGCGACGCGATGCTACAACGACCCGTCAAAGCCGTGGGAAGGCGGAGTCCCGTATGGTGGCCACGACATGACCGATCCGGTGCCCTTCGACGATCCCGGTCCGCTCGTCCCGCGACCGCAGGGACGTGCCCGGCGCATCGCGACGGTCGTCATCCTCGTGCTCCTGATCGTGTCGATGGTCTTCCTCGCGTTCGTCTCCGGCCGTGGCCTCATCACGCCCGCGCCGGCGGTCCCGGACCAGCCCGGCCCGACGCTGCCCGAGGCTGGCGGCTCGGCTCGACCTCCCGGCACGCCGCGGGCGCGGCTGGCGATCGTCGACGCCAGCGGGCGGCTGATCACGTCGGACGTTGCAGGACACACATCGGCGCCACTCGGCATCGCCGGCGTCACCTACTCCTTCCCGGCCTGGTCGCCCGAAGGCAGGCGCATCGCGGTCATCGGTGACGACGCGGGCACCGGCGTCATCCATGTCTTCGGCGTCGGCCAGGATGGCTCGGCACCCAGCGGGCCGGTGGCGGTCTACGACAGCGGGGACCGGCCGCCGTTCTACCTGTACTGGTCACCCGACGGGACGCGGTTGAGTTTCCTGACCACCGAACCCGATGGCGGCGTCGCCCTGCGAGTGGCACCCGCGGATGCGAGCACCACTGCCGGGCTCGTCCGCCAGGGCGAGCCGATGTACTGGGCCTGGACCGACGCCGGCAGCCTGCTCGTCCACAGTGGCGGCGACGCCGCCGACGCGTTCGTCGGCGTGATCGGCCTCGACGGCGTCCCGGTCGGACCGAGCGTCGCTCGTTCTGGCGGCTTCCGGACGCCGGCCATCACGGCCGATGGCGCGTTCCGCGGGTACGTCGCACCCGGCGGGCCGACTGCCGACCAGGTCGTCGTCGAGACCCGGGACGGATCCGGGCGTCATGCGGTCGACGTCGACGGCGCCGCCGCGATGGATTTCAGCCCGACGACATCGGACCTCGCGTTCATCGCTCGGGACGCGCCGGGTGGCCAGACCAGCCTGCCGATCGGATCGCTCCGCGTCCTGTCAGCGCCGACCGGTGATGTCCGCGTCATGCTCGCCGGTCCCGTCGTCGCGTTCTTCTGGTCACCCGACGGCCGGACCCTGGCGGCGCTCGAGATCGGACAGCCGTCCGACGGCACGATCGCCGGACTCGACGGTGAGGTGACCGCGAGACTCGTGCGCGCCCCGTTGGCGGCACCAGTCCCGGGCATCGCCCTCCGTCTCGTCTTCGTGGATGCGACCAGCGGCGCGATCCTTTCCAAGCGCGGCATCCGGCTGGCCGACCTTTTCGCGGCGCAGCAACTCCCGTACTTCGACCAGTACGCCTTGAGTCACCGCATCTGGTCACCAGACAGCCGCTCGATCGCGCTGCCGGTGGACGATGCCGATGGGACGAGCGGGATCGAGATCTTCCCCAGCGACGGCTCGGACACGACCCGGGTCGCCGACGGTGTGGCCGCCGCCTGGAGCCCCTGAAGCGGCCGGCCCGATGTCGCACGGGATGCGTGCCCGTGACGTTGGGCTGGGCGCACATGACCATCGTGGCAGTCGGGTCGGGCGGGCTAGTCGGCCGCGTCCACCCAACCGAGCGTTCGCTCGACACCCTTGTGCCACCGAGCGATCCCTGAGGCGCGGATGGCCTCGTCCATCGAGGGCTCCCAGCGACGAGCGGCTCGGTCCATCGTTCGCAGCTCGTCGAGACCCGTCCAGAAGCCGACGGCCAGACCGGCGGCATACGCCGCGCCCAGCGCGCTCGTCTCGGCGATCGGTGGCGCGACGACGGGCCGGCCGAGGATGTCCGCCTGGAACTGCATCAGCAGCTCGTTGCGGGTCATCCCGCCATCGACCCGAAGCTCGTCGGGCAGCGCTCGGCCGAGATCGGCGACCATCGCATCCCCCAGGTCGTAGACCTGGTAGGCGGTCGATTCGAGGGCGGCGCGGGCGATGTGGGCACGTGACGCGTAGCGCGTCAGCCCGGCGATGACGCCGCGTGCGTCACTCCGCCAGTGCGGCGCGAAGAGCCCGGAGAACGCCGGCACGAAGACCACGTCGCCAGAATCCGGCACGGTCCGGGCGAGTCTCTCGACCTCGGAGGCGTCGCCGATGATCCCGAGGTTGTCGCGCAACCACTGGATGAGCGAGCCGGCGACCGCGACCGACCCTTCGAGCGCGTACGTGGCGGGGCCGTCCCCGAGACGGGCAGCCACGGTCGTGATGAGACCGTGCGCGGAGTGGACGGGCAGCTCGCCCGTATGCATGAGCATGAAGCAGCCGGTCCCGTAGGTGCACTTGATCTGGCCCGCCTCGAAACAGGTCTGGCCGAACAGCGCTGCCTGCTGATCGCCGAGGTCGCCGGAGATCGGGACGCCGGCGAGGTCCCCCGCCCCGAGGCCGTAGACCTCGGACGAGGAACGGATCTCAGGGAGCATCGCGCCTGGGACGCCGACCGCGTGGAGCAGCGTCGGCTCCCATGCGAGCGACTCGAGGCCCATGAGCATCGTTCGCGACGCATTGGTCACGTCGGTCACATGCACGCCGCCGGACGGGCCGCCGGTCAGATGCCAGATGAGCCAGGAATCGATCGTGCCGAACAGCAGGTCGCCAGCCTCGGCGGCGGCCCGCCGCTCGGGCCCGCCGTCGTCGAGGATCCAGGCGAGCTTGAGCGCCGAGGAGTAGGTCGAGATCGGGAGGCCGGTCAGCGCTCGGAATCGGTCCGCTCCGGCCCGATCGAGGGCCGCGAGGCGGGCGCCGGCATCGGCCGTCCGGGTGTCCTGCCAGACGATCGCGTTGTGGACCGGACGGCCCGTCCGCCGATCCCAGACCACCGTCGTCTCGCGCTGGTCGCTGATGCCGATCGCGGCGAGGGCGCCGACGTCGGCATCGCTGTCACGCAGCGCGACCCGGACGCAGGTCCGCACGCGCTCGAGGATCTCGTCCGCGTCGTGCTCGACCCAGCCGGGCCGCGGCGTGATCTGGACGTGCTCCAACTGGTGGCTGGCCACCGGTCGCCCGGCCCGGTCGAACAGGATGCAGCGGCTGCTCGTCGTCCCCTGGTCGATGGCGGCGACGAGCGACCGCGCCTGCATGCGAGACCTAGTAGCGGTACGAGCTCCGGTCGACCGACTGGATCGATGTCCCGACATCACGGATCTGCCACATGAGCGCCGCGACACCGAGGATCAGGAACAAACCGATGCCGATGATGCCGTTGGTCAGGAGCGACCCGAAGATGCCCTGGTGGAGCGCATCGAGCTTGATCTGGCCAAGGAAGATCAGGACGCCGTTGACGACCGCGGCCGCACCGCTGAACGCGGAGAAGGCCATCACCAGCAGGATCGGGACGCCGAGCACGAAGGTGCCGATGGCGAAGATCGCCCCGACGATCAGGGCGATGACGATCGCGATGAAGCCCGTGCCCAGGCCCAGCCACTCGAAGAAGCCGATCCCGAGCGCGTAGCCGACGGCTCCACCGAGGATGACGATCGCCGCGTAGTACCAGAAGAATGAGATCGCCGCGAGGACGATGCCGAAGACGAGCCCGATTCCCCACGACAGGACGGTCGTGAAGATGCCCGACTGGCCGAACACATCTTGGCCCCACTGGGCGCCGGCCACGAGTCCGAAGAAGAATGCCCAGAGCGGCAGAAGGATCGTGAACAGCTTCAGGCCGTAGAACGCCCAGGCGAGGCCGATGGCGATCGCCAGCAGTCCGATGATGATCCCTTCGAGAGACATGTACGCCTCCAACCCTCTCGACGTCCGTTGCCGGGCACAGGCACATGTGGTCGGACGTCACTCGGTGGGGACTATACGCTCCGAATCAAGCCTTCAGAGGGCGATCGAGCCCACGAACGCTACGCTCGCTTCACCGACCGACCCATGACGTCGCGACTGCGAAGCGCGTTCGCGCTGGCGAAATGTGCCTGCTTTCGTTCCGGTTCGGCCATCGGCGCGGCGTAGACGACCTCCTCCTGAGCGAGGGCGTCCGCGATCGCCCGGATCACCGGGTCGTCCCCGGCGTAGCCGAGGATGCGCGCGCGGGTGGCATCGAGGATGTGGCACGCCCCGTCGAAGTCGCCGGCGCGATTGCGACCCACGGCGGCCTGCCTCGCTCGCGCGGCGAAGGACCGGGCGACGACGCGGTCGACTTCGCGATCGCGCGACTGGGCGTCGTTGGCTCGGTCGTCGGCGTACGCCCAGACCAGGCGGATCGTCTCGTGCCGGCCGGGCGTGCCCGGTTCGAAGACGCCGTCGCGGTCGGTGAGGGCGACGATCGCGCCGGTCTCGCGGCCGACCTCCCCATACGGGAACGACAGGCGCAGGACGACCTCGACGGCCTGCTCGGAGACAAGGTCGCCGAGCGAGACGAAGGTCCGGTTCCCGCTGGCCGTCAGGCGGTACGGGCTGATGGCGTCGATCCGGATGTCGTCCCGCGCGGTGATCTCGAGCGTGACGTCGCGAGCGACGGTCTCGAGCGTTTCGCCCACTTCGGAGGTGATGGCGTCCCGGATCTGCGGGGCGTCCGCGATGTAGTAGAAGTGACCGCCGCCCGCATCGGCGAGCTCCTGCAGGAGTCGCTCATCGAAATCGTTGCCGACACCGAACGTCGAGGTCGACACGCCGCGAGCCCGGAGCTCACCGGCATGCCTCGCGAGTTCGTCCGGTGCCGTGATTCCGACGTTGGCGAGCCCATCGGTCAGGAGCAGGCAGCGGTTGACGCCCGCTCCGGCCAGGTGCGCGGCGACCTGCTCGCAGCCGCGCAACCAGCCTTCCGCGAGGTTCGTGCTGCCTCGCGCGTCGACCGGCCGCAGGCGCTCGACGGCGTCGCGGCGCGCCTCGGCCGACGCCAGCGTCGACCCGCAGACGACGTCGACCACGTCGTCATAGACGACGATGCTGAACCGGTCATCGGGCTGGAGGCGCGCGATCGCCTCTTCGACGGCCGCCTTGGCGACCTGCAGTTTCGGGCCGGACATGGACCCGGACCGGTCGACGACGATGGCGAGGTTGACTGGCGGGCGGAGCCGTTCGGCGATGGCGCGCGGCGCCTCGACGCGCACGAGCAGGAATCGCTTGCTGTGGGTGTTGGGGCGGACGAGACGGCGGTCCTGGCGGACGTCGATGGCTGAGTCGGTTCGGATGGTCATGAGCGGTCCTCCTCGAGGAGTTCACGGGCGATCGTCACGAGACGGTCGATCCCTTTCTGCTGGGCCCGCGTGAGCGGACGACGGATGTGGAGTTCGACATCGGGCGCGAACGCGATCCGCTCCCATTGCGAGCGTTCGGGCGCTGCCGGCCCGGCCGAAGCCGGGACGTCGGACGATGGCGGTGCAGCCTTCAGGTCGGGTGAGACGGCCTCGGCGACATCGGGGCGCCGCACGAGCGGCTGGACCACGGCTGCCACGGCCGGGGCCGGGGCCGGGGCCGGTCTCGACGGTCCCGCGAGGACGGTCCGGAGGTAGTCGAGTGCCGAATCGGTCGGGGGCGGCGGGTCGCCCGCGACGGTCAGGGCGACGACCTCCGAGTCCAAGAGACCCTCGAGGCGGCGCCGGATCTCCGCCAGGGGGAGGTGCTCCGCCTGGAGCCGGCGGACGAGCCGGAGTCGATTGAGGTGGTCCGTGCCGTACTTGCTGCCCGGGCCGGTCTGGCCCACCGACGGCAAGAGTCCCTGCGCGAGGTAGTAGCGGACGGTCCGCGGGGTGACCCCGGCAAGGTCCGCGAGTTCGGTCAGGGAGTATCGATCGTCATCTGGCACGTCGTTATCTTGCCAGTGCGACGTGCCAGTGTCAATACACCTCTCCGAACCGCCATGTCGTCTCCATCGCCGCTCCACATCAGCCGGTCAGCATCACGGTCATCAGGGATCCGAGGTGGATCCCCCACGGACAAGGAGTCCCGCACAGTCATGCCCAGAGTCATCGCCACGATCCTGCTCGTCGCCGTCCTCGCGATCGGGGGAGGGGTCATCGCCACCACGGCCTACCAGGCCGGCCTGTCCACGGCCGTCACGACCGCGACAGCCGGCGGCGCCACCGTCGTCACACCCGTCGTCGTCCCGGCCTACGGGTACGGCTTCGGCTGGCATCCCGGATTCGGGATCTTCGGGTTCTTCGCGACCCTGTTCTTCCTGTTCGTCGTCTTCGCCCTGATCCGGGCGATCGTGTGGCGCGGCGCGCCCGGACGCCACGGTGGATGGGGCCGGGGCGGCTGGGGTGGACCCGGCGGCCACGGGTACGGCTACGGCCACGGGCCTGAGACGGGCCCGCAGGCCGACCGGTCGCCGTGGGACGCTCGGGCGCATGAGACCTTCGACGACTGGCATCGTCGAGCCCACGATCCGTCGACCACGCCGGCACCGACCGATCCGGCCGGTCCGGCTGGCGCCGCCTGACCCCGTCGCCCTCCCCCGACCCGAGCGCCTCCGGACGATGTGTCCGGAGGCGCCTTCGCATCTACGATGAGCCTCGATGAAGACCATCCTGGTCGTGGACGACGAACCGAAGATCGTGACGCTTGCCCGCGACTACCTCGAACACGCCGGTTTCGTCGTCGTGACGGCCGGCGACGGCCTCGCCGCCCTGGCGACCGTCCGCCAGCGTCGGCCCGATCTGGTCGTCCTCGACCTCGGACTGCCGGGCCTCGACGGCCTCGACGTGACGCGTGAACTGCGCCGCGACTCGACGATCCCGATCGTCATGCTCACCGCGCGCGACGACGAATTCGACAAGCTGCTCGGCCTGGAGCTCGGTGCCGACGACTACATAACCAAGCCGTTCAGCCCGCGCGAACTTGTGGCGCGGGTCCGTGCGGTGCTTCGTCGGGCAGACCGTCCGCCCGAGGCGGCCGAGACCATCCATGCCGGCGAGGTCGTCATGGACCTGCCCAGGATGCGTGCCGAGGTGGCCGGCAGCGTCGTCGACCTCACGCCGACCGAATTCGGGCTCCTCGCCACGATGGCCGCACGCCCCGGCCGGATCTTCACCCGGGCCCAGCTCCTCGACGCGCTCCACGGCATCGCCTTCGACACGTATGAGCGGGCGATCGATTCGCACATCAAGAATCTTCGGCGCAAGGTCGAGCCCGACCCGCGTCGGCCACGCTACATCCTGACCGTCTACGGAGTCGGCTACCGCTTCTCCGACGAACGGGTCGGCGAATGACACACGATGACGACCCGAGCGGCTGGGGCGAGCGTGACTGGCGCGCCGCCCGCGAGTCGTGGCGCCGTCGCCGGATGGCGGAGGGAGCCGGTCCGCAGGGCGGACCGCCATGGATGCGCGGATTCGGGTGCCTGTTCGGGCTCCTCTTCCTGGTCATCGCCGGGTCAGTCGTGGCCGGCAGCGCCATTGTCCTCGCGAACCTCGGCCCGGTTCCCGGGTTCATCGCACTCGCGTTCGTCGTCATCGTGCTTGGGTGGATGGGGCGGACGCTGTTCGTGACCGGGCGCTCACTCGATCGCCTGGTCGACGCGACCCGCCGGGTGGAAGCCGGCGACTACTCCGTTCGAGTCCAGACCGCGAACCCGCGATCGCGACGGCCGCGCCTCGTCGACGAGCTCAACATCGGATTCGACACCATGGCCGAACGGCTCGAGACCGACGAGCGCCAGCGTCGGACGCTGCTCGCCGAGATCAGCCACGAGCTCCGGACGCCGTTGACGGTCGTCCAGGGCAACCTCGAGGCCATCACCGACGGGGTCTATCCAGCCGACCCGGAGCACATCGGCCTGATCCTCGAGGAGACGCGTGTCCTCGGCCGCCTGATCGACGATCTGCGGACCCTCGCATTGTCCGAGGCCGGCACCCTCACCCTCCACCCGGAGCCGACCGACCCCGACCTGCTCGTCGTCGACGTCGTGCGCTCGTTCGAACCGGCCGCTGCCGCCGCGGGGGTGACTCTCGGCGCCTCCATCGACGGCGACCTCCCGATCACCGAGCTCGACCCGGTACGCATCCGCGAGGTCCTGTCCAACCTCGTGACCAACGCCCTCGGCAACACGCCCGCAGGCGGTCGAGTGACGGTGGTCGGCGGGGTCGACCCGGGTCATTGGATCCGCCTCGAGGTGCGCGACACGGGTGGGGGCATCGATCCCGACCTTCTGCCGCACGTCTTCGACCGCTTCGTCAAGGGCGATTCGTCGCGCGGCTCCGGCCTCGGGCTGGCGATCGCGCGTCAGCTCGTCGTGGCCCACGACGGCGACATCGAGGCGGTGTCCCTCCCCTGCGAGGGTACGACAGTCCGGTTCCGGCTCCCGGTCAGGGTCGCCTGATCCGGACGTCGTCGACGGCATCATCGCCGCCGCCGTGGCGGTCGGGTATCCCGCGATCAGGCCAGTCGCAACGGTACCTCACGACGGCCAGGGAACACGGACAGCCCTTCCGGAGTCTTGGGCCCCAACAGGACCGGTCCGCACGGACCGGCCACCCAGGGGAGACCGACGATGCAACGTTCCATCGGACGAGTCGGCGCCGCGCTCGGGGCCACACTCCTCATCGTCGCCATGACGGCGGCGCCGGCACTTGCATGCGGCGGACTGATCGGGCCGAACGGCGCGGTGAACCTGCTCCGCACGACCACGCTGGCCGCGTACCACGACGGTGCCGAGCACTACGTGACGGCCTTCCAGTTCGCGGGCGGCGGCGGTGCTTTCGGGTCGCTGACGCCACTTCCCGGGGTCCCGTCGAGCGTCGAGAAGGGCGGCGACTGGACCCTCCAGCGGCTCGTCCGCGAGACCGACCCACAGCCCGCCCTCGACGCGCTGCGCGTCGCCGCGCCGGCGGCAGCAGGATCGGCCGTGGAACTCATGAAGGTCCGCATCGACGCCCTCGACGTCACGGTCCTGCGTGGTGGCGCGGCGGAGGTCGGCCGCTGGGCCAGGGATCATGGGTTCCGGCTGCCGCCCGACGCGCCCGAGGTCCTCGACTTCTACGCGGCACGTTCGCCGATCTTCCTCGCCGCCGTGTTCAACGCCGACGCTGCCGCGGCGCGTGGCCAGGCGGTCGGTGACGGCACGCCGGTCCACGTCACGATCCCGACCGACAACCCGTGGGTCCCGCTGCGGATCCTCGCCCTCGGCAAGACCGCGACCGAGCGCGTTGACGCTGCCGTGTACCTGTTGACCGACCGGCGCCCGGCACTCCTGCCCGTGCCGACCCGCGACGACGGGCTGGGGCTGGACCACAGCGCCCCTGCGACGGCGTCGCTCCTCGACGATCTCCGTTCGGACAGGGGGATGGGCTGGGTCCCATCGTCGGGCTGGCTGACCAAGGTCACCATCGATGCGGCGGCGTCGGACCTGACGTTCGACCTCGCGATCGACGCGTCCGGTGCGGGTGCGCCCTCGCGGGTCATGGCCGGCCTGGACCGACCCGGCACCGTCGCCAGCCCGGATCGGACAGCGGCGATGCTCCCGCTCATCCTCGGCCTTGCCCTGACGTTCGGCGGGATCGGCGCCATCCTGGTGATCAGCCGGCGACGCCCGCCGCTGTCGATGGCGTGAGCGGAGCGGCCTGATGACCGATCAACGCCGGCCGGGGCGCCTCGCCCTGGTCGGCGGCATCGCCCTCTCGCTCGGCCTGGCTGGCGTCGCGGCTGCCTGGACATATGGGCCCGGACACGCGCCCGAACGAATCGACATCGGCATCCACTATTCGCACTACGACCGATCGCAGGTGACGATCGCCGCCGGTACCTCTGTCACATTCGTGCTGCGCAACGACGACCCCATCGATCACGAGTGGATCGTCGGCGACGCGGCCACCCACCAGCGCCATCGGACCGGCACGGAACCGGTCCACGGCTCGCGCCCGACCGAGGTCACGATCCCGGCCGGGTCGAGTCGGGAGACGACGGTCCGGTTCGACACCCCGGGCACATACCTGTACATCTGCCACCTTCCCGGACACGAGGCATACGGGATGGTCGGGGCGCTCGTCGTCACCGGCGACTGACGGCGCCCACGACCGCCCGGCCGACCCCGAGAGGTCGTCGTCGGTCCCGCATGGACCGCTATGCTCGTCGCGATGCGCCCACTCCCCGCCCCGTTCGACGCCATTTCGTCTGGCCGGCCGGCACAGATCGCGCTCGCGGGGCCGGCGCTCCTCGGCAGCCGGCTGCTGACCAAGGACCTCGCCTTCCCATCGTCCGAGCGCGACGCCTTCAGCCTTCGCGGACTCCTCCCCGACCGCGTGCTGACGATCGAAGAGCAGGTCGCCCTGGAGCTCGAACACCTCCGGCGCAAGGACGATCCGCTCGAACGCTACATCGGGATGGCCGCGCTCCAGGACCGCAACGCGACGCTGTTCTATCGGCTCCTCGCCGAGCATCTCGCGGAATTCCTGCCGATCGTCTACACCCCGACCGTCGGGCTCGCCTGCGAGGAGTTCAGTCACATCATCCGGCGCACGCGCGGGACCTGGATCACGCCGGCGGATCGCGACCGGATCCCGCAGCTCCTGCGCGAAGGCCCGTATGACGACGTCCGGCTCATCGTCGTCACCGACAACGAGCGCATCCTCGGGCTCGGCGACCAGGGCGCGGGCGGGATGGCCATCCCGATCGGCAAACTTGCCCTCTATACGGCAGCGAGCGGCATCCACCCGGCCCTCACTCTGCCGGTCTCGCTCGATGTCGGCACGGATAACCCACAGCTCCTGGCCGACCCGCTCTACGTCGGCCATCGGGCCCCCCGCCTGCGCGGCCGCGAGTACGACGCCCTCATCGAGGCGTTCGTCACCGGTGTCGCCGAAGTCTGGCCCGATTGCGTCATCCAGTGGGAGGATTTCAAGCAGCAGAACGCGATCCACATCCTCGACCGGTACCGCGACCGGGTGCCCTCGTTCAACGACGACATCCAGGGCACCGCGGGGGTCGTCGTCGCCGGCGTGCTGGCCGCCATCCGCGGCCTCGGGACGACCCTCGCCGAGACCCGCGTCGTGCTGGCCGGGTCCGGCGCGGCGGGGATCGGCATCGCCCGCCTCCTCCGACTCGCGATGCTCGACGACGGCGTCTCGGAGGCCGATGCCCGGCGAGCGCTCGTGCTGGTCGACTCGCAGGGCCAGATCCACGATCGTCGCGAGGACCTCGACGAGACCAAGCGCGAAATCGCCCTGCCGAGTGGCGCCTACACCGACTACGGCTTCACGACGGAATACCCGACGCTGCTCGAGACGATCGAGCGCGTCCGGCCGACGGTCCTGATCGGTACGACCGCGATCGGTGGCATGTTCACCGAAGAGATCATCCGAGCAGCCGCGGCCGGCGCCGCCCACCCGGTCGTCCTGCCGCTATCGAACCCGACGTCGCGGGTCGAGGCGGCGCCGGTGGACATCCTGCGCTGGTCGGAGGGGCGTGCGCTCGTGGCGACCGGTTCGCCGTTCGACGCGGTCGAGGTGGACGGCCGGACAGTCAGCATCGGCCAGGCGAACAACGTGTTCATCTTCCCGGGTCTCGGTCTCGGGGCGATCGCGGCCGAGGCCCGGATCATCTCGGACCGGATGTTCCTGGTTGGCGCCCGGACGCTTGCCTCGCACGTCACCGACGACCGCCTGGCGACCGGTGGGATCTATCCGCAGGTGGACGACCTGCGGGCCGTGACACGAGCCATCGCGATCGCCGTCGCTCGGGAGGCCATCGACTCCGGGTTGGCGCTGGTCCGATCGGACACCGACGTGGAGGCGCTCATCGACGGCGCCATGTGGTGGCCCGAGTACGTGCCGTACGAACCTGCGCGTCCGACCGAGCGCCGACGCCTCGGCGAGACATGACCATCTCCTCGACGAGCGGCCGACGAGCCCGCGGCGCCGTCCTGCGCGCGGTCGGCAAGCCGACCGAGGTGGAGGACCTGGTGGTCGCCGAGCCCAGGGCTGGCGAGGTCCGCGTCCGGATGCTCGCATCGGGGGTCTGCCACTCCGACCTCCACGTCCGCGACGGGGAGTGGCCGCGGCCGACGCCGATCGTGATGGGCCACGAGGGCGCGGGCATCATCGAGGCGATCGGGCCCGGCGTCACGAGCCTCCGCCCCGGCCAGCCCGTCGCGCTGTCGTGGCTCGTCCCGTGCGGCGTCTGCCGGTCGTGCCGCGCCGGCCGACCCTGGGCCTGCCCCGATTCACCGTCGTTCCGCCACCGGATGCCCGATGGGGCGACCGTCCTCGCGACGGATGACGGAGACGCCGTCCTGTCGTATTGCGGGATCGGCACGATGGCCGGGGCGGCTGTCGTCCCGGAGGCCGCGGCGATCGCCCTGCCCGATGGATTGGATCCCACGGCGGCCGCGCTCATCGGTTGCTGTGTGTCGACCGGGGTCGGGGCAGTGGTCAAGACCGCCGCGCTGCCGGCCGGCGCCAGCGTCGCGGTGATCGGATTGGGTGGCGTCGGGTTGTCGTGCGTCATGGGCGCAGCCTTGGCAGGCGCGACCCGGATCGTGGCGATCGACCGGATCGAGGCCAAGCTGGCGGTCGCCACGACCGTCGGCGCGACGGACGAGATCCGCGCCACCCCGGACCGACAGGCGACCATCGACGCACTGCGCGACCTCACCGATGGCGGCCCGGACTTCATCTTCGAGGCGATCGGCCGGACCGACACCGTCGAACTCGCCATCGAGGCGCTTCCGCTCGACGGGACGGCCGTCCTGGTCGGGATGACGCCGTTCGAGGCGCGAGCCTCATTCGCCGTCTATCCGCTCGTGGACGGCAGCAGGCGGATCCTTGGCTCGAACTACGGCTTCGCCGACCCGCCGGTCGACTTCCCGCGATATGCGGCGCTCCACCTCGCGGGCCGGCTGCCGATCGAGCGGCTCATCGACCGGCGGATCGGGCTCGACGACCTGGAAGGAGCCTTCGACCGGCTCCGGGCCGGCGAGGGTTTGCGCACGGTCGTCGTCTTCGACTGACGATCGCTTCAGCTTCCGGCTGTGGGCGTCGGAGACGCGGCCGGTCCAGCGGGCTGGACGGCGCGGAACCGGCCGTTGGCGAGATTCGCGGTCAGACGGGCAAGGATCCGGTCCTCCCGTGCCTGCTTGATCGTGCCGGCAGTCACGGCCGCGTCGAGGTCCGCCTTGACCGAGGCGATCACGGCCGCCGAGACCTGGTCATAGGGCACACCCTTGTCGGCCGCCACGACCTTGAGCGTATCGCCTGCCTGGAGCCGTGCGCCCAGTTCGGCGGGCGTGACCCCGAGCGCCTTGGCCGCGGCCGCGACTCCGTCCTTCACGACGCCGAGCGCCGCCTGGACCGTCCCGCCTGCGGCACGAGTGCCGAAGCGCCCGGCGAGCAACGCACATCCATCGGCGTTGGCCGCCTCGATACGCGCCCTGAGCCGATCGCCCCGGGCCTTTGGCATCGTCCCGTCGGCCACGGCCGCGTTGATGGTCGCGAGCGCGGCCGACTTCGCGGCTGGGGCGAGCGCGCTCTCGGCCACGCCGAGGTTGGCCGCGAATGCACGCCTGAAATCCGCGCAGTATTCCGCCGCCTTTGCACCAGCGGGTGTCCCACTCGCGGCCGGCGCCGCAGCCGGGATCGTGGGCGCGGTCGTGGCGCCCTGAGGGGTCGTCGCGGCGACCGACCCGATGACCGTCCCTCCGACAAGGGCCGCGACCACGAGCAGGCCGGCGAACCCGGCCAACCGAAACTTCGACATCGTCGTCATCCTTCATTGGGGATCGGCTCGACCGCCTTCGACGGCGCCGTCAGGTCGAACGTTCGACCGGCGACGTCAAGAACGTGTGTGGATGGCGGACCCTCTTCACGACTCCTTGACACGCGCGCGGCTACGATGCGACGCATGGTCGCCCGCTCCCGGATCCTGGTCGTCGAGGACGAGCCGCGCCTCGCCGAGATCCTGCGCCTCTATCTCGAGCGCGACGGGCATGCGGTGACGGTGGTCGGTGACGGGACGGCTGCACTCGCTGCCTTCGCGGCGGAGCCGGTCGACCTCGTCGTGCTTGACCTGATGCTGCCCGGACTCAGCGGTGAAGCGGTCCTTGCCGCGATCCGCGACCGGGGCGACACACCCGTGCTCATCGCGTCGGCCAAGCGCAGCGACCTCGAACGGATCTCCGGCCTGCGGATGGGTGCCGACGACTACCTCGCCAAGCCGTTCAACCCGCACGAGCTGACCGCCCGGGTCGCCGCCATCCTCCGCCGCAGCCGGGGCGACGCCGCGACGCCCGAGGGCCCGACGGTCGCCCCGGCCGACGTCAACGCGGAACCGCTGTCGTTCGGTGGTGGGCGGCTCGTGGTCGATCCGGCCAGCCGCCGCTTCACGCTGACCACCGACATCGGGGATCCGGGCCGTCCGGTCGAGGGGCACCTCACCCCCGGCGAGATCGGACTGCTCGCCGCGCTCGCCCGACGGCCGGGCGCAGTGCTGACCCGCGATCAGTTGCTCGAAGCCGTGACACGCAGGCCGGACGAGGTCTTCGACCGGGTCATCGATGTCCACGTGGCGAACCTGCGACGCAAGCTCGGCGACGACGCCGCTCGACCCTGGCTCATCGAGACCATCCCGCAGACCGGCTACCGGCTCGTCGCCGCGCCGGATGCCGCCGCATGACGGGCAGCGACGAAGCCTCGGCGAAACGCCCGGCCCACCATCGCTCGCTCGCCTGGCGACTCGGCCTGCTCCTCGGTGTGGCCGTGCTCGGGATCCTGCTGCTGGTCGGCATCGTCGTCAATCGCGTCGTCAGCGGCAGCTTCGAGACCGTCCTGACGGCCCAGCAACAGCAGCGCCTCGACGACGCAGCCGTCACCCTCGCCGACCGGCTATCACGACCGGCCGGGCTGGTCCGTGCCCAGGCACTCGTGACCCGGATCGCGACGTCGCTCGGAGGCGAGATCAGTGTCGTCGGGCTCGACGGCACGACGCTGGCCGCGTTCGGTCGGCCGCCAGCCGGCGATCCCGCCCACTACGAGGTCGCGATCCAGGGCGACACCGGGACGGTCGCCACGCTCGAGGCGGACATGCCCGCGCAGGCAGCTGACCGTGGGTTCCTGCCGTTGTTCAACGTGACCCTGGCGGTCGCCGGGCTTGTCAGCGTCCTCGCCATCGTCGCGATCTCGACATCGATCGCCGGACGGCTGACGCGTCCACTCCACGATGTGGCAGCCGCGGCTCGCCGTCTCGAGGCGGGTGAATCGGCCGCCCGAGCGACCGGTGGGGACGACCTCGAATCGACCGAGCTTGCTGAGGCCTTCAACGCGATGGCCGACCGACTCGAGCGCTCCGAGATGCTCCGCCGCCGCGCCGCGAGCGACATCGCCCATGATCTCGCGACTCCCGCGACGGTCCTCGAATCCCAGCTCCAGGCGATGATCGACGGCGTCGTGCCGACCGACCTGGTCGGCCTCGAGGCTGCCCGTTCCGCTGCGGCCGCGCTCGGTGGCGTCGTCGCGGATATCGACGACCTCGCCCGGGCGGAGGCGGCGCCGCTCCAGGCAAGGCCCGAACGGGTCGACCTGGCCGTCGCGCTGCCGGAGATCGCCCAGGTCCTCGACGCTCCGGCACGCGCCCGGTCGGTCCGAGTCGAGGTGGCGGTGACTCCGGGCTCGGTCGCCTGGGCGGACGCCGGTCACATCGCGCGCGCGATCCGCAACGTAGTCGCCAATGCCATCGGCCACAGCCCGGTCGGAGGCGCAGTCCGGGTCGTCGCCACACCTGGCTCCGATCACCTCGAGGTCCGCGTCACCGACCAGGGTCCGGGCATCGCCCCAGCCGATGTCGACCACGTCTTCGAGCGCTTCTACCGCGCCGATACGTCCCGTGCGACGGATCCCGCCACCGGCCGCCCGACCGGCCTCGGTCTTGGGCTGACCATCGCCCGCGAGCTCCTCAGCGCCAATGGCGGCAAGATCACCGTCGAGCGGACCGGCCCGGACGGGACGACGTTCCTGATGGACATCCCTGCGGGCTGACCCTGCCGATGACGGTCACCAGTCCGAAGGCGGTGATGGCCGGGCCCCACACCAGGACCGCGACAAGGATCGCCCGGCCGATCCGCCGGTTGAGTGCGATGGCCGACGGAAGACGCTCGGGCGGGACGAGCCGTGGGATCGCAGACGAGCGCGCCGGTTGGTCGACCGCCGACAGCCCGGCGGCGACGAACGCGACCGCGAAGAGCGCGGCGATCGGCGGGCCGCCGGTGAGCGCGAGCAGGACAGGGTGAGGCTGCAGGCGGCCAGACCGGCCTGCGTGGCGAGCAGCAGTCGACGGCGGTCGACCGCGTCGGCCAGCGTTCCCGCACCAAGAGCGAACAGCAGGATGGGGATGAGCTGGAAGAGCGTCAGTGCAGCGATGGCCAGCGTCGATCCGGTCAGGACGTAGACCTGGTATGGCAGAGCGATCCGGGTGATCTGGTTGCCGATCCCGTTGACGACCTGGCCGGACCACAGCCAGCGATAGTCGCGGTCACGTCGAAGCGGTGCGAGGTCGACGAAGATCCGGCGGACGCGACCCGGCGGCGGTGGACGGCCGGCCCCGGACATGGACGACCGGGGCTACTTGTCCCGTTCGGCGCTGGCCAGGACGGCCTGCGCCGCGGCCAGCCGAGCGACTGGGACACGGAACGGCGAACACGACACATAGTCGAGCCCGATCCGCTCGCACTTGTGGATCGATTCAGGGTCGCCACCGTGCTCGCCACAGATCCCGAGCTCGAGATCCGGTCGGGTCGCCCGGCCCTTGTCGACGGCCATCTTCATCAGCCCGGCGACGGCGTCGTCGAGCGTCTGGAACGGGTTGACCGGTAGGATCCCTTCCTCGACATACTTCAACAGAAAGCCGCCCTCGGCGTCGTCCCGGCTGTAGCCGAACGTCATCTGTGTCAGGTCGTTGGTGCCGAACGAGAAGAACGCCGCGTGATTGGCGATCTCGTCCGCGGTGAGGGCGCCGCGCGGGACCTCGATCATCGTCCCGAAGACGTACTCGACGTCGATGCCCGCATCGATCTCGACCGCCTTCGCCTCGGCCTCGAGCAGGTCCTTGGTCGCCTTGAGCTCGTTCACGTGTCCGACGAGCGGGATCATGATCTTCGCCTTCGGGTGGCCGCCGGACGCCTTGACGACGATGAGCGCATTGAGGATCGCGCGGGTCTGGACCTTCACGAAGTCCGGGATCATCAGGCCCAGGCGGCAGCCGCGCAGGCCCAGCATCGGGTTCTGCTCGTGCATGCTCTTGATCGTTGCAAGGAGCTCCTTGTCCTCGTCGGTCGCGCCGCCGGACATCTCTGCCCGCGTGACCTTGACCAGCTGCTCCTCGAGGTTCGGCAGGAATTCGTGGAGCGGCGGGTCGATCAGCCGGATGACGACCGGCAGGCCGTCCATCGCCCGGAAGATCCCCTCGAAATCGCCTTGCTGGAGGACCTCGAGCTTGCCCATCGCCGTGTCGAAGATCGCGACCGCTCCGGCCTCATCCGGGGTCAGCGTGCCGCCGGCGGCCGTCTTCGTCTTCGCCCGGGTCGCGGCGTTGGCGACCAGGATCGCGCCCCGGACGATCTCGAGCCGCTCCCCCTCACGGAACATGTGCTCGGTCCGACACAGGCCGATCCCCTGCGCCCCGTAGCGGCGCGCCATCTCGGCCTCCTCGGGCTTGTCGGCGTTGGTCCATACCTGCATCCGGCGGACCTCGTCCGCCCAGCCGAGGATCGTCTGCAACTCGGGCTGGTCCTCGAACCGTGCCGACACTGTCGGCAGGGCACCGACGAAGACCTCGCCGGTCGAACCGTCGACGCTGATCCAGTCGCCTTCGGCGAAGGTCACGCCGTTGGCGGTGGCGGTGAGCGCGCGATAGTCGATGACGAGCTCGTGGCAGCCGGCCACGCATGGCTTGCCGATCTGGCGGGCGACGACCGCGGCATGGCTGGTCGCGCCGCCACGCGCGGTGAGGATGCCCTGGGCGACCGCCATCCCGTGGAAGTCGTCGGGCGAGGTCTCGATGCGAACGAGGACCACGCGCTCGCCCCGGCCGACCCAGTCCACCGCCGTGTCGGCATCGAACACGGCGCGACCGACCGCCGCGCCGGGCGAGGCATTGAGCCCCTTGGCGATCCGCGGCGCCGATGCCCGTGCCGCCGGGTCGAACTGGTCGCGCAGGAGTTGGTCGACGTGGGCGGGCTCGATCCGGCCGAGCGCCTCTTGCTTGCTGATAACGCCTTCGGCGACGAGGTCGACGGCGATCCGCACGGCAGCCGCCGCGGTCCGCTTGGCCGACCGTGTCTGGAGCATGTAGAGCTTGCCGCGCTCGATCGTGAACTCGAGGTCCTGGACGTCGCGGTAGTGCTTCTCGAGCTGCTCGCCGATGCGCAGGAACTCGCCGTACACCTGCGGCATGTCGGTCTGCATCTGACTGATCTTCGGCGCGGTCCTGATGCCGGCCACGACGTCCTCACCCTGGGCGTTGGTGAGGTACTCGCCGAACAGCACCTTCTCGCCGGTATTCGGGTCGCGGGTGAACGCGACCCCCGTCCCCGAGTCGTCGCCCATATTGCCGAAGACCATGGTCACGACATTGACCGCCGTGCCGAGGTCGTGAGCGATCTTCTGGTTGTTTCGGTAGTCCACGGCACGCTTTCCGAACCAGCTCGCGAACACGGCCTTGATGGCCAGGTCGAGCTGCTCGTAGGGGTCGCCCGGGAATTCGCGGCCGGTGTCCTCACGGACGATGGCCTTGAACTCGGTGGTCAACGCGCGGAGGTCGTCGGCGGTCAGCTCGGTGTCCTGCTGGACGCCGCGAGCATGCTTGGCCGCATCGAGTGCGTGATCGAATCGCTCGCCCTTCACGTCCATGACGATTCGCCCGAACATCTGGATGAAGCGCCGATAGGCGTCCCAGCCGAACCGCTCGTTGCCGGTCAGCGCGACCAGGCCATCGAGGGTCTGTTCGTTGAGGCCGAGGTTGAGGACCGTGTCCATCATCCCGGGCATCGAGAACTTGGCACCCGAGCGAACCGACACGAGGAGCGGGTCCGCCGCGTCGCCGAAGCCCTTGCCGGTCGTCCGTTCGACTTCGTGGACCGCCTCGAGGACGTCGTCCCAGAGGCCGTCGGGCAGCTGCTGGCCGGATGTGAAGTAGTCGTTGCAGGCCTCGGTCGTGATGGTGAAACCGGGCGGCACCGGGAGACCCGCATTGGTCATCTCGGCAAGGCCGGCGCCCTTGCCCCCGAGCAGGTCGCGCATCGTGGCGTCGCCCTCGGCTCGGCCGTCACCCCAGGCGAAGATGTAGCGCTTGGCAGCGCGATGCGGACGATCCGCGGTCGCGGTCGGGGTCGACGTCATGGGGTGGTCCTCCGGGTCTGGGCTGCGGGCGTGCCGGCCTGGGGCCATGCCCGCGCGGGATCGGTCGGCGTTGGGCCGATTGTAGCGTCGCCACCGGATCGCCTCGGTTGCGGGTCGGTATCGGGGCCTCGTCCGGGCCGTGGCGTTACAGCGAGGCGAGCCAACGCATGACCGGGACCGCGACCTCGAACGAATCGGCGATGGTGTCCGGCAGGTCGGGGGCCATGACGTCGTCGTCCGACAATCGATGGCCGAACGTGACGTCCTTGAGCTTGAGCAGCTCGGCTTCCGGATGGTCCGGCGAGAACCCGGTCGGGGTGCGCTTCAGCGTCTCGCCGGACAGCCGGCCGAAGGTCGCAACGAAGCGCGGCTCGTCGATGATCCGGCGTACGCGCGCGGGGTCGTCCGCCACCGCACGCCGGAAGGCCGCGAGCTTGGCGACCGCCGGGTGCCACATCCCGCCGCCGACGTACACCTCGCCCGGGGCGAGATGGAAGTAGCCGCTCGGATCGGTGCCAGTCCGTTCCGCGTGTGGGTCGCCTGGATCGTCGCCACCAGACCAAGGGAACGACGCCGAGATGTTCGTCTTGTATGGCGACTTGTCCTTGGAGAAGCGCACGTCGCGGTAGATGCGGAACGGCGACCGTGCCGGATCGGCCATGAGCGGGAGGTCACGGGCTCGGAAGCGCTCGTCCAGCGCTTCGCACAGCGATTCGAGCGGCTTCTTGAGCAAACGCTCGAAGTCAGCCTTGCGCGGCGTGAACCAGGCACGGTCGTTGTTCTCGGCGAGATCGGCGAGGAACTGGATGGCTTCGGGTCGGAAGCCGGTGAAGGGCTCGGTCGCGGTCGGCATGGTCGGGCGCCTCGGTCGTAGATCGGTCACGTCCTATCGTGGCGACCCGGGTCCCACACGACAAGCCGCGAAACGTGGGCCAGCCGGCGGAGAGTCGCGGCCACCGAGGCGCGTCGCGGACTTGCCGGGTAGGGATCGGGACCGACGTCGCCGGATCGGGGTTGCCCGGGCCCAGCGGTCGCCGTTTATCGGTCGGCGTGTGGCCGATCGTGCGGGCGGGGACCGCTATGGCCGAATCGGAGCCGGAATCGGGGCTGCCGGGCCGCTTGGGCACACACTCCGAGCTTGGGGCCCGCGCGGGCCACACTCTTATCGACCCTAGTGGTCCACGGGTCCAAGTCCTGCCATCAGCGGCGGAACGAGACGGTGTCGCGGCGGGACGCCTGCCAGGCACTCGGCCGGAGACCCTGGGCCCGGGCAGATTTCAGAAGCCAGCGTGCTCCTCTGCCAGCCACCCGGGCGTGGCACAGACCGAGGTTCAGCCGCAGGTGATGAGAACCGACGACGTCAGCGACCGACCCGTCAGCGCAGCACCGGGCTCCGCTCGACGTTGCTCGTCCAGGTCGCGATCTCCGCTCGGCGAGACGCGCCGAGCTTGGTCAGGATGTGTTCGACGTGGCTGCTCGCCGTCTTCCGTGCGATCCGGAGCGAATCGGCGATCTCGGCGTTGGTCAGCCCCTGGCCGATGAGTCGCGCCACCTGGAACTCGCGCGACGTCAGGGGGCGCCAAGGGTCGTCGTCTGTGGCGTGCCCGCGGGCCATGCGCAGGAGGATCTCCGCCCGATCCGACATGGCGGGCGATCCGAGACGGTCCGCCGTGACCTGCGCCGCGTTTGCGACGTCGAGTGAATCGGCGAATCGATTGGTGCGGATGAGGGCGTGAGCGAGATCGAGCCGCGCCCAGGTGGCCTCCCAGGCTCGCGCACGGCGGTCCCAGCCGTCGACAGCGGATTCCAGGGCGGCGCGCGCGATCCCGGTCGCCCCCTCCATCAGTGCCACGATGCCGCGCGCATGATCGAGTGCGACGCCGGCGACCGCCGGGATCCGATCGAGCCGGCCCTCGCAGTCGGCAAGCCACGCGGCCGCCTCCGTCGGACGGCCGGCAACGTGCGCGGCGCGGGCGCCGGTCACGACGAATGGCGTCAGGAGCACCCGCTCCCCGACCGCCGCGGCCCTGACGAATCCGTCGTGGCAGAGCGCCAGGGCTGCGACATCGACCGAGCATCGACGAGATCCCTGCCCCACGCGACCTGCGTCCTTCCGACGCATCGACCGACGGTCGTCGTCCCGCTCGTGACCCGGGGTGCCTCCCATCCCGGGTCTCGGCGCGCATGATCCATGGACCGCCTCCCGGTTACCATCCAGCAGATGACCCGATGGAGGCGCCGACCCCACCCATGACCGAGAAGATCCTGCCCCATGACGAACGCGTCATCGACCCGGATGCGCCGCAATACAACGCGAGCCTCGTGCGCCGTGAGGACATGACCGACGACCTCGCCTACTTCTGGGTCAAGTACGACGACGACGCGGTCCCGTTCGAACCCGGCCAGTACATGACGACCGGCGTCTTCGCCGACGGCAAGCTCTGGCAAAGGCCGTATTCGGTCGCCTCGCCGCCGCGCGAGTCGGGCGACGGCGGCTACGAGTTCTACGTCCGGCTCGTCCCGATCATCCGGTTCACCACGCTCCTGTGGCGGCTACCGGTCGGTCATCGGATGCGGATGATCGGTCCGAAGGGCAAGTTCCTCCTCGAACCCGAGGATCGCCGGACCCACCTGTACATCTCGACCGGAACCGGCATCGCCCCATTCATGTCCATGATGCGGCAGACGCTGGCCGACGGACGTCCACGCAAGACCGTGATCCTGCACGGCTGCTCGTTCGTCGAGGAGCTCGGCTACCGCGAGGAACTCGAATCGTGGCAGCGCGACGGGACCTACCCGGTCATCTACGAGCCGACCATCAGCCGCCCGAACGACCCACGAAACACTGGCTGGACCGGGCGGACCGGCCGTGCCGAGAACGTCGTCGCCGCCGTCTGCAAGGACCTCCATCTCCGCCCCGAGCAGACCGTCGTCTATATCTGTGGGAACCCGGACATGATCCTCAACGCTGAGTCGGTCCTGATGGACCACGGGTTCCCGGAGTTCCACGTCAAGAAGGAGCTCTACTGGCCGAAGGGCAAGGTCGTGCCCGAAATGGCCGGCTGACTGGGTGACCTTCGGCCCGCACCGAACGGGCCGCCTGACGCATGGGCGGGGCCCCCACCCCCACTAGCATCGAGTCACGGCCAGACGGGCCGACCGTAGCCAGGGGCGGGCATGCACCCGATCGTCTCGACCGACCAGCTGTCTCCGAATGTCACGCGGCTGGTCCTCGAAGCGCCCCGGATCGCCGAGATCAGGCGTCCTGGCCAATTCGTCATCGTCCGACTCGACGAGGGTGCCGAGCGGATCCCGTTGACGATCGCCGACGCCGACGCCGCCGCCGGCACCATCAGCCTCATCATCCAGTCCGTCGGCGCGAGCACGATGGATCTCGTCGCGCTCCAGCCGGGTGAGGCGATCCGCGACGTCGCGGGGCCCCTCGGGCGCCCGACCGACCTGCTCGACCACGGCCATGCGGTCTGCGTCGGGGGTGGGGTCGGGACCGCGGTCGTCTATCCGATCGCCCAGGAACTCCACCGGCGCGGCGTCAGTGTGACGAGTGTCATCGGCGGCCGTTCTCGTGAGTGGGTGATCATGGAGGAGGAGCTGCGGACGGCCGGCGACGTCGTCGTCTGCACCGACGACGGCAGCTACGGACGGCACGGCTTCGTGACGGAAGCGCTCAAGGACCTGTGCGAGGCCGGCGGGATCGATGAGGTCTTCGCCGTGGGCCCGGTGCCGATGATGCGCGCGGTGGCAGAGCTCACCCGGCCATACGGGATCAAGACCACGGTATCGCTCAATGCGATCATGGTCGACGGGACCGGGATGTGCGGCGGTTGCCGCGTCGCCGTCGATGGCGAGACGAAGTACGCCTGCGTGGACGGCCCCGAATTCGACGGCCACACCGTGGACTTCAGGGTGCTCGCCGACCGACTCACCACCTACCGGGCGTTCGAACAGGAATCGCTCGCCCGCCATGAGGCCTGCCTCATCCCGCGCCTTGCCATCCACGCGACCACCGAGGGTGCCGTCCCATGACCGACCAGCGTCCCACGCTCAGCGCGAAAGAGCGGATGGCGATCGAGCGGGTTGCGATGCCCGAACAGGATCCCGCGGTCCGCGCCATGAACTTCCGCGAGGTCAACCTTGGGCTGACCCGCCAGATCGCGATGCTCGAGGCGGAGCGGTGCCTGCAGTGCCCCAAGCCGTACTGCATCGGTGGCTGCCCGGTCAGCGTCAACATCCCGCGCTTCCTGAAGCTGCTGCGCGAGGGCGACCTGCCCGGAGCCGCAGACTCGCTGCTCGATGACAACGCGTTGCCGTGCGTGACGGGTCGGGTCTGCCCGCAGGAGAACCAGTGCGAAGGCGTATGTCTCCGTGCGAAGAAGGGCAACGCCGTCGCCATCGGCCACCTCGAGCGGTTCGTCGCGGACTGGGCTCAGGCGCACCCCGACGAACTCACGCACGTGAAGCCGCAGCCGACCGGCCGGTCCATCGCGATCGTCGGGTCGGGGCCGGCGGGCCTGACCGCAGCAGGCGAACTCGCCAAGCTCGGCCACGCCGTGACGATCTTCGAGGCGTTCCATGCGGCCGGCGGCGTGCTGGTCTACGGGATCCCGGAGTTCCGCTTGCCGAAGGACATCGTCCAGGCCGAGGTCGACCGCCTTGTGGCGGAGGGCGTGACGATCGTGCCGAACTCGATCATCGGCAAGACATACACGCTTCCCGAGCTCCGCGATCGCTTCGACGCTGTCTTCCTCGCGGTCGGGGCTGGCCTGCCGGTGTTCATGGACGTCCCCGGCGAGAACCTGAAGGGCGTCTACTCGGCCAACGAGTACCTCACCCGGGTCAACCTCATGGGCGCCTGGAACCCGGGCTCTGAGACGCCCGTGCTGCACGGCCAGCGGGTCGTCGTCGTGGGCGGCGGGAACGTCGCCATGGACGCCGTCCGGACAGCTCGCCGGCTCGGGGCCGACGAGGCCGTCATCGTCTACCGCCGCGGCCGTGACGAGCTCCCCGCGCGGGCCGAAGAGGCTCACCATGCCGAGCAGGAAGGCATCCGGTTCGATCTCCTGGTGGCGCCGGTCGAGGTCCTCGGCGACGAGACAGGCTGGGTCCGCGCGCTGCGCTGCATCCGGATGGAACTCGGTGAGCCGGACGCATCCGGGCGCGCGCGACCGACCCCGATCGCCGGGTCCGAGTTCGAGATCGCTTGCGAGATGGTGGTGGTCGCCATCGGCACCCGTTCGAACCCGCTGCTCACGTCGACCGCGCCGGACCTCGAGGTCAGCCCCTACGGTTACATCACGACCGACCAGTACGGTATGACGAGCATGGATGGGGTCTTCGCCGGCGGCGACATCGTCCGCGGCGCGGCCACGGTCATCCTGGCCATGGGCGACGGGAAGCGCGCCGCGGCGGCGATCGACCGCTGGCTCGCGACCGGGTTTGCAGGCGAACCCGAGACCGACGAGGCCCCGGCGGCCGAGCCAGCGACCGCCGAGGCCTGATCCCTGACCGTCTACGGCGCTAGGCGCTGCCAGGTGATGCCGCGTTGCCAGTCCATGCCGTCGAGCTTGTGGCCGGCCGCACCGCTGGTCGGCAGGAGCCAGACCGAGTGGTCGGTCTGGTAGGCGACGAGCACCTCGGATCCGTCCGGCGACCACAGGAGGTCGGCATTCCCCGTGTTCGGTGGCTGGATCGGGCCGATCGGGACCTCCGGACCACTGCGATCGACGGGGACGATCATTGCCTGGAGCCCGGCGGCACCCCAGCGCATGAATGCCAGTCGCCTGCCGTCAGGGGAGAACTGGGCGAACAATTCGTTGGTGCCGGCCGATCCGTCGAACATCAGCGCCGAGTCCTTGCCCGTGTCGACATCGAACACGTGGATCCGGCCCTGCTGGCCGACGTCCGTCCCCCAGGTGGAATAGACGAGCTTCGAGCCATCGGGCGACGGCCAGACGTCGTTGATGGCATCGGACGAGATCGCGAGCTGCTGCAGGGGTCCCGTGCCATCGCCGTGTGCAAGGTAGACGGTCGTGCTCGGCAGGCCATCGTTCGGAACGTGCTCGTAGATGACCTGATCATGACCGGGCCGAAATATCCCATGCGTGATCCCGAGGGACGGATCGATGTCGATCGGCGTCTCGCGCCCGGTCGCCATGTCGATCATGGAATGCACCACGGCCGGACCGACGATCCTCGACACCAGAGCGCGGTCACCCGACCCGGATTCGTCGAACCACTTGATGCTCGGCCCACTGACCAGCGGCCGGATGTTCGAGCCGTCCGCTCCGGCCAGGAAGTCCGTCTCGACCGTGGGGTCGGCTCCTTTCCGGGCGAACATCAGGCGGGTGCCGTCGAGGGAGAAGCCCGGGTATAGCTCCACGGACGTCCCGCCGATGACGGTGGCTGTCTTCCCCGTCACCGGATCCCATGAGGCCAGGTTGCCATCGGCGGTCGCGTAGATGATCACACCGTTGCCCGCGGGACCGAATGGCGGCGGCACGACGTGTCGGCGCGAGCCGACGTAGATGAGCGCGGCGGTCACGATGAGCAGGACGGCAGCGGCGACAGCCACATACCGCAGCGGCACGCGACGAGTCGGCGCGGAGAGGGCGATGACGCCCATGGGAAGCCACCTTTCAAGGCTGCTCCAGGCCGGTCGCTGGCGAGCCTGCGTCGTCGACCGGAGCATGTCGTCGAAGTAGTCGGGGAGGCCGGCTCCCGCGAGCTCCTCGAAGAGCTCGGGAAGGTGGCGTTCGACCCGGTCGAAGGCGGTCATGCGTACTGCCCTCCAGCGACCTGCGACCGCCCGGCATCGGGGTCGTCATCGATCGCGGCGCGCATCAGCGCGAGCGACCGATGGTGGCGGGACTTGGCGGTCCCGATCGGGATCCCGAGCGCCGCGGCCACGTCGGGCAGCGGCATCCCGAGGTAGTAGTGCAGGACGATGACGGCCCGTTGTTCAGGCTGGAGGCGCCGAAGCGCCAGCTCGAGCAGGTCGCGGTCGGCGACGACCGTCGCGAAGTCGGCCACGGCCGGTCCGTCGATCGGCAGCAGCTCGACCTCCTTGGGTCGACGCCCACGACGTCGCAGGACGTCGATGCAGGAGCGCGAGACGAGGCTGCGCAGCCACGCTTCGAAGCGATCCGGGTCGCGCAGCGACGGAAGGTTGCGCCATGCGCGCAGATACCCCTCCTGGACCGCATCTCGCGCGAGTTCGTGGTCCCTGAGGATCAGGCGGGCCGCCGCGTCCAGCCGCGCGACGAACAGGCCGGCAAGCACGGCGAAGGCGTCGCGATCGCCTCGCTGTGCTCGCTCGACGAGCTCTCGCTGGTCCACGTCGACCCTCCGGTGACGGCGCGCCATCCGTGTCGCGCTCGGGGAGTATGTCGCGTCGGACGGTCGAAAGGTTCCCGCGAGGCTCGCGTCTGGTCGCGAGGATGCAGGCGGATCAGCGAGCGCCCTCCCGCGCCGCCTCGAGGCGGTCGAGGATGAGCCGGGTGACACCTTCGACGGGGATACGCTCCTGCGTCATCGAGTCGCGATCGCGAACCGTCACCGCGCGGTCCTCGAGCGAGTCCACGTCGACCGTGACGCACCACGGCGTCCCGATCTCATCCTGGCGGCGGTAGAGCTTGCCGATCGCGGCAGTGTCGTCGTAGACCGCCATGGCGTGGCGCTTGAGGTCGTCCTTGATCCTGTGGCACAGCTCGACGATCTCGGGGCGCTTCTTCAGAAGTGGCAGGACGGCGACCTTGTACGGCGCGAGGTCCGGATGGAGCGCCAGTGAGACACGGGTCTCGCCGCGGACCTCCTCCTCATGATAGGCGTCGATCAGGAACGTGAACGCGGCCCGGTCGGCGCCGGCCGCCGTCTCGATCACCCACGGGACCACGTGCTCGTCGGTCGCCTGGTCGAAGTATTCGAGCTTCTCGCCCGACGCCTCGCTGTGGCGCGACAGATCGAAGTCGCCACGATTGTGGACGCCCTCGAGCTCCTTCCAGCCGAATGGAAAGCGGTATTCGACATCGACCGCCTTCTTCGCGTAGTGAGCCAGCTCATCCGGAGCGTGCTCGCGCAGGCGCAGACGTTCGGGGGTCACGCCGTGGCGCTCGTACCAGGCGCGACGCTTGGGCAGCCACTCCTCGAAGGCGGCAGCGGCGGCCCCCGGGCGGACGAAGTACTGCATCTCCATCTGCTCGAACTCGCGCATCCGGAAGATGAAGTTGCCGGGGCTGATCTCGTTGCGGAACGACTTGCCGATCTGGGCGATGCCGAACGGCAGCTTCTTGCGCGACGACTGCTGGACGTTCTTGAAGTTGACGTATGACCCCTGGGCGGTCTCCGGGCGCAGGTAGATGACCGCCGCATCCTCTTCGACCGGACCCATGAACGTCTTGAACATGAGATCGAACCGGCGCGGCGCGGAGAGCGGCCCGCCATCGTCCGGGCAGCGCAGGCCGAGCCGCTCGACGATCGTCGGATCCTGGAGGTCCGTCGCTGACAGGTGCTCCGCCCCGGGCAGTTCGTCGAGCCGGAAACGCTTGTGGTCGGTGGCGCATTCGACCAGCGGATCGCTGAACGACCCGACGTGGCCCGACGTCACCCAGACCTGTGGGTGCATGAGGATGCCGGCGTCGAGCCCGACGATGTCGTCGCGCTCCTGGACCATCGCCCGCCACCAGGCGCGCTTGACGTTGTTCTTCAGCTCGACGCCGAGCGGCCCGTAATCCCAGACCGCGTTGATGCCGCCGTAGATCTCGCTCGACGGGAAGATGAACCCGCGCCGCTTCGAGAGCGAGACGATCGTCTCGAGCTCGGGGATCGCGGGCGCGACATCGTTCGGATCCTGGCTGCGGGGGTTGGTCACGGGAACTCCGGTGTGAGCGTCTTGGGGTCCCCCGATGCTAGCAGAGCGGGTCCCGTGGGTCGGGCAGAGTCTCCGCCAGGAGCCGCCGGGCGTTGCCGCCCATGACCTTTGCGACGGAAGCGTCATCGAGGCCGGCGGTGAGCAGCGCATCGGTCAGCTGGACGAGCCCGGTCGCATCGAAGGGCACGGGGACCGCGCCATCGAAGTCGGAGCCGAGCCCGACATGATCGACACCGGCGAGGTCCACCGCGTAGCGGATCGACCGGGCGATCGACGCCGGGTCGTCACCTCCACAGGCGGTCGGCCAGAACCCGATGCCGAGGACGCCGCCCGTTTCGGCGATGCCTCGGACGTGAGCGTCGGACAGGTTGCGGGCGTTGTCGCACACGCCCCGAACGCCGGTGTGCGACGCGACGACCGGGCGAGCCGCCATGCCCAGGACGTCGCCGATCGTGGCCGACGACGCATGCGCGACGTCGACCAGCATCCCGCGCGCCTCCATCCGCCCGACCATCTCGCGGCCGGCGTCGGTCAGGCCACCCTTCTCCAGCCCGTGCGCGGACCCGCCGAACGCGTTGTCGAAGAAGTGGCTCGGCGACATCATCCGGAACCCGGCGTCGGCGACGGCCTCCACATTGGCCGGGTCGCCATCGAGCGCGTGGGCTCCTTCGATCGCGAGCAGGCCGGCCGTGAGCGTCGGGTCCACGAGTCGATCTGCTTCGTACCCAGCCAGGTCCGCGCGCGTCCGGATGACCCGGAACGCCCCGCCCGAGCGGGCGGCCAGGCGGTCCGCGCGCGACGCGAGGTGAAGCGCGCGCGGGAGCAGGCGGCGCCACGTCGCAGGGGGCCAGCAGAGGGCGAAGGCGAGCAGGATGACGTCGTCGGTCCGGTCGTCGTTGCGTTCGATGTTGAGATGACGCGGCGACTTCGTGGTCGCGGCGAAGACCTGGAGTGCGACATTCCCCTCGCGCAACCGTGGGATGTCGACCTGGCCACGGTCCGCCCGCTTCAGCAGGTCGCGGCCCCACAGCAGCGAATCGGCGTGGAGATCGGCAAC